>Ga0181520_10011645_pt1 | contig 11496 bp, 7 predicted proteins | sample PEATcosm2014_Bin_29_FD_132451 | JGI IMG/M metagenome (GOLD analysis project Ga0181520, IMG submission 132451) | Peatland microbial communities from MTU Mesocosm Facility, Houghton, MI, USA - PEATcosm2014_Bin02_30_metaG | ecosystem: Environmental > Terrestrial > Soil > Wetlands > Peat | place...
CAGTACCGCAAGATGAAGGAGCGCGAGGCGCAACTGGCGAAGAGTTCGAGAGCGTCGCTGGAAGGTCTGGCGGAACAGATCAAGCAGGCCGGCGTGAAGGACCTGAACCTGATTGTGAAGGGTGACGTGCAGGGATCGGTGGAGGTGATTGCCGAGGACCTGCAGCGGATGTCGACCGAGAAGGTTCGGGTGCGGGTGCTGCACTCGGGTGTGGGCGCGATTACGGAGTCGGACGTGCTGCTGGCGTCGGCGTCGAACGCGGTCATTATCGGGTTCAACGTGCGGCCTGATCGCAAGTCGCAGGAAGTGGCGGAGCGCGAGAACGTGGAGATCCGGCTGCACTCGATCATCTACGAACTGCGCGACGAGATTACGAAGGCGATGTACGGACTGCTGGAGCCGGTGTTCAAGGAGAACTACGCGGGCAAGGCAGAGGTGATCAACGTCTTCAAGATCACCAAGGTCGGGCAGATCGCCGGCTGCCGCGTGACCGATGGGGTGATTACCCGCACGGCGCAGGTGCGCGTGATGCGCGAGGGCGCCGAGGTATGGCGTGGCAAGATCGGATCGCTGAAACGCTTCAAGGACGATGTGTCCGAGGTGCGGCAGGGTGTGGAGTGCGGTATCGATCTCGCGGGCTTCAAGGATATCCGGGTGGGCGACGTGATTGAGTCGTTCACTACGGAGAAACTGGCCGACGAGCTGGGACAGACTACGCTGGCGGTGAAAAAGGCGGAGAAGGAAGCTGCTGCGGCTGCGGCAAGTGCTGCGGCAGAAGAGGCGGCGGAGACGGCGAGCGCGTAGCGAGGATCGAGGAGTCGGATGTGAGGAGAGGCCGGGAGTGATCCCGGCCTCTTCTGGTTTGAAGTTTCCGGTGATGCGACAAACGCCCATGTGCGCTTCGAACCATTGTGACAGTTGCGGAAGTGTCACAGCTTGGCCGATCCTCGAGGCGAGTGCGCGCTACCATTAGCGGCATGAACTTCGGAAAGGCTTTTCTACGCGCAGATAAACTCCTGCTTGTTGCCGCATTATGTTTTTCTTCTTGTGCGATAAGCGGATGTGTTGAGTCGTCCTTTCAATTAGCGAATGAGTCGAGAATGCCAAGATGGATCACTCTGCCGCCTGGGCTCACGCGCATAGACGTTTCAGTAACGATGAACTATTACATAAGCCCGGTAGGCCGTGATGCGAAATTCATACTGAAGGATAGTAAAGGGAAGAAGCTGGCAGTGATAACGGGCAAGGAGAAGGGTTTAAGTCCACTGGAACTAAGAAATCCCCCACAAGGATTTGATCCGGGTTATCCAGCCTACGAAGTTATCGTTGTAGGCGGCGTGACCGAAATAATAGAACATAGAAAAATGGAACCAATCTTCTATGTCAATGACGATCCTGCTGTCAGGAAAGCGGCTTTGGCGCGGCGAAAATGAAATAGCAAGGCAGGCTGCGTCGGATTGAAGACTCCAGAGAGCGGTTGCACTTTCGCTCTGCTCCCGATGACGGGACTTGGAGATAATCTCCACGTGATCGTCCAAGCCGGGTTGGTATGCTTGGAAGTAGATGTTTTCGACTTTCAAGATGGTGTTTGTGTATGTGACCCTGGGGACGGTGGCGGGGGTGATCGGGCTTCCCTACTCGGTGGTAGCGGGGAATGTGGAGCTGCTGTACCGGTTGGTGGTGCGGAAGATTGTGCCGTGGGGAGTGCGGGCGGCGGGGATTCGCGTCGAGGTGACGGGGCAGGAGAACGTACCCGCGGGGGTGAGCTGCATCTTCCTTTCGAACCATGTGTCGAACCTGGATCCGCCGGTGCTGTTTCCGGTGCTACCGGGGCAATGCTCGGCGCTGCTGAAGAAGGAGCTGATGCGGATTCCGCTGCTGGGGACGGCGATGCGGATGGCGAAGTTTGTGCCTGTGGAACGCGGCAACGTGCGCGAGGCGGCGCAGGCGAGCGTGGCGGCGGCGGCGACGGCGCTGAAGTCGGGGTTGCACATGCTGGTCTTCGCCGAGGGGACGCGGTCGAAGGACGGGCGGCTGGCGAGGTTCAAGAGCGGACCGTTCTACCTGGCGATGGAGACGGGCGCGCCGATTGTGCCGATCGTGATCTCGGGGACGCAGACGATGATGCGGAAACATAGCGCGGCGATTCGGCCGGGAGTAGCGAAGGTGGAGTTTCTGGCGGCGATTTATCCGGGGCAGTTTGAGAACCGTGAGGAGTTGATGAGGGCTGTGCGGGCGGAGATGGTGGAGGCGCTGCCGGAGGAGATGCGGCCGATCTAGTTGCAGGTTGCAGGTTGTCAGTTCCCAGTTCTCAGGTGAAACAGATACGGGGGTTCTTCGCTCCGCTCAGAATAACAAGCTAGCTCTTGGTTGTGCAGGCTACTTACTTGACGATGGCGTTGAAGCCGTCGGCGAGGACGCGCTGTTGCATGGCTACGGCGTCCTTGCGGTCGGTGAAGGGGCCGATCTGGACGTGGAGGAGCTTGTCCTGGGGCTCGTGGCGGACGGCGACGGTGTAGCCCTTTTTCTGGAGCGATGAGGTAAGGATGTCGGCGACGTCCTGGCTGGAGACGGCGGCAACCTGGACGATGAAAGAAGTTGGAGATTGGGGGTTGGAGGTTGCAGGTTGGGGTGCAGGTGCCGCGGGTTTGTCGCCGACAACCATGCCGTCGGCGGGGGCGACGGCGTTCTTCGGGTCGGAGGGCGGGTTGAGGGGGACGGTCGCGGTCTGGACGGGAGCGAGCGGTGCGGTGGTGTTCGTGGCCGGCGGCGCGACCGGGACCGCGGGCTGGCCAGACATTCCGGCGGAAGGTTTGGAGGCTGAGCCGAGGCTGGGGGCTAGCGTGTTGTCTGTGAGTTCAGCAGGAGGCTCGGCTGACCGGCGGCCCAGCGTGTAGCCCAGGCCGAAGACGGCGGCGAGGGCCAGGGCGAGGGCGAAGAAGATGCCGAGGATGGTGGGCATGCCGAGCGAGATCTCGCGTTCGGCAGGGTCGGGACCGGCGCGGCGGCCGGTATAGCCGTCGCGCAGATCGTCGTCGTAGGAACGGTTTCCGGTCATTCAGTGTGCTCCGCGGGAGGCGCGGCGGGCGCGGCAGAGGGAGCGATGACGCCGGCGGTCTTGTTGAAGAGGTTGATGAGTTCCATGGGCAGCGGGAAGACGATGGTGGTGTTCTTCTCGACGCCGATCTCGGTAAGGGTTTGCAGGTAGCGAAGCTGGAGGGTCATGGGCTGAGTGGCCATGAGCGCGGCGGCGTCAACCAGCTTGGCGGCGGCGTTGAATTCGCCTTCGGCGTGGATGATCTTGGCGCGGCGCTCGCGCTCGGCCTCGGCCTGCTTGGCCATGGCGCGGAGCATGTTCTCGGGCATGTCGACCTGCTTGACTTCGACGGCGACGACCTTGAGGCCATAGGGCGAGGTGTGGCCGTCGATGATGGTCTGGATGCGCTGGTTGAGCTGGTCGCGGTGGGAAAGGACCTGGTCGAGGTCGACCTCGCCGAGGACGGAGCGGAGGGTGGTCTGGGCGAACTGCGAGGTCTGGTAGATGTAGTTGGAAACCTCGATGACGGCCTTGACGGGGTCGACCACGCGGAGGGTGATGACGGCGTTGACCTTTAGGGTGACGTTGTCGCGGGTGATGATGTCCTGCGAGGGGACTTCCATGGCCTCCTGACGGAGGGAGACGCGCACGATGGTGTCGATGGGGCGGAAGACCAGGATGATGCCGGGACCGGAGGCGTCGTGGCGGACGCGGCCCAGACGGAAGACGACGGCGCGCTCGTACTCCTTGAGGATCTTGATGGAGTTGAGGATGTAGAGGAGGATGATGGCGACGGCGATGAGGATGGTCATGGAAGACGACATAAGGGGTTCGAACTTTCCGGCTGGGGCGAGTTCAGCAGCCGCTGTGATTGTAAATGGAGCGGGGATGCGAGGGTATAAAGCCGACCAGAAATGAACACGGATTATCACCGATTCGAGATGTGGCGTCGTTGTTCGCGGTAGTATGGCCGGAGCCGGAAAAGGCGTCCAAGCGGCGAGGAAAGAGGAGTGGGCATGGATCTGGGGTTGACGGGGAAGCTGGTGGTGGTGACGGGCGGCGGGGCGGGGATTGGCGGGGGGATCTCGCGGGCGTGCCTGGTGGAGGGGGCACGGGTAGTGGTGTTGGGCAGGCACTCCAGGAACGTCGATGAGTTTATGGCGGAGATGGGGGCGGCTGGGGCAGCGTGCAAGTTTGTGGAGGCGCATCTGGAAGATACGGCGCGGTGCAAGGAGGCGATTCGAGAGATTGAGGGGAAATTCGGCGACATCTATGGGCTGGTGAACAATGCGGGGGTGAACGACGGCGTGGGGCTCCAGTCGGGGAGCGTGGAGAAGTTTCTAGAGAGTTTGCAGAAGAACCTGGTGCACTACTACGCGCTGGCGCACTATGCGCTGGGATCGCTGAAGCGGACGCGCGGGGCGATTGTGAACATCAGCTCGAAGGTGGCGCTGACCGGCCAGGGGAATACGTCGGGCTACGCGGCCAGCAAGGGGGCGCAACTGGCGCTGACGCGGGAGTGGGCGGCGGAACTGCTGGCAGATGGGGTGCGGGTGAATGCGGTGCTGCCGGCGGAGGTGATGACTCCGCTATATGAGCGCTGGCTGAAGACGCTGGGCGATCCGGAGGCGAAGCTGAGGGAGATTACCAGCAAGATTCCGCTGGGACACAGGATGACGACGCAGGCGGAGATTGCGGCGGCGGTGGTGTTCCTGCTGTCGCCGACCCAGTCCGGGCACACGACCGGGCAGCACATTATTGTGGATGGCGGGTATGTGCATTTGGACCGGGCGCTGACTTAAGGCAGGGATCAGGGAACAGGGAACAGGGGACAGCAGGCGAGAAGCAGCCTCGGGACGCCGTCATCAAGCCTGATCCCTGTTCCCTGTTCCCTGATCCCTGCTCCCTGCCCTTTAGAAGCGGACGAAGAAGCCGATGGTGGGTTCGGAGGTGCGGGTGCGGCGGGTGATGGTGAGGTAGTTCTGGAGGTAGTCGGGCGCGAGGTAGATGAGCTGGCGGAAGCCGAGGCGCATGCCGAAAGGACTGCTGCCGAAGTTGTCTTCGAGACCGGCCTGGTAGTAGTAGGCGGCGCGATATTGGAAGGGCAGGCCCTGGCCGCCGCCGGGGGTGGGGTGGAACTTGATGGTGCCGCCGCCGGCGCCGAGGAAGGGAGTTATGCCGAGGGGGTGGTACTTGAGGTGGGCGACGTAGCCGAAGGTAACCTCATGGGCGCCGGTCTGGGCTCCGCCGGTGAGGATGGTCTGGCTGGGCGGAGGGACGAAGGTGTAGTCCTGGGTGTAGCGGAGGTTGCTGAAGTTGAACTCGAAGCCGACCCAGGGCTTGGCGGTGTAGCGGACGGTGGCGAGCTCGCCGACGGTGGAGCTGGGCTTGATAGTGAGCAGGGTGTGGGAGGTGTTGTAGTCGCGCTGCTCAATGCCGGAGACCGAGGTGCTGATCTCGCCGATGGCGGTGACGGCGAGGTCGACCTTGTTGAGCTGCTTTTCAAGAGCGGTAGGCGGGGCGGTTTCCTGTCCGATTGCCTGGGATGCGGGTAAGCCGAGGAGGCACAACAGAAAAGCCGGGAGGAGCAGGGTGGTTCGAGCAAAAACAGATCGGCGAAACGAAATCGGCATGAAGAACGGACTCCCTTGCGGCGCGAAATTGCGCTTCTGTAAGTCTACCCTGTGCGGGGCTGATTGGCTGGCGGCCAAGAGGCTTAACACCCGTTTAGTTCTCAGTTCTCAGTTCTCAGTTCTCAGTTCTCAGTTCTCAGTTCTCAGTTGAGAGACGGCTGAACGGTCGGCTTTGGTGCTGCGCTAAGAATGACAAGCCTTTAGAAGTGGCGGAGGGTCCCGGTGGGGCGGGGACGGACCGTGGGGATGGTTTCGTCGAAGGCAGATTCGGATTCGGGCTCGCGGGGGGGGTGGTCGCCGGTCTTCTCGAGGGAGCGGCTGACGAGGTCGCGGCTTCCGAGGCCGATGGCGAGTGCGAGGGTGAGGACGATGCCGCCGAAGAGGATTCCAAAGGCGAGTTCGACGACCACGCCGCCGATTTCGAGGTGGTCGAGGACCATGGCGGCGGTGAGCACGAGGACCAGCCACTTGATGCCGAGCGAGAGGAAGCGGGCGTGCTGGAGTTGCAGGTTTACGGCGCCGATGAGCACGGAGCGGGCGAGGAAGCGGGCGATGACGGTCCCGGCGAGCAGGATGAGGACGGCGCCGACGGCATGGGTGAGGTAAGGGATCAGGATAGGAGCAAGCTGCGCGTTGCCGGCGTAGGAGGCGTCGAAGGCGGAGATACCGATGATGCAGCCGAGGACGACGCAGGCCCAGAAGACGGTGCGGGTGACCAGGGCGGTGGGCGAGTGGTCGGGCGACCAGTCGGAGACGTTGGCGGACTGGCTGCGGGCGAAGCGCTCGTCGAACTTGGCGGCGGTGAGAATGCGGCGGAGGATGAGGGCGAGCAGCGCGCCGACCAGGGTGAGAACGGTCACGGCAACCAGCAGAGCGAGCAGGCCGGGGAGGAAGCTGACCAGTTTGACCAGCACGCGGTGCATGGAATCACGGAGTGCGGATGCGATTTGTTGACCCATGAAGAACTCCTGGGGTTCGAGGTACTAGGTTCGAGGTGCGAGGTTCAAGGAACAAGCAGCTGCGAAATGCGGGGATTCTTCACTGCGTTCAGAATGACAATCCTCCAAATTACGGGTTGAAGCGGTCGGGCCAGCGCCAGCGGGAGACGAGGTAGGGCTTGTCGGCCTCAAATGCAGCGGCGAGAGCTTCGACGTGGATCTCGGGTGCAACGGAATCGGCGGCGGCGCCGCTGGTCAGCAATAGATGAGATGCAGCCCAGGCGAGATAGAGCGGGGTGAGCGCGCCGAGCAGGTGGCCGCGGTTGAGGGTACGGAGGCGGTAGGCGAGGACAAAATCATAGATAATGCGGACCCAGAGGGCGTCCGGCATACGGAAGGCGGCGGGCGGCAGGAGTGAGAGTTTCTTGAGGCCGAGCAGCGAGTTGGGCGGCAGGACGAGCGACCAAATCTCCTGCAGGTTGGTGTAGGCGAGGTGGAAGGAGTCCAGCATGGACTGGACGTCGGGGGGGTCGGCGGGGGTGTCAGTGGGGGTGGTCCGGCGCGAGGACTCAGGCTGAGGGGGCGCGGGCCTGGGGGGATAGGCGAGGCGGGCGCGCTGCCAGAAGCTGGCTTTGGCATCGAGGTCGGCAAAGAAGGAGCCGGCGACCTGGGCAAGCATGGCGTTGAGATCGATGGCGTTGGGCGGAGGCAGGGCGCGGGTGCCGGCAGGGACCTCGGTGAGGGAAAAGCCGGCGGTGGCGGCTTCGGCTACGGGCCAGACGATGGCGGTGGACTGGCTGGCGGCGTGCTTCTGCGCGCAGGCGGCGAGGCGCTGGGCCATGCGCGCGGTGAAGGCGAGGTCGATGGCGAGCGGGAAGCGCGGACGGGTGGCGAAGAGGGCGCGGGTGACAGGGTAGAGGATGGCGGAGTTGACCAGGCCGTCGCGCGGGCCGAGGGTGTAGTGCGGCATGGTGAGGTCGCAGCCGCGGGTGAGAACAGCCTCGGCGAGGGCGCGGAGAGCTTCGGGGGCAAGCGACTGGGCTTCGGGGCCAAGCAGGAGGCAGGCGGGGGATTGGTGCTCCTGCATCAGCTTGAAGGTGTTGAGGTAATCGGCTGCGGTGAGAACCCAGGCGGCTGGCGCAGCGGTGGCCGGGGTGTGGGTGATGAGGTTGAGGTGGGCAGCGGTGGGGGGAGTTGGAGGCTCGGGATCGGGAGTGGCTACGAGGACAGGCTGATCGGGAAAGGCTGCTGCGAGGTTGGCGAGAGTGGCCGAGAGAGCTTCCGGGGTGAGCGGGCTGAGGGAGACAAGCAGGGTGGACGCGGAGGGCGTTTGGGGGACGTTCGCGGATGCGTGATCTGAGACTGGGACGGAAGCCATAGGCGTTCGATCTTTTCAAGACGCGCGAAAGAAGGCATGCCCCAGGGGCTAAAGCCCTCTCATTCTGCCGACCGTTTGAGACCCGAGGCTAAAGCCTCGGGGTACCTAGAAGCAGAAGCTGAGACCCGAGGCTAAAGCCTCGGGGTACCTAGAAGCAAAAGCGCTGAATCAAGAACGAACAAAGACGAAATACGGAGCTTCTGAACTGCACTCAGAATGACGACTTGATGAATCAGAATGGCGATCCGAGCCGACAGAATGGCAAGCAAGAATTATTCCTGGAGGGCGAGGATACCGGCAAGGGGGATGCGGACCCACGCGGGGCGGTTGTTGAGCTCGTAGAGGAGTTCATAGAGGGCCTTTTCGAGCAGGTACGCGTTGAGCAGGCGTTGGGCCTGCGGGGGTTGTGGAGTTAGATGCGAGGTAGCGCCGTCCGGTGGCGTGGCGGCGGCGATGGTGGTGCGCCAGGCGGCGAGGAATTCGGTGGAGACGGCGTTTTGCCAGAGCTGGGCCCAGGGTTCAAGGGTTTTGGCGGTATTGGGGTGGCGCTGGGTGAAGTGGTCGAGGGCGGAGTAAGCGGCATAGCTGAAGGAGCGGAGCATGCCGGCGACGTCCTTCAAGGGGGACTGTTTGGCGCGGCGTTCGGCAAGCGAGCGCGCGGGCTCGCCCTCGAAGTCGAGGATGACGAAGTCGCCGCGGGCGCGGAGGAGCTGGCCGAGATGGTAGTCGCCGTGGATGCGGATGCGCTGACCGGCCTGATCGGGGGGGATTTCGGCGATGGCGTGGGCGCGGCTGAAGAGCTCGACGCGGCGGGAAAGAATCAGAGCGGCGGAGTCGGTGGTGAGCTCGTCTGAGAGGGTGTTGAAGGCGCGCTTGAGGGCGTCGAGGGTGCGGGTGATCTGGGCGCGGATGCGGGTGACGTCGGCAGCGAGGATTTCGGCGGTGAAGGGCTCGGGGATGAATGCGGGGTTGTCCGTGGGGGTGCTAAGAGCGAGATGGAGCTCGGCGGTGCGGCGGCCGAGCAGAGCGGCCGCGTCGAGGGAGAGGCCGGCGTGCTCGCGGGCGTCGGCGGGGATGGGTTGGGAGCCGGGTTGGTCGAGGAAGGTTGGCGGGTTTCCGGTGTCCATCGGCATCGGGGAGGCGACGACGCCCTGGTAGTAGCGGGCGAGCTCGTCGAGGGTGAACTGCCAGCCATCGCCCTCGTTTTCAATGAAGCCCTGGAGCATGGCAAGGGTGGTGGGCGCAGCCAGGTTCGAGGTTCGAGGTTCGAGGTTCGAGGTGGGGGATGCGGGCTGACCTACAATCTCGCCGAGGAAGGGGGCGATACGGGGGAAATGGGCGACTTCGGTGAGGAAGCTACCGATCTCGGTGTCGGGGTTTTCGCCGGGTTGGAGGCGGCGAAAGAGTTTGAGGATGAGCTTCTGGCCGTAGAGCATGGAGGTGTTGGACTGCTCGGCCGAGCCGGTGCGGGCGGGGAGCGGGCCGGCACCGCGGGCTTCGGCGAGAGCGGAAGATTTGTGGCCGGCGAGGGTGGGCGCCAGGCTCGAGGGTCGAGGTTCGAGGTTCGAGGGTTGGGTCGCGGCAAGCGAGGCAGGTGATTGCGGTGTGGTGGTCGACGTGGGTGCCGTGGCAGTGAGGGTGGATTCGGTTTCGATGAGGGCGAGCAGGGATTGGCGGACGTCTTCGCGGGCGGTCGCGTCGTGGAGGATGGCGGGGCCGTCGGCGGTGGTGAACGAGGCGAGGATGGATGTGGGCGCGTTGGCGCGGACGGCGCCGGCCTCTGGGCCGGTGGTGAGGGCGACGGGGAGCTGGTAGACGTCGGGATCGCCTTCGGCGTACGTGATCTGGATGAAGACGATAGCGGCGGGCAGGTTGGGGAGTTCGACCCAGTCGAGCAGGTGGACGCTGGTGATGGTGCGGGATTTGGCGCCGAACCAGCGCTGGCGGATGAGGTATGCGGGGAGGAGTTCCTGGACCAGGGTGAGGCCGGGGCCGACGAGCAGCTCGTGCCAGGAACCGGTGATGAGGCTAAGGGGGGCTTCTTCGGCTTCGACAGTGGGGGCCTCCGGACCTGCGGGGGCGGGCTGGAGTTCGAGCCAGAGGAAGGAGTAAGGCGCGAGCGAGAGCGCGTAGGGCTGGTCAGTGATCTGCGGGAAGCTGACGTAGCCGAGCATTTCTACGGGGACCATGCCGGCGAAGCGGGTAAGGTCGAGCGCGACCGGCTGGGCGAAGCGGGAGAGATTGGCGACGCAGAGGACAGTCTCGGTGTAGGGCGAGGCACCGGCGGAGGCGGGCGCGGTGGCGAAGGTGGAGGGCGATTCGGGGTCGTAGTGGCGGAGGTAGGCGAGGACTTTGCGGTTTTCGGGGGCGAGAAACTCCTGGGTGCCGCGGCCGAAGACGCGGAAGAGCTTGCGCAGGGCGATCATGTTGCGCGTCCAGTGGAGAAGCGAGGACTGATCGGAGAGCTGGGCTTCGACGTTGACGGCCTGGTAGCCCCATATGGGGTCCATGATGACCGGGGCATAGAGGCGGGCGGGCGTGGCGCGGGAGAAACCGGCGTTGCGGTCGGAGGTCCACTGCATGGGGGTGCGGACGCCGTTGCGGTCGCCGAGGTAGATGTTGTCGCCCATGCCGATCTCGTCGCCGTAGTAGAGGATGGGCGTGCCGGGGAAGCTGAAGAGGAGCGAGTTGAGCAGCTCGATGCGGCCGCGGTTGTTGTCCAGCAGCGGGGCGAGACGGCGGCGGATGCCCACGTTGATACGCATGCGCGGGTCAGCCGAGTAGGCGAGGTACATGTAATCGCGCTCGTCGTTGGTGACCATCTCCAGGGTGAGCTCGTCGTGGTTGCGAAGGAAGAGGGCCCACTGGCAGATGTCGGGGATGGGCGGCGTCTGGGCCATGATGTCGGTGATGGGCAGGCGGTCTTCCTGGCGGAGGGCCATGTAGATGCGCGGCATCAGGGGGAAGTGGAAGGCCATGTGGCACTCATCGCCCGAGCCAAAGTAGGGGCGGACGTCGGCGGGCCACTGGTTGGCTTCGGCCAGGACGAGGCGGTCGGCGTATTCGGTGTCGATGGCGGCGCGGATCCGCTTGATGACGGCGTGGGTTTCGGGGAGGTTCTCGCAGGAGGTGCCGTCGCGTTCGACCAGGTAGGGGATGGCATCCATGCGCAGGGCGTCGACGCCCATATCGAGCCAGAAGCGCATGGCTTTGAGGACTTCTTCGAGTACAGCGGGGTTGTCGAAGTTAAGGTCGGGCTGGTGGGAGAAGAAGCGGTGCCAGTAATAGGCTCCGGCGGTCTCGTCCCAGGTCCAGTTGGATTTTTCGGTGTCGGAGAAGATGATGCGGACGTCTTTGTAGAGTTGATCGGTGGGGGACCACACGTAGAAGTCGCGTTCGGTCGATCCGACAGGAGCGCGGCGGGCGCGCTGGAACCAGGGATGCTGGTCGGAGGTGTGGTTGATGACCAGCTCGATGAGGACCTGCATGTTGCGCTGGTGGGCGGCCGAG
>Ga0181520_10011646_pt1 | contig 11495 bp, 7 predicted proteins | sample PEATcosm2014_Bin_29_FD_132451 | JGI IMG/M metagenome (GOLD analysis project Ga0181520, IMG submission 132451) | Peatland microbial communities from MTU Mesocosm Facility, Houghton, MI, USA - PEATcosm2014_Bin02_30_metaG | ecosystem: Environmental > Terrestrial > Soil > Wetlands > Peat | place...
CGAGTTGGGATTGATCACGTTGGACAACAAGCCGAAGGAGCAGGCCCGCACGTACCAATCCATCGCCCGGCAGTATCGCGGCAAGCCGGTGGCGGTTAAGACCGGCAAGGCATTTTCGCCGCTGCCGGTGCAACGATCGTACGATTCGACCTGGAAATGGTTGCTCGAATGGATGGGGCGTTGACGCTGAGTGTTCGACGCGGCAAGTCCGTGGCATGTTCTACACGCCGTCGCCAATTGTCGACTACTTGGTGTGGCCATCGCTCAATCAGGTCTTGGCTGATCGGGCGCCGGATGAATTGAACCAACTACGAATACTCGATCCCTCATGTGGATGCGGTGCGTTTCTGATTGGATGTTTTCGTTTCCTTATCCACTGGCATAGACGACAAGTCGGCGACTCTGGCCTGGCTGTTCAGTATTCCATCCAAGCCATGGAACGTGTTTGTCGCGGCTGTGACATCGATTCACGGGCCCTCCGGTGCACGGCAAGGCTTCTCGTACTCGCCGCATGGGAGAGCACGAAGGATGGATTCAGTTCGCCAGAGGGCACTTTCGCAGCCAGTGTCCCCGACTTCAAGTCGGTCCTCGATTGTCGGAGTGTTCTTGAACCATTTGCCGAACACGACTCAGTCTGGCCTAAACCCGAATGCGATGTCATCATTGGTGGGCCGCCCTTTGTTCGGGTCGAAACGCTACATCGCAGCCAGAAAGATCGATTGCGTTACTATCGTCAGCGACTCTATTTTTCGATCCGATACAAGTCCGTCTTGGTGCGGAGGAAGAGTGCCCGGCCGGAGACGGCGGGCGAGGCCATAAAGCCATCATCGAGCCGATTGACAACCACGCGTTCGTACTTTCGGCCGGGGGCGATCACCGTGGCTGGCCCTTCGTGACTGAAGAGATAAATGCGGCCGCCGGCCGCCAGGGGTGAGGCGGAATACTGCCCGCCCAATCGCTGCCGCCAGACGAGCTTGCCGGTCTTCGCCTCCACACACGTGGCAATGCCATCGTCGCTCACCATGTAGATGAGATCGTCGACCAGGATCGGCGATGAGCGGCGGCACACACTCTTGTGGAACTTCCACACGACGTGGCTTGCCGTCACGTCGCCCGTGCCATCGGGCCGCACCGCCCAGAGTTGCTCCGAGCCGGAACCGGTGTTCATGAAGACCATCCCAAAAGCGAAGAGCGGCCGGGCAGCTTCCGAGAAGCCGTCGTGCCGTACCTTCCACAGTTCCTTACCGGTGGCCGGATCATAGGACATGGCCTCCACGGCCGCCACGGAGATCAACTGCCGCCGGCCGCCGGCCTGGATCACGAACGGCGTGGTGTAGGCCTTGCGGAAATCGCCGTCCCGGGTGCCGAAGTCGGTCGAGCGATTGGTTCGCCACACGGTTTTCCCCATCTTTTTGTCCAGCGCGATGACGAACTGCACGTCGATCCCGTCCATGTGGAAGATGAGCAAGTCGTCGAGCAGGATGGGCGACGAGCCGGGGCCGCGGAAATGATCGCAATAGATGTCGCGGCGCTGCCACAGCACGCGGCCGCTCTGTGTATCGAGACACGCGGTGCCGTACACGCCAAAATGGACGTACACCCGCCCCGCCTCGACGACCGGTGTGGGCGAGGCAAAGCTGTTCAACGGATTGGTGATTTGCAGCGTGTCGTTGTGGAACAGGTGAACGTCGTGCAATATCTCGCCCGAGTCCCGATCGACGCAAACCACGTACTGCTCGTGGCCGTCGTCGGTGGCGGTGGTCATCCAGATTTGGTCGTCCCAGATGACCGGCGAGGACCAGCCGCGGCCGTGGATGGGTGTTTTCCACTTCACGTTTTCCGTTTCGCTCCAGCGGAGCGGCAAGCCCACGGCGTCGCTATGGCCATCGCCGGTGGGGCCGCGGAACTGCGGCCAGTTGTCGCCCGCCTGGGCGAGGGAAAGCGGGAGAGAAACCAGTAGTAAGTGTAAGAAAGAAAAAAAAGGAAAGAAGGAAAAAGAGGACGAAGGCATGGACCTCAGTCGCTCGCCACGGCCAATCTCGTCGCTATTCTGCTTTTTCCTTCCCATTTTTCCGCTTTCCCCTTTTTCCATCTTGCACTGATCGTTAGTTGCCAACGCGCTCGCAAAGCTTCCGCCAACCGGCCATCGAGTGGGCCAGATTCTCGCGGGGTTTGCCGGGAATGGCGTACATTTGCAACCCGACGGCCCCTTTGTAGTCCAACTGCTTGAGTGTCTTCAGCATCCGGGCGACGTCGAAGCTGCCGCGATCGAGGTTTTGGATCAAGCGGTCCCAGCTCATCTGATTCGTGTCGCCGTCGTCGGCCCCGTTGATGCTGACCGTAAACAGGTAGGGCATCGCCTCCTGCAGCCGCGTTTCGAGCTTGTTCCCATCGTCGAGCTTCAAAAAGTGGCACAAGTTGAAGCCGGTGCCGATATTCTTGCGATCGACCTTCTTCGCCAGCCGTAGCGCGTCGTCCACCCGGGCGATATACATGCCGACGTGCGGATACAGGGCGACGCGGATTCCATTCGGCTCGGCCATGTCGGAGATTTCCCGCAAGATGGCCACGGCGCGGTCGTCCGAGGTATCGGCCGAGGGTGTTCCGCCGGTGACGAAAAGCGAAATCAACGTATCGCGGCCTTTGAGCTGCGCGAGGCACTTTTTCAGCCCCGGATCGTAGGGGGGCTTGCCCGCATCGACGCACGCGCCCACGTAGGTGCTATACATCTTCAGTCCCTGGGCGTCCAGGGCCGCGAGCATGTCGGGGATCCGCTGCGTGCCCGTGTAGCCGATGCCGTCGTAGCTGAGGTCCTTCAGCAGCTTGGCTTGCTCGGCAAAGGGAACGGGATGGGCGTGGACGATGCCGTCATCAAAGGCATAGAAGGCAAAGCACGACTCGGCCGCCGCGAGGCGGTCCTCGGCCCCCGTCACGAGTCCGAGCAGAGCTGCGAACATCGCCGCTGCGACGAACCCGCGCGGCAAACGTACCGTTGTCCAGGTCTTCATGAGTTTCTCCTTATCCAAGAGTTGATGTTGGCAATAGTCCACGGTTCGCGCTGTTTGCGGCTGAGCATTTTGTCGGCCTCGGCGTCGTCCACGAAACGCTCGGCTGCGGGGTTCCAATGCAGTTTGCGGCCCAGCAGCATGGCGATGTTGCCGATGTGCGGGATGGTAATCGTGCGGTGACCCGTTTCGGCCGGGGCATAGCAAGGCTGGCGAGACTTGACGCAATCGATGAAGTTGCGGTGCTCGCCTCCCCGGCCCGCGGTGCGGGGAACAATTTCGCTGGGGCGATAGATTTTCACCTTCTCCGGATCGATCACCGCGTCGAGCATCGGGCGGCGGCTGGCCTTCAGCGAGCCGCGCCAGCCGTGCGATTCGATCCAGCCCTCGCTCCCTTCGAAGCGGATGCCCGGCTCGGGAGTGCGTCCTACGACGGGCCCGTCGTGGCTCTTTTTCGGATCGAGATCGCCCTCGCCGGCCGAAACAGTCATCGTCACCCCGTCGGCATATTTGTAGTGAACCTCGAACGTGGGGGCCGTGTTGTAGACGGCATCGCGGGGCGGGAAATCCCCCTTCCCCTCGACCTCGACCGGGCCGGTGCCCTCGGTATTGTGGCCCCATTGGGCCAGATCGACCATGTGCGCGCCCCAGTCGGTGAGCACGCCCCCGGAATATGCCAGATTCCAGCGGAAGTTGCCGTGACTCCGGGCAGGAATGTAGGGCATCAACGGGGCCTGGCCTTGCCACATCTCATAGTTCAATTCCTTGGGCGGGTCCTGCGGCGCCTGGTATTTGGCCAGCTCACGGGCATCGAGGCCGACGCGTCCACTGCCGTTCCCTATCGGCAGCCGCACCTCGATGTGTTTGATATGGCCGATCACCCCGCCGCGGACCAACTCGATCAGGCGGATATAACTGTCGATCGAGCGGTTCTCCGAGGCCGTCTGGAAAATCCGCCCGGTCTGCTTCATCACGTTGCTCAGCATGCGGCCCTCGGCCACGGTCAGCGTCATCGGCTTTTCGCCGATCACGTCCTTGCCGGCCTTGGCCGCCATGATGGCGGGGATGACGTGCCAATGGTCGGGCGTGGCGATGCCCACCACGTCGATGTCCCGGCGGTTGACCAGGTCGCGGAAATCGCCGTACATCGTGCAGGCTTGGTAGTCCTTGCCGAACCGCTGGCTGTAGTGGCCGTCGACCCGTTTCTTCGCGTTTTGCACGTGGCTCCGATCGACGTCGCACACGGCGATGATCTGGGCGTCGTCGTAGCGGAAGACCTGGTCGAAGTTCCAGCCCGCCCCGTGATTTCCGCAGCCGACGTATCCGTAGATGATGCGGTTGCTGGGAGCCACGGCGCCGTCGCGTCCCAAGGCCGAGGAGCAGAGAACCGCGGGCGCCGCCACGGCGCTGGCGGCGGCCGCCGCGCCCTTCAGGAACGTACGGCGGGGAACATTTTGCCGGGTTGACATAGCGATGGCTCCGAGGGTGATGGGCTACGGATCGAGTTTGAGCGGCCGGACCCAAATGTTGCGAAACCGCACCGCCGAGTGATGCTGCTGAAGCTTGATTGGGCCGCTGGTCTCTTGCGTGTCGTAGGCGGCCAGCATCCTGTGCATGGTGGGGCCCAGGGAAGCCTGATGGTAGAGCACCAGCACGCCGTTCCAAAGCACGGTGAAGCGGGCCGGCTGGACGAGCTTCCCGCCCTTAAAACGCGGGGCCGTGAAGACCGCGTCAAACGTCTGCCATTGCCCCGGCTTGCGGGCCACATTCACCAGCGGCGGCGTCTGGCCGTAGATGGCCCCGGCAATGCCGTCGGCGTAGATCTTGCTGTCACGAGACTCGATGATCTGCAACTCGTGGCCGTCGCTCAGATTCGCCTGCGATGCGCTGGGTGGCTCGTGCCGGGCGAGAAAGAAAATGCCGCTGTTGCCCCAGTTCATCAAGTCTCCGTCGGCCACCGCGGGCGTGGCCCACTCGATGTGCAATTGACAGTCGCCAAAGCTCTTTTTGGTGCGGATTTCACCCGTCTTCAGGATGTTGAGGGAGCCGTTTTCGACGCCGCGAGGATCGCCGCCTTGCCATTGGGCGAGATCCTTGCCATCGAAGAGGATGATGGCGTCGGCCGGCGGTGCGCCGGGCGTCTTGCCCGTTTCGACCATCGGGGGCTGGGGGCGGCGACGATCGTGCACGCGCCAGGGCGAGTTGGGCAGCCGGGGCGTATCGTCATAGCCAGGCGCCTCGGCGGCCTTGCCCCACGGGACAACCAGAAACACGGCCGCGACGAACGTGCCCAGGATCATGGCCCAGGCGGCACAGCCCAAGAAAGTACGGCACGGAACGCCCAATCTCGACATTTCTTGGTCTCCAAGAGCGGGTCGGCGTGGGACAGGAAGGAAGGTTCGCAGTCCGGCGGGCAAAGGCAAAACTGTACCGTATCGTAACAGACCCGACATCGAGCTACAACTGTCGGCCACTCGGCGTCCCAGCGTTCCTTAGCCCGGCTGGGGCGACTTTTCGGCGGCTGCCCCCCCGCTTGATGGGAACGTTTGGGTTTCCGATTTGACAACAACCCCCGCAATCCGGAACCGTGCGCCGACCCGAATGTCTGTGGCGGATCGGGCCAATAGCGGTCAGCGCGGATGAGCCCGCGAACGGCACCGCTGTAGCCGGCCAATTCCAGACGGATGCGAGCCAAGTGGCTATTGGGGGCTCAGTCGAGATTTCTGGCGGCCCGAGCGGCTGCCTCGGTACCGTCACCGAGTCGATGTTGAGCGGCAGCCATGAGAAAGGCACGTTGCCAACGACTATAGTGCGTAATCTCGCCTGCGACGCCCTCTTCTGCTCGGGCTGTGCCTCAGTTACAATAGTTACGCTTAGATGAGATCTCGATGCGAAAGACTCGCCTCTGCCTTGGGGGGCCACAGCATGTCTGATACCGGATCTCGAAAGAGTCTTGTCGGGCGATTGAACGCAGGTGCAGGTTCGGCGGCCAACGAGGTGGACGAGCAGTACCGTTCCAGGCTTTGCCGACTCGTCGAGCGGGAGATGAACCGGCGTTTTCGTCGCCGGGAGGATCCGGAAGACGTAGTGCAGTCGGCCTTCCGTACCTTCTACCGCCGCAGTGCCCGGGGTGAGTTTCACATCGACTGCTCCGTTGATCTATGGCGACTGCTGGAGACAATCACACGCCACAAGATCCTGAAGCACATCGAGAAACAGGGTGCTGGGAAACGGAACCCCAAACACGAGGAGTATCCGGAGGGGGACGACTTGCGCGGCCAGGCCCCCACGCCCGAAGCGGCTGCGGTGGCGGCCGATCTGATGGAAAAGGCGCTCATCGGGCTCGACGAAACGTATGTGAAGGTGTTTCATCTGCGGCTGGCGAACTGCACCGAGGAAGAAATTGCCGCCAGGCTGGGTTGCACGCGGGCCTTCGTCCGCGCCAAGCTACAGCGCGTTCGCGACCGGCTCCGGAGATTGTCGGGCGACACCGCCGGGAAATAGAAATCCGGCGTTTTTTGGTCGCCAAACAAAACCGCAATCCGGCTTCTAATGAGGGGCGCACCAGCAATAGCGTCTTTCGTCCCAACAGGCCGGCGCCGGCGACTGCACGGACGTGACGACACTATTCCGACTCTCGCCGGAAGGGGCGAAACAATGAATACGAACGACATCACCCTACCAAAGGCATGGGACAAACGCCGCAGCGAGCATCTGAGCGATGCTGACACAATCGACGCTACGATCCAACTGGAGGAAACTTGGCGGCACATCCCGCAAGCGGTACGGTTGCGCAGCTCCGCTAGTTTGCAATACTTGCACCCCCCGTTGATGGCGGGTGTCGGATGTGGTATAGGAGAGGATCTTGTTGCGTTTCGTGAGGACCGTTCGGCCATTTTGCTCGCTGTCGAGGAGCACGAGATGGACAATGCATCGGCTGACCAAGGCGGGCAGCGGTCAGAATCGGAATCGGCGGTGATCGACGAAGCTTGCTCCCGATTCGAGACGGCGTGGCGAGCCGGCCAACAGCCGCGAATCGAGGAGTTCCTGCCGACGGAATCGCCGGACAAGAGCGGGACGACGCTGCTCAACGTCTTGGTGCAACTGGTCGGCATCGACCTCGAATGGCGATGGAAGACAGCCGACATGGTTGCCCAGCAGGAAACGGTCACCAAGAAGCCCTCACCCCCTGCCCCTCTCCCGCAAGCGGGCGAGGGGAGTACCGATGCGCCTGAAAGCAGCGTTTCGTTTCCCCTACGGCCACGGTTGGCGGATTACGTTGCCCGCTATGCGTTGCTCGGCCCAGTCGAACAACTCCCCTGCGATTTGATCGTCAACGAGTATTATGCCAGACGTCGCTATGGCGATCAGCCAACGCATGCCGAATACCTGGACGTTTTTGGGTCGCGTCATCCCGACCTGGCGAAACAGCTTCGGACGATCGACGATGGAATGGCAGCCGTGGAACATCATCCATCGGACCTTCTCTCCGAAGACGGTCCGCCGCTGGATACCACGATGCAGCAGTTTGGCGAATACGTCTTGCTGGACAAGCTGGGCGAGGGTGGCATGGGCGTGGTCTTCAAAGCCCAGCACCGCCGAATGAAACGGTTTGTAGCGGTCAAGATGATCGCGAGAAGGGAAATCGGCTCGCCCGATGCTGTCAAACGCTTTTACCGTGAGGTGGAAGCCGCCGCCAAGCTCAACCATCCCAACATCGTTACCGCCTACGATGCCAGCGAACACGAGGGCGCACATTACCTGGCCATGGAATACGTGGAGGGCAAGGACCTCGCTGCCGTCGTGCAGGAACGGGGACCGCTGCCGATTGCCCAGGCGGTGGATTACGTTATCCAAGCTGCCCGCGGGCTCCAGTATGCCCACAAGCACCAGATGGTCCACCGCGACATCAAGCCCAGCAACTTGATGCTGGACAAGGAAGGCACGGTGAAGATCCTCGACATGGGCTTGGCAAGCATCGCCGGGCTGGCGGAGGACTCGTACCGGGATCGTCTGACCGGCACAGGTCAGGTGATGGGGACGCTCGACTACATGGCTCCCGAGCAGGCGCTGGATGCCCACCACGCAGACGCCCGCGCCGACATCTACTCGCTGGGCTGTACGTTGTATCGGCTCTTGACAGGAGAAGTGCTTTTCAAGTGTGAGACACTGGCGAAAATCATCTGGGCGCATCAGCAAGCCCCGATTCCGTCGCTGTGCAAAGCCCGCACCGACGTGCCACCCCAGTTGGATGCCGCGTTCCAGAAGATGGTCGCCAAGAAGCCGGAAGACCGCTACCAATCCATGACGGAGGTGATTATCGCCCTGGAAACATGTGCGGGGAAGAGGGGAGTAACAGCCACGTTGGTTGGCGAGGACGCAACGGCAGCCTTCCCGATGGCGGATAATCCTGCCGTCCCGCAAGGGGCTTCCCCGGGCGGCACGGCGACGGTTGCGAAAAAGAAAGTCGAGCGTCTTGCCGAAGAGACCCTCTCACAACAAGCGGCGGCTGCGGAAACCAGCAAACACCTGGGACGTGACGCGAAACTACTGGCGGCTGTTCGCAAGAAGAAAACGCTTGCCGTAGCTGTTGGTCTGGGCTTGCTCGGAGTCGCAGGGATTATTGTTCTGTCGGTGATTCTCCGCGTTCACCACCCGGACGGTAAAGATACTGTCGTGAAGGTGCCTGAAGGGAGCAACGTGAGTGTCGGCAAGGATGGACAGGTGGACGTGACGCTGCCTTCGGACGGCGGAAAGACGAAGGCGGACACGCCGCCACTTCCTTCTGTCGGCAGCTTGCTCGGTCCCGATGGCAAATGGAGACTCCCGCCCGGCGCTCCGCCGCTCGCCGTCGCGCCGTTCGACGCCAAGAAAGCCACGGAGCATCAGGAGGCGTGGGCGAAACATCTCGGCGTGCCGATCGAGATCACCAACTCCATCGGCATGAAACTGGTGCTCATCCCGCCGGGCGCGTTCGACATGGGCTCGCCCAAGGAACTGATCGAAGAGGAGCTGAAGACGCCTGGTATTGAGAGTTTTCACCTGGATTGGTACGGGGATCATCTGCGGGGCGAGGGGCCACAGCACCGGGTGCGGATCACCAAGCCGTTCTACTTCGGTGTGTACGTGGTAACTCAGGAGGAATATCAGCGGGTCATGGGGTCGAACCCGAGCGAGTTCTGCGCCACGGGCGGAAGCAAAAACGCTGTTGAAGGTCAGGATACGAAGCGGTTTCCGGTGGAGAGTGTATCGTGGGACCAAGCGGTGGCGTTCTGCCGAAAACTATCGGAAATGCCGGCGGAGAAGGCGGCACGGCGAACGTATCGCCTACCATCGGAGGCACAGTGGGAGTATGCCTGCCGTGCGGGGAGCACGGGCCGGTACAGCTTCAGTTTGGACGCCGCTGCGAATCCTGCGGAGTACGACAAGAACACGCTTTCCGACTACGGTTGGTTCGGCGACAATTCTGGCGGGAGGACGAACGCGGCAGGCGGGAAGCGGCCCAGCGCGTGGGGATTGTACGATATGCACGGCAACCTGTTTGAGTGGTGCGAGGACTGGTATGACAAGGACTATTATGCGACGTCGCCTACTGACGATCCGAGCGGCCCTTTGGGAGGCTCGGCGCGAGTGAGCCGTGGCGGTAGTTGGCACAACCCGGCGTGGCAATGCCGGTCGGCGCACCGCCACGACCACGCGCCTGGTATGCGCGTCTGCGACTTGGGTTTCCGCGTCTCACTAGCTCTGCCGGAGAGGGCGGCTGAGCGCGCCGCGGTTCCCGTCGAGCCGATCGTGCCGGCAAAACCCGTGCATCTGGACCTCAAACCCGACGCGAAAGCATGGGACTTGAAAACTGGTTCTCCGTTGAATTCGGCGTCCTTGGTTGTCAAGCCCGCGGTAATCAAGGGCCTGCGCTCGTGGACGCTCGAAACGTGCGCCTCTCGCGGTGATGTGGACGGGAACGCGACGGGGCAACTCAGCCCGGATGACCACATATATGCCGTTGTAGGCCGCGATGGCGTCATCCGCCTTCTCGATCCGGCTACCGGAAAACTCCGCATTGCCTTGGTGAATCCCGAGCCCGGTCTCACAGCGCTCACTTGGTCGCCCGACAACGTGTATCTTGCAGTGGGTTGTGGAGAGGGCGTCATTCGTATCTGGAACGTCGTTAAAGGCACCCTCGTCCTCGGCCCGACTTCCTCTTCGACCAAACAAATAAACTGTCTGGCTTGGTCCCCCGACGGCACCCTTTTGGCCGTCGGGCGCAACGGGGACTCTGCGGTGATGCTTTGGGACGTTCGCAAGGCCAGACAGAGCAAGGTCCTCCAAGAACAGGCCGACGTGAACCGCTCGGTGAACTTCCTGGCATGGTCAGCGGATGGGAAACGCCTGATGGTGACCACCGACCTGGCTGTACGGATCTGGGACGTTGCTGGGACGAGACTCGTTCAAACGGTCGATTCGCAGAACCCGAAGGATACGGAAACGAGGCGCGCTGCCGCGTGGTCGCCAGATGGCAAACGGATTGCCACGTTGTGCAGTAATTCGATAGTGAAATTCTTTGATGCAACGTACAATCTGGTCCTGTGCGGAAACGTAGGATCGGGATATGGGGCTCCGCCATTCCGGGTCATCGCTTGGTCACCGGACGGTCTTCACTTGGCATGCACGTGTTACAATGATTGCCAGATCCTGAACACGGTCAGCGCTTCCCTGGAGTTCGAGATTGGCGGTCCCTTTTTTGGTGAGAGTTCAAGGCCGGCCTGGTCAAAAGACAGTGCGCGATTGCTCTGCACGCACGTATGGAGCGGCACTGTCACTGCGATGGACGCCCATTCCGGAAAGCCTCTTTGGCGACTCGCCGGGAAGATGCCCTATGATGGCTACGACACAAACATCTGTATTTCTCCCGATGGCCGGCAGTACGCCACAGCGGTTTGGTGGGATCGCCTTTATACTTGGGATGCGATGCAGGGTCTCCCCGTCTACGACTACGGCCCGATATTATTCCAGGGCCGCGGCCAGATTATATGGTCCAAGGATGGCCGGCTAGCCGTAACGGGTGGGGGCGAGGGCGCACGAATCTGGGATCCCGGGAAGCCTGGCCCGTCGCATCTCTACCGCGACGGTGGCTATTGGTGTGCCGCCTGGTCGCCGGACGGGAAGACCCTGGCCAGAGGGGGAAGGGACGTTCTAGTTCTAGTATTGGCCTCAGGCTGGGAGGATCCGCATCAGGTCTTTCACGCTGATGCTTGGAATGCGGAAGTTAGGAGGTTAGCCTGGTTCGACAATAATTCCACCCTGGCGGCCGGATTGGACAACAACAAGGTAGTGATCCTTGAAATGCCGTCCGGAAAGGTGCTAAAGATCCAGCAATTCCCGGCGATCAAGAAAGCCCGTGAAAACGGGGGGGACTGCGGAGGCGTTTTCGTAAACCCGGGCGGTGGACAAACGATCTCCACCTAAGGGCTCGAATCGGCTATCATGGGC
>Ga0181520_10011647_pt1 | contig 11495 bp, 8 predicted proteins | sample PEATcosm2014_Bin_29_FD_132451 | JGI IMG/M metagenome (GOLD analysis project Ga0181520, IMG submission 132451) | Peatland microbial communities from MTU Mesocosm Facility, Houghton, MI, USA - PEATcosm2014_Bin02_30_metaG | ecosystem: Environmental > Terrestrial > Soil > Wetlands > Peat | place...
CTCAAAGACCCTCGTGTAGACCACGCGGCCATCCGGCAGGTACAGCGGGCGAATGCAATCGGAATCGGCCGTGGTAAGCTGCCGCGGCGCGCCGCCCGCAACGGCGGTTTCCCAAATCTGCCAGGGTCCCGCGGCGGTGCGCTTGCCGGCGAACAAAATGCGCAATCCATCGAAGGAAACTGCCGGGTCGGTGGACGCGTAGAAATCGGCGGCGAGCTTTCGCTGCCCTTGCGCGGTGACCAGCATCACCGTGGCGCCGCCCGGGAAGCGCTCGCGGCCACTCCGCCAAGCCGCGCCATCATATTGAGGGGCAGCGACATACGCGTAATCCGGCGTGCCGGAACGGTCCGCCACCGCGCCAAACAGAGCGAGGGTCAGACCGGCTGCAGTAGCGAGCTTCCTCATGTGACTCCATATTAAGGGAATGAAATCCGTTTATCAGTAATTGGAAAATACTAGGGCCGGCGGAGCCGGTCCCGACCGGCCAGCGCCACCAGCGCTAAAATGTAGTGGAATATGCAATTACCTCGCCTGTTGCTGGTCCGCCAGAAGTTCCCCGATCGGCAGATTCCCGACGTCGCGGCCGAAGTGCACCGCCAGCTCGCCGCCGCTCGATTTGCCGCGCGCCTGAAGCCGGGCGACCGCGTGGCCCTCGGAGTTGGCAGCCGCGGCATTCACAACATCGCCACCATCGTGCGCTCGGTGGTCCAGTACTGGAGGGAAGCTGGCGTCTCGCCGTTCATCTTCCCGGCCATGGGAAGCCACGGCGCCGCGTCCGCCGCCGGCCAGGCCGACGTGCTGGCCCACTACGGCATCACCGAATCCGGCGTCGGCTGCCCTATCGTCAGCCAGTTGGAAGTGGTGTCGCTGGGCAAGACCGCCGACGGCATCGAAGCCTTCATGGACCGCACGGCGTACGATGCCAGCGGCGTCATGCTGGTGGGCCGCGTCAAGTGGCACACCGATTTCGCGGGGAAGATCGAAAGCGGCCTGTTCAAGATGATGGCCATCGGCCTCGGCAAGTTCGCCGGTGCGCAACGCTACCACGCTTGCGCTTACCGGCTCGGCCTCGAACACGTGATTCGCAGCGTCGGCCGGCAGGTGCTGGCCTCGGGCAAGATCCTCGGCGGCCTCGCCATCCTCGAGGACGCGCATCACCACACCGCCAAGCTCGACGCCGTTCCGGTGGAAGAAATGGAGGCCCGCGAGGAGGCCAACCTGGAGCTGGTGAAATCCTGGATGGCGCGCCTCCCCGTGGATGCGGATGTCCTTATCCTGGACGAGATCGGCAAGAACATTTCCGGCGCGGGGATGGATACCAAGGTGGCCAACCGCGGCGTGCAAGGCCAGTACAATCCGTGGCCGGGCCCCAAATTCGAGCGTATCTTCGTGCGCGACTTAAGCGATCTCACCTATAACAGCGGCGTCGGCATGGGCATGGCCGACGTGGTCACCGACCGGCTGGTCAACCGCATCGACTGGGAGCCAACCTGGATCAATTCGCTCACCGCCAACACACCGGCCGCCATCCGCACGCCGATTCATTTTCCGACCGACCGCGAAGCCATCGAGCGCATCGCGCCGACCGTGGGCAAAATCGACTTGAGCGAAGTGACCTACGCCTGGATCCGCAACACCATGGAACTCGGCCGCTTCGCGCTCAGCGAAAACCTGCGCGCGGAAATCGAGAATAACACCACTCTCGAAATCGAATCCACTGTCGATTTCGAATTCGACGGACAGCAAAACCTGATCAGCCCCTTCGCCCCCGTCCCCGAAGCCGCCGGAACGCATTAATGGGTGGGGCAGGTCCCCGACCTGCCAACCGCTGCAATCGAACACGAGGTTGGCAGGCGGAAGCGCCTGCCCCACGCTACCGCACCGGTGAGTACGCAGTGGCGCGGTGCAGCGAGAGGTCGATCACGGCGGTGATCTGCCCATCGCGCTCGACGGATTCTTTGCGCACCTTGATCCATTCTTCATCGGCGCCAAACGCGTTCCAGGCCTTTTCGCGCGCGGCCAGGTTGTCGAAGGGAATCAGGTAAGTCAGGTTGGGCCGGTTGGCGCCGAAAACGGTCGAGCTGTAAAACACCGGGTGAACGCCCACGCGGTGGAAGATCTTGATTTCCGCGCCGCTGAAGCGCGCATGAAGCGCCTTCCACTGCCTCGCCGTGGGCGAATGATAGGTTCGCATCTCGAAAATGCGGGGTGATTCGGGCGGTTTCTCCGGGGGCACGATTTCCGGCGAATAGGCGGTGGCTTCGAGCAGCGCGGCGCTCGATGTGATAAATGGCTCCTCGCCAGCCTCCCACTGATCGAACGCGCGGCTGAAATCCTTGTCGGCGAAGAGCTGCTGCGAGATCTCCCAGATCTGGCTCACCGATTCCACGCCGAGGATCGCGGTGACCGTCGGCAGGTGCGGCGCGGCAACCGCTTCGAGGAAAATCTTCGGCCCGGGATGAATGCGGTCGAGGGCCGGCAGCAGCGCCTTGGAAAAGAACTCGTGGATGCGGGACGCCTGTGGTCCCTGTTCCAGTTGGTATTGTTCCACCACGTAAAAGCGCGTCTTGCGCTCGGCTTCGGCGCCAGAAACCGCGCCCGACGCCAACAGCGCGGGCACGGTGGAAAGAAAACCACGGCGATCGAGGATCATGCGCCACATTGTATACCGACGACGCGGGACTTTGGTGTAACCTTGCGCCTATACTCTGGTAAGGAGAAAATCGCCGAGTGGTCAGCCTGCGCAGTTTGGAGCCGGCCGACATCGATGCAGTCCACGCCTTGCTTTCGAGAATGGACGTGGTCCGCCACATGCTGTTGCCGCTGTGCTCCCGAGAGGAGAGCGAGGAATTCCTGCGCGATTCCCTGCTTGAATCGCCATCGAGCCCTTGGCGATCCATCGTGCGGGCAATCAGGGATAGCGCGCAAGGCAATCTAATCGGGCTCTGCGGTGTGGTCATCCTGAGAGACGCCGAAGAAGGCGAGATCTGGTACCTGGTGGCGCCTGAGTCCTGGGGAAAGAAGGTCGCGACCGAAGCAGCCAAGCGTCTGCTCGATTTTGGATTCGGGGAACTCCGGCTCCATCGAATCTGGGCCACTTGTCTTCCTGAGAATCCAGCATCGGCCCGGGTCCTGGAGAAGGCCGGCATGAGACGGGAGGGGTTCCTGGTCAATAACCTCAAGATCCGTGGAGTGTGGAAGAGCAGTTTCCTGTATGCGATGCTCGCCGAGGAATGGAGCCGCGCCGCTTCGAATTTGCCGCCCGAATGAGGGCCAGTTGTAGCGTAAGCGCGCCCGGTTGAATCTCGCCTACCGCAACAGATTGAGGCCGTGGATGGCGGGATCGGGGAGGTCGTCATACGTCAGGCGAAGTTCTCCAAAGCCGTGGCGGCGTGTCGAGTAGAGGCCTAGCCAACTGGCGACGATCACGCCGATCACAACGACGTACGCGACGGGCTGATACAGGCTGATCAGTAACAATCCGTTGAGCAGGGGCAGGGCGCCCAGGATCCCGATGCCCCAGAGGGTGAGAATCCACGCGGGGATCTTGCCGGGGAGGTGGGAGCAGGTGAAGGGCAGCTTCTGCCAATCCGTGAAAACCCACTCGTAGCACAACAAGGCGAAGGCCGTGAAGAGTGCCGCTTCGGCCGCGGCCCGCCAGCCCAGCAGTTTCACCTCGAAGGGGAGCGGTATAGCCAGCATCAGGACGGCGCCCCAGAACAGGATGAAGCGGTCCACGGCGCGCATCCAATCCAGACGGCCTTGCCGCTCGGCGATCTGGAAGGCCCAGTTGGCCTTCCACTCCACAGGAATGGTGAACAGGTGGCGCAGGCCGATCAGCAGGAAGGTCAGCAGGATCACGTGTGCGTAGACGAAACACGCCGCCGTGCGATTCGGTTCGGCGACGGCTTCCCGCATACCGAGTATGCCGCTGAGCAGAATCGCGAGGCCAAAGCCACCGTAGCCCATCAGGATCATGCGGTGCTGGCTGCTGCGCGCCAGCGTCTTGGTCATGAAAACAAGAATGGCCTGCTGGCGCGGGTTGGGGACCAGCCACTCGAGAAGCGCGCCGGTCCATTTGCGGTCGCTGCTGGACGGGCCGGGGGCGCAATCCACCAGCAGCCTGCGATGGCGCCGATAACCGGCGACATAGCAGACCAGGGCCAGCGCCACCGCGATGGCGAGACCGGCTTCGGCGCGCTGCGCGAGGGCCGCCATCACCGGGTCGGGATCGCCCAACTGGCGTTGATAGAGCCCCAGGAACCAGACGGGCGGCAACCAGGCGGAGATCTCCGGGCGGAGCGCGGTTGGCAGAAACCGGGTGCCGATCGAGAAACTGAGCACGATCAGGATCAGCATCGCGGCCACCAGCAGGCCCTGCAGGTATCCGGTGACGTGGCCAAACAGCCGCGGCGGCAGGAGATTCAGCAGCACTCCTTGCAGCGCCAGCAAGCCGAAGAAGAAGAAATAGCAGGCCGCCGCGAAAGTGACGGCCTGGACCGCTAAATGGTTCGCGAGGGAGGGATTGATTTGCCAGCGGCCGGCCGAGACCAGCGGGAAGGTGAGGCCTGGAAGCGCGTTGATGACGACCACCGCGATGGTGGAGACAATCAGTAGCGCCAGAAATTTCGCCTGGAAGATCTGACGGGCGCGCAACGGCAGCGTGCCCAGCACCTGGTAATCGCGCAGGCTGGGGAAGAGCGATTGCCACTTGAGGGCCGTCAACAGTCCGGTGGCCGACATCATCAGGGTGAGCAGCCACAATTCATCGGCGCACACCGCCTGCCGGTATGGGCCGGGCGTGGCCAGCGCGGAAAAGTGCGCGTACTTGTGCAGTAGCGGCTGGGCAAACAGCGGGAACCATGGTAGCAGCAGCGAGAATGCGCCGATGGCCGGCGTCTTCCACTGATCGGGCGTGGTGGAAAGTTCGCTATCGAAGAAGCGCAACACGAAGTGTCGCAGCAATTCGAAATTCGGCCCGTGCGTTTCTCGCAGCCATTCCCTCATGCCTGCATGACCTCGAGGATTTGGCCGGCCACGGCATCGCCGTCCTCCACCTGCGCCAGTTGCGCGAAGACGCCTTCGAGCGATGGCTGGCTCATCAACTCGCGCAAGCGGTCGATGGAATCGTACGCCACCACTTCGCCCTTGCGCAGAATGAGGACGCTGGAGCAGACCTTTTCCACCACTTCCAGGACGTGCGAGCTGTAAAGGATCATCTTGCCCTTCGCGGCGAGCGCGTGGAGCAGCCGCCGCAGCATGAGCGCGGAAGTGACATCGAGGCCGGAGAACGGCTCGTCGAGGATCAGGATTTCCGGATCGTGCAGCAGCGCGGCGGAGAGCAGGATTTTCTGCCGCATGCCCTTGGAGTAGGAGGAAAGGGGCGCCAGGCGGTCGTTCCAGAGCCCGAGCAGGCGCAGGAATTCATCCATCTTGAATTCCAGTTGACGCCGCGGCATACCGCGCAGGCGCCCGACCAGTTGCAGGTACTCGCGGCCGGAAAGGTGCGGGTAGAGATGCGGCTCTTCGGGCACGTAACCGATCTTGCGCTGGAAGGCGGTGAAATCGTCGTACACGGTGCGGCCGTTCAAAAAGATCTGACCCTCGGACGGTTCGATAAGGCCGGTCATCATCTTCACGGTGGTGCTCTTACCCGCGCCGTTGGGGCCGAGATAACCCAGAATCTCGCCGGGACGGATGGTGAAGCTGACCTGTTTCACCGCCGGCGTGTGATTGTAGAACTTGGTGAGAGAGCGCGCTTCGAGCATGCCGAAAGGCCTCCAAGAGTTGGACTCCGGGGAGGGGCGGTTAGTTCCAGGTGATGGCCTTTCCGGCTCAGTGGAAATTGTGCACTTCCGCCGCAGCGCCTTCGGGTAGGGCGGCGACTCTGGCGGCTTTCACCGAGACCACGTCGTCGACGTTTTGCAGCACGCCATCGATCAGCAGAAACCGCTCGCTCAGCACCACGAATTTGAAGCGATCGAAAGTTTTCGGGTCGATAATGACGTTGAAGACGCCGGTTTCATCTTCGATGCTGAGGAAGACGAAGCCCTTGGCGGTGCCAGGGCGCTGGCGCACAATGACCGAGCCGGCAATCCGCACCAGGCGGCCGTTGGGCAGGCGCGCGAGAGCTGCGGCGCGGGTCACGCCGAGCGCGTCCATTTCGGCGCGACGATGCGCCATGGGATGGCGGCCGATGGTGAGGCCTGTGCCGCGGTAATCGGCCCACAGGCGCTCTTCGGTGTCCATGGGCGCGAGCGGCGAGCCAACGCCCGTTTCCTCCTGCGGCTCGAGCAGAGGGCCCACCGGCAGCGTGGCGCGCTGCGCCTGCCAGAGCGCGTCGCGGCGATGGAACCGGCGGTCTGGAGGCTTTGAAAGATCTGCCAACCTCCGCGCGACGCGGCCGATGGAGTTCAACGCGCCGATTTCCGCCAGGCGGTTGATCTCGTCCTTGCGCAACTCGGGCACGCGAGAGCCCAAGTCGTCGATGCTCGAAAAAGGGCGGGCGCGAACGATGGCGCGGCCGGCCTCTTCGCGCAATCCCCTGGCGTAGCGCAGCCCCAGTCGCAGCGGAAAGCCGACAGCGTGATCGGGGGCGTCCGGTTGGCAGGCGGAATCCGGAACGGACCCGAAAACCGGGTCGCCTGCCCCACTTTGCGCCGGCTGCGCACTCGTCTCCACCGTACAGAGCCAATCCGATTCCATCACGTCCACCGGCAGCACACGCAGGCCGTGCCGCTGTGCGTCTTTGATCAACACGGCGGGCGAGTAAAATCCCATCGGCTGGTTGTTCAGCATGGCGCAGGTGAAAGCCGCCAGGTAATGGCACTTCAAATACGCGCTGGCGTAGGCCAGCAGGGCGAAACTCGCCGCGTGCGATTCGGGAAAACCATAGAGCGCGAAGGAGGCGATGGAATGCACGATGGTCTCCTGCATCGCGCCGGTGATGCCGTTCGCTGCCATGCCGCCGCGGAGCCTCCCTTCGAGATCCGCCATGCGCTTTTCCGAGCGTTTGAACCCCATGGCGCGGCGCAGTTCCTCGGCTTCGCCGCCGCTGAATCCGGCGGCGATCATGGCCATGCGCAGCAACTGCTCCTGAAACAGCGGCACGCCCAGCGTGCGGCGCAGCACCGGCTCGAGCGAAGGGTGCAGGCAATCGGCCGCTTCCCGGCCCTGGCGCCGGTTCAAATAGGGATGCACCATTTTGCCCACGATCGGCCCCGGCCGGATGATCGCCACTTGCACCACGATGTCGTAAAAGCGGCGCGGTTTCATGCGCGGCAGGCAGGACATTTGCGCGCGGCTTTCCACCTGGAACATGCCGATGGTGTCGGCCTTCTGGAGCGCCGTGTACACCGCCGGATCGTCCTGCGGCAGGCGCGCCAGGTCCACCGGCTCGCCGTAAACCTCGGGTATCATTTTCAAGCTGTCCTGGATCACCGCCATCATGCCCAGGCCGAGCAGGTCCACCTTGATGATCCCCATATCGGCGCAGTCTTCCTTGTCCCACTGCACCACCACGCGACCGGGCATGGTGGCAGGTTCGAGCGGCACCACCGAATCCAGTTGCCCCTGGCAAATCACCATGCCGCCGGAATGCTGGCCGAGGTGCCGCGGCATGTCCTGCGCCATTTTGTAGAGCTCGCAGAATTTGCGCACGCGCGGATGGGTGAGATCCAGGCCGGCCTCGCGAAATTGACGGTCGGTTGTGTCTTTGGGATCGCGCCACTCCCACGTGTGCGCCAGCTTGGAAAGTTTTTCGAGGGAGGTGATTTCGAAGCCCAGCGCCTTGCCCACTTCGCGCGCGGCGGAGCGGCCCCGATAAGTGATGACGTTGGCGGTCATGGCCGCGCCCAGCTTTCCGAATCGTTGGTACACATACTGGATGACCCGTTCGCGCTGTTCGCCGCTGGGCAGATCGATATCGATGTCGGGCCATTCGCCGCGCTCTTCGGAGAGGAATCGCTCGAACAGCAGGTCCATGCCGACCGGGTCCACGGCGGTGATTTCGAGCGCATAACAGACCGCGCTATTGGCGGCCGAGCCGCGGCCCTGCGCCAGGATGCCGTTTTCCTTGGCGAAGCGCACGATGTCCCAGACGATCAGAAAATAGCCGGGCAGCTTGAGCTTTTCGATCAGCGCCAGTTCGCGCTCAATCTGCCGCCGCGCGCGCTCGTGATAAGGCTGGTAGCGGCGGCGCGCGCCTTCATCCACGCGCGCTCGCAAAAAACCGGCCATGGTTTCGCCGGCGGGCACGGGATAGCGAGGAAATTCGTAGCCCAGACGGTCGAGCGTGAATTCCTGGCGCGAGGAAATTTCTAGCGTATTGTCGAGCGCCTCGGGCAGGTCGGCGAACAGGCGCGCCATTTCCGCCGGAGTTTTGACGTGGCGTTCGGCATTGCGCTCGAGCAGCCGGCCGGCGTCGGCCAGCGTGACGTGGTTGCGGACGCAGGTGAACACATCCAGCAGCTCGCGCTGGGCGGGCGTCGAGTAGGCGGCGCCGTTGGTGGCGACCAGCGGAATCCGCAAACGCCGCGCGCGTTCGATGATCGCCTGATTGGCCGCCTCCTCTTCCCGCCGGTAGTGGCGCTGGAGCTCGGCGTACACGTTGGAGCGGCCGAAGATTTCGAGCAGCCGCGCCTCGGGATGGCGGGTGAGACAGATCAGGCCGCGCGCGAATTCGGTCATCTCTTCGAGCGTGGCCGCACCTTCGCCTTTCCTGGCGCGCAGCTTTATGCGGGTGATCAGCCGGCAGAGGTTTTGATAGCCTTCGCGGGTGGCCGCCAGCAGCGGGTAGGAGTGGCCGTTGGTGCAAGTGATTTCCGAACCAATATGGGCGCGGATGCCGGCCTTTTTCGCTGCCATGTGAAAACGCGGCGCGCCGTAGACGCCGTTGCGGTCCACCAGCGCCATGGCGGGCGAGCCCGATTGCGCGCAGGCGCCGGCCATCTCTTCCGGCACCGCGGCGCCTTCGAGAAAACTGAAACCGGAGCGTGTGTGCAATTCCACGTACATGGAGCAGTTAGCGTCGTATTCGGAGCCGCCGTCAGAACTTAGCCACTGATAAACACAGATGAACACTGATCGAAAGTAGAAGCTTTATCTGTGTTCATCTGTGGCAATTATTCTTTCTCGTCTTATGCGATGTTACTCGTCAGTCATAACTTCCTTCCACGAACCAGCCACGAGGCTCGCAATAGATGCGATAGAGGGCGCCATCGGAAAGCGCGATGTCCCATTCGTCGCGCGACCAGGGGTCGATGGTCCACCAGTCGCCGCAAGTGCGCCAGGGGCCGGCGCGTTCGAGAATCCGGCCGCGTATTCGCTCGGCGGCGAGGAAGCTGGGCTGACCGGAAACCAGGGTGACGCGGGCCATGCGGGGCGGTCGATACATGCGAAAGGCAAAGGGTGCGGGGGACAGACAGCACTGTCCACGCGGCGCAAGAACGGCGCCTTGGGACAGTGCAGTCTGTCCCCCGGGCTCCACTAGCGCCTTGGGACAGTGCAGTCTGTCCCCCGTGCGCATTCTGAACGCGTCGGGACGATGGGTGTCGAGCAGCTCGGGGCAGCCCGCACGGCCTTCGCCGACGATCGCCTGGATGCGCGCCAGGGTCAGTTCCAGTTTCACGGGCTCCGGCGCGGCGGGCACAAAAAGGCCGCCCTGCGCGGCTTGCGGCTTCACGGGGTTCACGCCCAGCTTGATCCGTTCGATGGGCGCGGCGGGCGGATGGGCGGCCAGATCGAGCCGCAGCAATTTCAAAAACGATTTGCCGTCGAGCGACGGCACCGGCAGCCGCAACGTGCGTTCCTGCGTGGCGCGGGTTTCCAGATACAGACAGAGCCGCAGCTCATTGGTGGCCAGCCCGCGCGTGGCCAGCCGCGTGGTGAGGCCATTCAGCAGGCGCGCGAGCAGGAATTCGAGCGGCTCCAGCAGCTCCACCGGATATTCCAGATCGAGCTCTTCTTCAAATCGCGACGGCTCTTCGAGCGGCGTCAGCTTGCGCTCCGCTTCCCCGCGCGCCAGTTCGCGGAGGCGCAACCCTTCCTCTCCCAGCCGCTCGGCAATCCCCAGCGGCGGCAGCGCGGCCAGGTCCTGAAAACGGCGAATGCCCCAGCGCTCCAGAGTTTCCTGCAATTCGGCCGAAGGCCTCAGCAGCGATACCGGCAGCCTGCCCAGGAACTTAGCTTCATCGCCCTGCGGAACGATGCTGACGCCCGAAAATCCGCGCGCGGCGCAGATGGCGGCATCGGGATTGGCGGCCAGGGCGACATCTGCCTGCGCACCGGTTTCGGCGGCGCGGCGCGCGAGGGCCGCGGCCAGTTCCTGCGCCGCGCCGAAGAGGCGGTCCAGGCCGGCCACATCGCAGGTGACGGTATCGGGCGCGGTCCGCTCCACCAGCGGCGAAAAATCGAACGCCACCGCCGCCAGGTTTCCCGTGCCATGCAAACAGGCGAACATGATTTACTCGGGGACAAACTGGCCAGCGTCCTGACCGCTCCCTATGGTCGCGGCTCCGTTCGGTTCCGCGCCGCTCTCGAAAACCGCGGTGATGGCCAGCCCCGGTTTGCGCCGCGCCACGGCGACGCGCATGCCGCCGAGCAGCCGTGCGGAATCGAGCTTTCCGCCCGACCAGCGTACGCGCTCGCGCGACAATTCCAGCATCAGGCTGGCACAGGTTTTGGCGTTCGATTGCCGCTCGACCGCTATCAGCACGGTAGGCGTGTGTTCCACGGCGCGACGCAAACGGAACCAGGAAGTGAGCGAGATGCGGCGCGCGGCCGGCGCCGGCGTATCGCCCAGATCCAGCGCCACCACGCCGAAGCCGCCGCCTTCGAGCAGCAGGTCGGCCGCACGGAGCGCGTGCTCGGCGTTGTGGCCGCAGCGGATCCACAACAGCCTCGGCAAATCCACCCCGGCCGCGGCGGCGGAAAGCGGATCGAACGCATCCTCGGCATCCACCAGGGCGCAGAATTCCTGGCGTGCGGTGGCCCAGGCAAGAATCGAAACCAGCAGGCTGGCGCGGCCGGAAGACGGCGCGCCGAAAATCTCCGTGAGACACCCGCGCGGCAGGCCGCCGGTCGCCCGATCGATTTCCGGGATGCCGCTCGGAACCGCTTCGGCAGCCGGCTTCTCCTGCCATCCGAGGTGACCACCGAGCAGCGATTCGAACTGTTTCTGGAGCACCGCCGCGCTCATTATTTCGCCTTTTGTTCGCCTACTTGATTTTTGCAGAAATGCCGGGCGGTGTCAATTGTGCAATTCCATACAACACGTCGCAAATTTGACTTGTACTTTGCAAGTGATTCGGATAATTTATTCAAATGCCTGGGGAGCCGAAGTCAAAACGGCGGTCTGGCTGCCCGGTGAGTATCTCCCTGGAGATGTTGGGAGATCGCTGGTCGCTGCTGGTGGTCCGCGATCTGATGGTGCGCGGACTTCGTACATTTAAGGAATTCCAGGAATCGGGCGAAGGGATTGCCACGAACGTCCTGGC
>Ga0181520_10011649_pt1 | contig 11493 bp, 5 predicted proteins | sample PEATcosm2014_Bin_29_FD_132451 | JGI IMG/M metagenome (GOLD analysis project Ga0181520, IMG submission 132451) | Peatland microbial communities from MTU Mesocosm Facility, Houghton, MI, USA - PEATcosm2014_Bin02_30_metaG | ecosystem: Environmental > Terrestrial > Soil > Wetlands > Peat | place...
CTGCCGCCCATGTGCTTCCGAAGGTCGCCAAAGTTACGGTCAACACCCCCGTTATCCTCACCGACAACGGTGACTCGTGGACCATGGACAACGGCATCGTCAAAATCGGCATCCTCAAGCGCAACGGCAATATGTCGCAGCTCATTTATCACGGCGTCAACATCCCGAATGCCAGCAGTCATTACTGGGAACAGACGCCCACTGGAACCATCACCCCAAGTGTGACCATCGACCCGGCAGCTAATGGCGGCGAACGCGCGGAGGTCTCCGTTAAGGGAGTCAACACCGGTGGCGCCGGTGGCCGCGGCGGAGGCATGGACCTTGAGACGCGCTACACCATGGAGCGCGGCGTCAGCGGCTTTTACACCTACACCGAGTACACACACAAAGCTTCCTATCCACGGACAGGCGAGGGCGAAAGCCGGTTCATCCTACAGATGAACCCGACCTTCGACTGGATATCCGTCGACAAGGACCGCAATATGCTCATGAGCAACGCGCTCGGCGGCCCCACCACGCGCGGCATCACCATTCACGCCCCGGAGCAGAGCATCTACACCTCAGGCATCTATAAGAACTCCGTCGAGCACAAGTACAGCTACAACGCCCTGATGTACAAGCTCACCGCCTGGGGCTGGTCCAGCACCAAGGACCACATCGGCATCTATTTCATCAACCCATCCAACGAGTACATCGGCGGCGGCCCAGAGAAGCTAGACCTAATCGATCACATGGGTGCAACCCTGCTCGACTATTGGACCTCCGGCCACTATGGCGGCGGCGACAACACGCAAATCCCCGCAGGTGAGGACTGGAAGCATGTGGTAGGTCCCATCTTCGTCTACCTGAATTCGCTGGCCGATCCCAAGGACCCGTCTCAGGCAGAGTTGGACAAGCTGAGAGCTACCTTTGGCAGCGGCATGCCGATCGTGCCCGTGGAATGGCATGACAACGGGATCGCTCTGTGGAAGGACGCGGTCGAGAAGTCGAAGTCGGTCAAGGCCGCTTGGCCGTATAGCTGGGTCCAGGGCGTGGACTATCCACACAAGGATGGACGTGCCACTGTCACCGGACAATTGGTCCTCGACGATCCCCAGGCGGTTCAGAAGACTCTTCCCAATCTGAATGTTGGCCTCACTCACCCAAACTTTGAAGGAGCCGCGACTGGGTTCACAACGATGGCGGGCAACGGCGCGATCGTAACCTGGCCGCACGACGGCAACTACTACCAGTTCTGGACTGAGGGCACCGCGGACGGAAGGTTCACCATCCCCAACGTCCGCCCCGGCAAATACACCTTGCATGCATATGCAAATGGAGTGCTGGGTGAATTTGCCAAGACCGACATCACCGTAGAAGCAGGCAAAAAGATCGATCTGGGCAAACTCGATTGGCAGCCGGTCCGCTACGGCAAGCAGATTTGGGAGATTGGCTATCCCGACCGCACTGGCGACAAGTTCTTCAAGGGTGACCCCGATAACTATTGGCTGTGGGGCTGGGGCCTGCGCTATGCAGGCCTCTTCCCTAATGACATCACCTACACCATCGGCAAGAGCGACTACCACAAGGATTGGTTCATCCAGGAGGTACCTCACTCCACCACCACCGCCTGGCTGAATCCCGCCGCCAAGGACCCGTATAACCAACGCTTCGGCTGGGTGGCAATTCCTGCCACTACGGATGATCCATGGCCGCAGTGGGGCCAGGGCCGCGCCACCACCTGGATCGTCAAGTTCAACATGGCGAAGGCCACACCTGGCACGGCCGTCCTACGTGTGGCTCTAGCTGGTGCCGACGGCGGTGGTAATCTGGCTCTCGGAGCCAATAGACAGTCCGCCGGAGGCAGGGGAGGTGGAACCAACCCGTATGTTGGCTCGGATACGCAAGGTGGATTGACCATCGGCGTCAACGGACAAACCGTGGGCACCATCCATCCGGTCGCCACCAACACGCTGCGTTACAACGCCAACATTAAGGGCGTGTGGTACCAGTACATTCAGAAATTCGACGCCTCTCTGCTGAAGGCGGGCGAGAACTCCGTTACTTTTACCGTTCCCGCAGGAGACGTCACCACCGGCGTCGCCTGGGACTATGTCCGTCTTGAGCTGAACGATGGCAGCAAGACTTACCCGACTCCGCCCGACAATCCAAGTCAGAGGCCCGACTATCCGACTCTCGAATAGGTTGGATCATCCTGGAGTGGGTCGGCCTGGCTATCCGGTGGACCCACGAGTGGGGAACGTACGCAATAATGACCCCGAATTGTGCAGGACACATATAATCCCGCCTAACTCCGTCTGAGCCAAGCTACCCTAGTCTTGTCTTTCGTGGCAACGCTGCTTGTATGACACTATTGACGTGTGAAAATTGCATGGTGAACTTCTGGGAGAGGCCCCTATCTTTCATGACACGTTTGCGCGATTTGCGTTCAGGGTATTTCGCGGCAGGTGCCATCGCAGTCCTCGTCATGACGACACTCCTTGGATGGCGGCTGGTAGCGTACCCAGGAGTATTGACCGATTCCTCTCATATCACGCTTCCCGCGGATGGCCGTGAGCATCAAGTCGCCACATTCAGAGCGCGTCACCATCTGTCACTGGATGCGGCCCAACTCCAACTCACCGGCGCACAAACCTCAAACTTGCGCCTCAAAGACCTGCCTGACGGTCGTGTTGCTCTACATTTCCGCGTAGGTGTGATTCCCGGGCGCCTTCGCGTTGGCGTGTTAGGACGAGGCAGTAATCTTGCCATAACAATCACAACTCTGCCGGATGACCATGACAGTTTTGGCGATGGCACTCCCGACTGGATACGTCTGCACAGTGCCACCGACCGGCAGGCATTCCGGTCCTGGTATACCGCGCTTGTAGAACGGGCCGCCGATGTTGAACCCAACCAACTTCCGCCGGAGATCATTGACTGCGCCTCATTACTCCGCTACGCCTACCGCGAGTCACTCAGCCTCCACGATGTCCGTTGGTATTCACAGTTTTCCGAGGAACAGATGCCGGCCCTGGCTTCCGTCCAGCAGTGGAGCTATCCCAATACCCCCCTCGGTCTTGGCCTCTTCCGTATTCGTCCCGGTCCATTTCGTGTGACTGACATCACAGATGGTACTTTCGCCCAGTTTGCCGATGTGAAAACGCTCATTCAGGCCAATACATTCTTCGTCAGCCGCGACCTCAGCGCCGCCCGCCCTGGAGACTTAATCTTTTTTCGCTTGCTTGAAGCAGATTCGCAGTATCATTCGATGGTCGTCACAGCACACAGCGAATGGGTTGTCTATCACACGGGGCCAATCGACAATCATCCAGGCGAGATGCGCAGGGTGCTGCTCGCAGACCTGCTGCATCATCCAGATCCACGCTGGCGACCGACGCCCTCCAATCCAAATTTCCTCGGTGTCTATCGCTGGAATATTCTGCGCGAAGATTAGCGACGCTCGTCATTCTCATCCTGCTTTTTGCGCCATGTGCGTTCGCCGCATCGCCCTACTTTACCCTCAGCACCTATAAAACGTTTGCGCCCGGCGAGAATCCGAAGATCCATCTTTACGCACGCAACGAGTCTGAGATAGAGTTTCGCGTCTATCACGTCAACGACCCAGAAAAGTTCATTGGCGGTCTCTCGGAGATGCACAGCTTTGGCGAGACCATCAACAGTCCCGTCGAACAGATCGACGAAAAGACATTACTCGAATGCTTTCACGACTGGAAGCACGACCGACTGATTGAAATAAAGCACTTCTTCCGAGCCCAACTATCCCGTGCAACGCGGGATGCACTGAAGGAGAAACAATCCGGGTTAGCGAAGCGTAGCCGAATCGTCGGCGTCGCACAGTTCGCACAAGTCCCTCTGCTGAATGACAAGCAATTAGTTGCACGTTGGCGTCAGGAGGTGCCGCCAACCTATGTTTCGGACAATCAGGTCCTTCCTATTGATCCGCTTCCGCCCGGCATGTACCTAGTAGAGGCCACGGACGGTCACCTGAAGGCCTACACCCTACTCATGGTCAGTGAGACCGCACTCATCACGCGTACGGTTGCCGGCCAGATGGTTGCCTTTGTCGTTGACCGTAAGACCGGCGAACCGGTTACCGAGGCCAAAGTTGTGCTTGCTCTCGGTAAGCAGCCGCCGCACCGGGTCACCACAAAGGCAGACGGACTTGCAGCCTTCGACGCTCCACCCTCGGCCAAGAAGAATGCAGCTGCCGACGGGGAGGATGGGGAAGGGGGAGTTGAAACTGACACGGCTGACAGCAAGCTGTGGGTCATGGCTCGCTCCGGCGGCGACGTTGATCTTGTCGCCCCGTGGTACTCCTCGTTTACTCGGTCGCAGGACACTCTCTACTCCACCTACGGCTACACGGACCGGCCCGTCTATCGCCCCGGCCATACGGTTCACTTCAAGGTCATAGTTCGCCAGCACGCAGGCGATGCCCTCATCCTCCCCAAACTGGCGCAGATCCATATTCTGATCCAGGACGACCAGCAGAAGTCCGTCTATGACAAGCAACTGCCTGTCTCTGCGATGGGCACAGTGCAGGGCGACCTCGATCTGCCGCTGACAGCTTCGCTCGGATACTACAGCATCAAGAGTGATACGCATGCCAATCTCTCAGAGCTTGGGAGTTTTCAAGTTGAGGACTATCGCAAGCCCGAGTACCAGGTCCACGTCACCGCTGCCCACCAACGCGTCATGCAGGGAGAGAGTGATTCTGTCACGATCGACGCGCGCTACTTCTTTGGTGAACCGGTCGCCAACGCCAAGGTGAAGTACACCGTCTCTGTGAACCAGCACTGGTGGTGGGACGAGGATGACAGCGATAGCAACAATTCTGGAGAAGAGAACGCCGACGGCTCTCAGAGTGACTCGCAAGAGGCAATGGGGGGAGGGGATCAGCAAATCGCAGGCGAAGGCCGTCTTGATGCCGATGGCAAGCTCACGGTTTCCATTCCAACCACCTTTAATGAAGATAAGCACTTCGACAAAGATTACGTTGTCGAAGCAGGCGTTACCGATGAGGCTGGTCGGGAGATCAGCGGACGCTATCGCATTCTTGCTACGTATGGCAGCTTCCGAATTCAGGTCGAGCCGCTCAGCTACTCGGTGCAGCAGGGACAGAACGCCAGCTTCCAGGTGACTGCGGTCGACTACGACGGCAAGCCCGTACAGACTCCCATGCACCTGCATCTCGAGTTCCGCAAATACAACATGGGCTGGCCTCGTACCTACACGGCTACAGCAGCAGGTGATGCCGACGCAACCACTGGAGCCGACGGCACTGCCGTTGTGCAGATGCCTGTCAATACGGCTGGGTCGCTCAACATAGTCGCCACCGCCGTCACCCCTGAGAAACGCACCCTGCAGGACATTGGCTGGCTATGGGTGAACGGCCTAAAGAACGCAGACTTCGGGGATGAGTCGAATCAACAAATCCGAATTATCACCGACAAAAAGACCTACGCCCCTGGCGATACCGCACATCTTTCGGTTATCACCCAGATCGACGGCTTCCACGCGCTGATTACAGCCAGCGGGTATACGGTTGAGTTCCGTAAAGTCCTGGACAGCACCGGCAAGGTACTGACCTTCGACCTCCCAATCACCAAGGATTCGCAGCCCAACCTGACGGTTGACGTTGTCTTTCTTAGCGACGAAAAGATCTATCAGGGGCAACGCAATATCGCAGTGCCGACGACCCAGCAGAAGCTGCAACTGACAATCACGCCCGCGTCCGAAACGTTTCAGCCACAGCAGACTGCTGCCTACGATGTGACAGCGCACGATGCCACGGGTGCACCGGTCTCAGCGGATTTGAGCTTCGGCGTCGTTGATGAGGCCGTCTACTCGGTCGAACCGGACTGGAGCGGCAATATTCTCAATGCATTTTACCCACAACGTGAGACCTATCCTGATATAGAAAATTCGCTCGTGTACTACTTCACCGGCGAGGCAGGCTCTCGCTCACCGCTGCTGGCCCAACGCCGCTTCCACCCGCAACTGGCGCAGGTCAAACCAAGCATCGACAGTGCACCGCGCATCCGCAAGGACTTTCCTGATACTGCCTTCTGGCAGCCGGACGTTCACACCGACGCTACTGGCCACGCGCGTGTCACTCTGACCTTCCCAGACTCGCTCACCACCTGGCGTGCAACCGTCCGCGCCATTACGGCAGATTCCAAGGCTGGAGCCACAGTCAACCGGGTCATCGTGCGCAAGAACATTATTGTTCGTATGGGCCAGCCACGCTTTCTGCGCAAGGGCGATGTCGTTACCATCCCCGTCATTGTGCATAACTATTTACAGCAGACCAAGCAGATCCAACTCTCGCTGGATGCCGTCGGTCTCGACCTAGTCAGCGGCTCTGCGCAGCAGGTCACCGTCGCCCCTCGGGCCGATGCCACCATCCTGTATCGCCTGCGCGCATCCGCTGTGGGCACGGCTACTCTTACCGCAAAGGCCATCTCCTCGCCTGAGAGCGATGCACTGCAGATTACGCTACCTGTGCACCCCTCCGGGGTTGCAGAGACCATTGCATCTTCCGGCGTCATCGCCAACACTGGTGACCGCACCAGCCAGCTATCATTCCCTGCAAATACCGACCCCGCCGCTCACTCGCTCAGCATTGAGGTCAGCCCCACCATTGCAGGTTCGCTTTTCTCCGCGCTCGACTACCTCACCACCTTCCCGTATGGTTGCACCGAGCAGACTATGTCCAGCCTGCTGCCGAACATTATTGTGGCGCAGGCTATGCAAAAGCTGAATCTTCCCTCGAAGATCGATCAGGCATCTCTCAACGCCAAGATTCAGGCAGGCTTTGAACGTCTGCGCGACTATCAACATCAAGATGGCGGCTGGGGCTGGTGGAAGGAGGACCAAAGCCAGGTCTTCATGACGGCGTATGTAGTAAGTGGCCTTGCGCAAGCCAAGAAGGCGGGCTATACCAAGGCAGATCTTCCAGGTGGCTGGACAGAGGGAGTACCTGACAGCATACTTTTCTTGCATAAAGCCCTGGAACAGCATCCCCACATGCTGCCGGAACTCCGTGCCTACGTCACCTACGCTCTCGCGGAATCATTGAACATCCAGTCTGGTAAATACTTCTCACCCAAGGTTCTTGAAAATTCCACTCAGATTGTGAAAGATCAGCTCGACACGCTCTACTCCCGCCGAGACGATCTCAGTCCGCAGGCCCTCGCCTACACCGGTCTCGCCATGCTCGATGCCAACGACTCGCGCGCCTCGGCCATTGCCCAGTTGCTCGAGAAGAAGGCACGAATCGAAGGCGATCTTGCCAGTTGGCCTGAAAGCCGCAACAACCTACTCGACATAGACTACGACGGCAGCGCTGAATCGACAGCATTCGTGCTGAAGTTCCTTGCCCAGGCCGATCCACAGAGTGCGCTGTTGGTGAAGGCCGCGCAGTGGCTGGTTGCCAATCGTTCCGAGGGCTACTGGTGGGGCAGCACGCAGCAGACTGCCTTCGTGCTCTACGGCCTCACCGACTATCTTCTGGTATCGCACGAACTGTCCGGCGATTCTGACGTCGAAGTCTTCGTCAACGGGGCCTCGGCAGGGAAGCGCCACTTCTCACAGGCAGATGCAGTCAAGGGCGCCACGCTTTCTCTTACTCTGGACGCAGCACATCTCCAGCCTCAGCAGAACACCATCCGCATCGTCTCTACCGGCAGCGGCCGCGCCTACTGGACCACACAGGCGACATACTTCTCAACCTCGCCACATAGCTATCAGCAGGGCTCGCTTGCATTGAGTATCGCTCGCGATTACTCCATCCTTGTACCCACGACAAAGGACGGTAACATCGTCTATACACTCAAACCTCTCAACGGTCCGGTGGAGCAGGGCGACATTCTCGCCGTTCATCTCGGCGTAGGCGGTTCGCCGCAGAAGTATCTGTTGATGAAAGATCCCATCCCCGCCGGTGTTGAGTTCCTGCAGAACAGCGACAGCTACAAAATCGTCAACCGGCCTACCAGTTGGGACTGGTGGTACACGCGCCAGGAGTTTCACGACGATCACGCCGCAATTTTCGCGGGAACATTCGAAGGCCGCCATGATTCATTCTATTTGCTCAAGGTCGTAAACCCAGGAAGTTTTGCCATCAGTCCTGCCAGCGTCTCCCCCATGTACCAGCCCGGCGTACAGGCCACTTCAGATGAACTTCACCTCGACGTAAAAGAGGTAGCCAAGTGAACAATCTCTTTCTCGCTGCACGCCGCCGTATCACCATTCGCATCCTGCTGTGGCAGATATTCGGCAATCTTGGTTTGATAGGCATTGCAATTGCCGCTACAACCATTCCCGACTCGCATCTCTGGGAACTTGCGCTCTCGGCTCTTACCATCTGTATGCTGGTTGTCGGGACTCTCGCTCTTTGCACATACATCGTGCGCAGGCTTCGTCAGTCCGCCGAAAGCAAACCCTTCTGGCTGGGTGGTCTTCTGCTCGCGCTCTGGATATCGATCTTTTCCCTCGCCAGCTACATCCTCGACCCGCTGAATGATCGTGCCTCACAACGTGCCTCTTACTGGAACGCCATGCTCGGCCCACACCTGCGCATGCTCTTCACGCAGGAACGCCTGGTCAACTGGCAAATGAATTCTTTTTATTTTCTGATGTGGGTCGTATTGCCTGCGCTCTTTATCCCGATAACGATCGAGACCATCACGCGTGGTTGGACCGCGCGACAAAACGCCTCACGCATTCTCATCCGTTGGCAGTATTGGCTTACCGTGATTCTGGCCTATGGCATAGCCATCGCCCTTAGCTCATTGATCGACTGGCATCCGCCCAGCAACCCGACTGCTGAAGTAGTCAGCGTCGTGCTGCGCCTTACCGTGGCCTACGTCGCCTGGGCCTACCTGCTTACCTATGTTGTGGCACTCACATCCGAGTTACTCGCCCGCAACCAGACCCCGCGGGATTCCACTGCGTAGCCAACTCCGTACCATCGGCAACCCATATTTGGCAATCAGGACGCGCACCAGTTCGCAGGCCGCACGATGCGCTTGCTCTACTTCCTGCTGATTGCCCGCTCTGCGCAGTGCTGCATCGATTTGATCTGTGGTGCTGTTCTTCGGACCTCCAGGCTCGCCCGCCAACGCCTCCACCAATCCCTCCCGCAACCACAAGGGCGCGGTATCTGTCGCTTCGCTTTCCACCATGCTGTGCAGAAACTCATGCAGCAGCAACGCCTCTACACCTCCATGCCGTTGCAGCACGCTCACCGGCTGCAAGGCAATCGTCTCGCCGCGAGCGGTTCCCAGCATCCATCCTGGTTCATTGGTCGCCTGCCTAAAGAGTTCCGTTGTCGGGTACACGGTCACCACTGGATGCACATTGCCTGCAAACAATGCATGCGCCCGCAACAGTGCCTGATTACCCTGCTCAAGCAAACTCGCCGCATCCCCCGTAGTCCGCAGTGTCCATCCATTCCCATCGCGCTGCAGCCATCCCGCGTCATGGCCCTCCACCTGCAGGTTCGTGGAGGGAAAATAGAATGCCAGAATCTCCCGATAACCTTTGTCTTCCTTCGCCATCTCAGCCGCACCTGCCTGACACAGTCCAACGCCATGTCCATATCCTTTTCCATCGAAAACCACGCGGCCACCGCCCAAGCTTACTTCATACCAGTTGCTGCGCAGGCGGTTCCAGCCCAGCGACCGGTTCAACGCGAATCGCAGGCTCGCTGCTGGAAGCGTAACTCGCTCGCCACCCGCCGAGACTTGCAAACTTCGCGCCCGTCCGCTTCCGTCCCGCTGCACAACCCGAACACCATCGATCACGCCACCCAGCTTCCAGCCCTCCGCATGAAGTGCCTCGCTTAGTTCGCTAACACTCATCTCTGCGTGCCATTGCGAAGAAAGTCTCACGCAGTACAGATCCGTATGGGACATCAGCCACGGCTGTTTCACTCCACCCCACATAGCAGCAGCATCTTCCGTCATCCCACCGCAGCTCTGCGTGAAATATCCGGGTACGCGAGCCCCATGCCACCACAGTGTCTCGCCAGCGGTTGCACGAACCGCACTTTCAATCTCAGGCGGCACATCGCCCATGCGCAAGGCCTGACAATGCGTGCTGTCGCATAGCCCTTCCGCGCCATGCCGATGCGAATTCGTCAGTGCAAAGCTGCGTGCCGTCACCGCCAACGCTTTGAGCGACTCAGCAGGCTCGTTCGCCCCCGCCTCGCTCTGCAGCACTGCCATCACATACCGCTCACTGGGAATTGTTAACAGTACATGCAGGCCATCCAGTTCCGCAGTAATCTTCCACTGTCCAAAACCCAACTCAACCTGTCCGCTGTCTGTAGTCACGCGAACCTGTCCGCTTAAATCCAGTTCAGGCACAGATTTTCCGCCTACTATCAACTGCGCTTTATTAGTACTGATCTGCAACTGCGCGGGAATCAAACTGGTTTTGCACCCCTTACACAATCGCATGACCGCATCCACCGGTGTAATCGTGGCAGCATGTACGGCGTGGGTGTAGAACAGCCGAACGGTGACATCCGTTGCAGATTGCGACCTTGCAGTTGAGGTAACCAACAGGCCCAGCAGAATTCCATGTGCGAGCCTCATTGCACTGCCTCTCGCTGGAGTACTCTCTTTGCCAGCAAAGCCGCGTCGTTGCCAGTGCCGCTGGGCACATAGATTACGAGGACTCGTTGCGCCTGCATCTGCCCGTCAAACAAAATGCCTACAAACCACCCATGACTCCACGGTGCGGGCGCATCCTGTGCCGTCCCGGTCTTGCCGCCAATGTTCACACCGTTGGTCTGTGCCCCGTGTGCCATTCCAGTCTCGACTGACTGAAGCATTCCATCGCGCACTACAGCCAGCGTATGCCCCGTTGTTCCATTCATCTGCTGTGCAAGCGTGCGATATGCCATGGCCAGTTCGCGCGGCGACGTTTTGATCCCCACTATTCCCACCGCAAGAAGCGCACGATCGTCGGGCACGGCAGCAGATCCTGTTGGATGCAGACCATACGCTTGCAAGCCCTTCATCAACACCTGCGGTGTCATTCGCCTTGCCAGGGTAACGAAGTAGGTATTACAGGATTCCGCCAGCGCCTGTCTCGCGTCCAAAACAGTTATGTCGCGAGGGTGTCCACACGCCAGATTATGTCCTTTGACCATCAACGAGCCGTGGCAGTGGATCGTCTCCTGCGCGGAGATCACATCAGCATCCATTGCCGCCTTCAGCACAAAGGGCTTCAGGGTCGAACCCGGAGTTGCCTGCACATCCAAAGCACCATAGCTGGCTACGACGCTCCCGGTAGCCACATCCAGTACAACAGCGCTGGCGTGTGTTCCGTGGAGTGCATTTGTCAGGGGAGAGCCATGCCGGACCTGGGCTTGGCCCAGCAGCCCTCCCAACCACAGAATGGATATAAGTGTCCGTCTCACCGTGCATCCATCCTAATCTGACAATCACGTCATTCACGACGCATCCTCTTTACTGTCCA
>Ga0181520_10011650_pt1 | contig 11493 bp, 5 predicted proteins | sample PEATcosm2014_Bin_29_FD_132451 | JGI IMG/M metagenome (GOLD analysis project Ga0181520, IMG submission 132451) | Peatland microbial communities from MTU Mesocosm Facility, Houghton, MI, USA - PEATcosm2014_Bin02_30_metaG | ecosystem: Environmental > Terrestrial > Soil > Wetlands > Peat | place...
CAATTAAATCCGATCCAGTTCCGCAAAGAGTTCGGCAAGAACGATGCGGATTGGCGATGCGGGGATGGCGAGTTCGCCGCTGCGGGCCAGTTCCAGGCCGTCGGATGCAGCGCGATAGCCAACACGCGCGCTGGGATCGATCACCCAGATGTGCTCAATGCCGAAGGCGAGATACTCCGCGGCTTTGGCTGCGGTGCGGCGCAACGTATCTTCCGGCGACTGGATTTCTATGACCAGAAGCGGCGGGCGGGTGAGGATGCTCTCGCGCGGCGCGTCCGAGCGCAGGATGGTGAGGTCGGGCACGCGGAAGTGATTGCGCTGGGTCTGGACGCGCTGCTCGGGAAGCGGGAAGACGCCCCACGCTTGCATATTTCTGAGGAAAATGCCCACCAAAACTGCCTGCAGCCAGGAATGCTCGAACTCGCCCAAGTCGCGCTCCTCGATGACGCCGTCCACATACTCGCAGTCATGCTCATAGACCGTCGAGAGATACTCCTCGACGGAGACAGGCGCTTCGAAGACGGGTTGCGTTGCCATGGAGATAGTATCCTCCAAATTCAGAGCGAAAGCTACAGTTCCATCGACTGCGAGGCCTCAAGCGCTTTCGCTTTGGCGATGAACTCCGTGAGCGGCATCGAGCCTTGATCGCCCTTCGAGCGAGTGCGGACGCTGACTGCGGCGGCCTCCTGCTCCTTGTCGCCGAAGACGAGGATGTAGGGCGTCTTCAGGTTGGCAAAGTCACGAATCTTGCCGTTCATCTTTTCGTTGCGGACGTCCACTTCCACGCGCAGACCCGCGGCTTTCAGTTCAGCCTCGACCTTGTGTGCATACTCATGATGGCGCTCGCTGATGGGAACAAGTCCGACCTGCACCGGCGCGAGCCACAGCGGAAAAGCGCCGGCATAGTGCTCGATGAGTACGCCGAAGAAGCGCTCGACCGAGCCAAAAAGCGCGCGGTGCACCATCACCGGCTGATGGCGCTCGCCGTCCTCGCCCACGTACTCCAGCTCAAAGCGCGCGGGAAGATTGAAATCAAATTGCACCGTAGATAACTGCCACAGGCGGCCCAAAACATCGACTAACTTGACATCAATTTTGGGACCGTAGAAGGCAGCCTCGCCGGGGATAACTTTGTACTCGATTCCTTTGCGGCCAAGCGCGTGTTTGAGGCCGTTGATGGCCAGATTCCAGTTATCATCCGAGCCGGCGTAATGCGCGCGGTCGTTGGGATCCCAGGTGGATAACTCAACCTTGAACTCCTTGAAGCCGAAGGTGGTCAGCACGGCCTCGGCAAAATCGATGCAGGCAACGACCTCATCCTCAATCTGCCCGGGCGTGCAGAAGATGTGCGCGTCATCCTGTGTAAAGCCGCGCACACGCAGCAATCCGTGCATGGTTCCAGAGCGCTCGTAACGGTAAACATTGCCTAACTCGGCCAGGCGAACGGGTAAGTCGCGATAACTGCGCGGCGAGTTTTTATAGATGAGAATGTGGCCGGGACAGTTCATCGGCTTGAGGCGGTACTCGGCGTCATCTAATTCCATGGGAGCGTACATATTGCTGGAGTAAAATCCCTCATGGCCGCTCACCTTCCATAACTCGCGGCGCATCACGTGCGGCGTAAAGACCAGCGAGTACCCGCGCCGCAGACACTCGTCGCGCATCCAGTCTTCCATCACCTTGCGCACGATTCCGCCCTTGGGATGCCAGAAGATCAGCCCCGCGCCGGCCAGCTCCTGAATGCTGAAGAGGTCAAGCTGCTTGCCCAGCAAGCGATGGTCGCGCTTGGCCGCCTCTTCCAGGCGGGTAAAGTGGGCATCCATCTCTTTCTGCGAGAAGAAGGCCGTGCCGTAGACGCGCTGCAATTGCGGATTCTTTTCGTCTCCGAGCCAGTAGGCGCCGGCCAGACCGGTCACTTTGATGGCCTTGACGCGGCCGGTCGAGGGCACGTGCGGCCCACGGCAGAAGTCCACAAAGCTGCCATTGCGATAGAAGCTGACCTCGTCACCGGGAACAGTGAACTTGGTCACGAAGTGGGCCTTCATGAAGTCGCCGTCGCGCTCAAACTCCGCCAGCGCCTTTTCGCGCGGCGCAAATTCATGAGCGAAGGGCTCGTTGCGCGCCACCACTTCGGCAATCTTTGCCTGAATCGCCGTCAAATCCTCCGGCGTGAAAGGCTTCTCGCGGTGAAAATCGTAGAAGAAGCCGTTGTCCGTGGCCGGACCGTGGCCCAGTTTGGTCTCAGGAAACAGTTCCAGCACGGCCGTTGCCAGCACGTGCGCCGCCGAGTGGCGCAGCACTTTCAGCGCTTCGGGATCTTTTTCGGTGAGCAACTCCAGGCGCACGGATGCGCTCAACGGCGTGGTCAGATCGACAATGCGCTCCGCTGTCGCGTCCACTGCCGCATACATGGCGGCCTCTTCCGGCGGCTCTTCGTTGTGCTCTGCGCCGCAGCAGTTGATCTCATCCGGCTGAGGAACGTGCACCGGCTTCAGCCGCGCAGCCACGCAAACCGCGGCCAGGCGCGGCGAAATCGAGTTGGCAATCTCCAGCGGCGTGGTTCCGGCGGGAACCTCGCGAATGGCTCCGTCGGGCAGATGTACGGCAATGGTCTCTGTGCTCATGTCTTTAGTCCTATCGATCAGATGGGCAGGAAAAATGCCCCGCAACAGTACAGGATAGTTGGCTTGGGCGCTCCAAGTCGAGCGGCGTTGTGCGATTGGGTTCGGATGACAGCAGAGAGGAGTTCCAATCCGGCGCAAAAATTTATTTACAAAACCAGTTCGTTCCTGAGCAAAGAGAGGGGAAATTGGCGGATTTCTTACTGAAAAAGGCCGTTATTTTCGGTTTGATGTTACTTTTTCACCAACAGAATGAAATGTTATCTTGTTGATATTATGTTTGTTACGTGGATTCGCATTTCAAATATATGAACTTTAGAGGGTAGAGGGGGGTGGGGTGCGGGCATTTTTTGTTTCAGTCAGCTCGATTCAGGAGGGCCGACTGGAATTCAAAAAAGGCAGTTTCAGGGTAGCAGGTGGCTGGAAATAATCTGCAAACTAGCGAGCGGAAGAATCGTGTTTGCGCTTTGAAGATGGCGGACTCCCAGGTCTCAAAATCGAGACCTGGGGCACCTGCTTCGTGGTTCGGACCTGAAGAGAATCGATGCTATTTTGCCCCATCTGCCTTGAGCCAGCTTTGGAGTGAACTTTTCGACGACTAACTAGTAGGCAAGTTAACTACGTAAGAAAAAACGGCTGAGTGCGAGTCCGATCCCGATGTACCGATCACATTGATCGTGTAGGTTTCTGGCGCAGTTTTTTGTTTCTCATCGCAATAGGAACACACAAAACCGCAGCCATTGATCAGGCTCATTCCTGCGATGCTAATCGCAATCAGTAACAAAATCCGCAGGTTTCTCCGCTTCCTCCAGCCAAAACTGCAGAGAGTCAATGCCAGCACCGCACCGGAAAAGAGCGGTCCATGATCGCGATGAAGTTTAGAGGAAGACGAGGCTGCGGTGAGGGTCATGGTTGACGAAACAGTGGCGTTTCCAGGAGTTACTGTTCCGGGAGAAAAGCTGCATGAACTTCCCTGCGCCGGGGGTGCGGAGCAACTGAAATTGACCGGGTAGGGAAATCCGTTGGAGTTCGCTGGAGTAATTGTTACGGTCGCCGTTCCACTTGCGCCAGATAACGAGGATGGCGATACGTTAATAATGAAATCCGAATACGTGTAGGTAGCTGTGGTGACCGGACTATTGACAAGATATCCAGGAGCTGTGGCCATGGCTTCCACGGTTATCGAGCTGACTCCACTAAAAGAAACATCAATAGGATATTTAGCAGAATAAACAGATGAGGATGTTGTTGGGATGGGAGAAGAACCATAATAGTCATTTGAAACAGTATAGTAAATTGTTGCGCCTTGAACGGCATCCGAAGCATTGACCGTGAAATCCTGCGAGGTATAGTTTCCTGAAGGCAGCGAAAGAACCGGCGCGGGCGCGGGCTGATTAATACTTTCGAGCCCGGAAACAGCGATATTCTGCTGGGTTGCCGTGGTGTTCAATGTGTTCGTGGTGATTGAAACTGACTCGCTCAGGTTATTCGGAGTGGTGGACCCCGGAGCAGCAATCGGCGTGAAATCAATGGTCAGCGTGCAAGCTCCATTCACGGCCAAAGATATTCCGGGCACACAGTCGCCCACGGTTCCAGCGGCTTCCGGAAAGTCGGACGGATATGCGACCGCCGTGATATTCAACGGCTCATTGCCAAAGTTTGTAACTGTAACGGTTTGCGGGCTGTCTGTGCTGGTGGCTCCCTTGACCGTTGGCGCAAAGGAAAGGCTCGGCGGATCCGCATTATCTATTTTCTCCACGATTGAAGGCCCGCCAGCACTAAATAGATTGCCGGCTCCATCCGCTGTAGTCAAATAACCAGCACTATCAATTATTTTTTGATTATAGCTTCCGCTTAAAAATTCCTCGAATGTTTGGTAGGAATTGCTGAAATAAATATTACCCAACCCATCGACGAAAACAGTGTAAACTGCAGGTAGATTTGGAAAAATATAACTATAAGTATAACCAGTTGATGAAGGTGATAGTTCCATTATGCCTTGACCTGGATTTGGGGCGGGAACAATAGTAACATAAATATTATCGTGCCCATCCACGGCAATACCACAATCGTATGAAGGAAAACCGGAGAGGATTATGCTTTGAGAGTATGTGTTGCCCGTAGGTTTTTCTTCGATTAGATTACCTATTGGATCAAGAATAAATACATTTCCGCTTCCATCTACCGCGACGTCAGCCGCATAATCCGTAAATGATGACTGATCATAGGAATAGATTGTACTTGAAGTGTAAACACCCGCATTCAGCGATTCTTTCACAATCGATGAGTCGGCTTGATTGTTAAAAATAACATTGCCAGCACCATCAACGGTCATCGATGAAAAGAATGAATATTGATTGACGACGTCAGCAACTAGACTTTGTATATAGCCGCTGGACAAGGGGGTCTCTTTGACTATCTGGTTAGAATAGGTATCAAGATAGAGATTTCCGTTTCCATCTGCGGTCGCTCCCCATGCTTCAACCGAGGCACCTGCACTCGTAAACAGATTACTCTGCGTTGCTGGTTGGAAAGTGACCTGCGGTCCAAGCCCTAGTCCTTGCAGGTACTCCGTCGCCAGGATGCCCGTTGAATTTGCCAGGACCACCGCGCCGTAGCGCACTCCGGCAAACCTTGGCTTGAAGGTTACATTTACCGTGCAGGTGGCGTTGGCGGCATAGAGTGTTCCGGTTGCGCAGGTGTCTCCGCCGGCATCGGTAAAGTCAAGATTCGGCTCGCCTTGGGTGACGACAGAGACGGTTCCCAGTGTTCCGCCGCTGGGCAGGGTAACCGTGACGGCGGTGGTGGCACTGCTGCCGACATTGACCGAACCGAGGTTGGTCTGCGCGGCGGCAGAGAGCGTGAAGAGGCTGAAAAGAACTCCGAGTGAAAAAGCTGACAGCAAGTGGGGGATGCTGATTCGCATGAGATTTTCCTTAGAAATGCAGATTGCTGATTATTGTAGTGGATAGGAGCGGCGAGCGAGGAAAAATCGGTGCTTTATTTTATTTTTGGCGGAGTTTGGGAGTGATGAGAGACGGGCGTGGACCGGGAGGTCCACGCTACAGCCGGTCTGGAGACCGGCGCTACAGTGGTTACGGCGCTACAGTTGTTACGGCGCTACTGTGGCTATGGCGCTGCGGTGGTGAGCGGGCGCTTAGGTGGTGCGCGGTGCTACAGTAGTTTCAACTTATTTTTATTGGAGTTTGCTCTTTTGCCGGGTCTTCGTTGGTTGTTTGTTGCTGCTCTTGCGCTCCCTTTGGCTGCGCACGGCGCCACGCTGATTGAGAGCGCGCCGGTGCCGGTGGAGATGCGTTCCGCAGCCTTTACGGTGCGGGTGAATGGCCGTGCGGTGGACGTGGCGCACGCCGCGGCCAGCTATGAATACGTCAGCTTTGATGGCTCCGGCCCGTTCAACATTCAGATTACCGCCGCCGAGGCGGGCTTTTGGGAGCGCGGGGTGGACATCCAGCCCTGGCGGCTGGGCTTGCGGCCCACGCGCGACGGCGCCACGATCCGTTTCCGGCTCACTGGGCCAGCCAAGCTGTCTATCTCCCGCCCCGGTGATTTTTTGAACCATGCGGCGATGCTCTTTCTCTTTGCCGGCACGCCGCCGCCGCCGATGCCGCGCAAGCAGATTCATGCCTTTGAGCCGGGCGTTTATCACGCAAGCCTGAATCCCAAGAGCGGCGAGACGTATTATCTTGCGCCCGGCTCGTATTTTTACGGCAGCCTGAATCTGTGGAAGGTGCATGACGTGAAGATTCTGGGCCGGGGAACGATTGTCTACGATGGCCCGCAGGATCCGACCGCCGATGAGGGCTGGATGCAGAAGCCGGACTGGCACTGCATCAGCGCGCTGGAGGCCCGCAACGTGGAGATTGACGGGCTGACCTGCATCGTGCGCTCGCGCACCTGGTCGATCCAGATGAAGGATACAAGTGGATTTGTTTATAACGACCTGCGGGTGATTGGCGGCAATCCGGGCAACGCCAACCAGGATGGCATGGACTGGCTGGGCGGCGGCGATGCGGTGGTGCGCGACGCCTTTATCCGCGCCTCGGACGACGTGATTGCCATGCAGGGCAACTGGGACGGCTACAAGGACGCGGATCTTTTGCGCCCCGGCCATGACGTGGAAAACATTCTGATCGAGAACAGCGTGCTTTCCACCAGCATCTCCAACATTGTGCGCGCCGGCTGGCCGCGCAAGACTTATAACTCGAAGAACTTTACCCTGCGCAACTCGGATATTCTGCACGGCGGCATCGGCGCCTGCGGACAGAGCTTCGGGTTGCTGGGCTTTTGGGGCGCGAACGGGGCGCGGGGATCGCACACCGGCTTTACCTTTGAGAATCTCTTTCTGGATAATTGGTATTCGCTGGCGCAGATGGAGCAGGAGTACCCCAGCCTGCGGGATGTGACCTTTCGCAATATCTGGGCGCTGGATCAGCCACCACTGGTTGAATCGACGATGGTGGGCGATGTGGCTGGCGTGACCTTCGACAATATAAAGCTGGGCCAGAGCCGCGCCGCCACGAGCGCGGAACTGCCGATCACGGTTACGGAGGGCGCGCAACCGCCCAGCTTCCCTGCCCCGCAAGGGCCAGTGGCGGCCTTCACCGTGAGCCCGCCGGTCTTCGCTCCCAACGAAAATGTAACGTTCACCGCCAAGGCCTCACCGGGCGCTCATTACACTTGGCACTTTGGCGACGGCACAGAGGCCAGCGGCCGCAGCGTGAGCCATCGCTTTGCGGACGCCGAAGGCACGGAGCTGAATGGCGCGGCCTTGGGCGCGGGGCGCTTCCGCGTTCTGCTGCGAGTGACCGATGCGCGCGGCGATCAGGATTGGGCCGCGCAGGGCGTGGTTGCCGTGGCCAAGTGGCGTGAGGCGCTTTCGCCGGTTGGCCCCATTGCGCCGGGGCTGAGCTGGGCGATCTATCCCGGCACATGGTCTGAGCTGCCCAATCTGGCCACGGCGCTCTCTGTCTTTACCGGCGACTCGCCGAATCTGCATGCTGACGCCCAAGGATTTACCGGATACGCCGCAGTCTGGGACGGCTTTATCGACATTCCCGCGGACGGCGGCTACACCTTCCATCTGCTGGCCCGCGACGGCGCGCGGCTGGTGATCGACGGCGTCGAGTTGGCCCGCACCGGCCCGCCCTTTGCGCAGGTCTGCGGCGCGCCGGGCAACGCCATGCGCTACGATCGAGGTTCGCTGGGGCTGCGCGCGGGCAGGCATAGCTTCCATCAGGAGGGATTGCACTCCGCCAGCCAAGGCGCGCCCCGCCTGCTTTGGGAAGGCCCCGCGCTGCCCCTTACTGACGTGCCTCCGGCGGCATATAGCCACCCGCGCGTGGATGTGTTGAAGCAGGGAACAGGGAGCAGGGACTAAGGGAATTGGGATTGAAAAAATACTGATTGAGGTTCGAGGTGGCCCGTATCTGAGCATCCAGAGATGGGCCACTCAACCTTATTGGTCTAATGTGGGCCTGGTGTCGGAGGGCCTCAAGCCGCGGTGGCGAGGGCTGCCGCGCGCTCGATGGTAACCACAGTGATGTCATCGGCTTGGCCAAATTCCTGGGCGGCTTTGACGATGGCGGCGGCGGGCCGTGTGGAAAGCTCTCGCCCGCGTTCAAATCCAAAGAGTTCACGTTTTGCATTTTGCGCCTCGACCACGCCATCGGAGTAAAAAGTGAGGCGGCTGCCCGGGGCGAGATGGAATTGGATGGTCTCGTAGTGCGCGTGCGGCTGAATTCCCAAGGGCAGCGCGCCGGGCAATTCGATCTCCCTTCCGTCAAGGTAGGGCGAAAGGTGGCCCGCGTTGGCGATCTTCACAATGCCGTTAGCCGCAATATGGGCCACCAGCGCGGTTGAGAATGTGCCACTGGTGCGGCCGATCAGCCGGTCGTTGAGGTTGGCCAGCATATTGGCGGGGTCGATGGTGTACTCGGCTACGCCGCGGATGGCTCCCACCAGAACAGAGACCAGCATGGCCGCAGGCAATCCCTTGCCAGCCACGTCTCCCACCACCAGCAGCAAGTCGCCCTGCTCCGTCGGCAGCACCTGGAAGAAGTCGCCGCCCACCTGCTGGGCAGGCTGGTAAACACTCTCGACCGTAAATCCGATGACGGTATCTGCCTGCTCGGGCAGAATGATCTGCTGGACCTCGCGCGCGGCGGCCATTTCGCCTTCCAGCAGCGCTTGCTGGCGGCTGATCCGCGTGGAACGCAGCACCATGATAATGGCCAGCGAGAGAAGGTAGAGCAGGTTTGCGAGTTGACCTAGATCCCAGTTGAATGGGCCTAGTTGCCACGCGAAAAGCAGCTTGTACGCCTTGGTGCTTGCATCTTGGAAAGCGGGAACCAGCCCGAGGAAGAACAGCAGGATCGAAGCATAATAGGTGAGACTCTGCAGGATGACCGGAATCAGCAGTATGCCCGCTTCACGATTGCCGCGCCGCCAATGCACGATGAGCAGAACGGGGATGACCCCGGCGATGAGAATCAGGATCGGAAATTGCGCCAGAACAGATGCGATCCTGGAGATGTTCCCGTGCGCCTGACCAATCATCGAGAGAGTCCATCCGAGAATGGCGACTATGAATGCAGTTTGCATCCACCGGCCAAAGCGGAGGCGCAAGAAGGCGAAGTACATCAAACAGGTAAAGAGCAGAGTTGCAATCGCCAGAGGTTCACGGAGCAGATCCCAGTTAGCCGGCAAATTGTGAAAGTACTCATAGGTGTTGAGGGGCAACCTGCAAAAGGCGCAAAAGAATTGCAGGAATATCCAAAGATATTCCCACTGGCGGCGCTGTGAGGAAAACAACACCAATGCCACAATTCCCAGGCCAAGTCCAAGAAAGTTGGCGATCAAGCCGGGCCCATATTGGCCGATGATTTGCAGCCAGATGTGATCCGAGAGCGCCTGTTCCTGTCCGATGGAGAGGTTGGTGGCAATGAAGCCGGCGCCCTGATCGCCCCATTCAAGCTTCGAGATATGAACGCGCAGGGCGACAACCACCGAGCCTGCGGCAAGTTCGCGGTCAGGAATCGGCTCCAGCAGGCGGGCGCTGTAGGTGTATGCCGCAAACGGCGCCACGCGGCCGCATTGCATCAGGCGCTGGCCGTTGACGTAAACCTCAAAGGCGCTGGCGATGTTCCACTCCGCCAGCGCAAGGCCCGTCTGCGAGGGGAGGACTTTTACGTGTAGCCGGTACCAGACGACCTCCGGATGGCTGTCGGGAAACACGGTGCGGATCGAGCCCGTGGAATGGAAGCGGGCCCATGCGCTGTCGTCAAAGTCTTTGCGCGCGTAGGCTGGATCGTCCCCGGCGTGAACCAGCCAGATGGCGTCAAGATCAGTGGGCTGACGCAGGTTGGTGGCGTCAAAGCTCTGGGCCTGACCTTGAGGCGCGGCAAAGGGCAGGCATAGGCAGACCACCAGAAAGACAAGCCGAGGGAACAAGCATGGCCTCTGCAGTCGAGCTTGTATCAATGGAGAAATGAGGCGTTCAAGAGCGTGCAAGCGGCCTCCCGAATATTCCAATCCATCCTATCATTCCCCGATGCAGGCGTGTGGCCCGCCTCTCGAACTTGATATGGGAAAGGCTACTTTAAAGCCGTTCATATTTTTATTAGGAAATTCAGGATCAACTGTGGTATTCTTTAAATCTCTGTGAGGATGCGCGCCCCTCTGCCCCAACTATGAGCTTCGGCTCGCGGGCGACCCAGGCGAAACCTGATGCGCTGTCATCCTGTTCCGAGCAACCACCCTGAAGCCGCATCTTGATGCGGATCAACGCGGGATCGTGTCCGCTAGCGCCGCATTTTGAAATTTTCCCAGAGGAAAATTTCTCCGCGCTACGGCCAGCCCACGCCCTGTTGCGTCCAATTCTCAGGCGCGGCAGAACAGAATCTGCTTTGCAGTGGAGAGTAGGAATATCTTGGCTATTGACGACAAATTTGAATCCGATCACGAGCACGACCACGACCATGACCACGACATTGACACGCTGATTGAAGTGGGCAAGGAAAAGGGCTACCTCACCTACGGCGATGTGAATGATATGTTGCCGGATGAGATGGGTTCTTCGCCCGAGGATCTGGACGACCTGATCACCACCATCGGCACGCAGGGCATCGATCTGCTGGACGGCCCGAAGTTCGGCGACAAGGACTTCGACCTGGAAGATGGCGAGGACGTCGAGCTGGATCTGACGCCGGGAACGCTGGAAAAGACCAACGATCCGGTGCGTATGTACTTGCGCGAGATGGGCACGGTTCCCCTGCTCACCCGCGAGGGCGAGGTCGAGATCGCCAAGCGCATCGAGCGCGGCCAGTTGCGCGTGATGAAGGCCATCTCTCGCTCGCCGATTGTCATCCGCGAGATCGCCGCACTCGGCGAAGACCTGAAGCGCGGTGTGCGCAACGTTAAGGAAGTCGTGGTTTTTGACGACGAAGAGCTCACCGAAGATGTGGTGCAGGCGCGCGTCAAAGCTACGGTGACGCGCATTGAAGCGCTGGTCAAGCACCAGAAGAAGATTGCGCAGTATGAAGAGAAGCAGGCCGCGCCAGCTGCCAAAAACAAGGCCAACGCCGCCCGCCACGCCCGCTGGATGATCGCCCGCGAAAGGGTGCTGATTTCGCGCATCGTCCGCGAACTCAAGTACACGGCCATGGAGCGCAAGCGCCTGCTGGACAAGGTCAACAAGACCGTGGACACCATGCGCACGCTGGAGAGGCAAATCAAATCCCTCGAGCAGAAGCACGAGGCCTCGAAGAGCGAGGAGCTGAAAAAGGAGTATCGCCGCCAGCAGAAAAACTGCAAGACCGACCTCGAAAAGATCGAAGCCGAGGCCGGCGTCGCC
>Ga0181520_10011651_pt1 | contig 11491 bp, 7 predicted proteins | sample PEATcosm2014_Bin_29_FD_132451 | JGI IMG/M metagenome (GOLD analysis project Ga0181520, IMG submission 132451) | Peatland microbial communities from MTU Mesocosm Facility, Houghton, MI, USA - PEATcosm2014_Bin02_30_metaG | ecosystem: Environmental > Terrestrial > Soil > Wetlands > Peat | place...
GGCTTCCTCAACGATCTCGCCGTCGTCGATCACGCAGATCCTGGTCGCGCGGCGGACCGTGGACAGGCGGTGCGCGATCACGAACGTGGTTCGCCCCTGCACCAGGTTCTCGATCGCCTTCTGAATGATCTGCTCGGCTTCGGTATCGACCAGCGAGGTCGCCTCATCGAGCAGCAGGATGCGCGGGTTGGCGAGGATCGCCCGTGCGATAGCCAGCCGCTGCTTCTGGCCGCCGGAGAGCTTCACGCCGCGCTCGCCGATCTGCGTCTCATACCCCTCGGTCAGGTCCTTGATGAACTCGTCGGCATACGCTGCCACGCACGCCTCACGGACCTGCTCGTCGGTCGCTTCGAGCTTGCCGTAACGCACGTTCTCATTGACTGTCCCATTGAACAGAAATGTTTCCTGCAAGACGATGGCAATGTTGCGGCGCAGGGAGCTTTGCGTCACCGTGCGCAGGTCTTTGCCGTCGATGCGGACCGTGCCCTCGGTCGGGTCGTAGAAGCGCGGGATGAGGTTGATGAGGCTCGTCTTGCCTGCGCCGCTGCGGCCGACGAGCGCCACGGTGTCGCCCTTGTCGGCGGCGACGGAGATGTCCTTGAGCACCATTTCGCCGGTCGCGTACCGGAACGACACATGCGCGAGTTCCACGCGCCCCTCGCTGACGGTGATCTCCTCGGCATCAGGCGCATCCTCGACCTCGGGCTGCTCGTCCAGAAGCTGGAAGATGCGGGCGAGCGACGCTAACGCCCGGTTGTAGGTGTCGGAAACGCGGATCAGATCGCCGAAGCGGAAGTAGAAGCCCTGCAGATACCCGATGAACGCGACGATAGTACCGGTGGTGGTGCCCAGCGAGCCGGTCGTTGCCGCTCCGCGCCAGATCACGATGACCATGCTGCTGGAGATCAGGAAGTTGAGGAATGGGAAGAACGTCGACCACATCCAAATGCCGCGCACGTTCGCGCGGTAGTAAGCGCGGCTGTCGTCGTCGAACTTCTCGTACTCGTAGTCCTCCCGCCCGAAAGCCTTCACCACCCGGATGCCGCTGATGCGCTCTTGCAGGCGCGCGTTGATCTCTCCCAACTCCTCGCGGATCTTGCGGTAGATGGGCCGCACGAACTTGGCGAACAGAAGCATGAGCGTCAGATACACCGGCAGGGGGAGCATCGCGAGGGTGGCGAGTTGCGTGCTCATCCAGAACAGGATGCCGATGGTAATGGCAATGTGCACGATGTTGACGACCACCGTGTCGGTGCCATGCACCACCATGTCCTCGACCGCGTTCACATCGTTCGACAGCCGGGACATGATGTCGCCGGTCTTGTTGCGCTCGAAATAGCTGAGCGACAGCTTCTCCAGGTGCGCGAACGTCCTCATGCGCAGGTCGAGCACGAACTGCTGCCCGAGGATGTGCATGATGTTCATGCGCACCGCGGAGAAGAGGCTCGCGCCCAGGAACGCGGCGACCATGAGCAGCATGTAGTGAGCGAGGTACCCGAACTGTCCCTTGCCGATGACGTTGTCGATCAGCGCCTTGATGACGAGCGGCGGAGCCAGCTCGCACAGCGTGCTGACGATCATCGCCAATGTGCCGAGCAGCAGCTTCGGCCACTGTGGCTTGAGGAGATTTTCAAGCATCCAGCGCGCCATGCGCCGGTCGGTCAGGCGAAGACGCGGTGGTTCGGGTTCGGATTTGCGTGCGACGGAATCGGAGGCCATGCCCTCAGTTTACCGCAAAAGGAGGGAGGACGGCAAACGGTGCGGCTTCCTATTTGCCGGGCGTGTACCTACTTGGAGACTATCTTCTCAAAGTATGTGAGGCAGTTGCAGAAGTCTGTAGGAGCACTCTCCAGAGTGCGAACAAGCCGTTATTCTCCGCCAAAATGGAATATATAATGACTAATATATGTCATTATGGCGGCATATTAACGGCAATCGCGGTCTGGAGACCGCTCCTACAGACGACGCGGCAACTTTTGCAATTGCATCATGTGGATGCGCGATTTATCGCGCCAAATGCAGGCCAGACCGCCCACCATAGGTCATGTTCCTGACCTCTATGACCGGCATCTCGTCAAGGTGTCGCCGCTTGTAGCTGCGCGGCGCAATCCGCGCGGTGAACCGCGCTTCCACATGGTCTGGAAAAGGTGTCGCTGAGCATGAGCACGGACTTTGCCCGGGCTTGAAGGAAAAGGTGATGGCCCCCGCGGCCCCCCTGACCCCACCGCGTCCCGCCCGTAAACAGAAGGAGGGGGACGCGGGCTGCAACGCGAACGTTCGACGTGACGGTGACGACCGCAAGGACAGATCGGAGGCGTCGCGATGAGCCGCAACCGTGTACCTATGCTGACGATCGTGGTGCTAACCCTGGGGACGATGACGGCCGCTTCGGCTGCGGACATGCTGAAGGCCTCGCAGATCAAGTGGGACTTCGAGACGGGCGACTTACAGGGCTGGCAGGTCATGCCCGGCAGCACGTTTGCCAAGCAGCCGACGAACAACGATGACGATCGCTGGGGGGACTCCTTCGGCAAACAGGGCAAGTGGTTCATCGGCACTTACGAGGGGGCCGGCGATGGCGCAGTGGGGGAAATCCGATCGCCGCAGTTCATTGTCGATGCCAACAAGCTTTCGCTGCTCGTGGGCGGCGGCGCTTGGCCGGGCCAGACCTACGTGGCCCTCTGTCGGGCGTCCGACGGCGCGGAGCTGCTCACCGAAACGGGGCGAAACGCGGAGAAGATGGATCGGCGCATCTGGGACATCTCGCCATACAAGGGGCAAACCCTTTACATCAAGATCGTGGACAAAGCCACCGGCGGCTGGGGGCACATCAATGTCGATGACATTCACGCCTTGACGCCGAAGGAAGAGGTCGACATCGCTCAAGCGAAGGCCGAGGCGAAGGCTGCGGCGGATCGGCGGCTGGCGGCGTTCCGCAAGTCCCTGCACGCTCCCTCGGAGCGCAAGGTCTACCGTGGCGACGCTCTCAAGAACGTAGCCATGCCGATGGGGGGGATCGGAGCCGGGAGCATCGCTTTGTGCGGCGACGGGGCGTTGCGCGAGTGGCAGATCTTCAACCACGTCAACAAGCGCGAGCTGATTCCGGACTCCTTCTTCGCGATCCGCGCCCAGGTGGAGCGGGACAAGCCGGTGGCGAAGGTCCTCCAGTCCGCGCCGGTGGGCAACTTGCCCCACGTCCAGGCGACCGAGTTCATCGGTGAGTACCCCATCGGTTTCGTGCGGTACATCGACCGCGAGCTTCCCGTGCAGGTGAGCCTGGAGAGCTTCTCGCCGATGATCCCGCTGAACGCCCACGATTCGGCGATTCCCGGCGTCCTGTTCGTGTTCACGGTGAAGAACCCGGCTTCCCGAACGGCGTCGGTGAGCCTCCTGGCCTCGCTGCAGAACGCGGTCGGGTATGACGGCTACACCACTGTGGACGGCGTGAAGTTCGCGGGCTACGGCGGCAACGCCAACGCGGTCTCGCGCGACGGTGGCGTCACGACGGTGCAGATGACTAACACCCGCCTCGACAGGGCGGCGAAAGCCTATGGGACGATGACCCTCGGCGCGATGTCGGCGGAGGCGACGCCGCTGGTTCACTGGGCGGACGCGAAAGACTGGTGGGATGACTTCGCCGCGCGCGGTCACTTGCCGGATACCGCCTGGGCAGCGCCAAGCGAGATCGGCCGGACGTGGAACGCGGCTCTTGCCACGCCGATGACGCTGAAGCCCGGCGAGAGCAAGACGGCAACGTTCTTCATCACTTGGCACTTCCCCAATAAGTACGCCGAGTACGACCAGAACCTGGCGAAGTATCGCCTGGGGAACATGTACAGCAACTGGTACCGGGACTCGTCGGAAGCCGCCAGATACCTGGCCGAGAACTGCGACCGCCTCAGCCGCGAGACTCGGTTGTACCACGACACCTTCTACGCAAGCGCCCTGCCGTATTGGTTCCTCGACGCGGTGACGAGCCAATCGTCGATCATCCGCAGCCAGACCTGCATGTGGTTGGAGGATGGCTCGTTCACGGCCTTCGAGGGCTGCGGCGGCGACACCGGCTGCTGTCCGATGAATTGCACCCATGTGTGGAATTACGAGCAATCGCTGTCGCGCCTGTTCCCGTCGCTGGAGCGCAACATGCGCAACATCGACCTGAAGGTGCAGGAGACCCCCGAGGGCCTCATCAACCACCGCACAACCCTGCCCCTGTCATTGCCGCGCGGGAGCGGCGACTTCATCGATGGGCACATGGGCACGATCCTCAAGGCCTACCGCGAGCACCTCATGTCGCCGGACAACAGCTTCCTCGACGAGTACTGGCCGCGGATCAAGCTGGCGATGGACTACGCCATCCGCACCTGGGACGCCGACGGCGACGGGGTGATCGATGGCGAGCAGTGGAACACCTATGACTGCGCGGTCTATGGGCCGAACACGTTCATCGGCTCGCTGTGGCTCGGCGCACTGCGGGCGAGCGAGGAGATGGCGAAGCTCGAGGGCGACGCCGCCTCGGCCAGGGCCTATCACGACCGCTTTCTCAAGGGCAGCGCGAAGATGGATGCCGAGCTTTGGAACGGGGAGTGGTGGATCCAGAAGTACGACGCGGCGAAATACAAGGCGACCCAGTACGGCGCCGGCTGCATGTCCGATCAGCTTCTCGGCCAGTGGTGGGCATACATGCTCGATCTCGGCGACCTGTTCCTGCAGCCGCATATCCAGACGGCGTGCCGGTCGATGTTCAAGTACAACTGGATGCCCGACTTCACCGGCTTCGTGCAGACGCAGAGAACCTTCGCCGAAGGGCCGGAGATGGGCCTTCTGATCTGCTCCTGGCCGCGCGGAGGCCGGCCGGCGGAGCCGATCTACTACCGCGACGAGGTCTGGACCGGGGTCGAGTACTCGACGGCAGGGCTGCTCCTGCACGAGGGGATGATCGACCCGGCGTACTCGATTGTCCGCGGCGCGCGCAATCGCTATGACGGGACCAAGCGCAATCCCTGGAACGAGATCGAGTGCGGGGATAACTACGCGCGTGCGATGAGTAGCTACGGCCTGCTGCTGAATGCGGAGGGGTATTTCCTCGACGGGCCCGCGAAGCTTCTCAGGTTTGCGCCGGTGATCGCGCCGGAGCGCTTCAGGGGGTTCTTCACCGTGGCGGAGGGGTGGGGGAGCTTCTCGCAGGAGCGGTCGGAAGGATCGCAGCGAGACATGGTTGAGATGAAATGGGGCAGCCTCGGGTTAAGGACGCTCGAGCTGCAATTGCCGCCGGAGGCGCGGGGCAAGACGGTGAGAGCCAGCGCGCAGGTCGGCAACAGGACTGTGCAGGTGCTGCTCGGGCAGGATGGGGACGGCGTTCGGTTGCGGTTCCGCGACGGAGTCGAGATCAAGGCGGGGGAGACGCTGGCCGTCAATTTGCGCTGGTAGCCTCAGGCTCACCATAACGAACGAGGCGCGAAAGGGGTCTCCTCTCGCGCCTCGCTTGGGTTCTGACTGGCTGCTAATGGCTGGTCAGTGTCTGTGTCCGCCGCCTCCACCGCCACCGCCACCACCCCAGCCCCCGCCACCACTATAGCCTCCGCCGCCGTTGCCACCGCCGCCATTATAGCCGCCGCCACCATTATAGCCGCCGCCGCCATTATAGCCACCGCCGCTATAGCCGCCGCCGCTGTTGTCGGAATACCTGGACGAATTGCTCGACCCGGAGTAGCTCGAATTCCCGGACGGAGCTGAGTACGACGGCGCGCTGTAGCTGTACTGGGGACGGCTACCCGAGTCCCCGTAAGAGTAGCTGCGCCCACTCGAAGGGGCCGAGTACTGCGGACGCGAGCCGCTGTAGTCATTGTACCCGCCCTGGCCGTAGCCGCTGCCACCATACGTCCCTCGATAGGTCCAGTCGCCGCGCCCCCGGGTGTCGGAAACCGCTGATGCAGCGCTTGGCGAGGGGTTCAGCCAATCGCCGGCGATACGATCGGATCTCCAACTGGTCCCGCCGGCCTGTGCAGGCTGGGACGCCTGGCCGCGAATGCCCGCCCATCCGGGAGAGCTCTGGGGCGCGTCGCCGGTACGCCACTGGGTGTAGCCGCCTTGGCTGCCGGCGGGTGAGTTCGGCTTGCCCGGAGCCGCTGCGATGGTCGTTGTGTGGGCCGAAGAGCGAGAGATTCTCTGCCAGGGGCCCCGAACGCCATCCCAGGTGGCGGCCTGCGTCGAATCCGTATGCCCGTGACCCGTCGAGTTCCAATTAGCGAAACCGGGGTGCCAGCCGTGGTCTCCGTGATGGCGGAAGTCGCCGTCGCGGCGGTCGCGGTACCGGTCGCGGTCAGGGCGCCAATACGGCCCGATGCCCCAATCGAACCACAGGTCGCACCCGAACCACCAATCACACCACGGGTCCCAGTAGCAATAGGAATAGGGATACCCGTAAGGCCAACCAAGTTCCGGCCAGCCAGGATAGCCCACCTCAACAGTGGCCCCGGCTCCGTATCCGTTGTCGTAGCCTGTGCCATAGCCCGCATCGTAAGCGGCATTGGCCTCGGTGTCGCGTCCGGTATCATAGCCGTTGTCATAGCCGCTGGCGTAGCCCTCATCATAGCCCTGGTCATGGCCGCCCTGCCACCACCACAGCCCGGCGTCCCAGCCGTAGGGGTCCAACGCCCCTGCGACGTTGCCGTCGGCCGGCTGGTCGGTCTGTACCGTGTCCAGCACGTCGCTCTGGGCAGGGGTACGGACATCGACGGCGTCCTCGGTCGGAGTAGCGCCTCGAATGCCATCCGTGTCATCGTTCGCGACAACGCCCTGAGCGTTCCCTTGATCGCCGGGGTTGTCGACTGCTACGGGGGTATTAGAGCCAGCCCCGTCCTGTGCCCTGACGGGTGCCGGCAGGCTGCTGAGGAATGCTGCGATGACGAAAGCTGCAACTGTGAATTTGTGCAAGGCGGACACGGTAACCACCTGCTCTCCCTGCGAGGCCAGTTCCCTGCAGTACGACGCGATCTATGGGTGTGCACTGGTCCTCGGCACGATCGTCGCCACTTCTTGCGATACGAATCCGATCCGTGAGCGGTATCTTCTTATTGACGATCCGTAAACGGTTCGTGTTCGGCGTGGCAAGCCCCGCTGCTGTGGCCATGTCTACTACCGTATATAGTATACATATCGCGGCCAAAGAATGCAAGAGCTTTTTTGACCCGCCGAATCGGCAAAGCGAGGCGCGGGAATTACATCTCTCGCGCCTCGCAGATAGCGGCCATCTGGTGTCTTCTCGACATTGAACTAGCGGTGATGGCCACCGCCCCCGCCGCCACCGTGGAATCCACCGCCACCAAACCCGCCGCCATGGAAACCACCGCCATGGAATCCACCGCCGCTGAATCCACCGCTATGGAATCCGCCACCACTTGATCCGCCATGCCAGCCGCTGAACCCGCCACCGGAGCCGATACTACGGGCAAAGCCGCCTCCGACGGGGGAGCTCAGCGAGCGGTTCACATACCAACTCATGGGGTGCGAGCCGCCGGAGTAGGACGGCACACTATAGCTAGGCCGACTGCCGCCGGAGTAGGACGGCACGCGGTAGCTAGGCCTTAGACTGCCACCGGCGCCACCCCAACTGCCGGCGCCGGGGTTCCCCGGGAACGTGCGCGGCGACACGGACCAACTCGATCGCGAGTTGCCCTGGAATCCGCCCCAGTTGAACGTGCCTGCGCCGGATCGCGCCGATCCCTGCGAGCCGATAGAGCCGCCATACCGCAATAGGCCGGAACTGCCGCCCGAGCGGGTGATGCCCGATGGGCCGATCGTGCGTGCGGCACTCCACGAGCTGTGCGCTGTACCGGTTCCGGTGCGGCTGAACATCCTGCCGCTGTCTGCTTGCGGGAACGTCCTGGAGACGGGCGTCCGCCACTGCGCAGACGAAGACCCACCCAGGGTCCGCGCCGACCCGCCGCCGGCATTCCGCGAACCGATCGCTGTCAACGCCGTGCCCCGGTGGCCGCCGGACAGACCACGGCTCGAGGAGAGGCCGGCGCGGGTGTCCAAGGTACCGAGGCCGTTGAGGCCGGCGCGCGCGAACTGGCGCGTGCCATCCCCGAAGCCGCCTCTGCCACCGTCGCGCATATCACGCGCAAGAGCCCTCTCGCCGAACCTGCTGCCTCCGGCGTGCCAATCCCGGTAGCGGTCGAAGTCGCGGTGGCCGTGACCGAAGAAGTCGTCGTCATCGTCGAAATCCCACCACAGCGGGTAGTACCCAAACCCCCAGAACGGGTAACCCCAGTACGGCCACCAGTCGCTGTAGTACGGGTAGTATGGGTAATACGGGTAGTACGGTGAGTCGTCATAATAGTAGTCGGAGTACTGGTCGCATGGGTATGGACTCCCATCCCCAACTGTGCCCGGTAATGGGCAGTAGGTGTTGTCGTAGTTATAGTTGTACGCCCCATCATTATCATTATAGGGGTCGCCGGGCGGCCACCACTCATCCGATATGCCGGCCCCGAACGTGGGGCCGCCGTAAGTCACACTTAAACGCCACTCATTCCAGTCCATAGCGCTCGCCGGGATCGCCATTGCTGCGATGAGCGCCATCGCGGCAGTGATCGTGATCCCGATCTTGGGTAGTGTGGACATCTCAACCACCTGATTCTCACGCCAGGTTGCCCCCCCTGCGTCGCAGTGCCGCTTCTCGACGGGTCGCCAACCCGGGGCGCGTCACGTCCACTTCTCCCTATGCCGCAGTTCGTCTGGTGCGACCCGCCATACCTGCGGGCCCCGTCCGGATACTATATGCGCCGACCGGATGCCCGCTGCCACAGCGAGAACGCCTAGAACCGAAGGGACAGGCCCCAGTCGTCCTCGGGTTCGGGGCAGATGTAGTCTCCGATAGACGGATCCCAGTAGCAGGCCTGGTTCGCGTATGGGTTGACGTAGAGCCCCAACCCGAAGTCATCGTTGTCGCCTCGGTCGCGGAAGCCCCACCTATCGTTCTCGTGGAATCCGCCGTCGCCTCCGCCGCGCGGTTGGAAGGCCGGGCCGCCACCGCCGTGGGACTCTCCGCCGCCCCGGTTTTCGCCACCCCCACGAGCCGCCTCGCCACCCCCACGGGACTCTCCGCCGCTGTGAGACCCGCCGCCACCGCCGCGATCCGCGGCCATCGTGATGTTCGCAGAACCGGCAAACGGCGTCGGTGTCGCGCTCTGCGCGATGGCGAGCGCCTGCCAGACCATCGCAAGACCAACGACCATCACTATCGTGAGGGCCGTATGAGTTGAGTTCGTCATCATCAACACCTCCTCATCTCTGTTGTTGGTAGCCATTACCGGGTGTAGTCTACCCCAAACGGCATGGCGTATTACCATACTATACTTTTGGCGATGTATGCCGGAGGCAAGTGCGATGGCAAAGAGCACGCAGCCGTGAATGACTGCGTGCTCTGTAACTCAGTGCCCATACCTCAGGCAGGTGGCCCTTGTGGCCGGTCAGGGGCTAGAAGTTGAAGCCAAAGCCCCAGCCATAGTTGTTGTTGTACGGGCAGACGTAGTCACCGACGTACGGGTCCCAGTAACAACTCTGGTATCCCCACGGGTTGTAGAAGAACCCCAGGCCGAAGTCGTCGTCATCCCGACCGCGGAAACCATAACCCCCGTGATCGCGATCGTGAGAGCGCCAGGCGTCGTTGCCGCCGAAGGAGTGGCTGTCTCCGCCGCCGCCCCAGGTTTGGCCTTCGCCGCTGCGCCAGCCAAGTCCGGAGCCGCCGTGCTCGCCCATGGGGGCGCCGCCGCCGCCACCACCACGGAATTCTCCACCGCCACCGCCGCCACCAAACCCGCCGCCACTGCCGTGGAACTCCCCGCCGCCACCGCCGTGGGAGCCACCGCCGCCGCCTCCGCCACCAAACCCGCCACCACCGCCGTGGGAGCCACCGCCGCCTCCGCCACCGCCGTGGCCCGAAACCATCGTGATGCTAGCCTGGTCAGCGAGCGACGCCGGCGCCGCGCTCTGCGCGACTGCAAGTGCCTGCCAACCTATGGTAAGGCCTAAGGCCACCAATGTTATCAGTGTCGTTTGAGTGAAGCTCGTCATTTTCAACGCCTCCTCACCCTAACTGCTGGTGTCTATTATCGAGTGTAGTATACCCCCAAATCGCACGATGTATTACTGCACTATATATTTTGGGGATGCGCGCCGACGTGGGGCGCGAATGTGAAGGGCACGCAGTCGAGATAACTGCGTGCCCTGGAACTCAGCGTCCGCACCTTAGGGGGGCGGCCCCTATGGCCGTTCAGAAGCTAGAAGCGGAAGCCGAGCCCCCAGTGTCCGCGGTCTCGGTAGCCGCAGACGTACCGCCCCATGTACGGGTCAAAGTAGCACGACCTGGCCCAAGGGTCAGGCGAGTACCAAAGCCCAAACCCGTCGTCCCAGTCACGTCCGCGCCAGCGACCCCAGCCGCCTTCGCGGCCCCAGCCACGACCGTGCCCATGCCAGTCCCGCGCGTCGACGACGCGCCACATCGCGGCGCTATCGTTTCGGTCCGGTGTGGCCAGGATGCTGGCCTGGTCGCTGTAGATCGCGGTCGATGACGGCGTCGCGCTCTGCAGGGCGACCAATGCCTGCCAGCCGGCCAGTATGGCCAAAGCCGCCGCTATCGTAAGTAGCATTTGGGTGAAGTTCACCATTGTGGATACCTCCTCACCCTCCCTGCGTATATCTATTACCGCCAGTAGTATACCCCGCTTCTACCTGATGCAACACCTGAAGGCAGTTGCGGAAGCTGCTGCATTGTCTGCACGGGTGCCCCTTCTCAGCTTCTGCAACCGCCTCGTCTGAATGCTGCCGGCCCAGGTTGTCTTCCTACCCGTCGTGGCAGCCGAACTCATTGCAGCACCGATAGCCGGTCGCGCCGGTGTGCGGCACAGGACTGCCCATACCCCAGCCGATGCCCAGAAAGGCCCCGTCCGTCTGTGGGTAGATGCGCTGCGTGCTGGGCGGGAAGGCCCCCCAGGTGTAGCTTTGCGAGCCCTCGGAGCCGTATGGCCCCAGCAAGGTACAGCTTTCTTCGAGAATACTCTCGATATCGCCCGACTGTGAGCCGGGAACGGCCGAATTGGTGCTCGGAACGCCGCCGGAGCCCGGACTCGGCGAGCCGGCGTGGCCGCTGAGCGATGGGGCGCCCGGCGGTGGCGCGATAACTCCGTCGGCACCGGCGAAGGATTGCGCCGATACCCACACGCAGGCGATTGAGACAAGCCCGACGAGGAGCAAAGTGTTGGAAGTCATAGAGATCACCCTCCTTGCGTCTATTGTGCTACTATGTTACATATACCCATCCTCCGCGCATTCACGCGCCGGAAGGCCTGTAGCGGCGCAGCGGATGGGTGGGTGTTGCAGGGTTCTTCCTCAATGTGTATGGGCAGATGCCGTAAACTGGTCCTGGCGATCCTTGCCAGGTGATATCCGTACGCTGCATAGGATGAGCCGTTGCCGTCAGCCCCGA
>Ga0181520_10011652_pt1 | contig 11491 bp, 3 predicted proteins | sample PEATcosm2014_Bin_29_FD_132451 | JGI IMG/M metagenome (GOLD analysis project Ga0181520, IMG submission 132451) | Peatland microbial communities from MTU Mesocosm Facility, Houghton, MI, USA - PEATcosm2014_Bin02_30_metaG | ecosystem: Environmental > Terrestrial > Soil > Wetlands > Peat | place...
ACCAGTGCTGGTGCACCGGGCTGCGGCTGCCGATCCGGAAAAAGCGGCCGCCACGGCGAGTCTCATCCAGTTGAGTGGCCCGACGGTCAATGCAGCCATCGTGCTGGAGTTGAAAAAGGTGGCAGATCCGGCCCTCCGCGTGAAATTGCTGACGGTGCTGGCGGCCCGCAATGCCAAGGATAGCGTCTCCGGCATTTTGCCGGCCGCCGAGGACGCCGACGCCAAAGTGCGGATGGCCGCCATGACGACGCTTTCCCAATTGGCCGCTCCCGAGCAAGTTGCCGACATGCTGAGGGGAGTGCTGAAAGCCGTGCCGGGCTCCGAGCGCGAAGCGGCGGAAAAAGCCGTCATGATCGTCTGTGACCGAAATAAGGACGCCGCCAAGCGGGCGGAGCCTCTGCTGGCCGCCCTGACCCAACTTTCGGAAAGCGACAAGACGATCTTGCTGCCCACGCTGGGGCGGGTTGGCGGGCCATCGGCCCTGAAGGTCGTCGACGCGGCGATTGTCGACCAGAACCCGGACCGCCACGCAGCAGGCATTCGTGCGTTGTGTAACTGGCCGGACGTATCCGCCGCCCCCAAGCTGCAGGAGTTAGCGCAAAACGGTGATGCCAGCCAGCGGCTCGCGGCACTGCGCGCGTTGATTCGCGTCGCCGCGCTGCCCGACAAACGATCGGACGCGGAAAGGCTGAATCTGTTGAAGAAGACCATGACAATGGCCACGCGCGACGAAGAACGGAAGCTAGTGATCACGCGGGCGCGAGCGGTCCGAACGGTGGAGTCGCTTCGCTTTGCCGTCCCCTATCTGAGCCAGCCCGGATTTGCTCAGGAGGCGTGCGGGACGGTGGTCGAATTGGCCCACCATCGCAAGCTGCGTGAGCCGAACAAGGCCGAATTTGACAAGGCTCTGGACGTGGTGATCCGCATCAGCAAAGATGCCGGCGTGGTTGATCGCGCCAAACGCTACAAGAAAGGGCAGACGTAAAAACTGCGGCCCGCTGTGGCGCGTGTCGCCCGTCTTGAGCGTGACTCGATTGCGACCAGTTCCGGCCCGGGAGCGGCTTCTACCGCTCGGGTGGTAATAGTAATTTACTGCCGGGGGGTAGCGGTATTTGCAGAGATGGTTTATTATCATGCGTGGGGATGCTCCTTATCGCTATCTCAACTCAGTCGGGTGTCAGTCATGGATGCTTTTGACAGCGTAATCTTCTTGTGGTTCGCAAGTGCGATGATTGTGACCGCGATCGGGTATTCTCGTGGTCAGGCTGCCGATGGGATGACTCTGGGCGTTCTTCTGGGGCCTATCGCTTTGGTGGTGGTGTCGGTTGTGCTGTTGATGCGCGGTCGCTCCGGTCTCAAAGAATCTCCGCAGATTTTAGAGATTAGCGCCGCCGATCGCCGTCGGCATGCAGCCGCATTGCCTGAGACGCAGCTACGCCGCGCAGCATAAGGCGTCACGTTGCCGGTTCGGCAGGGCATCGCCTTTCAAGGCGGCGATGTGGTTTGAAGTTGGATTTTCCATGTCGAAACGCGAATTCGCTGTCGAGATCCCGTGATCGGCGATTCAGGTGGCCTCTTTCATTCGTCCAGCAAGGGCACGACCCTCAGTTCTCGCACCTTGCACGGCACGTTGAGTGCCTGGGGGAAATGCGGATAGGTGTTGTCGGCCAGGAAAACCAGCGGGAAATCGCCGCCCGCATCGTATAGGCGGCCTTCATACGCCTGCTGGCCGACGCGCACGCCATTGACCTCCAGGCTCACCTTCCGGCCGTCGTAGGCGAGCACGATCCGGTTCCATACGCCAAAGCGGACCGCTTTTGGAAAGCGGACGAAGTTGTGCTGGCCGATGTTCGCGTCGAACATGAGCGTGCCGTCCGCATCGAGGCTTAGGCAGTTTGCGTGGTGCCGGCGCAGGAGCGTGCCGTGGGCGCCTGGCTCGGGGAGGAAATCGAGGATCAGTGCATAAGGCTTGCTCAAGAGCCGTTCGCGCGGCTGGTCGCGCACGATCACGTGCGACGTTGTACCGTCGAAGGCGAAGACCGGTCGGCCGCCCTCTGCCGTAAGTCGGACGCCGCGGCCCAAGGTCACTTCACCAGGGATGTCCGCTTCGTCGCCACCGCCGGCGGCCATTTTTAGGCGGAACACGTCGTTCTCGGGAAAATACGCGCGAGGCTCGATGCGATAGGCATCTCTTTCAGACTGGTAGAGACCGCGCACCGCCTCGGCCGACAGGGCCGCGCCGTAGATCGCGAAGGCAGCCAGCTTGGCATTGAGAAAGTTCCGCTTGCCGGCCACCGAACCGAGATGGACGGGCGCCCCGCTACCTTCGATTGACCGGTTCCACGTCTGCCGGCTGATTGCCGTGCCGTTGAGATACAGGTCGGATTGCCGGCCTTTGACCGCGAGCGTCAGGCACTGCCATCGCCGCTGGGTGATCACCGTGCCGACGCTCTGGCGGCGTGCGGGCACCGAGGGCAGTCCGATAAGGATGTCGTTGTCCTGAATCTGCCAATCCAACTCGGAACCCCAGTTGAGCAGACTGCCGCCCGAGGAGTGAACGGCGATTGGCATGACCCAAACGCGGAGGGTGAAGTCCTTCCCGGCAATCTTGTCGCGGAAAAACGCGGTGGGGAGTTCCAGGGTGCCGGGATCTGGGCCCTCGCTTTGCAGATGGACGCCGCGGATGCGTCCACCGGCGTCGGCAAAGGGCGTAACGGTACCCTGCGGACCGACCTTGATCTTGTCCGGGCCACGGTCGGCGAATTGGCCGTCCGGCGCGGCGGCCAGGTCGAGCAGCGGGGCGGGCACCGCTTCGGCCGCAGCGGCACCTGGCGCAGCGGTCGGTGACCCGGCAGACCGTGCAGCCGGCGGGATCAGGCGATACTGCCTCACCAATTCCGCGTCTTGTGCTACCGCAGCGAGCTCCTTCGGCGTGAACGCCTCGCGGGTGCCTCGGCCGTCGGCCGCCCACGCACCCGGGGCGTAGCAGCGAAGCTCAACCCGTTGAACCTTGTAGTCGGCGGACTGCCATCCGGCGAACACCGAGCCGCCGGCGAGGATGATGCGATTGGTCTGCCCAAAACGCAGATCGGGCGTGATGTCCAGTTCCAGCGCCTCCGGCTGGGGGAAGACGGGCCCGTGGCCGATGTCCCAATAGCGGACGCGGCCGTTGATGATGGCAAACGGGCAGAATGGCTCGACGCGGAGCCAGACCTCGCGGTTCGCGGCCTCCTTGGGGATCGCGACGTCGCGGTACAGGAAGACGCCGCGTGCCGCGCCCGGCAGCGTCACGGTGCTTTCCTCGTGCATATTCTTGAGGCAGTGCCACTGGCCCGAAAGGTCGACCGTGCGGTCGGCCACAGCGCTGCGCGTGAGCACGAGGCTGGGCATCAGGCCCGGGCCTTCGTGCATGATTTCCAGCCGGTTCGAACCGGGCTTCCGTTGGGCGGTAACGTCCAGCCAGAGCGAGTCGATGCGGCCACCGGACCAGCAGGGCTGCCCGTTGAGATAAATCGCATTCCGGCCGAGGAAGCCGTGCAGGCGGCTGTCGTGAACGTCGCCCCGCACGGCGAGTTGCAGGATGCTGTCTTTTTCCCACCGCGATGGGAGCATGAAGTCCTGGCGGTAGAGGGCACAGGGGCCGGCGGCCTTTTCCTTGTCATCCCAGAGGATCATCGTCGCCGGCTTCAACCGGGCCGAGTCGTCGTCCCGCGGCAGCAGCGCGAGGGCCTGCTCCCAGGTCGCGGCATGCGCCATGCGCCAGTTGTGGTTTAGATCGAGATGGCGGAAGATCGACGCCCGGGGCGCTTTCGCGCCCAGCACCAGGCCGCTCCACATTTCCGTCTGCCGCTTGAACCACTGCGAAAACTGCTCGTTCGCCCCTGGTCGGCGGGCGGCCAGCCACGTGAAGTCCCAGTCGTCCAGCGTGAGCGATACGGTGGCCGTCCGGCTTTCGATCCTGGCGGGAATGTCGCGGCCGGTGACCGGATCGTAGATCCGCTGGGGAGAATAATCGAGCGTCCAACGGATCGTCGCCTCTTTGCCCTCCTTGCCGCGGACCATGAGCAGGTCTTCTACGCCGTTATTGCTCTGCAAGGTGCGGAGCAAGTCGCAGCCGCCTTCGGCCGAGGCATAGGTGCCGAGCCCCTGGGCCCGAGTCAAGCCGGCGATCAATTCGCCCGGATAGACGGTACTGCCAAAGAAATAGACGAAACCTCGGCCAAGCGGCCGGCGCGTCAGCGCGGCCGAGCCGTCGGACCAGACACCGAGCACCTCGGTGCCGCGAAGCGTCTCAAGGCGACGGGCGCTCGTGCCCTCGCGGCTCTCGCTGCGGACTTTGCCCGAAAGGTCGCCCAGCCGTGGATCGGCCGTCGTGATGGAAAAGTGGTCACTGTTTGCCGGCGGTTTGCCGAGACGAACGCCGGCCAACACCGGCCCTGCCCCCCGATCGCGCTCGATATACGTGTGGATGCCGCATAAGGTGTTTAGCAGCAGGATGCCGCCGTGCCGCACGTAGCGATCCAAGCCCGCGGCCATTTCGCCGTCCCAACACTCGGTGCCTTCGTCGACGATGGCCCGGAACTGGTCGAGTCGGCCCTTGCGCAGCGTCACCTCGTTGAGCAGCGGGACCATTTCGCCGCCGCGGACCGGATTGACGCCATAACGCCACGTTTCCCAGTGGGCGAACTCGCCGTGGTAGCGGAACTGCTGGCGGATTGCGGCCACGGGCGAGACCAGCGCGTTGGCCCGGCCCATGAGCTTGATGTACGGCGCTTTGGCTTCCAGGTAGGCCCGCTTGGCCGGGTCGCCCTTGATGTCGTGGACGCACATGAAGTAGTCGTGGGCGTTCTTGCCCATGAAAATCAGGTTGCCCCAGATGCCGCGGAATTCGCGCAGCGTCGGCATCGGGCTGCCCGGCTCGCAACTGTCTTGCAGGCCGTAAGCCGAGCCATATTGCTTGGGCTCCGTCCACTGCCAGCCGGCCCCGCTGCCGGTATGGTGCGAATAGCCGCCATACTTCGCCACCGTGTCCCAGCCCCAGGGGCTGCCGGCATAGGCGTGTACCTTGATGGGCCGGTCGGGATCGACGCTCCGCAAGGTGTCGAGCGTTGTGGCCGTGGCCTGGGCCAGGGCCCAGTCGACAAACTCCATGTGGTCCCAGCGCAGGGCGTTCACTCGCGAATCGGCCGTGGGAAAGTCCTCGGCCTTGCGCGGCGTGAGGAAGATCGGGCCCTGGGGGCAGTCGTGGGCCGCGTAGCGCAGAGCCAGCGTGATGGAACCGCCTTTGCGAACCTCGTCCGTAATGTCGAACTGCCCCCAGGTCCAGGCCGTGTGAAAACGCGGGTCGATCGCCCCCAGCGGCGTGCCGTTGACGAAGACCTGCACCGTGCTCCTGCTCAAGGGGGCAAGCGAAAGATAGACCCTGCCCGGCCAACTTTTCTTGGGCTTAAAGGTGGTCCGCATCCACAGCGGCGCGCCGGCTTGCGGCAGTCCAAAGACCAGGGCATCGCCCGGATAGTGCAGCCGAATCCAGCCGCCATCGTCGTAGCTCGGCAGCGACCAACCGCCGGCGAACCCTTCTTGCTTGTCGTCGCGCTGGAATCGCCACGGGCCGGCGAGGTCCTCCGCGCCATCGGTCCAGCCGTAAAACCGGCGCCAGTCGGCTTGCGGAACGTCGTCCCACGACCGGTACGCATCCTGGCGGCCGGTATAGCGGCGCGATACCTGGGCGAGCGACAACCCGCGCACTTCTTGGAGAAAGCGAACGAACTCGCGGCGGTTTGCCGGGCCATAGAGCCCCCAGTAGAGGAAGTCATGAGGACCGATCTCGCCGTCGGGGTCCAACAGGGCCATCTGGTTTGCGTCGCCCGCCGTGCGCAAGAATACGTCGCGGATCGTGGCATTCTGCACAGTACGCAACGGGTTGCCCGCCAGGCAGCGTTCGCCGTAATAATCGCCGCGCAGCGCCACGTGCGGATTGGGGCCGGTGGTGAGGAACGGGTTGCGATTGAAAAGATCGATCTGGTTGGCAAGCCATTCCACGCGCTGGTAGTTGACACCGTGCCGGGTCCAATATTTGCGGAACAATGAAAGGATGTTGTCGTTGGTGGTAAGATCTTGAGTCAAGTAGCCGGTGTTCAACTGCGCGGTGATGCCGATCTTGCCCATCCACTCGAAAAAGCTGTCCAAGGTATTGTGCTGCTCGTCGCGGTCGACGTCGCCAAACGAAGTCCAGCAGCCCAACGGGTAACGGTCCCACTTGTCGAGATAGAGCGGATGCGACAAGGCGGCCTTTCGTAGCGGCGTGGCAGCAGCGTGCCGGTCGGCCTGCCCGAGCACGGCCTCGGCGGACGCGCCGGTCACGACCGTGACTTCCCGGGCGTCGGCAGCCAAAAGCGGCACGATCAGGCCGGTGCCCAGGTCAATGGCGTCAGTTGGCCCCTTCGCGATTGTGACCGTTCTGGCGTTGTTCCCCCGGCTCAGGGAGAAGTCCGTGTAGAGCTTCGAGACGAACCACTGCGCGTGGCGGGCGTCGTCGAAGAGAAAGCGATGAACGACGATCGCGCCGGCCCCATCGCCCAGGCGCTGGCTCTCATGCCGAATGCCGCGATAGCCGCGCAACTGAAACTCGCCGCGGAGATCGTCCGCTCCGGCATTGGGTGGTGTGGTGAACAGTGCGGCCGCAACAAGAACAGCCGCGTAACAACATCGGCTGAGGGAACGGTTCGGCACGACAATCTCCGTGGACGGGTCTCTCAATTTGCTCTATTGGACCACGGGAAACGACGGGAAGCAACTCTCCGCGTTGCGGCATGACGCTGCCCCCAGCAACCTTCACTTGGCGACTGTCGCTATCTGGCGTGACGGAATGCGGCAATCTCGTCTTGACAACTACGACACAAGTCGTGATAATTCGATCACGACAAGGGTAGTAACGGGAGTGTGCGATGGCCAAGGCAGGCAAATCACGGCGGCTGTCGGCCGGCGAACTGGAGATGCTCCAGATGCTCTGGAGGGACGGCCCGGTCACCCTCTCCGAGGCTCAACGCGGCCTGCGGCGGACGATCGGCTATACCACGGTGCAGACCCGGCTGAACCGCTTGGTGGAGAAGGGGGTCGTCGCGCGCACGCCCCAGCGGCCCGCCAAGTATCGGGCAGCGGTCGCCACGGAGGACGTCAGCGCCGGCCATCTAAACCTGCTGCTGGAACGGGTCAGCGGCGGGAGCATCGTTCCCCTGGTGGCTCATCTGATGAAAGATCGGAGGCTCACCCCTGAAGAGATTCTCGCCTTGAGGAAGATGATCTCCGAATCGGAGCACCAGGGCCGGCCCCAGGGGCCGCAAGGAGGCATTCGATGACCGAGATGGCTGCCGGCCTGTCGCTGGCGTTGCTGCGGACGAGTCTGTTTCTGGGGGCGGCAGCCTTGGCCGTGCAACTTCTGCTGAGCTTCGCCCGTCCCGGCTCGTCGCGAGTCCATCGCATGGCTTGGCTCTTGGTGCTTCTGCAGGGTTGGTTCTGGTGGCGTCTGCCGGTGACCATTCCCTGTTACGAGCCGGCGGTCGTGGAACAGATCGCTGCGGCGCCGATAACGCCAGCACCGATGGCCTTGCCCAGATCGGCGCCAGCGCCAATCCCGATTGTTGTGGGGAAGAATCATTCCGTAGTACATCACCCCGCGATATCCCATCGCGATCCGGTAATATTATTCCACCTCAATCCTGCGATATCTCGTCGGGAGATTGCTGCCATCGACACTCCGCGGCCCGTCGAGCGGCAGACAGTCCAAAGTTGGACCGCGACGGTCCGCTGGAATTGGCCCGTGGCGATCCTCGGCGGTTGGGCTGCCGGGATTCTCCTTCTGGCCGGGGCGTCGATGGTCAGTTATTTGCGATTCCTCCGCCGCTTGCGCGATACCCTCCCCGTGGCAGAGGATTGGGTGCGGGAGTGGGAGGATTTGCTCACGCGGCATCACGTCCGCACGGGCGTGCCGCTTTGCGTCACGGCCAATGTTGGCCCGCTGCTCTGTCTTGTGCCGCGGGGATATCGGTTGGTGGTGCCGGCCGGGCTGTGGCAGCGTCTCACGCCGGCCAGCCGGTTGAGCATCTTGCGGCACGAATTGGCGCATCTCCAGCGGCGCGATCTTCTCAAGTCGATCGTCGTCCGCCTGCTGATGCTGCCTCACTGGTTCAATCCGTTGGCATGGTTGGCCGTACGCCGCTTCGACGAGGCGGCGGAATGGGCCTGCGACGAAGTCGCCAAGGGAACGGATTTGGAAGAATGCCGCGCCTATGCCGCGGCGCTGCTCCAATTGGACGCCGTCTGCGGGCCGCGTCCGTCGTATCACGCCGCCGCCTCGGGCCGCGGCCTTTCGGTTCGCGTGCAACGTTTACTCAGTCCCCAAGTCAAGGAAGACTCGCTCATGAAAAAGGCCATGATTCTCGGTGTCGCGTTGAGCCTGGCACTGCTTTGCCTGGTCCGTCTGGATCTTGTCGCCAAGGAGCCGGCGGAAAAGGACCGGGCGAAGGTTCCGCCCCAAGCGCCGTCGGTCGATGGCAATTTGGGCGCACAGGTAGGAGCCATGTTGGGGGCCTTGACGGGCGCGGCGGTCGGCGCCGCCGCGGGTAAGCCGCTCGGCAGCCAGCCTCAAGGGCCGAAAGCTCCGCCCTCGTCGGTCGACGCTCTGCGGTACATGCCAAATGGCTGCGAAGGAATTTACTGGGCCAACGTGGCCGAACTGCGCAAAACCAACCCCGCCTGGCTGAGGAAGATTCTCGGCCCAGGTTTCGGAGTGAGAACCGAAGACATCGACCGCATTACGATTGGCTCACCCGTGTGGCCGAGCCCCAACGATACCGATTGGGATTTTCAATTCTGTAACAACTCGCACGCTGTGGCGATGATTGGTGTTGCACAGCGTGTGACCGCATTGGAGGCAAAAGGACAAATCGAAAAGAGCTTGGGGACGTTTCCCTGGCGCGAAGAGACCATCCGTGGCGTAACGCTGCACGTGCAGCAGTCGAAGACGCCCATTGCCTTTTTCCAGCCGGCGAAGCAGACCCTCGTCATTGGATCGGCCAAGCTGGTCCGCGAAGTGCTCGTTCGCGGCGCCGGATTGCAACTGTCCGGCAAACTGGCTGCGGCCTGGGCTCGGCTGGATCAATCGCATGCGATCGGTCTGATGATGGGTCCCCCCGCCGCCGGCGAACCCGTGCGGGCTTTCCTGCCCGACGACCTGTGCGACGGGATCGAGCCCATACTGCTCGAAGTCGACACGGCTGCGGGCAAGGACATCCGCTTTCGCGCGACCGTTCCCTGTGTGGAAGCTGGCATCGCATACCAGGTCCGCGGTCTATGCGCGACCTTCTGCAAAGCCGTCGGCGCCGGGAGTCCGAAGTGGTCCGATGCTGCAAAATCTTTTCAGCTCTCGGTGAACGATCGATGCTTTTGCATGCAGGGCACTCTGCCGGAGAGCATCTTCCAGGACGGCTTCAAGTCGACGACACGGACGGGCGGCTATGATTCGGTGCGCAGCTTCCTGCCCGACGACGTGTGCGACGGGATCAAGTCGGTTCAGGTCGAAGCAGATATGGCCGCGGGCAAGGACCTTCACCTTCACTTTTCCGTCCCCTGCGTCGACGCGGGCGTCGCCAACGAGGTCCGCGGTTTATGCGCGGCGTTTTGCAAGCTAATGAGCTCCCAGGCCGTCACCCAGCAGCTTCCATCCGTGACCCAAGTGATGAAATCTTTTCAATTCGCGGTGCATGATCGCTGCTTTGTGTTGCAGGGCACCGTACCGCCGAGCGTCTTCCAGGGCGATCCCAAGAAGACGCCGGCAGTCAGTCTTCGCAGCTTCCTGCCCGACGACGTGTGCAACGGGGTCGAGGCCATTCGGTTCAAAGGCGACATGGTTCCGGGCAACGACCTTCACCTTCGTTTTTCCGTCCGCTGCGTCGACCCGGGTGTTGCCTACCAAGTCCGTGGTTTATGTGCGACGTTCTACAAACTCACAACGCAGCAGTTGCAAACTATGCCGCAGTACGCCGGCATTGCAAAATCTTTTCAGTTTACGGTGACGGATCGGAGCTTTGTGTTGCAGGGCAAGTTGCCGGCGAGCATCTTCCAAGAGTACTTCAAGGCGATGACAGCCAACTCGCAAAGCCCGCAAACCAGCCCGCAACCCCCGCAAAAAAACCCGCGCCAGGAAGTGCTCTGCGAACTGAGCCAAACCTATCTGAAGGGGTTCCAGCTAGGACTGACGGATCCGGCAAACCAGGAAGTGGCTGGTCGCCGGCTACTGGCCAAGGCCAGGGAGCGGGCTGGCGAGTTTCCGCAGGACGCCAAGCTCAACGAGGCGCAGCGAATGTGGTGCGAACTGAGCGAAGTGGGCGACCAGGGCTTCCTCGAAGCCGCACGATGGCGGGATCTGGATCCCAAGCAGAAGGCCGACGAACGGCGATGGCTCCGGCAACTCGAAAGCCCGAACGAGAGCGCGCGGATGCTGGCCATCCACGCCTTGACGGCCATCAAGAGCAAGAAGGCGGTTTCCGGCATCTTGAAGATCGCGGCCGATCGGAAGGAAAAGGACAATGCCGATCGTGAGTTCGCCTGTCACGCGCTGGGCATCATCGGCGATTTGAGCGTGGTCCCCGACCTGGTGCATTTGACCTACCATTACGACCGGGACACGCGATTCTGGGCGCAGATATCCCTGGTGCGGTTGACCGGCGAGAACTTCGGCCGCGACGTGGCCGCCTGGCGCCGTTGGTGGGAGAAGCGGGGTGGAAAGCCGCCCATCGCCGAGAAAAGGATCGCTTGGGCAACCAGCCCGGAAGCGCTTCGACTCGCCGACCCCAAGGTGATGGAGGAGGCGGATCGTCAAATCCTCGACATGGCCCACAAGCTGTCGACTGCGGACGGACGAGCGGGACAATCCTTGCCGACGCAACTGCACGGCCAATCCAACGATGATGTTATGTGAGACGGATTATACGAAGCGGATGGGAATCACTCCCGACACGCTGCCGCTTTATGACTTTACAAGAAACAGAGGCAGTTTTTTGCTTCCATTCATCGGGGTCGCGACATCGCTTGGTGCAATGTTCTTGTCGCGTTTTGGGCTAAATCGTCCGAACTATTGCGATCCATTCGCTGGAAAGATCCTCGATCGAATGGCAAGGATGTACGCCAACTGCAAGTCGTACCGAGATTCGGGCGTGGTTGCAACCCAGTATTTCACGGACACTGGCAACCGCACGGTTGCGAAACCGTTCGCGACCGCGTTCGTGCGATCCGATCGATTCCGTCTTGAATCGCGGTCAAACGACGGGTCAACACGGCAGGTGGGCGCCATCGTCTGAGCCAACTGGAAGGATGTCCGGCCTTGGTGGGACTTCCGGTCCAACGGATGCGACATCCAAACTTGGTGGGACATTCGACCAGGAATCGAGAAGCCCAATGCCTTTGATCTAGTTGGGCGTTGGGCTACTTGGAC
>Ga0181520_10011656_pt1 | contig 11486 bp, 17 predicted proteins | sample PEATcosm2014_Bin_29_FD_132451 | JGI IMG/M metagenome (GOLD analysis project Ga0181520, IMG submission 132451) | Peatland microbial communities from MTU Mesocosm Facility, Houghton, MI, USA - PEATcosm2014_Bin02_30_metaG | ecosystem: Environmental > Terrestrial > Soil > Wetlands > Peat | place...
CCATCCAGATTCTCCTTGATGTGTGCTTGGCGGCTCACTCATGGAGTTTCTTGGATGGACTCCCGGAAATGTCAAACTGCTACTGCCTCCCCGGCAGAGCCGGGGGAACTCCCAGTAGATTAGTAACAGGGTCGTTCGTTGCCGCAATGACAAGCGAGGCACTCGCAAGGTGTTTCGCCTCATAGGAAGACGAGATGCGCTCTACTCTTTCGTCCGACTACACCGGTTCGTCGTTGAAAACCTCAGCTACAACACGCATGCGGGCACCATACTCCAACAGAACTCGGCATTTGTGCGCAGCGATGGAGCCACCGCCAACCAGCAGACAGAGCTTTCCTTCAACTTTCAGGCCAATCGGCAAAAACATTGAAATCCGCCAATAAAAAACCTCGCCAATAGACAAGGGCGAGGATGCCGTATTTCATCCGAGTATGACTGATGGGATTTGTTTCGCGGCGACCCCTTCTCCACGAGGTGCACGCTATCGCTTCATCAATGGGCAGGTCTTCTGACTTTCGAGTCACCCTACTCACCCAGCCTTCCCACCCATCACGGGCAGTGGCCATTGCAGGCTTTCGTCGTCGATTACAGCGGCGGGACCGTGCGGGATTTTCATCCGCTTCCCTATTAAGCTCCGACTGGAGCACCCACGCGAAGCATACCAGAAATCCGGATTTTATTTGCAACCATTCCTGAATGCTCTCCCAACGCGCACGAACGATTGCACGAGTGCGCTCGTGGTAGCGAAAAGGTGAAATTATGAGTGATTGCTGCTGGCGGAACGCTTGTGTCTCCGGTCCGATTGTGGACAGGTTACGAAGGTCTTGACTTCAAATCCGGATTGTAAAGCCAGGATGATTAGCACAATTTACATCTAAAAGCGATCTTTATGCCTTTCTAAACAAAAAACAGAATTGACGCGCTTGGTGGCACAATGCTATTCATTAGTTGTTCCAGGGTACTTGCCATTAAAGGTGAGTGAAAAGGGAAGCGGATGGGAATCCCGCACGGTCCCGCCACTGTAAGCAGCGAGCTATCGGCGATGTTCCACTGTCCCCTTAATGGGGATGGGAAGGCAGCCGGTCCAGCGATGACCTGCAAGTCAGGAGACCTGCCTCGGAGTTTATGCGTCCCCGCTTCGGCTGAAAGCGGATAGTGGCGAGTGCAGGTCGCTGTTCTTCTGAGTTTTCCTGCCCGTTTTCATCCCCATTCAAATCTGAGGTGTTCGCGCATGCCCAAACTTTATTGCGGCGTGGACTCCTCGACTATGTTGACCATTTGCCGTGATCTTGTAGTGGCGGGAGCTTCGGTTGCCGTCACCATGGGAGTTGCAAATCGTTCAGCTACCGTGAGTCCAAGCTTTTCATTAGTTGCAGAAAGTAGTGAGTATTACTCGCGTCGGCGCAGGGAATGCCGTGAAATTCGGCAACAGTGGCGCTGCTGTAACTGGCTACGAAACCTCGAATGCCACCCATGAAGCTAGACGGGGAAGGTGAGGCGGTAGGTCTGAAGCCAGGAGTCAGAATAACGGTCGACGCGACCTGATCTTCAGGAAACTTCGCTGAAAAGGAGACGCGCATATGCCTGACCTGTTACTGCATACCCCTGGCCACCCATAAAACTCGATGACCGCTGGACTCTTGCGGCTTCACAGTGTTGCACCTTCGCACTGTATTGGCCAGGAAGATGTCTGTTTCTGGCATCTGCTTTATTTCATGAGAGAGAATATGTTCATCAGGAAGTTGAATTCATACTTTGGATCGTTATCTGCTTTATGCCTGCTGCGCGGGATCATGGTGTTGGCTCTCGTGACGGCGTTAATCTCACCGCTCGCCTACGGCCAAGGCCTTTCCACTTTGCGGGGAACGGTTAAAGATCCCTCTGGCCCCTCGTGTCGGACGCAGCGGTTACTCTGAAATCCATGGTGTCCGATAGAGCTGGGAGCGCCAAGACCAATGCAAGCGGCGCTTATACCATCAATGGCATACCCTTCGGACAATATGTCCTTCGCGTGGACTATCCGAAGGCTCCAGACATGCGTCGAGTCGAAACCCAGAGACTTACGGATGGGGAGTTCTATTACATAATTCACAATGGCGTCCGACTAACAGGAATGCCGGCATGGGGCGGAAAAAATGTGAACGATTTCGACTCATGAAAGTTGGCTATCTTCATTCGCCACTTACCAACATTGACGGATGAAGAGCGACAGTACATGGAACCTTTCAGGCCGCGGAGTTCCACCGAGAGAGCCGAAGAGCAGGAAGAGAACAATTTTCTCGGCGGGGAAGAGCCGCCGCCACAAAACAGGAGTAAATAAATGACACGGAAACTTGTATTGCTCAGCTTGATTGTGTTCTTCGCCATTGCCTGCTTCGCACACGGCAATCACCAACACATCATGGGAGTGGTGAAAGCTATAGATCAAGACAGCATCTCGATAGAGACTACCGACAAAGCCGTGGTTCATGTTTCGCTGAATGGGGAAACAGAATACCAAAAGAGCGCTCAACCTGCCAAGTTGAGTGACTTACATACGGGTGACCGGGTCGTAGTACACGCGGACCAGCATGACGGCAATTACGTGGCCGTAACAGTCGCGTTTGGACCGCCTGCAAAGCACTAGATGCGGTAGACGGCGTGGTGCGTCGTGAAGTAAAGGGATCAGATCATCAACCCAACGAAGAAAAAGGAAGGGCACAAAATGCATATCGAAGACGGCATCCTGTCCCCGTTGGCGTGCGGAGCCTGGTATGGAGTTACCGCCGCGTTCGTAGTGCCCGGCATCTACGAAATCAAGCGGCGCATCCGCGAAAACCCGTTGTACAAGCCATTTCTAGCGATGGTGGGGGTGGCGGTGTTCGTGATCTCAGCCATGCATCTTCCGGTGCCTGTCACTGGATCTTGTTCACATTTCTGTGGCACAGCGTTGGCGGCGATCATCGTCGGTCCGTTCGCGACAGCAGTGACCTCAACGATTGTCCTGTTTTTCAGGCTGTTTTCCTTGCTCACGGGGGCATTACCACCATCGGAGCCAACACAGCCTCCATGGGGATTGCTGGCGGAATCTCGGGCTACCTAGTATGGAAAATACTGCGCGCGGTCAAATGTCCGTTGTGGCTCGCGGCCGGCTTTGCCGGTCTGATCGGCGATATGGTGACTTATCTGGTGGCCGCGCTTGAGCTGGCCATTAGCTTGCACGGCAATGTCCCGCTAATGAAGCAATGGATGATTTTTTTCATGGGCTATGCACCTACGCAGGTGCCGCTGGCGATCGCCGAGGCCGTACTTACTTCGACGGTGTTGATGGCCATGGTGCATCGCTGCCCCGACCTCCTGCCCAACATCCAAGAGAAAGCCATCCTCCGGGAAAAGGGAGCGTGAACGGTGAGCACTCAGATCAATGTCTCGGATAGCGTGGCCGAGGACTACCGTTTTTTCGACGGTTTCACCAGGTTGATGCTGGCGGTCATGTTCCTCCTCCTGGCCGTGTTTGCCACTGGCAAATATATGTCGGCCCACGAAATGAAAGGGGGTGGTACCGATGACATTGTGAATGACCTTGGCGCAGCCGCTTCACATACAGCGCACCATCCAGTTGTCGAACTGCCAGGCGATGCTGAGCTTAGCGCCTTCTCAGTTGCCAATTTTTTCTGCGGTATGATTGTCGGCTATCACTGGCTCAAGCTATTTGGGAGCAAGCCGCAGAACTCCACGAAAAAGACGGCGGACAGCTAAACCATGGATCTATCGCGATACACCGCCGAATCCGACAGCCCTCTGCGCCACATCGACGGTCGCATCAAGACCGGGGTTTTTCTGGGTGCCGTGATACTGTCCTCGATGCTCACGCACTGGATGCTGGCGCTAGGATTATGGGTGGTCGTGGTAGGTCTCTTTCTCGGGTTACGCTTCGAAGTGCGTGCCCTGCTGGTGCGCCTGCTGATGCCCCTGAGCATTGCTTGGGTAGTGTTTCTGACCGTCCTGTTCACACAGGGCCACCACCCGCTGTTCGTTATTCCCCTCAAATTTGTGACTCTGACAGCTTGGCAAGAAGGTGCCATGCAGGGATTGTTGCTGTTCATGCGCATTATGGCGGCGGTCACGCTAGCCACCCTCTTGGCCTTCAGCACGCCGATGATCGAGATACTAGAGACCCTCCGCCTCTGTCGGGTCCCTGGCATCATCGTCGATATCGCCGACATGATGTATCGCTATATTTTTATCATCCAGAACACCGCCCACACGATGCACCGCGCCCAGCTCAGCCGCATGGGGGACCGAGGCTCCTGGGTGCAACGCGCGGGTGATACCGGGCGCATCGCCTGCAGCATACTGATCAAGTCACTGGACCGCAGTACACGTATTTATCAAGCTATGCTGGCACGCGGTTACAGTGAGGACGCCACGGAGATGCAGTTCTTTTCCCGGCCGATCCCCGCACGCGACAAGCTGATCGGTGTGGCGAGCGCGGCGGTAATGCTTCTGCTCGCCATTGCCAATGTCTGCTGGGCCTGAAGGACGCCACATGAATCTCATCGAAGTTATGGACATCAGTTTCGCTTACCATGGCGGGCACAAGGCCTTAGACCATCTGAGCTTGTCGATCGCGGCAGGCGAGCGCGTCGCTGTCATGGGGCCGAACGGTGCTGGCAAGTCCACGTTGTTCCAGATGTTCAATGGCCTGTTAAAGCCCGATGCCGGCCAAGTAGAGGTGGATGGATTGCCGGTGGCACCGAACCACCTTCCCACCGTGCGGCGTAAGGTCGGCATGGTATTCCAGGATTCGGACGACCAGTTATTCAACGCCACGGTGTACCGCGAGGTAGCGTACGGTCTGGTAAACATGAAGGTGCCGCAAGACGAGTTGAACGCCACCGTCAGGTGGGCACTGGATATGGTCGGTATGATCGATTTTATTGACAAAACTCCGTTCAATCTTAGCGGCGGAGAGAAGAAGCGGATCGCGCTTGCCAGCGTTCTATCGATGAAGCCGCAGATCCTGGTTCTCGACGAACCGACTAGTGCCCTGGATCCCAAAAGCGCCAGCCATCTGTTGGCGCTGCTCAACAAGCTCAACCACGATCTAGGCATTACGCTGGTGTTCGCCACTCACGATGTCGATATCGTGCCGCTGCTGGCCAATCGCATGGTGCTGATGGACCACGGCAGCATTCAGTTCAGCGGCACTCCCACCGAAGTATTTCGCGAGAAAGACCTGTTGCGCCGCCTGGACCTGCGCTTACCGCGAATCGCCCACCTCGCGGAAATCTTAATGCGTGACGGCCTGTTACCCGCAGGCGACCTGCCGCTGAGCATAGGACAAGCCAGGGAGTTGCTCAAACGCGTGTTGGCCGGGTTCTCCGGTGAAAGTGAAATAAACGCTGATTCCTTAGAGGAGTCTAACAATATTCTGAAACAAAGCTGAACAGCAGCCGGGCGGAGCGACGTGGCGTGATCGATACACGCATTTTCGAGAGCTTCTCGACTCAAAGCACAGCTCAACTGCTGAGTATTGCCAATATTTTAAGACTGAAAGGAAACACGACCTCATGCAGGACGAATTCATTCGCAGTACGATTTTGAACATTCGCGCAGGCAATCTTGAATGCCAGAACGAGGCGCAACGGCATCTCGACTGCTTAACGAAGCCCATCGGCAACCTTGGCAAACTGGAGGAGGTCGCCGCGCAGTATGTCGCTTGGAGAGAAGAGAAAACTCCTGTGATCTTCGGGAAAGCGATCTATGTCTTCGCGGCCGATCACGGATTACCGATGAAGGCGTCAGTGCCTATCCCCGGGACGTTACGCCGCAGATGGTTTACAACTTTCTCAACGGAGGCGCAGCCATTAACGTGCTCGCACGACAAGCTCAAAGCGACGTCGTTGTCGTAGATGTAGGCGTGGACGCCGACTTTCAAGACATAGCCGGACTAGAGGGACGAAAGATTCGTCGCGGCACGAGGAACTTCGCCAAGGAGCCGGCGATGACGCTGGATGAAGTACACGCGGCGTTGAAGGTCGGCATTGAACTCGCAAGCGAAGCAAAACAGCAGGGCCGCACGCTGATCGCTCTGAGCGAGATGGGAATCGGAAACACGACCTCGGCCAGTGCGATTGCCGCCGCATTGACAGGGCTCTCCGCCGCACAGGTCACCGGCAGAGGGACCGGCTTGGATGCCGAGCGTTAGCACTCATTCCGGGTGCTTACGCACAGCCTGGAAACTCCACATTGATCACAGGAGCAGTGCTCGACCCGAGCGGTGCAGTAGTCCCTAACGCAACCAGCACAGCAAGGTCTTCTCCAACCCGATGAGTTACGAGCGTTTATGATAAGAGAGAAAGAACGACCGCCGCAGCGCCCCAAAAGTCGATAGAGGATCACAATGGCTGAACTGATCAGAACTGGTATTTCCATTGAGCAGGATCTACTTGATAAATTTGACGAGTTGATTGGAAAGCGCGGGTATGGAAACCGCTCGGAGGCGCTACGCGACCTTATACGTGAGGCGCTTGTGGCCGAAGAGGTCAACAGCAACAAGTCTGTTGTGGCCACGCTGTCCATGATCTATGACCACCATCGACCGGAGCTTTCCAGCAAGCTGACCGAGGCGCAGCATCACCACCACCACAACGTGCTGGCGGCAACCCATGTTCATCTTGACGAGAAGAATTGCTTTGAGGTGGTGATCATGAAGGGTCCGGCTGGAGAGGTGAAGCACATGGCTGACCACATGCTTAGCTTGAAGGGTGTCAAGCACGGCAAACTGGTGATGACCACGACAGGGAAGGACATCTAAGCAGCGGATCGCGGAACGCATACGTTTTTCATAACTTTATGCCGCATACGTATTCCACTTTCGTAATACTCGTGCAACAATCCTTTCGTGACGTTGATGCTGCTCTCCAACTGCGCTGATTTTTCTTCCTCGGTTCGCAGGGAGCTCTGACGGGAACGGTCAACTGATTTCCGGTTGCATTTAGCGTCCGCAGCAGGGTGTTGCTTCAATGAAATAGAAATATGTACTGTTCTTATTGCTTCTTGTTCCCAGCCTTCTTTTTGCCCAAGGAATCACCCAGCTATCAGGAACTGTCGTTGACACGTCTGGCGCGGTGATTGCCGGGGCTACCGTGCAGGTTCGCAGCGCGGGCGGTACCGTACAAAGAACGATACAGTCGGACCGGAACGGTTCCTTCGGTATTTCAAAACTCACGGCTGGCGATTATCGGCTCGTGGTATCTAAACCCGGCTTTGAAACGAAAGAAGTGTTCGTCACCATCAGGGCCAATGAGGCGTCGGCGCCTCTGCGCATCTCGCTGGCTGTGGGAGCGGTGAGCGCCAGCGTAGAGGTGCAGGGCCGGGCGGATGACCTCGTCGGAATTGCCACTTCCGCGACCCAGGGAACGGTGGGCCAATCGGAACTCCAGGATCGTCCGGTCCTTCGTTCGGGAGAAGTTTTGGAGGCAGTTCCCGGCGTCATCATCACGCAACATGCCGGCGGCGGCAAGGCCAATCAATATTTCCTTCGAGGCTTCAATCTAGACCACGGCACAGACATCGCCATTTTCATTGATGACATGCCGCTGAACCTGCCGTCGCACGCGCACGGCGAAGGGTACTCGGACATGAACACCGTCATCCCGGAGTTCGTGAAGGGTGTGGAGTACCAGAAAGGCCCGTATTACGCGAATGTCGGCAACTTCAGCTCGGCTGCGTCGGCCCATCTGGAATTTTTCAAGACGCTGCCCCAGAACTTCATCCAACTCGAAGGAGGCAAGTTTGGCTATGGGCGGGCCGTTTTCGGTGTGTCGCATAACCTCGGCAAGGGCGCTTTGCTTTACGGCGGAGAGGCGTATCACGACAACGGCCCATGGACGACGCATGAGGACAACTTTTACAAATACAACGGCCTGCTAACCTACAGCCAGGGCGGAGACGACAAGGGGTTCAGCATCACGGCACGCGCTTACCGTGGAACATGGCATTCGAGTGATCAAATCCCCGTTGACGCGACACCGTTGGTCGGTTACTTCGGCGCACTGAACCCCACGGACGGCGGCGAGTCACAGCGCTATAGCTTGCAGTCCGAATGGCATCGCCGCAGCGCAAAGTCCGAGACGAAAATCACGGCCTATGGTTTTTATTACGATCTCGATTTGTTCTCTGACTTCACGTACTTCCTAGATGACCCCAATAAAGGCGATCAATTCGAACAGCAGGACAGGCGCTGGGTGGCGGGGTTTGACGCACACCACACGATTTTGGGCCAATTGTTTGGCCGCAGGACGGAAACCACGTTCGGCTTGCAGCTTCGCAACGATTGGGTCCACAACGGCCTCTTCCGCACGGCAGACCGCGTGCGCACGGACAAGTACGACATCAACGCCTGTAATGACGCACCTTACGGCAGTGGCGGACCCATCGAATGCCTGACCTCTACCAACGCGAATCCCGTAGGAGCGGTCTTGCCCGCGGACACGGATTTGAATAGGTTCGCAGACACGATAGGCAGTGCCTATGTGGAAAGCAAGATCCAATGGTCGAGCAAATTTCGCTTGGTCGTGGCCCTGCGCGGCGACGACGCGAAGTATGTAGTCACGAGTCTGACTCCCACATATGTCTCCAATATCCCCTCCCTCTCGTCGACTCCGGTCAACTTTGCGCAGCTCAATTCCGAATCGGCTACCAAGTTCCTGCCCAGCCCCAAAGCCAGTTTGATATTCACCCCGTGGGCCAACACTGAGTTCTATGCGCAGGGCGGATTCAGCTTCCACAGCAACGACGCGCGTGGTGCAACACAAAGGGCGGAACCGATTTCCCCAGACAATCCTTTCCCCGCGTCTAGTACCCCAATCTCTCCGCTGGTCCAGACCAAAGGCGGCGAAATCGGCGTGCGCACCGCTGCCATCCCACACCTGCAAAGCACAATTTCGCTCTGGTATCTCCATAGCAATTCCGAATTGCAGCAGGATGGCGACACCGGCGGCACAACCGCGTCAGAACAGTCGAGCAATCGCTACGGTATTGAGTTCGCAAACTTCTACGCGCCAGTCGAACATTTGGCCTTCGATTTGGACATTGCGGACTCCCGCGCCCAATTTACCCAAATCGACCCAGATGATGCGGCGTTCATCAACCCCAACGCGGCGAATGGCCTGTCCTATCCTCAGCAGCTCGCAGGCGGCAAGCTTGTACCCGAAGCGGTCAAAATGGTGATTGCATCGGGCGTCACAGTGCGCGATTACCAAGGCTTTTCGGGGAGTTTGCGTCTGCGCTACTTTGGCCCGCGCGAGCTGACGTCAGATGGAATCAGTCGCTCCGCGTCAACATTGTTGGTGAACGCCGGGCTCGGCTATCAGTTCAACAGGAACTGGGGCGTTTCGGCTGAAGCACTGAATTTGCTGAACCGCAAAGCCGATGACATCACCTACGCCTATATCTCCCGGATCACGCCAACCGCCAATCCGGAATTCACAAACGTTTACCATCCCACCGAACCGTTTCAAGTGCGATTCGCGTTGCACTACCGGTTCGGCGACTAGCAAAGAAATTTCGACGAAGTGGTTCGCTGTTCGCCTGTGCGGAGGGCTGGGGATTCAGGTTCCTGGCCCTACTTTTTGCTTTCTCGCGTCATCTTCAGGTCGTCAGCAGAGCGGACACACGCATCGCGCACTTCTCTTCCATCTTCATGAAGTTGTCGAGCAGCCGCGCGACAAAGCGCTCTTGCGTACTTTCCCGCTGATATTTGGCGGGGAAACCGAATGTTCGAAGGCTGTAACGTAAGCGCAGAACATGTCGGCCATTGCCTCTGCATACCCCTCGATCTCCGGGGGCGTTCGCGGACTCTCCGAGAACTGCTTTCCTACGGCACTGAGCGTCGCCTGGATCGGTTCGCTAGCCATCTCGCGATTTGCTTTAGAAGCTTTCGGAAGCACCTCCTGCATGAAACGTCGGAAAACTGGTCTGCCCGATGCTCTTGCTGCCTGCGCCTCGGGCGTATTGCGATAGAGACGCGCCGCGTCATGGAGTGTTCGACTTCACTCGCTTCAAGGCCCGCAGGCAGTTCTCCCGCCCGCAGACCTCTTCCATCACCTGCTGTGGGATAGCCGGGCTTTCGCACTCGCGTTTCGCCGTGGGCGTTTCGGTCCCTAGACCGTCTGTATAGTGTCCGTCCGGCCGTTATGTGCGGCGAGATCGTTTAATGCAATCCCTTCCCCTATCTAAACGACTTATCTTAGGTCGACGAGAAACACATGGTCTGAATGCGCTCATACCTTAAAGCGAATACCACCGGAAACACATTGTCAGGACCTCCGGTCGCGAATCGTGAGTAACGATTTCAGCCTGCACGGACTGCGATATGCAAAGGAGGGGAGTCGCCCGAGTGCGAACATGTTGAGATCAGGGGAACCGTGCGCAATGAGCAATGAAAACGGCAGCACATTGCGCGCGGATCTACCTCATGGTATGTCCTGGCAGACTCCAGAGTTACCGTCAGGAGCGTAGATGGATGCCTACTCGCTGATGAGTATGTATCAATTTTTGCTAGGGATAATTGTGGACTTCTTGACCTGACCAACGACAGCGAACTTGTTCTGGATTGCGTAGTAGGTGATCAATACCCGTACGGCCTCGCTTCGATTACTGGAACTAAAGAGATGTTTCGCGTAGATGAGTAACAAAGCATTCTCCTCAGGAGTCCAGTCAAGGCGCAACTGCGAGAAGCGCTGTCCGCTCTCGAAGGAAAGATCGCACCAGACCTCCTGGTAGAACTTCGTGACGTCCACCAGTTTGATCTTCTTCTCGAGGGCCAGCCCTACGATCATTTTCGATGCTTTTACTTTGGTCAACTGGAACTTGTGTCTAATCTTCTCAAGGAGTGTCAGTGTCAATTCATCCAGAGACGTACAAGCCTTGATAAGCTGCGGGGCGTCGAAATCTTTGGTTCTAGGCATAATCGCTTTCCTTGCCGAGGATTATTCCTGATGAGATCATACACTTGATATGACTACTAGACCAATAATTATGATGTATGCTTTGCGACAATTGTAAGGCAGAAGCCCATGAGGGGGAAATCATGGGCTCATGTCTGTCGCCAAATATTGCTGGAGCTACAAATCCCACGCCTCGGTGGTTGGCATGATTTTGTTTGCAATTGGTAGAGTCTGAAGGACAGCGATGTCGGAAAGCCGGACAAGAGTGCTCATGAGTTGCAGCAGGTCTACTTCGTCAGAAGAGAGACGGAGCGTCTTTTTTGACCAAAGGGCTTGGAGCCTGGCAGTGAGTGGCGCAATCAGTGCCTCACGCTGCTCTTGAACGGTGATTGGTTTACCTTCGTAATGCTCAGAGGTGTTCGGTGGATTCGCAGACGTGCAAGGCGGTTCAGTCCTGCTCATTTACAAAATCTCCCCATTCCGCGAATTTGCCAGCAACGGATGAAGGATTCACGTGCCGCAATTGTAAACAGGAGATGAATGCTGCGTAAG
>Ga0181520_10011657_pt1 | contig 11485 bp, 2 predicted proteins | sample PEATcosm2014_Bin_29_FD_132451 | JGI IMG/M metagenome (GOLD analysis project Ga0181520, IMG submission 132451) | Peatland microbial communities from MTU Mesocosm Facility, Houghton, MI, USA - PEATcosm2014_Bin02_30_metaG | ecosystem: Environmental > Terrestrial > Soil > Wetlands > Peat | place...
GCTCAAGCAGCGTGCAATGTTGTTTACACGATTTCACCGCAGAATAGCAGCGCATTTGGCGCGGCTCTTGCGATCCAAAACACTGGAACTACGGCCTGGACCAGTTGGACGCTGACCTGGACCTTTGCCAATGGGCAGACCGTTTCGTCTCTCTGGAATGGCATTGAAACCCAGAGCGGCGCGGTCGTTACCGTGAAGAACGAACCTTATAACGGCAGTGTTGCCGCCGCCGGCAGCGTCAGCGGCGTGGGATTCAACGGCACCTGGAACGGAACCACCAATGCGGTTCCAGCCTCTTTTGCCGTCAACGGCGTTACTTGCGGCGCGGCCAAGACAGCCACGACCACCGCGCTGACCGCCTCCACCACCACGCCGGCGGTAGGCGCAAGCGTCACGCTGACAGCCACCGTTGCGCCTACCGCGGCTACCGGCACAGTTACTTTCTACTCGGGCACAACCTCGCTGGGAACCGGCACGCTGGCCTCGGGCGTGGCCACGCTTGCCACATCATTCGCGACGGCGGGAACCTACTCGCTGACGGCTGTTTACGCAGGATCGACGACTTATGCCACCAGCACTTCGAGCGCCGTTTCAGTAACGGTCGGCACCAAGACGGCCACGACCACAGCGTTGACTGCATCCACCACCACGCCAAAGGTTGGCGCAAGCGTCACGCTGACGGCCACGGTTTCGCCCACAGCGGCTACCGGCACGGTGACTTTCTATTCGGGAACAACTTCGCTTGGAACCGGCACGCTGGCCTCTGGCGTGGCGACGCTTGCCACCTCATTCGCCGCGGCGGGGACTGACTCGCTGACCGCTGTATACGCTGGATCGACGACTTATGCGACCAGCACTTCGAGTGCGGTTTCAGTGACGGTCAGTGCGGCAACGACGACCACCACGCTGACGGCATCTACCACCACGCCGGCGGTAGGCGCAAGCGTCACGCTGACGGCCACGGTTGCGCCTTCGGCGGCTACCGGCACAGTGACCTTCTACTCGGGCACAACCTCGCTGGGGACCGGAACGCTGGCCTCGGGCGTGGCCACGCTTGCCACATCATTCGCGACGGCGGGAACCTACTCGCTCACGGCTGTATACGCTGGATCGACGAACTACACGACCAGCACCTCGAGCGCCGTTTCAGTAACGGCCAGCGCCAAGACGGCCACGACAACAGCGCTGACTGCATCCACCACCACGCCCAAGGTTGGCGCAAGCGTCACGCTGACGGCAACTGTTTCGCCAACAGCAGCCACCGGCACGGTCACCTTCTATTCGGGAACGACCTCGCTCGGAACGGGAACTTTGGCCTCGGGCGTGGCAACGCTTGCAACATCATTCGCCGCGGCGGGAACGGACTCGCTTACCGCTGTTTATGCTGGATCGACGACCTATGCGACCAGCACCTCGAGCGCGGTCTCAGTGACGGTCACCACGACGACCACGACCACCACGCTCACCGCCTCCACCACCACGCCTGTGGTCGGCGCCAGCGTCACGCTGACGGCAACAGTTTCGCCAACAGCGGCTACCGGCACGGTCACCTTCTACTCGGGCACGACTTCGCTGGGAACCGGAACGCTGAGTTCGGGCGTGGCCACGCTTGCCACATCCTTCGCGACGGCGGGAACTGACTCGCTGAGCGCTGTTTACGGCGGATCTGCGGTCTACGCGGGCAGCACCTCCGCAAACTACTCAGTGACAGTCAGTTCAGCGGGCGGCTTCACGCTGACTCCCGCGTCGGCCACTGAGACCCTAGCTCCCAGCGCCAGCGTCACCGATGCCATCACTGTCACCGACACCGGCGGCTTCACTGGCACAGTGACTTTGACCGCCACCAGTTCGAACACCGGCGTTACAGTCACGGTCAGCGGAACCACGTTAACCATCGCCGCCAGCAGCACGGCCACCGGCTCGGCCACAATCACCGTCACCGGAACCTCCGGCAGCACCACCGCGACTACCTCCATCGCCGTCACGGTGACCTCGACGTCGGCCAACTTCTCGCTGTGGGCTACCGCGGCTACTCTGTCGATTGCCCAGAATGCCAGCGGCAGCGACACCATCAACGTGCTCGGCGCGAACGGATTCACCGGCGCAGTCACTCTGGCTGTCTCGGGTCTGCCTACCGGCGTTACCGCCACGCTCGACGCCAACCCCACCACCGGCACCAGCGGGCTCATATTGGCCGTATCCAGTACAGCCGCCGCAACGACGAGCACTATCACTATCAGCGGAACCTCGGGCACACTGACCGCATCCACCACCATTGCGCTAACGGTGACGGCTGGCTCGGCAGCGGGAAGTTTCGTGCTTACCCCATCGGCCGCCACATTGTCGATAGCGGCAGGCTCCAACAACGTCGCAACAATCAATATCACCGATGTCAGTCCGTTCAGCGGCTCTGTGACCCTTGCCGCCTCCGGGCTGCCTACCGGCGTAACCGCTGCCTGGTCCTCGAACCCATCCACCTCAGGCAGCACTCTAACGCTGACTGCCGCGAGCACCGCTGCTGCCGGGACTTCGACGATTACTATCACCGGCACCTCCGGTTCGGTGACGGCAACCACTACCATCTCGCTTACGGTTACCGCGGCCACCGGCATGGCCTGCAATATCGGGTGGAATATTGGAAATCAAAGCACATCGGGAACTGCAGGCTCCTTCGGGGGTACTCTCACCATCAACAACACGGGAACAGTCGCTTGGACTAGCTGGACGCTGACCTGGACATGGGCCAATGGGCAGACCTTCCAGTCTCTCTGGGGCGGCACGGTGACCCAGACCGGCGCCAACGTGTCGATCGTCAGCTTTAGCTACGACGGCGCTATCGCGGCTGGCGGAAATACCTCCCAAGTGGGATTCAACGCCAACTGGAACGGCGTCACCAACGCAATGCCTACCAACTTCGCGATCAACGGAACCACCTGCAGCGCGGTTGGCAGCGGCAGCGCCAGCGGCGGCACCGGATTTACGCTGCTGGCCGCGGCGTCCCCAGTGACGCTTAACCAGGGAAGCACCAGCACCGACACCATTGCGGTAAAGGACTTTGGCGGATTCACAGGCAGTGTAACGCTTGCCGTCACAGGACTGCCCACCGGCGTAACTGCCGCGTTTGGCACCAACCCCACAACTGGCTCCAGCACGGTCACCTTCACGGCCGCCGCATCTCTTCCCGCCGCATTGACCTCGATCACCATCACCGGAACGTCTGGAACGACGACGGCATCCACTGTCGTCGGACTTAACGTAGCGGGATATACATCCGTGTCGGTGAACTCAACCACCAAAGGCATTGCCGTATCCGACCAGATTCTGGGCATGGATATGGCATCGTGGTACGACATTGTCACCAATGCCGATGTCATCGTGGATTCGTTCAAGACCGCCGGCATCAAGTCTGTTCGCTGGCCGGGCGGATCCTGGTCGGACGTGTACCACTGGGCTACCAATACCAATTGCCAGAACGCTCCCTATGGTGGCGGAACGCCCGATGTCAACGATACGTTTGTGAACTTCGTCAACGACCTAGTCATTCCCGCGGGTCTCGATGTGGCGCTCACGGCGGACTATGGCACCAATCCAGCTTGCACCGGAGGCGGAGTGCCTAGCGAAGCTGCCGCCTGGGTGACTGCCGCGCTGGCTGACGGCATCACGGTGAGCCACATGACTGTGGGCAACGAGGTGTACGGAGCAACCTGGGAGGAAGATCTGCACTCTCCGGCGCACGATCCGACAACCTACGCCGCCTCCATGGTGGGAAGCAGCGGCTTCTATGAAACGATCAAGGCTGCCTCGCCCAACACTCTGGTTGGCGTGGTTGTCGACCTCGATAACACAACTGGCGGATGGGACAACATCGTGCTCGCCAATGCGAAGGGCTACTATGACTTCGTGGAATACCACTACTATCCCGAGGCGCCGGGATTTGAAAACGACACGACCCTCATCAATCAGGATGCGCAGTTGCTGACCACCAACTTGAACACCCTCAAGGCCGAACTGGCGGAGTGGGGAACGCCGAATACGCCCATTTACGTGGGTGAGATTGGCGGACCTTACGGCACTCCAGGCAGACAATCCATGTCCATCACACAGGCCTTGTATGCCGGTCAGGTACTGGGCGAAATGATGAACGATGGAATGACTCGCCTGACCTGGTGGATCGGCTACGGCGGTTGCGCGGATATGAGCTTTAGCGGCAACTACGCTGCCTCGCTTTACGGCTGGCAGAGTTTTGGCGGCTATATGGTCTTCTCCGATGGGCTGACCGATTATTACCAATGCACCGCGGAAACGTTGGCGCCTGGAATTCTGCTGCCCACGGCGCGCGCCTTCCAACTGTTCAGCAACCTGGCTGTCACCGGTGAAAACGTTCTTTCTGCCAGCGTATCCGGCGATACCGCGGATGTGGTTGCGTATTCGGCAACGCATAGCGGAGGCACGGCTCTGTTCCTGGTCAACCGCAACGAGTCCGCCAGCCAGCAGGTTGCAATCACGCTGTCCGGGCAAACCACTGCCACGTCCGCAACGGTGGAAACCTACGACAAGGCCATCTATGACTTGTCCGGTTCGCCGTCGGGAACGTTCCCAGACCCGGCAGGAACCAGCACCTGGGCTCCGCCAACCACTACAACGATCTCTTCGCCAACCCTGCCACTGAGCGTGACTCTGCCACCGTGGAGCATGAACGTGGTCATCATCCACTAAGGCTCACGGCAAGTCGGACTCACATCCAACTGCAACCGAATGCCCCAGACCGAAGCAGGTCTGGGGCATTTCTTTTGCTGGATCGCGCTGAGCGCAAAATCGGGTTGGCTTGGCAGAAGAATTCCGGATTTTCGAGGTTCGAGTTGGGGAGTTGGGAAATGCCTCGAAAGGGGTGTTTTTTGCAGGAAAGCGAAGATAACAGGGATAGAAACCGAAGAAAGCACGTTTTTATCTTCGGTATCTGGTTGATAAAAGGAGTGTTAACCTTTTATGGTTGGCTGTTGGGCGAAGAAATGAGGAATCTATCACCCTTTTTCTTCTGGTTTTCTGGGCTTGCAGAGAAGAGGGATCGGGCGCGGCGTAGGAGCCTTTTCGCGCCCAGCTCAGAGAAGACATTGTCATCGCCGGAGCAAGGCAGGCTCGGTGGGTGGCTTGATAGACGTCGCAACAGAGGCGGATGGCGGGGTTGTTGGAGCGGGGGCCGACTAAGCTTTGGAAATACAGGGCATGGTGGTTTCTCCTGATTGGAGGGATTTTGGCCGCTTTTCTTGATTGTGTCTGAAGAGGTATTAATTATCCGCAAACCACCTGCCACGTGCGGTGGGGCAGACGCTCGCTACTCGCTCGCAGAAGATTTGCGGTTTTTTGACAGAGGTCAGGAACACGGCGGGTTCGGGCTCATCATTTCCCATCTCTGAGAATCCAGACATGGGCCACCCAATTTTAGTAGCCGGATCCAGAACCCGCCCGTCAACTTCCGCAAACCACCCTTATCGGGTATAAATAGATGCATGAAACCGCGTCATTTCGTTGTGTTCACTTGCTTCGCTCTTCTGGTTCTTGCTTTGTCGGCCGGGTGCAGGGCCGGTACCGACTGGTATGCAACCCGCACCAAGATTGGGGACAAGATGCCAGCCATCTCCGTCGATGGGACTTCCGGCACCTTCTCGCTCGCTGCCGAGACGGGCAAGGTGGTTGTGGTGAACTTCTGGGCCACATGGTGCGGCCCGTGCCAAATCGAGATGCCTGAACTGGAAAGGCAAGTCTGGCAGAAATATAAATCCTCGCCTGACTTCGCCTTCATCGCCATCGCCAGGGAGGAGGATCAAGACACAGTTCTTCGGTTTCAGAAGGCCCATCCGAACATTACTTACCCGTTGGCATGGGATCCAAAGCGGGAGGCATACGCGCTCTTCGCCGCAGGCGGAATCCCCCGCACCTATGTCGTCGACCGTCACGGGATCATTGTCTATCAGAGTCTCGGCTTCGAGCCGGATGCCGGTAGTAAAGTTGATCGAGCAATCCAGAAGGCGCTTGCACAAAAGTAGCCCTAATGTCGTAGCGGATTTTCGTACTGCTTGCTACTCCACACTTAGGCAAAAATAGGTGCGTCGCAAGGATGGGTCACCCGGCTGCACCTTATGAACAGGATGGTCGGATCAGACGTTTTGTAAACAAAATCGGCGAATTAGCTTCCGCTGCGCGGAAATCGCAAGTTGGCGAGGCAGTTCATTGACGCCAAAAACCATTTCTTGCGGATTTTGCACCGATTTGAAAGCCGCTCCCAACAGAAATTCGAAGCTTGTATTTACTACCGTTGTACTTGATGACAGTTATTGAAAACAAACAAAGGCCCGGACCTGAAGGCTCTTCAAATCCGCGCATTTTCAGGGGTCAAACAGGCTGCGGAAAAAGGGAGAATGTGCGTCAAATACCCCAAAAAACATTTCACAGGTTCTAAAGCCATCCCTTTGTTATGAGACGTTTGCGGCACGGCTGAAGTCGTGCCCTGACGCTTCTTGCCTTTCTAGTCGAAGACCTTTCTTGAACTCCAGCGCGAAAAATCGGCCGGCAAGCCTACAACGCCCCGCAAACTCAAAAAACTCCCATCGCTTCAGAGTTTCGTCCCATATTCCGGCTCAAACAGAGCAAAAGATTCCCATAAGCGCCAACATCGCTTATGCTTGTAACAATCCTTTCTTGCTTCGGCAAGCCACCATATACCCTTATGAATCCAGTCGCCTTAGAGGTTGACGATCTTCGGGAGCAGTATACGCAGGAGATGGCGCTTGTCCGTCAGACCTGTGAACGCACGGGCGACGGCACCGCTGCGATACGCCGCCGCTCGGCCGTGGTTGACCATATTCTGATTGAAATGTGGCGTCGCGCCTTTGCAAATCAGCCCGCGCAGAGCGCCGCGCTGTTGGCCATGGGCGGCTACGGGCGCAAGGATCTCTTTCCATACTCGGACATTGATGTCCTGTTCACCTTTGCCGACGACAAGGCAGAAGCGAACTCGAAAGAAGCTGTTCGCGCCGTCATTCAGGGCATGTGGGATATTGGCCTGCGCGCCAGTCCCAGTTCGCGCACCGTCAAGGAAGCCGGACGCTTCGACCCCGACAATCTGGAATTTACGCTGGCCACGCTGGACCGCCGTTTCCTCGCCGGCCACTTCCCTCTTTATCAGCAGCTCCATCAGACCGTGCTTCCCGGCCTGGTTCTGAGCGAGTGGAACACCATTACGCAAAAGCTGGGTGAGATCGCCCGCAGCCGGCACGCTAAATTCGGCAACACCATCTTTCATCTGGAGCCCAACCTCAAGGATTGTCCCGGCGGTTTGCGCGACTTCAGCCTTGCGGTCTGGTTCGCGCTGCTCTTCCATCTCAAAGAGACCAAGGAGTGGCCTCGGCATCGCGGCGGGGTCTTCCAAAGCGCCCGCGGAGACGCCGAAGTGGCCTTCGATTTTCTGGCAGCGGCGCGATGTTTTCTTCACTTCCGCCACGGCCGCGACGACAATACCCTCGACTGGCAGTCGCAGGACGAGGCGGCGGCCAACTCGATTGGCCTGGAGACGCGCGGCACCGCCGATCCTGCTTACTGGATGCGCACCTACTATCGCCACGCGCGCGTGATCTATCGCCGTGCCGCGCTGCTGATGGAGCATCTGCCCGCGCCGGTCAGCTTTTACCGCCAGTTCCGACGCCGCCGCACGCCAATCGCCGGCACCGACTTTATCCTCGACCAAGGCCGCATCGACATCGTTCCCGGCGCGCAATTTAGTGACACCGGCGCCATTCTGCGCATCTTCGCTCTGATGTCCACACACGGCTACGCGCTCAGCCAGGCTGCTGAAGACCGCATCACCGACGCCTTGCCCGCGCTGGCCATTCACATTCCCGAGGGACCGTATCTCTGGAATGCACTGCGCGAAATCCTGCTGGGACCGCACGCCGCTCACGCACTGCGCACGATGCACGCGCTGGGCATTCTCGAAATGCTGATCCCGGAATTCCACGGCATCGACGCCCTGGTGATCCGCGACAGTTATCACCGCTACACCGTGGATGAGCACACGCTGCTCACCATCGACAACGTCCACTGCCTCCGCCAGCCAGCCAATGCTTACGAGCAGAGCCTGGCGCAGTTGCTTCCGGAGATCGACCGCCTGGACCTGTTTCTGCTCACGCTGCTTCTGCATGACACCGGCAAGGCGCGCCGCGGCGTCGAGCACGTTGCGCCGAGTATTGAGTTAGCCGACGCATTCCTGGCCCGGCTTGAATTCGATGCCGAGGAGCGCGAGGCCGTTCTCGATCTGATCCGCCTGCACATTGAAATGTCGAACGCGCTGCGCCGCGATATTTTTGACATGGAAAACGTGCGCAACTTTGCCGAGAAGATCGGCAATCCTCAGATGCTGAAGATGCTCACGCTGCTGACATTCGCTGACATAAAGGCGGTCAATCCCGACGCGCTTACGCCCTGGAAGGCGGAGAATCTCTGGCAGCTTTACATGACCACGGCCAACTTCATGGACCGCTCGGTGGATGAGGTGCGGTACCACGCGGCGATCGATCCGACGCTGCTGAACCGCCTGCGCTCAATGGTTCCGCCGGCGCAGCACGATGCGCTGAAGACATTTCTGGAAGGCCTGCCGCAGCGCTATCTTCAGACGCGCCTGCCGGAGCAGATTCGCAATCACTTCCAGATGGCCGCCAAGCTCGACGAGGACAATGTCCAGCTCGATCTGCGCCCGCATCGCCAGCTCTATGACCTGACCGTTATTACTCGCGACCGCACCCGGCTGTTTGCCGATGTGGCCGGCGCTCTGGCCGCTTGGGGCATGAATATCGTCAAGGCTGGAGCATTTTCAAACGACGCTGGCGTCATCGTCGATAGCTTTCACTTTACCGACATTTTCCGCACGCTCGAACTCAACCCCGAGGAGAAGGACCGCTTCCTTGCTTACCTTCACGACGTGGTCTCGCTCAAGGTTCCGGTCGAGCAGCTTCTTGAAGCCCGCCGCCACAGCTACAACCCTACTAACCTGAAGACCGACGTCGCCACACGCCTGGAATTCGATAACGAATCCAGCACCCACTCGACGATATTGCAGGTCGTTGCGCAGGATCTTCCCGGCCTGCTGCGCCAGATCGCCATTACACTGAGCCTCAACCATTGCAATATTGCCGTGGCACTTATTGATACAGAAGGCGAAACGGCCATCGACGTCTTCTATCTGACCAGCCAAGGCGCCAAACTTTCCGAAGATGCCCAGCAGAAACTGGCTCAAGATTTGACTGCTGCCTTCGCCGTGATGCGCGGGCCAGCCAGCACGTAAAGTTCGTATACCTGAAATTCTTTTCTGCCGCAAATGAGAATTAGTTCCGCCATTTCAATTCACCCTGCACTGAAGTAAGGAGGCTGGTTTCCTCACTTGGACTTCATAGTGCCGTGATAGCCGTCACGAACAGGGGGAATTATACCCTGAGAAAATGTTGGCGCAGTTCCTCCCGCAGGCATCAAGTGCCGCACTGTTCGCTCTGTGACGTTTTCCGGTATTCCCAGTCCCTCCGGAAAGCCTGTCGCAAAACGAGGAATGGGCAGAGCAGACTTAGACTGTTGCCGGCGTCGAGAGTTCGCGATGTGCTACGGGGATTGCTCCCTTTCACATCCGTAGTTTCGTTCTTTCTGGCGAAAGGAGCCTGCTATGCTGTGTCACTCTGTAAGCCGCTCAAGAACCTCATTCTGTCTTTCATTCTTCTGCGTAACGGTTGCACCTCTGGTCGTCCTCATGGGCTACGCGTGCGCAATGCGCGCGCAAGTGGTGGCCAAAACACCCATGCTCGCACCGCTGAATCCGCGCTTCGTCCAACACAGAAGCGACCTTGTCAATGGCCGTTCTACGGAGATGTCGACCACACCTCAAGGTCACGCTCTTGGCTTCAAACCCTCTCCAATGGACTTCTCCCACCTGAAGAAGCAACAGAATCTGGCAGTTCAAGCGGAAAACAGTCTTCCCTCCAGCTATGACCTTCGCACTTATGGCAAGGTCAGCCCCGTCAAGGATCAATATCAGTGCGGAGACTGCTGGGCCTTTGCCACATATGGCTCCATGGAATCGGTCTTGCTGACCGCCGAAAGCTGGAACTTTTCAGAAAATAATCTCAACAACTTGAACGGCTTCGACTATGCGATTTGTAACGGCGGCAGCGAGCTGATGAGCACCGCCTACCTGGCCCGTTGGGCCGGTCCGATCAGCGCATCCGCCGACCCGGACCCTACCCCAACCACCTGCACAAGCACGTGGGATTGCGCCTCTCCGTCCAACCTGCCTGCGCAACAGCATGTTCAGGGTGTCATCATCATCGGTCCTCGCGCCGGTTCGACCGACAACAACAGCCTGAAGACGGCCATCATGACCTACGGCGGCGTGGCCACCAATATTTACGGCGAAGGATTGGATGGCAGTGCTTATTGGAGTAACAGCACGGACGCCTACTACTACAACGGGGCCGCTGTTTGCGGCGGCGCTGAATGCTCCATTGACCACTCTGTTACGCTCGTGGGGTGGGATGACAACTATCTTGCCAGCAATTTCTACACCGAGCCGCCGGACAACGGAGCCTTCCTGGTCAAGAACAGTTGGGGAACATACTGGGGCGCAAGTGGATTCTTCTGGATTTCGTACGACGACGCATTGCTTGGGACGGAAGAATCGTATGTCTTCGCCGACAACGAAAGCACTGCGAATTACACCACCGAATATCAATACGACTCGCTCGGTTTTGTGGGTGCGGAAGGTTATGGAACTACTACGGCATGGGCAGCCAACGTCTTCACTGCCCGTGCAAACAGCCAATTGGCGGCTGTAGCAACCTATGCGCTTGCAAGCGATTCTACTTATACAATTGAAATCTTCACCAACGCAACCAGCGGCCCAACCAGCGGAAGCCTGGCCACAACGGCCAGCGGCTCCTTCAGTTGGGCTGGGTACAACACCATTGTCCTGCCGACATCGGTTCCCATAACAGCAGGACAAGCATTCTCGGTTGTTATCGAGCTCACAACTCCCGGATACAACTATCCGGTTCCAGTTCAATATGCCGAGGAGGGCTACAGCAGCCAGGCCACATCCAGTCCGGGGCAAAGCTACATCAGCTACGACGGAAGCAGTTGGCAGGATACAACAACGATTGACTCTACAACGAGTGTTGCCTTGAAGGCCTTTGCAACTGCGCCAACTGCGCAGACCGCGCAGACCATCACCTTCCCGGCCATCACGGGCACGCAGTATGCGCTGACTAGTTTGACGCTTTCGGCTACGGCCAGCTCCGGGTTGCCGGTCAGCTTTGCTTCGGTTTCACCCACCATCTGCACCGTATCGGGCACCACGGCCTCGCTGCTGACGCCGGGGGCTTGCGTGATTCACGCGACCCAGGCGGGCAACGCCGATTACTCCGCCGCGCCGATGGTTGCGGTGGCCTTTGCC
>Ga0181520_10011658_pt1 | contig 11485 bp, 16 predicted proteins | sample PEATcosm2014_Bin_29_FD_132451 | JGI IMG/M metagenome (GOLD analysis project Ga0181520, IMG submission 132451) | Peatland microbial communities from MTU Mesocosm Facility, Houghton, MI, USA - PEATcosm2014_Bin02_30_metaG | ecosystem: Environmental > Terrestrial > Soil > Wetlands > Peat | place...
CTAGGACATTGTGGCTTTGATCAATGGCTCACTGGATTTTCAGGATTTCCATGATTCCACCATCCGGAGAGCATAAGGATTTGTGGGGTGCTACAGACCCGGACGCGCTCGACGGTACACTCCGGCCACTTTTTGAACGCTGGTATCCCGGTCTTGCCAACGCAACCACTCACGAACCTAAACGAGCAACGGCGTGAGACGCCCCACGAATCCTTATGCTCTCCTAGATTTGGGGACAGCTCGACACGCGTGCGCTCAGTTAGAATCTCTCCGGGCCACGCCCCCCGGCGTAGACGTCCGTGCCGGATACAGCGAGCGCGTCGACCTCTGCCTGATAATTGTTCTCCGAGTTCGAGAAAGGAGAGAAGCCCGTCCAGCCACCGTTTCCCCAATAACCAGGCACCGTTGTAGTGTATCCCTTAATATAGCCTCCTATGTAAACTATCCCACTCGAGACGGCAAGGGAGGTGGCGACACTGCTGTGGGTATAGGACTGTGGCTCAAGTACGGTCCATACACCATTCATCCAGAACCCCGAACTCGACGATCCGTCGTCCCCTTCGTCGTTCCCCACCGCATAGACATTTCCACCCGACACGACTAGGGAGATAATATCCCACCAGTCCGTCGAGGTCGAAGGGGAAAGGGCGGTCCAGGTCCCGTCCAGCCAGTAGCCGGCGACCTGTTTGCTGCTTCCGGAACCTGCATTGACCTCGCACCAGCCTCCGGCATAGACGTCGTTTCCCGCAACGGCGAGACGGGTGATTTCGGCGGAGTAGGTGCCAGAAGGTTCGGTCAGCTCCTGCCAAACACCGTTTTTCCAACAGCCAGGCAGGTCAGTTGTGGACCCCATGTCGCCTAGTGTGTAGCTGCATCCTCCCGCGTAGACGTCCCCGCCGGCGGTCACGACAAGGGAGTCGACTACCCCGCCATCCGAGGACGTGGGGAGAGGAAGAGTAACCCAGACACCGTTTTTCCAATAGCCATTTGTAGCGACTGGTGAATCGGGAGCTGTGCCGTAATAACCGGCAATCGCGGACGCATAGACGCTTCCGCCCACAACGACGAGGGTACCAACCTCCCAGTCGGCTGAAGCTTCCTGGGGCGGCGTCAAACCGACCCAGGTGTGATTCTTCCAATAGCCGGGAACGTACTTTCCAGAGACGTCGTCACAGTAACCTCCGGCATATACATCTGAGCCGGAGATGACAAGCGATATGACCGACGAGCTTTTCGTGTCGAGAGTCGGAAGGGGAGTCAGACCCACCCAGGTACCGTTCTTCCAGTAGCCGGGCATTGACAGCTCTAGCCCTGCGGACGCAATGGCCGATCGGCAGCCCACGGTCGGCATACACAGAGCGAGAAGCATAAAAACGGGAAGGATTCGCGGCAACCATGGTACGGTGCGCTTCGCCATCGAAGTATTTCTTCCTTTCGCGAATGGCGGGCGGGAGCAACAAACGGTTTGTACTCGCCCCGCTACGTTGACCGCCCGACTGACGAAACCGTACTATAGCTTTCATCGCAGAACAAGGAGTCCCTATGCCCGAACCCCGGGTCCTTCGCCAAAGTCGTGCATTCGCCCGCCTGTTATCGTTCATAGTATATGTCGCCCTGTTCGTTCCGATGAGCGTAGCGGCCGACGGCACTGCTGACGACCAACTTTTGCGCGGCTTCGCACTCCAGTTCGGAGTTACGGGAGGCTCCGCAACACTACCGAGTCTGACATCAGGTCTCGGCACCCTCATTTCGGGCACATATCATTTCGATCCGAAATAAGCGTTACGCTTTGGCTTGTCAGCGAACTTCAGCGAGACTACCTATCAGTTCGTCGATGGCAGCCAAAGTGGTTCCTCGACCTCGAGCGCATCCGCAGCGCTCGACGGGCTGTGGTATCTTAATCCCGGCAACCCGATGAAGGTCTATTGCGGGGTTGGCGCAACGGCAGGGCTGAGCACGAGTGGCTGGCCTGTCCCTATCCTTTTACCGCCGTATAATTGGAACGTAGGTGTACGCGGCTGCCTGGGGACCGAATGGTTCTTCACGAAAAATCTGAGCCTCTGGGCAGAATATGGTGCCTCACTTGGGTACGCATTCGGGTTGCCTTCGTCGAGCGTCTCGAACGGTACGGGTACGGCAACCTCACAGACAGTCGTAAATTTCACTCCGACGCCGATCAAATTTGGGCTTTCGGTGTATATCGGACCTTGATCCTTTAGTGTGGGGAAAGGGGTAGGGTATATACGCGCTTTTATGACAAGATAATGTCCTTTATCAAGCCATAAAATCACCCTGATCTTATAAGACAGAATTGTAAAAGTAAAGAAATATTGGCATTTTTGCTCCGTTCCCATCGGAACCATGGACCCACAAGTCATATTGGGGCTCGGGTAATTTGGGGAAAATCAACTGCAGAAGGTCCCCCTCAAATCCAAATATTAATAGGGCCTTAACTTGACAATCAAATTCGTAAGTATACAAATTCATATTTTGGTGGTTTTTCTTTGACTGACGACGGCATGGTCTCCCATGTGTCCGAGTACTAGTTGCGGTTGCATGCTAGGGGCGACCAGAAAGGAGGAATAAAAAACTAAGACTCAAAATGCATTCTGCGTTGGTTTGTGCTCTCGTGCCTGGACAGTGAAGTATATTTAGAAGGAACTGGTAGCAAATGGGGGAGGTAATTATGAGAATACTCAAAGTACTGTTGGTATTTGGGGCCGTTATCATGATTATGTCGTGTGCCACTCAAGCCAAAACTGCACCGCAAGAGGATCCACGTATAGGGCAATTACAAGGACAAGTTGATGATCTACAGAAACAAAATACCGCGAAGGACGCAACAATAGGGCAGCTTCAAACTCAGGCGAAGAATCTCCAGCAGCAGGTGAACGACAAAGATGCAACCATAAAACAGTTGCAGGCTCAGCAGGATGATCTCCAGAATCAGATTGCTGATTTGACGACGCAGAAAAATAACTCAGACAACCAAGTTGCAGCAACAAATGATCGAATTGAAAAGCTTCAGGCCGAACTGGATGGGGTTAAGCAGGACGATGCTGATAAAATAGCCGAATTAGACGCACTTAACACAAAACTGGCAGCCCTGCAAAAAACGAATGATGACCTTTCGGCAAATCTTGCTTCACTACAGTCGGGGGCAACAAAGAACCAAGCAGATTATCTCGCACAATTTGCTGCTCTTAACAATGAAAAATCTGCGCTTCAGGATAAAATCAACGAGCTTAATTCAAAGCAAGCATCGCTCGAAATTGCAGCGCAGAAGAATGAAAAAGATCTTGAGGCTAGAATTGCACAGCTCAAGAGTCTTTTCTCTAAGGAAATAGCGGATGGAGATCTCGACATCAGGAGATTCAGAGATATTCTAATCGTTAGTGTTAAGGACTCTGCATTATTCCCGCCGGACTCCCCGAAGTTGCTGCCAAGCACAATGGCTCTTTTAAAAAAACTGTCAGATGTATTCAAGGCTGCACCTGATCGAATTGTGCGAATTGAAGGGAACACCGCAGTCGCAGTGTCCAGCCCCGAAAGCCTGAAACTTTATCCTACCTCGTGGCACCTTGGCGCTGCTCGCGCAGCGAACGTGGCACAATTCCTCCAAGAGAAATGCGGCATGGATCCCCAGCAACTTGTTGCAACATCCCTAGGCCAATTTAGTCCACGAGCTAACAACTCAACGGAGGCGGGTAAAGCACAAAATCGCCGGGTTGATTTCGTCCTTATAGCCAGAGATGTCTATAAGATTGACCAATTACAGGCAGTTGCTCAATAACTCATAACAAAAATGGCATTCGGGTACCCATACGGGATGGGTACCCGACAATTCCCTGTCCTCAGTGGAACCAATTCCAAGTCACTCTAACAGCGTCTTATAAGGATGGCCCGATTCCGTTTTCCGTACTACACTTTTCTTTTCACAAGGAGGGCCGATGCGGCTTTTATTCGCTAGCGTGTTTTTCCTCGTTCTCGGCGCCGCGTGCCTCGCGCTGGCGGTCCTGTCCCTCATTGGCAGACACCATCATAGCCACGTGCCACGCATCATAATTTTGGTTGGAGGCGGCATCGGCCTTATGGTCACTGGCGAGAGGCTCCTGGCCCAGGCGATCGCGCAGAAAAAAAATTCGTGCTCGTGGGCACGTTGAAGCCGTAGGAAGCCGGTATGCTCATCGATGCCATTAAGCTTCGCCGCCGCCTCGAGAAGGAGCTGATCCGGATCCGCTCTCTCCCCATCCAGCGGGGCCAGGCCGCTGCCTATGAGGCCGGCATGGCCGAGGGCCTCGAGATGGCCCTCGAGCTGCTTTCGGAGCTTGAGCCCCGCGCGCCGTTGATTCTCGACGGCGCCCCCGACGTGCCCTCCCATGCCTGACGCTGTCGCCGAGCTCGCGGATCTACAGCCTGATGACCAGCTCGAGGCCGTCGCCCGTATGGTCCTGGGGCAGCGTTTGGCGCGGGATCTCGACCACAAGGTCGGCGTCGCCGGGATCGACTTCGAGGCCGAGAAGACCACATTCCTCGAGACTGCGGGAAAAACCCGAAGCAGGTATATAAAAGCGGCCTATTTGACGTCATCGTGTTCGGGGTGTAAATTAGGGATTGATTTTCAACTCGACACCAATCATGGTTAGGTCATGAAAAACGCTGATTTCCTGCGTGTCCCACGACAAGGTCTCCTCGAGGAGCTCTCGCACAAGAGCGAGGAACTTTTACGATTGAGGGAGGAAGTCTCAACCTTTTGTTTGGCGATCGACAAGAACGCCGTGGAGAAGGCCGAAATGGCATCTGTGATCGAGCGCGCGAAAGAAAATTCCCTTCTGATTCACGAAGCCTACCTCAAGCGGCTCACCCAACAAACCGAGAGCACCATTCAGCTTTCCGAGACGGTAACGACGATCTTCGCCACGGTGAAGGAAATCGCAGGATCCTATAAGGCTATGCTCGACGCCATTCATGCGGTGACGGCCATCAGTAACGAGCTGCGGACTAGTTTCCAGGTCCAGGCGGGCGCACAGGATGCCGTCGCGGGCCAGATAGAGTCGGCTAACATCGCCTCGTCGGTCGAACTGCAGAAGGCGCAATCCCTCAAGGAGGATCTCGGTCAAATTGAGGGAATCCGGAAGTTCATGTCCGAAGCCGTATATGTTATCGGTGACAGTGGTAAGAACTAGGGTGGTGTTTACCAGTGGTTGTCGGGATTTTAAGGGTCCGCCTCCCGCTTGGACGCGTGGGCCATTAATTTGTTAATCTTGAAGTTTTGATGAACGCCATGGAAAATCGTCTCCGGCAAAGCTGGGCGAGTTACAAAGCTCTTATTGAAATTGTTGTGCAAATCCATAGAGAAAGAACTTCCTCAGCCATGATGCTATTTGTGATGGACTAGAGGCTGTGCCAAATTCCAGCCACCAGAGCGCAACTCCGACAAAGAGACTCGCAGAAAATGCTGCGACAATTTCCGGCGGTACAACGTCGTTTGTGGTGCTACGCTTCTTGAGGGAAGGCGAGACTGGGCTTCGTTCTTGGAGAAGATGTTCGACTTGCGTTCGCAGATGCGCCTGGAATGCTGCACCTCCAGAACTATGAAGTATTGCTCTATATAAATCGGCGTTTTCTTCGATCTGTTCGAACAACTTGATCCAAGGTTCGGGGACTTCATCAAGCGCGAAACGCTTGCGCGCAAGTTGTGGTGGGCCCATCGATTCGTCTAACTCATCAATGGCTTTCGTAAGAATGCTTTCCAATAAATTGTATTTGTCGCGGTAATGGCGATAGAACGTGGTCCGGTTCACTTTCGCCCGACGCGCAATATCCCCAACAGTAACCGAATCAAGCCCTTTCTTGGCAAGTAATGCCACAAGAGCACTTTGTATTGAATCAAGAGTCCGGTGGACTCGAAGATCGTTCTCATTCATCGACACTGTCTCCTTTTTGTTGCATAAGCAACAAACTTGAGTTCTTGATTCTTTCCTGACCCCCCGCATCCTTCGTATGCTCATCATAACACATGCAACAAGGTGTTGCGTTAACTGGAGGATTGTATGAATGTGCATGCTCTTGAATTATATGTTTGCCCACAGTGCAGGGGAAAACTGCACCAGGGAGCAAATGCTCTGAGCTGTAGCGCCTGCGAAAAAGACTATCCCGTGACAAGGGATATCCCAGACTTTGTCTTACTGAATCCACAGAAAAGTACGAACCCCTTTCTTCATGGATTTGGTAAGATATTGGCCCCTCTCTACGAAAGCCCCTTCTGGTTCCCGATCATGCTGAAGCTTCTAGGCGGCTGGGATGCGCCTACGTTGGGCCAGATCGTAAAGTCTGTCAGTGAAAAAATCGACTCTATCGAAGGGTTGGTTCTGGATGTTGCCACTGGCACTGGGACATACGGTCGCCATATTGCGGGGAGCAGCCGTACTGTCTATGGTATCGACATATCTTTGGAAATGCTGCGAAAAGGTCAGCAGTTTGCCAAGAGGGAAAGCGTCGAACATATGAACTTTGCCCGTGCCGATGGGGTAGCTTTACCGTTTGATAATGGCATTTTTGATGGGTGCCTTTTTTGTGGAAGTTTACATGTCTTTCCTGACACAAAAGGTGTGCTCGAGGAAGTAGGGCGCACCTTAAAGCCAGGTGCTGGCGTGATTGTGACAACCTTGATTCATGGGGACAAGGGTATCCTGAAAGCACGCGGCGGGCGGCACCATGAAATGAAAAACATGAAGGTTTTCGACTTACTTGACCTCAAGACGATTATCGAACAGGCAGGCTTTGTGGATTTTAAGCCAGAAACCTATGGTTGTTTGCTTATGTTTACGATGAAAAAAAGAATTGTCTAAGCCGAGGAGGATCACATGACTGATATCAAGATGGCAGCAATGGAATTCCTACGCTTGGCCGCGTTCGGGAAGGTGGACCAAGCCTATGATGCACATGTCGGGCCCGGCTTTGTCCATCATAATCCCTATTTCCACGGGGATCGGGAGTCGCTTCGCGCCGCAATGGCTGAGGCCGCGAGGACAACTCCCAACGAGGTCTTCGAGATACAGCATGTGGTGTGCGAGGGCGATTTCGTCGCTGTTCACTCACGATTACGCAAGAAGGGGGCGGCGGGAGACGTTGCCGTTATCCACTTCTTCAGGTTTGAGGAGGAAAAGATTGTCGAGCTCTGGGACGTCGGGCAGCGCCCGTTGACCCGACGAATGAGCGCGGGATGTTCTAGCTCGCGCCGAAGGTGAATGAGGATTTCTCCGCGGCAGACAAAGTCGGGAATAACGGCCTAGACAGCTTTATCTCAATAATTTTCATATTTCGACTACTCGGGGACAGAATGCTCCCCGAGTAGCATTGCTTACAGCCCGGCGGATTTCGGTTGGACGATGATCACCTGGTTGCCGTCCGGATCCCAAAGACTAACAGCCCCATAATATTGTCTTATCGGGGACAGCCGTAAGGACGGGACTTCCAAGTATCGTTGGCTACGCCAAACTTTGTCATCGCGAGGATTTCGCGAGCATAGGGAGGATCTCCTGCCCGCTTAATACTTCAAGACTTGAACCGGAAAAATCTTCACCGATTGGTTCAACCAACCCTTTCAGACACTCACCCAAAAAAGCCTCAGCAAGTGCGTAGAAAGAAATACGGTTTTCAGGTTTAGCAAACCCATGTCCTTCGTCGGGGAAGAGCACATAAGCGACAGGAATCCCTTTGGAGCGCATTGCCTGGACGATTTGATCGGACTCGGATTTCTTGACTCTGGGGTCGTTGGCCCCTTGGCCGATTAACAGAGGCCGGCAGATTCGGTCAGCATAGGTCAACGGTGAGTGCTTTTCTAGTAAGGCGCGGCCCTCTTTCGTTCTGTGGTCACCAATGCGGGCTGTCATATCCTCTAGAACGGGTTTCCAGTAAGGCGGAGTCGTTTCGAGAAGAGTGATTAGATTTGACGGACCGACTATATCGACGCCACAAGCAAAAAATTCTGGAGTAAAGGTCAATCCTGCTAGGGCTGAATAACCTCCAAAACTCCCACCAAAGATGGCCACTTTTGAAGCCTCAGCGATTCCCTGTTCTATGGCCCAATTAACTGCATCGATCTGGTCCTCGAGGACTTTCCCGCCCCATTCATGATTCCCAGCATTTACAAAAACTTTCCCAAATCCCACTGAACACCGAAAATTGACTGACAAAACAGCGTACCCTCGATTTGCAAACCACTGGTGCTGTGAATTAAAACCCCAGTAATCTCGCGTCCATGGGCCACCATGGGGGATTAGAATCATAGGCAGTGGGGCGTCGGGAATACCATCCCCGTTAGAATCTGAACCCGGAGGCAACGAGTAGTACGATACAAGATCTAGGCCGTCGCGTGAACGAATTACCACAGGATGCATCTTTGCAAGCGATAGCCCCTCGAGGGCTGCTCTGTTACTAAAAAGGAATCGTGCTACCCTTTGTTTTCGATCATATAGGTAATAGTGAATAGGACCATCATCTAATACATACACAACAACCCAGAATCGATCGTCATGGGATCGGCTCTGGACATCAAAATCGCCATCCTCGACCATTCGTAAATAGTCTAGGTCGGAACTAATAGAAGGATCGAGAATCTGCCAGCGTTTCCTCGTATGAATAAAAGAAACGGCCTGGATCTTCGTACCTGTAGGATCATAGAGAAAATTCCAGGCATCAACCACAGAATCTTCCGCAAGGGTCCTAATCGACATAGTCTCTGGGTCGACTATTACCAGTGCGGAAGTATTCCGGCCACGGCTTTCTTTCATGTATAAATAGCGGTTTTCTTGATCGTAGCTAATCGGCCACGTGGTTTTTTGGTCCTCGGATGGAATAGAGTCCCAAAGCTTCCATTCAGTATCTATGAGGCTATATATATTGGTTACCCCACCAGGATCGACCTGAACGGCGTTACGAATACGATAATCGCTGTCCATTAGTATTCCTGCGAAGCGATCATGTTGCAACAATAGGGTTAGTTCACCTGAGACGATGTTGAGGCGATAGATGTCATGCCAATGAGGGTCGCGATTATTTAAGCCAACAATGATCTCGTCGGGGAATTTATGGCTAATTGCAACGACCTCGGCCGTGGTGTTCGCGAAAGGGGTGAGATCTCGAATAGTACTGGACTCTACTTCTACGGAAAACAGTCTCCAGTTTTCGTCGCCGTTTGCATCTTGTATGAAAAGGATTCGGTTACTGCTTTGTGCCCAGATAAAGAAGCGGATGCCCCTCCCGGTATCGTCCGTAATAGGGCGGGCTACCTGGAGCTCTTCGCGCGGTGAGACCCATATATTAAGTACCTTGGCACGTGGAGCCAGCCACGCGAGCGTGGTTCCATCTGGACTAAGTTGCACTTGGGCCCGGTCAGGATTACCAAAGAGAATTTGCCGAGGGATCAGGGCGTCGCTGGTTTTTGTCAAAACAGTACCGTCCTCGTAATAAAATCCCCTTTTTGCATACTCGAACTCCTGGGTCACTGGTGTACTGACTCAAAAGTATATCAGCCTTTTGAAGTTCCATGGTAGCTCCAGAATCGCCTATCTCGTCTCTCAGTCTTTACGGGGGGCCGTATTTCCCCTCCCAGAGGAACTCAAGCGCGCCTCGGGTTTGTGTTTCTTGCGTATATGAACATAACTATTCTTATGTTCATATACTTTCGGACAGGTTTAGTGACCTTTCGGACCGTGTACAGGGGGCCTGCCGTGACCGATTCCTTCCCCATTTCGACTTACCGCCGCGCCTTCGTACCCCCCTCCCTCGAGTCGGCCGGCCTGGCGGCCGTCAAGGGTTCGGCGATCTACTAGCGCTCGGTCCGCGCGTACTTCGCCTTCGCCCGCCGCGCGGACCTGCCGGCCGCCGAGCCCGAGACGCTCCGCGCCTGGGCCGCCTCGCTCGAGGAGCACTACGCCGCGACGTCGCTCGTACCGATGCTCGCCGGCGTCAAGAAGGCCCTGAGGGGCGCCGCGCGCGAGCTTGCCAGCGCCAAGGACGCCGCCGCCTTCTCGGAGGCTCTACGGGCCGTTAAGGCGCCGAAGAAGGCGAATAAAGCGGTACGGCGCGCCTTCATCTTATCTTCCGCCGAAGAGGCGGACGTCCTGGGTACTATGAGCGCTCGCGATGCTGCCCTCTTTCGATTCCTTATGGGCACTGGTGCTCGGATCTCGGAGGCCCTGGGGATCCGACTCGAGAAGTGTAAAACAGAGGGAGAGATGGTTTTATGCCCGGTCCTGGGGAAAGGCGGGAAGGCGCGCGAACTCCGCGTACCAGGAGAGCTCTTCGAGCTCGTACGGGATGTCTATGCGGGGAGGACCTGGCTCTTCGAAACCTCCGGCGGCAAGGCGCTGCGGCGCGGCTATGCCTGGGAGCGGATAACGCGGGTAGTCGTGAAGGTAACGGGAAAGAACTTCTCGCCGCACTGCGCGCGGCATACCTTTGCGACGAGGGCGCTCGAGCAGACGGGGAAGATCAAGGCGGTGTCGGAGTACCTGGGGCACGCCTCAGCGGCGATAACGCTGGATATGTACACCCATGAGGAGCTCACCGATGAGGAGCTCACGCGGATATAGTCAGCGGTTTATACTGACCCATCCAAGTCGAGTAGGCTGGCGATGAAAATCCCCCGGCCTACTCGACTCGGAATGATGGATACACAGGATAATCTTTACGGCTGTCCCCGATAAGGGAATACTATCGGGGAATTTGCCAAGGGAGGTTTCAGACCTCTTTGCCATCTGAAGAAACGGCTCCAGAAACCTTAGCGTGAGGTGCCCCCTTTGACCCACCACCTCAGATAGTTAATTCCGTTGAAAAAATGAGTAGCAGTTTTTGCCAGCGTTGTTGCATGGATATTGAGGTGAGCAGAAAAAATCATTCCACCCCCTACCAAAGAGGCAATCAGGAGACGGGCGGATGGAGTCAGGTCAACGAAATTCAAGGGGGTCTCCCCTCAAAAAGGCATCCATGCAACAACGCCGATCCGGATCCTAGCTGTCCGCGGCCGCTTGGAGGCCACCACGGCCGCCTATCGCAGCGCCATGCGGCTCTTCGTCGCCTGGTCCGAGACGCACGGGGAGGCGCCCAGCCCAGCGCGAGCACCCTCGCCGGCTACCTCGAGGCGCTCCGGGTTTCGGGGACGAGCGCGGCGAAGGTAAATATGACCCTCTACGGGGGCAAGGCGGCCCTGGAGCAGACCGCTGTGAGCTTAGGCATGAGTGGGCGTGAGCTCGCGCTTTAAAGAGTGCGCTCCATGGCCTGAAGGGCTCGCGCCGAAGCGTGCCGGAGATCCGCGTGGTGAGCCCCCCGAGGAGCGCGCCCGGCTTTTCGCCGCGATGCCGCTCCGCGTGCGGCTCCTGTCGTCCTTATTGTACGCCACCGGCTGCCGCGTCTCTGAGGCGATCACGGTGCGGCCGGAGCAGTGCCGCACCGATGGGGACCGGGTACTCATTCGGCTGGC
>Ga0181520_10011660_pt1 | contig 11482 bp, 6 predicted proteins | sample PEATcosm2014_Bin_29_FD_132451 | JGI IMG/M metagenome (GOLD analysis project Ga0181520, IMG submission 132451) | Peatland microbial communities from MTU Mesocosm Facility, Houghton, MI, USA - PEATcosm2014_Bin02_30_metaG | ecosystem: Environmental > Terrestrial > Soil > Wetlands > Peat | place...
ACCTTGTATGCCATCCCAACAGTATCTGTGAGCGCAAGAAAACCGTGACCGAACCCTTGGGGAATCCACAACATTTCACTACTCTCGCCATCGAGTTCCACAGCGACGTGTCTTGCGAATGAAGGTGAACTGCGGCGTAAGTCCACCGCGATGTCGAGGATGGTCCCTTGAGTCGCGCGCACCAGCTTTCCCTGCGGATGGACAATCTGGTAGTGAATCCCACGAATCACGTTCTTCTTCGAGCGCGAAAAATTGTCCTGCACCCACGGTCCGGGCAATCCTGCGTCCGCGAGCTTGCGCTGGTTCCATGTCTCCCAGAATACGCCACGACTGTCCTGGAAGATTGTGGGAGTTATAACTAGAACTCCTGGCAAGGATGTTTTTGTTATTTTCATGGTTGCACGCCACTTGCTGGGTAGCTTGGCTCGCTGAGGATGGCGAGCAAGTACTGTCCATATCTGCTCTTGCTGATGGGCTGTGCGAGAGCTTCAAGTTGTTCAGAAGTGATAAAGCCCTGGCGGTAGGCAATCTCTTCGGGACAGGCTATGTCGAGCCCTTGGCGACGCTCAATGGTATGAACAAAAAGCCCTGCATCCAGCAAGGAATCGTGCGTGCCAGTGTCCAGCCAGGCCATGCCACGGCTCATAATCTGAACGCTCAGCTTCCCGGCTTCAAGATACCTGCGATTCAAATCGGTAATCTCGAGTTCTCCACGGGGCGATGGCTTCAGCGACGATGCGATGTTTACAACATCGTTGTCGTAGAAATACAGGCCGGTCACCGCATACCGCGATCTCGGCGCCGCCGGCTTCTCCTCCAGACCGATCACACGCCCCTGGCTGTCGAATTCAACAACGCCGTAGCGTTGCGGGTCCTCTACCGGGTAGGCAAAGACGGTCGCTCCCTGTTTGAGATTCGTAGCCGATTGAAGCTGCTGAGAAAGCCCCTGCCCATAGAAAATGTTATCTCCCAAAATCAGAGCGCTCGTCTCGCCGCCTATAAAGTCACGGCCGATCAAAAACGCTTGGGCCAGTCCGTCAGGGCTGGGCTGGACAGCATAGCTTAGGTTGATGCCCCACTGCCGCCCATCGCGCAGTAACTCGGCAAACCGGCCCGTATCCTGGGGCGTCGAGATGACGAGAATATCGCGCAGGCCGGCTAACATCAGCGTGCTGAGCGGGTAGTAGATAAGGGGCTTGTTATACACCGGAAGGAGTTGCTTGGATACAACCTGTGTAACGGGATAGAGACGCGTGCCCGATCCCCCAGCGAGAATGATCCCTTTCATATCGCCAGCCGCTCCATGTAGTTCTTGTTAATCCAGTCGAGGTAGGCGCCAGTCTGAATATTTTCAACCCATTGGGGATTGTCCAGATACCAGCGAACGGTCTTGCGCAGGCCGCTTTCGAAAGCCTCCGCCGGCTTCCAGCCGAGTTCCCGGCATATCTTTGCGGCGTTGATGGCGTAGCGGTGATCGTGTCCGGGACGGTCTTTGACAAAGGTAATAAGGTTCTGACGCGGGCCGATCGCGGAAGATGGAGCCATCTCGTCCACCAGGTCGCATATGGTCTTGACGACTTCAATATTCGTGCGTTCGCTGTTTCCTCCGATGTTGTACGTCTCACCTACCCGGCCGCCTTGCAGAACCGCGCGAATAGCCGAGCAATGATCTTCTACAAACAGCCAGTCACGGACGTTCGATCCATCGCCGTAAACGGGCAAGGGCTTGCCTTCAAGCGCGTTGAGAATCATAAGCGGTGTGAGCTTTTCGGGGAATTGGAAGGGGCCGTAATTGTTGGAACAATTCGTGGTGAGCACCGGCAGTCCCCAGGTGTGATGATAGGCTCTTGCGAGGTGGTCGGAAGCTGCCTTTGATGCGGCATAAGGGCTGTTTGGGGAGTAGGGCGTCGTTTCGGAAAAGGCCGGGTCGTCCGCGCCCAGTGTGCCATACACCTCGTCAGTCGAAACGTGCAGGAACCGGAAGGCGGATTGATCGGCCGAGTTAAGACCCGACCAGTAAATCCTGGCCTTTTGAAGAAGGACAAAAGTACCTTCGACATTGGTTTTGACGAACGCCCCCGGTGAGTCGATGGAGCGGTCCACATGGCTTTCGGCTGCAAAGTGGACGATGGCCCGAGGCTGATGTTCCCTGAGTAATCGGCCAACAAGTTCCTCGTCGCAGATGTCGCCACGAGTCAGCAGATAGCGCGGGTCGCCATCAAGTGAGGCAAGGTTTGAGGGATTTCCCGCATAGGTCAGCAGATCCAGATTGACGACCGGCGATCCTGACGCCCGCAGCCAACTCAAGACAAAATTGGACCCGATAAAACCAGCACCACCCGTCACCAGAATCGCGTCGCGCATGAGATATCTCCAAGCCAAGATTATAAGCCACCACCGCTTGCAGGGAAAAACGGGACAATGAGGATCAACACCTTCATCTGCAATCAGATAATTGAAGTGTAGACGCGATCCAGGGCGCGATCCTTGCCCTCCGTCAGTGAAGACGATGAGAGACGGTCCGGTGAAGTGAATTCAAACTCAGGGCATTAGCCTCCCGCAGGTTCGGCTCTCCGTATGGTCGCCGGTGTCTTGGCGTCGGGACCGTTCCGCTTTCCGAGTGGCCCTTCGGTTGCGGGTTGCCACAGTCCAAAAAGCGAAAGAACTCCATTTCCCCTTCGGAGCGGGATGCCCAATAGTTTTTTGGGGCGGAGCGTAGGACGCCCCCTGGAAGCATCTGCGATTGTCAGCTCTCTGCTCCGAATCGTCTTTAAGAAACTCCGCTCTCTCACTGAAAGAATGCTGATGCGATTACGCTGCCTTGGAGAAGCAGAGAGTTCAGCATCCGTTCGAGCGGCTCCACAACGGATGCATCCAGGAACCAGTTCATCCTGTGACATTTTGCGCGAACGAATGGCAGTGCGTAGGAGTCGTGATTGGGAACATGAATTGTGGAGCCTCTCTGGTCGGTTTGCTCACTTCAAGGTGACGGTTAGCGTGGCTGTCCGTTGAACCGTGCCGGCAGTTGCCATTACCGTAACAGTTGAAGTGACTGGGCCCGACACTTGACTGATTTGATAGGCGCCGCACCCGTCTAACGCTGTCAATCCCAGGAGCAGTCCTGCAATGAAAAGGCCAGACTGAAGCATGCGGCGCCTGCGGAATCCAAATACGCAAAACAAGAGCCCGGCAGCAGCGATCGGAATCAGGTGCGAATCCCCCCTCTCCTCCGCCACATTTGTCTTGGCTGCAACGGTGAGGGCGGCGGTCGCAGACGTCCCGTCTGCCGCGATGGACATTGGTGAGAATGTGCACGATACCCCTGATGGGAGTCCAGCGCAGGCGAATGAAACAGGCCCGTTAAATCCATTGGTTGGGATGACTTTGACTGAACTGACTGCCAACTGCCCAGATGTCAATGAGAGTGAGTTGGGACTGATAGAGATGGTGAAACCCAGGGGCGAAGACTCCGTCCCGCCGATGGTGTAAACGGCCGACGTGACGGTGCTGCTGGTGTAGCCTGCTTCCACCGCGATGGCCTCGATCGTCTCCGTCGTGTTCACCTTGATAGGGCCGGTATAAACTGTCGATGACGTGGTGGGCGTGGTCCCGTCGGTCGTGTAGTAGATCTTTGCGTACCCCCAGGTGTCGCTGATAGACACCCATTGGGTTGAACTGTAAGATCCGGGAGCAGGCCAAAACGTCGGCGCAGATACCGGCCAATTAATCGTGTATCTGGCCGAGGTGATGGCGCCGTTGGCGTATCCGGATAGAACTGCGATGGCTTTCAGCGCCTCCGTCCGGCTTACCCTGATCGCGCCGCTGTATACGGTTGATGACGTAGTGGGCGTTGTGCCGTCGGTAGTGTAGTAAATGGCTGTTCCTGCTGTCGCGTCGTTGATGGTTACCCATAGGGGTAAGTTGTAAGTGCCTGGGGCGGGCGAGAAGGCAGGCGCGGCAGGCGCAGCAAGCGCGGAGCCGATGGTATAGACGGCCGTCGACGCTGCGCTGTTCACGTATCCCGATTCAACGGCGATGGCCTTCAGAGTCTCCGTTGCATTCACGGTGATGGGGCCGCTGTACACGGTCGATGAAGTGGTGGGCGTTGTTCCGTCGGTGGTGTAATAAATGGTTGTTCCAGCTGTGGCTTCGCTGATGGTAACCCGTTGGGTTGAGGGGTAAATCCCCGGTAGGGGCGAAAACGCAGGTGCAGATAGCGTCCCGGCGATTGCGTACGTTGCTGAACTAACAGCGCTGTTTGTGTAGCCAGTTTCTACTGCGATGGCCTGCAGTGTCTCCGTAGCCTTCACGGCGATCGGGCCGATGTAGACAGCCGATGAAGTGGTGGGCGTTGTTCCGTCCGTGGTGTAATAAATGGCTGCTCCAGCCGTGGCGTCGCTGATGGTCACCAATTGTGACGAACTGTAATTTCCGGCCGCCGGGATGAAGGTTGGCGGCGCAGTTTCTGTCACGCCTCCTGCAGAGTAATCGAGCGCAGTGACTGAATAGGGTGGTAGCGTAATCGAATTCGGGCTGGAGAGGGATGACGTTTCGATCGCAACGGTAGACGGCGTCAGGTTGGTGAGAGTTCCGGTGGGCGACTCATTCATGTCGTCCAGTGCCGAAGGAGCATACTGCCTTTGCGCCACCTTTCCTTGCGGAAGATTGGTTCCCGCGAATCCGATGGTGTGGCTGCTCGATATGTCGGTATTGATCAACACCAGGGAGCGCGCAGCCCCATTCTCGAAGCAGAAAGCGTAGAGGTAGGGGACATTCTTGAGCGCGGGCAAGGGAGTAAGACCGTTTGGCGAACCCGCAAAGTCGAATGTAGGGTTATTGGCAATGGGGCAGTAAAACATGGGTCCGATAATCGATTGGTTCACCAGCTGCACTCCCAGGAACTCAGGGCGAACATTGTTTGTTGCCCCACCCATGTCGACCACATTGCCCCAAAGCTTGTTGACCTCGCCATTGGAGGCATTGTTCCTGAATTCGGTCAACGAGAAGAACGATTGCGGTCGGATGTCGTAGTACTGCAGATTCAAGAGCGGCTGCAGGGCCATCACCACGCCCTCACCGGCCCCGGCATTGATGTAGTCCATGTGCGTCTGGTCGGTGGTGCCGTTGATCGTGCCCTGTCCCCACTCGTACATATTGACCCTGCAGGTCGCCGTGCCCGATGCACCGCAGATCTTCCGCGACTGATAATCGTGGACGGATTGGTAAAAGTTATAGATATCCGACGGATTGGTCACCTTCTCGTAGGGCTCAACCAGCGCCGGCTGCCACAGAGCTGAGTCCGAGGAGTAGCTGTTCAAAAATGAATAGGTGTAGCCCTCGATCTCAATGGAATCGGGGCGCGCTCTTTGAATCGCTGTGTCCATCGAATAACTGGTGGCCGTCTGCGCATTCATCACCAGATCGAAGGAAGGCGCCGAGTAATAATTATCGGCACGCATCGCGGCAAAGATGTCCCGGGTGCGCACGCTGTAGTCGTAGTAGTACTCCGAGCCAGGTGCACCGGCGCGATAAGGAAGAGACTGGCCGGGAAATGCCGCCCCATTCCAGCATTCGTTGCAGAATGAAAGATGAATAACGGCGAAGACGCTGGTCCAGGGATCTTCCTGGCCCAGAGCCGCGCGCCGCGCGCCGAAGGTTGTGGTCGATGGGCTGGCGAGAAACTCAATCAGATTCGCCGCATCCGCAGTAGAGAAAGTAACCGGAAATTCAAGATAGGGTTCCGCATTGAGAAGTCTGCAGATAGCCAAATAGTCTTCGAGCGAAAGGCTCACCACGCCCGTCCCGCCCGGTCCGACAAAATATCCCGCTCCCCCTGTGGTTGGCGCATGCGCGTAGTCAGGCTGAGTCCAGTTGCTCATCGTCTCGCCATTCTGATTCACCCAGTAGCGGAAGGTGCCGGGATTGTTGCCTATCGACGGACCATAATACTTCTGCAGCGTTTGTATGACTTCATCGCGCAGAACTGTCGTGTTGCTGGCTTCGGTATTGACTTTTTGGAAGCTGACATTATCCAGATAAACCGAGCCTCCCGTGGCTTTAATGGCCACTTGGGCTATGCCCGGCGACGTGGCGCCCTGCGATTCAGAGGCAGTGCAGTTAAACGTGTATTGCGACCAGCTCGATGTCAATCTCAGGCTGTAGGAACCGCAATTGAATCCCCCCGGCGAAAGCCGGCTTGCCGAAGCTGTAAGAACCGGTGTGCCTGCAGCCGCTTTAGCCCAGAAGGAAAGCTGATAGGTTCCGTTCATTATGACAAAAATATCATCCGTTTTTTCGCTGTCGAAATACCACGCCGCGGATGCCGAAGAGCCACTCGCCATGGCATTCATGTTCAGAGCCTGCGTGCCACAGGTGGCGCAAAGATCCGTGGTATCGGAAAGCAGTTGAGCGCCGCCTGAAACCGATCCCGACATTCCTCCCAACGCTCCACTTTCCCACCACGACTCAGGCGTAGGAGCGTTGGCGTTGCTAATAATAATGCTGTCGCCCGCGCTGAACGGAGCGGCACAAGGTGAAGAAACCGTAATTGTGGGGGCTGTGTAGGTTGACTGTCCAACGAGCGGATAATTCGGACCCGTGTTCGAAGCAATGGTGCCTGTGCAGCCAAGCTCGGCGCCGCCCGATTGCGACTCGACCACGGTAAACGAGCCGCCTGCCCAGTAGTTTGGCGGTACTCCATCATATTTATCGGGAACCGCAAACGTTGTGGTTGTGCCGTCGGCTGTCAACGGCCATATTTGCCTGCTCTGAAGCGGCTCGAATCCGGGGTTGGTGGCCCCTATCAGGTTCTTGAGAATCTGACCGCTGCCCCAATAATCGATGGAGCCGATGTTCAATCCAATGCGATTAACGTTGTTTTGCTCAATAGATCCGTCGTTGAGCGACAATGTTTGCGCCCATACGGGAACGGAAACAAGAGCCAGAATATAAGACGCAAGAACTGCAAATGTCCTATTCATGAATGAATCCCCTTCGCGGAAATATGATTCCCTTTCAACGGTGCGCATAACCAGCCCCCAAAGGCTGGGCATGACGTCATCCATGGCAACCGCATTGAGTCAAATTCACACGAGAATTTGCGTTTGGCCGCAGCCAAACTAAGGAATTCTCCTTCAAGAACAATATGCTTCAACTGACATGTCTATTGTTTTCTTAGATGCCTGGAAGCAGACCCAAAACTGCAATTGAGTCAAAAAAACTTCAAAATACGCGTACTAGCGGAGCCGATCTTCCGGCTTCTTTACGCAATACGCACGAGGGAACACAGTTGGCCGTTTCTGAGGGGACGACACATGCGACGTGCACCCTCTCTCTGTTCCTTCAAATAGGACCAATCGCGCTGATCAGCCCGTGCAAATGGATCTGTTTCGCATTCTACCGATTCCGGAGACAATTGCAAGATCCGCGGAGCATTTGTGAATCGCCGTACATCGAGTGTTAACCATGCTGCGGTGCTGTGCTCAGGAAAATTGTCCCAAACCTCTTGCGCGCGAGTTCTGCCCAGATAGCCGAATCAGAAACACGCCTCCTGAGAATAAAACTCTACAACACTCCACACCCAGGTTTCATCGGTGGAAAACCTTCCCTCGCGGAAAGAGCAACGTTGAATCTTCGGGTATTATGGCACACGGCCCAAGGTGTACCCCGTCATGCCCGTCCAAAGCCGCATTTATATCACCAGGCGCCAAGAATCGGCAATTAATTGCGGGCTCAACTTGGGCTCTTGAGACTGCGCTTGTCAGCAGGCATCGACCCCATCGGTCTTGACAGCGGACCTAACCCCATGCAAACTGAAGTCCTTGCGAGGATGGGCAATTTCGGAAGGCGAGAGTAATCTTTTATGAGAACAAGCATTGCTATGGTGAACGTGGTGTTTTGCCTGGTTTGCGGAACGATGCGTGCAGAGGGAGGGAGCCCTGAGCAAAAATGTCCCGTTGTCATCAATCGCACTGAATTGGGTTACAACCATCAGGGCGGACAATCCAAGCCGTATCTCAGGGTAGAATTCGGCAACACTGCAGGGAAACAGATTTCCACCATCGTCTATGGTTTGTCAGTGCTTGATCCCGGCGGTAATCCTCATCCGTACCCGGACGAATTGATGTACCAGGGGGGCTTGGAAACAGGTAAGAAAAGGGCATTTACATGGGAATTGGCTCGGGAGTTTGTAGATATCCATCGTAGTGGTGAAACCGTAGTTGTAAAGAGAGTTGAGTTTATCGATACTACCCATTGGATCGACGATGGTTCCGAGCGTTGCGCGTTCACCGTCGACTTTCACGCCAGATAACGCTTGCGCCCAAGGAGTCGAATTCTCTGGCGATCCGCGCTCCACCCACAACAGACACGTGCCGGGCCTACTTCACGAAGCCCAAGGTTGCACGCGCTCGTATTAACTCATTCATCCGATTGTTGACGCCAGATGTGCCGGGCTCGGTGCAGAATCCTCTCGAACCTGATAAATAAGTTCCGCCTTATAAGAAATTACAGCGCTCTGTAACGGTGCGGCCGAAGCCAGCACTATTGTGCAGTACGACTCTGAATTCAAATCAGAGAAATCCCTGCACAAGGATGACTAACACCATGAAGAACCTCTCCCCCACCATAGTCATGATCCTCGCTCTTGCAGCGCCGCTAGTCTGCAGTGCACAACAGTTGAAGCCAAATGAGCTTCGGACAAACCTACCGGGAACAACCACTATTGTCGCTCCACCTGAAGGCTTTGATCCGATTTCAGCCTCGGATGAAGACCTTGCCTACCATGGATTCCCGCCCCGTCCCGACCAATCCTCTTCGCCAAAGGCATATGCAAGTTGGACGAAAGCGATCAATGCATCAAGGACTCGTCTGGTTCCCCAACTGGAGCAGACGAACGTGTTCCATGGCCCTGCGCGGCAAAACAAGAACGCAAAAGCGCCCGGCAATGAGAGCGAAACGCTGGACTCCTATAACTGGAGCGGTTATGTGAATCTCAGCGGCGGGTCAACCTATGGGGATTCCTCGTTCTACTACATCTACTCGGAATTCGTCGTTCCCATTGCGCGTCAGGCCTTCGGCGTCGCCAATGGCACCTGGGACTACGGATCGTCATGGGTAGGTATCGACGGCTGGAATTCCGGCGATGTGCTGCAAGCCGGTGTGGAGTACGATGCCTACGCCAGCGGATCGACGACTGCCACTTATTATTCTCCGTGGTACGAGTGGTATCCGTATGGTGAGGTTCGCATCACGAATCTCCCCATTGCCCCCGGCGATGACTACTTTGTTGAAGTCTGGCACACCTCTCAGACCCAAGGCTATGCCTACCTTGTCAACGAGAGCACGGATCAGGCAGTAGAAATCGGTTTCACCGCGCCTTCGGGAACGAAACTGGTTGGAAATTCGGCGGAGTGGATTGTGGAGCGTCCCGAAGTCGGCGGCTCCCTGGCAACATTGACTAACTTTGTTGATGAGGTCTTCTGGGAATCCTACGCAGTCACCTTCTCAGACAGCGTCGTCGATCCCAGCAGCGCTTCTTCAGACGGAATTATCGGGTTGAACAACAGCGGAGCAGGCGAATCGTATCCCACGCTTCTTGGTCCAGCAGCTTTCCTCATGCAGACAGAGGGAACCGCCCGATAGCCTGATTAGTCCTACGTTAGTCCCACTAAGTTACGTGAAGAATGGCGACGGCTCGTATTGAACGTCGCCATTGCTTCGCTTCGTCGGCGGAGTTCGAAGTGCGGAGAAAGTACGTCTTCGAAGGCATCATCTTGTATAGAGCTGAAACGTAGCCCAATAAAATGGGTTACTGAATCTGCCTCTCGAATGTAGTAAGTCAAGTTTCGCGTTGCGCAGGGCTGTCGCGGGAGTCTTTCCCTCTTCGAGACCCTGGTAAAGCGTACCCATAAGGCGCGGCGTCGAGTCGTCGCTTACTTCCCACAGTGCGCCGATGGTGTTATGCGCCCCGGCACGAAGAAAGGCCCACGCCAGACCAACCAATCCTTCTCCTGCATAAATGCGCGTGCCACTGCCGTAGCAGGAAGAAATGGTGACGAGCCGGGCGTCGATTGGGTGTTTAATAATGTCGCGAGCGTAAAGCTTGAACGAATCTTCTCCGAGACCTGAGCCGGAGAGGATGATAGCGGAGTCCAATGGGTCGCTGCTGCTGGAAACCGCATGAGCAACAAAGTGAATATAGGAGAACTTTCCGGGGTCACTGGAGAGATAGGCTGAGGGATTGGCTCGTTGCCTTTCAAAAACGGCCACACGCTCACCGGCAAAGTTCTTTTCGATTTGCGCCATTTCAAACCCGAAAAGCGGAAGACTGGGAAAGTCGCGATTGGGCGAGGCCGGGTTGCCAAACAGAAGAAGGGTCCGAGCAGTGTCCCGAGCGGGGTTCGTAGCGGCGAGCATCGCCAAGGAAGGCGCCGAGAGCAGCGTTGCATCGTCGATCCAATAATGCGGGTCTTGAATCGTGCCGCGACTCAAACCGGATGACTCAGTGAAGGGGCTAGGCCCTGGAACCAGCAGCGTCTCAAAGTTCAAGTGGTTGAGAATTCCGTCAGCGAGGATCATGACCGGGGCGCCGGAACGGATGAGTTGCGAGGCGGGAGCTATCAGCAACCGGAAGAGCGTGAGGCCATCTTCAGGGTCTGCCTCAACTGGATCCTGGAGGCCGAGCACTGACATCTGATAGCGCTCAACGAGCGGCCGAATAGTTTCTCGATCTGGAATGGGAAACAGCTCGATACGCTCCGGCGTGATGGCCCAAAGATAGGACTGGCGATCACTGAGCCAATAGAAGAGCAGGGTTGCGTCTGTTTTTTGAGCGACCGCGCGCGGTGAAAACGCGGCAGGATGAAAGGATTGCTTGTCGCTTACCAATCCCAAGCCTTCCGCGAGCGAGCGAGCGCGACTTTGGTCGGCGGCCGCCAGCGCCTCCATCCACTTGCCCTGTTTGACAAGAAGTTGGATATAGTCGTCGTAGATACTTTCAGCGTTGGTGAAGAAGGGAAGCCTTGAGGCTTCTTCTTTGAGCCTTGCCCGCGACAATTCGAAGGTGGTTAGTGCCGTCTTGTACATCCGGGTTGCCTCGGCGGGCTTGTTTTGTGACTCGAGCAACCTGGCGATTTGATGCTCTGCATCTAGGACCATATATGTAGGGCTTGCGGGGTCCAATTCAACGGAACCGAGTAGTTCTTCGGCTTTCTTTACCTGGTGCTGTGAGATCGCTATCATCCCTTGGGTTATCGCCACGTCCAACTCATCGAGGTGATCACTATCAGTACGGATCAAGGGAGCTAATTGATCGAGAAGTGCTGCCGCTTCGCTCGGGTTCCCGGCGTCAATCGAGACGCGAGCGAGAAGTTCTAGCGAGTTGACAATATCGTCTTTGCTATTGATCTCCCTGGCTTGGTCAAGGGCGCGGCGGTACGATTCTCTGGCACGCACAAATTGGTGCGAGTCTTGGTAGACAACC
>Ga0181520_10011663_pt1 | contig 11481 bp, 8 predicted proteins | sample PEATcosm2014_Bin_29_FD_132451 | JGI IMG/M metagenome (GOLD analysis project Ga0181520, IMG submission 132451) | Peatland microbial communities from MTU Mesocosm Facility, Houghton, MI, USA - PEATcosm2014_Bin02_30_metaG | ecosystem: Environmental > Terrestrial > Soil > Wetlands > Peat | place...
GCGGAAAACGTATGACGGTGCGTCTTGATCGATTCGCGTCACTGTACCTGGTTCATCCTCTGAGAAAACTCTGCACTCAGCGGCAACCGCGGATTCCGATTCTGATGTATCACAGCATTTCAGACGAGGATGAGGGCAGCGTACATCCCTATTTCCGCATTGCGACGGCGCCTGATGTCTTCAGAGAACATATCGGATACCTGCATGCGAACGGCTATCGGACGCTGAGCCTTGCGGATGCGGCCTCCAAACTAGATGGCTGCGACTCGCGAGAGCGTACGGTAGTCATCACCTTCGATGATGGATATGCCGACTTTTACCATCAGGCTTTTCCAATTCTCAGCCGCTACGGGTTTACAGCGACTGTTTTTCTACCTACTGAGTACATAGGCAACACACAGCGGCGATTTCAAAGCAAACCATGCATGGTGTGGCGTCAGATTTCCGAATTGCACAAGGCGGGCATCGATTTCGGATCACATACCGTCACCCATCGTCGATTAGATTTGCTATCGGCGGGCGAGCTTGGAGACGAGATACTCGGCTCCAAGCGGGCGATTGAGGACAATCTTGGGTGCGCAGCGGAGTCGTTTGCCTATCCGTTTGCATTCCCCCAATCGAACCGCCCCTTCAAGCGGATGTTGGGCGACCTTCTCCGGAAGTTCGGCTACAAGCAGGGCGTATGTACGACCGTAGGCACTGCCGATGGCGACGGCGAGCGATTCTTCATGCGCCGATTGCCCATGAACTCGTGTGACGACCTGCCCCTCCTGGCAGCCAAACTGGCCGGAGCCTACGACTGGCTTGCCAAGCCGCAGTACTTAGCCAAGTGGGCCAAAACCCATTTATTGCCAAACCATATTGAGAGCTAAGGAGGGCTTGGCGGGAAGTAGATAGGTAAACTTACAGTTCTAAGGCAAACCGCTCCTTGGGCGGGAGCAAATAGCTGGCTATGCTCGACTCACTGCGACTACCGGCGTGCATGTACTGATGACATCTGGCCACTGCTTTGATGAAAACGTAAAATTAGTCATTACGTTACTTACCGTAATGTCTCCGGATGAGAGTCGAAGACTAGGAGTTCCGTATGAAAATAGTTTACGTCGCCCAAGCCATTCTATTGTTTCTGCTGATGGCGTCACCTTCGTTCGCTAAGGATATCTACATCGCGCAGAATTCGGCTGGTGCGAACACCGGTGCCGATTGCGCCGATGCCCATGCGGCGAGCTGGTTCAACACCGCTACCAACTGGGGTACGGGAAGCACTCAGATTGGACCGGGAACCACCGCCCATCTGTGCGGTACGTTCACGGGGGCTGCGAATTCAACTCTCCTTACGTTTCAGGGAAGCGGAACGAGTGGGTCTCCAATTACGTTATGGTTTGAATCGGGAGCTGTTGTGCAAGCACCTTACTTTGCAGCAGCAGCGGGAGGTTCAGCGGGCGGCGGAATTTCGATGGACGGGAGAAGCTACATTGTCATCGACGGCAATAACAAAACCGGCACGGTACAGAACAGCCTGAATGGGGCTTCGGGAGCAACGTGCCCAGGTGGGGCGTGTAATGTACAGGCAACCTCGACCTTGATCGATTTGCAGAATTGCACGAACTGCACGGTTCAGAATTTGAATCTCGGTCCTACCTACATTGAAGTGCAGAATGTGAACAGCGAGAACAGCACAAATGAAGTGGCAATCGCGATCAGCGGCGTCAACAACATCCTGGCGAATAACGCAATCACGAACTGTGGCTGGTGTGTCAATTTCTTCTACAACAATAACGACACCAATTTTCAGGCATACGGGAATACATTCAGTAATTTTGGACATGCATTCGCGCTGGCTCCGGGGGGATCGACAAACGCCTGTACATCGCCCTGTTCTATCATTCATGACAACCGAATCGGCCCCGCTGGCCTATCCTGGGATGCGTCAGGTTGCCCGAACCATAAAGATGGAATTCACTACTTTGGCTCCGGCTCTACCTCTTCCATGGCGGATACATACATCTACAACAATTGGTTTGGCGGTGACTGGGGGCTATGTCCGACAGGATTTATCTACACCGACAACGTTGATCCACACATCACGAGCTGGTACATGTGGAACAACGTGTTTCAGGTGGTAAACACTGCCTTCGAAAATACAAACGGCTGGGTAGAGATCAGTGCGGGCGGGTCGGGCGGGAATCAAGAATCCTTCAATAACACGTTCATGGGTCCGGGCTCCACAAACAATGCGGTGGCTTTCGCACACTTCTCCAATCCCAATCTACGGGTGGTCGGGAACGTAATTACAGGCATCGACAACCCCATGCTGATTTCGTCCTCTACCGTGACGCAGGTGGACTACAACCTCTATGGGACTACGGTCTGCGCTAACTACGGAAACTGTTTTAGCTGGAATGGTTCGTTCGAGGGAAGTTTGTCTGGCTGGAAAACCGCTTGTGCGTGCGATGCTCACTCAATCTCGAACGCCACACCCGGTCTGAATTCGGACGGCTCATTGCAGTCCACTTCCGTGGCTCGAAGCGCGAGTTTGAATCTCTCCAGCTATGTCAGCGGGCATTTAGCGACGTTGCAGAATGATACAACAGACGGTGGAATTCGCACATCAACAGCACGTCCGACAGGAACGACGCTGTGGGATGTAGGAGCCTTTATGTCTGGTGTTACTGCTGCTCCGAGCCCGAGCGCCCCGACGAACGTAATAGCTACTCCCAAGTAAGGTTATGGTATCGAAGTAGGGAAGGGCTGCCGCCGCAGGATGACGACAGCCTTTCCCATTCATAAACGAAGCACAATCGGTAGAATTTCGCTCCGCCTTCTCACCAGACAATTATTTGCTACTCGTGCAGACCCTCCCTAGCTCACGGTAGTGCTTAAGTTCCAGACCGCAACTGCACAGCCCACCTGATGTCAACGACCACGAAAACGAAGGGCACGACCGCCGGAGCTAGCTTTGTAGCCCCCGGTGCAGTCAGCCATGCCATCGGGAAAAGCACGCTCTACGGCATCGCCGCTAACTTTGCGCAATTAGCCACGCGACTTGTTACGGTGCCGATTGTCGTCTCACATGTTGGCTTGGATGGGTACGGCATCTGGTCGATCATTATGACGGCGGCGGCCTACATGCGCTTCGGCAGTGTCGGAATTAAAAGCGCATTCCAGAAGTATGTAGCGGAAGCCACCGGAACCGGGGACTTTGAGCGCGCAAACAAGTTGATTAGCACCGGCAGCGCCGCAATGCTCGTGATCTCGGTTGTAGGCTTAATTCCTGTATCTATTTTCTCGCGTGCAATTGCGCATTGCGCTGGTGTGCCTGCGCAGTTCGAAGCATCGACTGCAGGGGCAATATCGCTGTTAGCGCTGATCATGCTTCTATCTAACTCTGGTGCAGCATTTGAAGCGATAGTGATGGGCGCGCACCGCATTGATCTGGTCCGGAAATTCAACATCGCAAGCACAGTGCTAGAGGCAATTGCCATTCTCGTTCTGTTGCGCCTAGGCTACGGTCTGCTGGCAATGGCGTACGTCATGGCGTTTTCGGAAATTGCTTACCTAACCTACTGCTATGTTGAGTCGCGGAGGGTGCTTCCAGTTGTGCGGATTCGGCCTCATTACATCTCCCGCAGTGTGGCGTGGGAACTTGTCACGTTTGGAGGCAGCTATCAGCTGTTGAGCTTGCTGGAAGTGCTATATGGAGCAATTCTTCCACTCACTGTTTTGAAGTTCTTTGGGGCAAGTGCAGCCGGTGTATATGCAATTGCCACACGCTTGGTGACGGCGGCACTTCTGCCCCAGGAAGCCTTATTGCAGCCAATCCTGTCAGCGGGAAGCATGATATTCGCTTCTGGCCGTCCGGAACAGATACAGCAGTTGCTGGCAAAGGCGTTCAAAAGTAGCCTTATTCTGGCTATGCTTCCGCTCGCCTTCGTCTCGGCATTCGGAAGCACCATTGTGCTTGCATGGACGGGAGAGGCAAGCCCGCTATTTCGCCTTGCGATTGTTTCGGTTGGTGCCGCCGGCCTTTTCAAGTCTCTGTCACTCCTCGAGCTAGTCTTTTACCGCGCATCCGGAAACTCCATTCTCGATAATATCCGTCAAGTTCTGCGCATAGCCCTGCTCCTTGTCATAGGGGCGTTCGGAACTCGCTTGGGCTTTCAGGGGATACTGGCCGGACTTGCCGCTACAGAGCTGGCAGGGATGATATATATGTACTTCGCGGTTTCGGCCACTTTCGGCGGCATTTCCCTGAAAAGGCTCGCCTCGGACGTCCTCAAGGTTGTGATGGCCGGTTGCGTGATCACCGCCGTTGGCGCGCTGGTGATCAATATACAGTTGCCGTGGGCCTTTCAGTTGCGTACATTGGCGACGATCCAAACGAGTGCGGTTTGCTTAACCACGCTCGTTGCCTTATATCCGACCCTGATCCTGACTCGCTGCCTGTCGAAAGATGAGGTACAAACCGTTATGGCCATGTTCAGGAAAAAAATAAATGCCAGCGTATAGTCCCACCTCCGACCCGGAGGCTGAGGCTCAGGTGTCCAGAAGGGCGCTGCCTTATCCCGATCCGCTGAGCCATGTCGGACGCGTCGCGGCGAAGCTTTTCACAAGTTGGCTCCGTTGGACGTATCCTTTCCATCGATTCGGCGATAGAGTGTCGATCCACTACAGCTGCGAGATCCCTCGACAAATGTCACCGAGAATTGCGTTTGGGAACTCTGTGTTCCTCGCGAAGGACGTGTGGCTGAACATCGTGGACTATGACTCACGGTCAGAGGCTGGGATCATCTTCGGCGATGGTTGCAGTATTGGCCGACGCTCGGTGATCTCTGCGAAGAACTGCATCTGTCTGGAAAGGGATGTGTTGTTGGCCCCGTCAGTGCTACTCATGGATCACAACCATGAATACTCCGATCCCGATCTTCCGATTCGAGAGCAAGGGACTACGCTGGGGGGAAGGATAATTATTGGCCGGAATTGCTGGTTGGGCTATGGGGCGGCGATCGTCTGTGACAAGGATGAAATTATCCTTGGTCGAAACACGATCGTTGGCGCTCATTCCGTTGTGACGAAGAGCTTCCCTCCTTTCAGCGTTGTAGTAGGGGCCCCGGCAAGGCTCGTCAGGCGCTTCGACAAAGGCTCTGGAACGTGGGTCAAGGTCAATGATGGAATCGGAGCTGAATAAGATGCAAATCCCCGACGTTACCGCTCCTGAGGAGCTCGGGTACTCAATGAAATGTCCGGGCTGCGCCGACCAGCGGACGACAAAGTTGCTTGTTGCGCCCGATCGCTTTAACCTCCGGAAGAAAATGTACACCTTGGTGCGATGCCAGGAATGTTCCTTGGTGTGGCTGGGGAATCCGCCTAACCCCGATGAGATGGTATCCCACTATGGAGCCTTGTACGACCAAGCGGTTTCCACCGCCGGGGAATCCTTGTCTCGCTTCGTCTGGCGGCGTGAGCAGCTCGCTCGATACAAGCAGAGCGGCGCTGTTTTGGACATTGGGTGCAGCTCCGGTTCATTCCTGTACTGCATGAAGGAAGCGGGCTGGGACGTTTTCGGCATTGAAATGTCCGAGCGAAGCGCCAGTATGGCAAAGCAGAGGTGCGGTGCGCAGGTGTTTGTGGGTGATGTGCTGGACGCACCCTTTGCCGAGGGGAGCTTCGATGCGATTACGGGCTTCCACGTTCTCGAGCACATGTACCAGCCGCGTGAGGTGATGGCTCGGATATTCCGCTGGCTCAAGCCGGGCGGAGTCTTTTACATGATGGTTCCGAACATTGATTCAGGCGCCGCCAGGATCTTCGGAGCTTACTGGTTCGCGCTGGAGTTACCGCGGCACCTCTATCATTTCTCTCCCACCTCTTTACGGCACATGGCGAAGTCTGTTGGCCTGGAGGAAGTCTCGTTGATTGCTGATCGCGAGCCATTCATTGAAAACAGCGTCCGCTACTGGATTGATTCTCTCCTAGAAAAGGTGGGGATCTCGCGACGGCCGCTTGCGGTTGTACCCCAGCCGGGGTTGGTCCGGAGAGCGATTCGGAAAGGCTTCCGACTGACACTGCTGCCCATTCTGTCGTGGTCCATGAGATTCGCCGGGCCGGGAGAAAGTATTCATGCCGTGTTCAGGAAGCCTGCAGACAGGCTCTGAGAAAGTAAAAGAGAATCTCTATGAACCAGGCCGCCTTTGGAGGAGGCGCGACGGAGACGATACTGAATCCTATCGTCCTGGTTGCGATGTTACTTGCCATTGCGCTGCTTTTCTGGCTCCCTCGCAGACAAGCAATCGCTCCTTTCTTATGTATTGTGTTTCTTGTCCCGCTCGGGCAGGTGGTTGTTCTGGGTGGGGTCCACTTCACCGTTCTGAGAATTGTCATCTTAGCGGGATTGGTTTGGCTTGTGAGGGAAAGGACGCATTCGTCCAAGAACCCTCGCCGGCAACTCGACCGCATTGACTGGCTCTTCATCTCCTGGGCCGCATGCCGGGCCATCGTATTCATGCTGCTGTGGATGCAGCATGACGCAGTCGTAAACCAGTGCGGAATGTTGGTTGATACGCTGGGCGGTTACTTTGTCCTTCGCTGGTTAATACAAGATGAAGGCGACGTAGTCTTCACGGCAAAAGTTTTCGCCGCCCTCGTGGCCGTAATCGGAATGTGCATGCTGTACGAACAATCGACGCGAACGAATGTCTTTGGGCTGCTTGGCGGTGTCAGAGTAAGCCCAGAGATCCGGGAAAACCGCATCCGTTGTCAGGGAGTATTTCAGCACTCGATTGTTGCAGGCGTGTTCGGCGGAACCTTGCTTCCGCTTTTCTTCTGGCTTTGGAGGCGCGGCAAGGCTAAAGTTCTGAGCGCGCTTGGGATGCTCGGTTCTGCGTGCATGGTGTATACCTCGTCATCCAGTACGCCCATGCTCGCCGCTCTGGCGGGAATTCTTGGACTCTGCTGTTGGCCGATTCGCAGGGAAATGCGCACAGTGCGCATAAGCCTAGTCGCGGCACTCGCCGGGTTGGCTCTTGTGATGAAAGCTCCGGTGTGGTTCATCATCGCTCACATTGACATTGTGGGCAGCTCGTCGGGTTATCACCGCGCACTGCTGATAGATCAGTTCATCCGGAACTTCTGGGATTGGTGGCTGCTCGGGGTAAAAGACACTGGAAACTGGGGCTACGACTTATGGGACGTTCAGAACCAATTTGTTGCAGAGGGGGAAATTGGCGGGCTCGTCACGTTTGTCCTGTTTATCATGATCGTAGTCCAATGCTTCCGGATGGTTGGAGTAACCAGAAGAGCCGTTCGCGGAAACCGCACTCGCGAAGAGCTTGTGTGGACGCTGGGCGCGGTGCTGTTCGCCCACTGTACCGCGTTTTTTGGCGCGAACTACTTTGATCAAATCAAGATCTGGTGGTACGCCTTTGTGGTGATGCTTTCGGCAATGGCCGCAGTTCCCGCGCTCCAGCCTGAGACGGAGGCCGCTGAGCCAACGCAGTCTGACATTCTCTCTGTGGCCCACTATGAGTACAAAGTATGAAAATCAGCGTGGTTATACCGGCGTACAACGCGTCCGGCACCATTGAGGCGACCATCGAGTCTGTACTGCGGCAGACCTTGCCGCCGGATGAGATCCTCGTGTTGGACGATGGAAGCACAGATGAAACTGCGTCGATTGTACGGAGCTACGAGCCGCGGATCACATTGTTTCACCAACCCAACGGCGGTGTGGCGAGCGCCCTCAATTGGTTGTGCCAACATGCGCAGGGTGATGTGGTCGCTATCCTTGGGGCCGATGACATCTGGCACCCCAGATACCTTGAGGTGCAGTGGCGGTTGTACGGCGAATATCCCGCTGCGGCCGCAATCTTCACGGGGCACATCGACTTCTGCGGGAGCGATAAGTACGAGTGGGACTTCGATCCTCTTGACACACAGGCAGAGATTGAACTCATACCACCGTTGAAGTTCCTCAGACGCTACAATGCAGCTCCCGGTGCATTTGCAAACATGAGCCACTGCTGCATTCGCAAGAGGGTCTTTGAGGCACTGGGCAAACAGGTATTTCAACTTCGAATGGCGGAAGACCTCTATTTCTTCAACCGGCTTATCCTCACAGTTCCCGGCCCAGTTGTGTACGACCACACGCGTTTGACGGCCTACCGGATTCGCGAAGGCTCTCTCTCGTCGAACCGCCTCGTGCTCAATGAGGCGGAGGTGCGCGCTTTCGAGTTGCTGGAGACTGAATTTCGAGAGAGCCCCGATATCAGGCTGGTGCGTGTTTTTCGTGAAGGTTTTGCTACCAAGAGGCGTCAATTCGCCAAGGTCCTATTGGGGGTCGGCAGGATCGACGATGCGCGTCGACAGCTCTGGTCTTCGTGTGACGGGGTGCGCGATCCAAAGTCCTTAACAAAATCCTTGGGATTGATTTTTCTGTCTTTCTTGCCTAAAGCTCTGCAGCCAACCTGGCCCCCTGCCTTCCGGGATCTCGAAGCGCAGAATGCCGGCCAGACTAAAGGCAGCATTCAAGGGAACTCCTGAACAGCTATCCTGGATAAGTGCAACTTTATGGGGATTAAGTACGTAATCGTCACTCCTGTCCGCAATGAGGAGGAATACCTCGGGCGCACCATCGAAAGTGTGCTCACACAGACTGTCTGCCCGGCGGAGTGGGTGATCGTAAATGACGGGTCAAGCGACCAAACCGGAAGCATCATCGACGCGTACATGCACAAGTATCCATGGATCCGGAGGGTGGACCGTAAAGACCGAGGTTATCGCAAACCCGGTGCCGGGATCATAGAAGCGTTCTACGACGGATACAACGCTCTCACCTGCCATGATTGGAATTTCATGGCTAAATTGGATGGCGACCTTTCCTTTGAGCCAACATACTTTGAAAGCGTGTTCGAGCGCTTCGACGCCCGCCCAAAGCTTGGCATTGCCGGAGGGACGCTCTACCACGTCACGAATGCGAAGACCGAACTTGAGCGTTGTCCAACTTTCCATGTGAGGGGCGGAGCCAAGATCTTCCGGCGTGCGTGCTGGGAGGGCATTGGCGGACTGTGGGTTGGGTACGGATCCGATACGATCGACGAAGTCACGGCCAGTATGCTGGGCTGGGAAACGGTGAGTTTTCCGGATCTCCTCATGCAGCACCACCGTTTCACGGGCGCCAGTTATGGGCGTTGGGGTGCAATGGTAAAGGACGGCAAGGCTGATTACGCATCCGGATACCATCCGCTGTTCATGATTGCTAAATGTCTTTCTCGCCTGCCTAAGAAGCCCTATCTTATGGGCTCGGCTGGGCTCATGTACGGGTTTTTGACCAGCTATGCCCAGCACCTGCCACGCGTAGACGCACAACTCAGGCAATATATTCGGCGGGAACAGATGGCCCGGCTTACGGGCGGTTCCACGATCTGGAAATAGCGATGGATGTATCTATCATTCTGGTGAATTGGAACGCGTTGACCTACCTGCGGGAGTGCCTCGCGAGCATTTACGAGCACACACATGAAGTCTCGTTCGAGATCATCGTGGTGGATAACGCTTCGCCAGAGGGAGGTACGGGGACTCTGAAGGCAGCTTTTCCGGAGATCGTACTTGTGCAGAGCGCCAATAACCTGGGCTTCGCGCGGGCCAACAATCTCGGGTTCCGGTACGCCAGAGGAGAGTACATCCTGCTTCTGAATCCAGACACGCGACTTGTCGAGCCTTCCATTGACATTATTGTTCGGCATATCAAGGCGCTACCCGATGCGGGAATTGTGGGATGCAAGCTTTTGAACAGCGACCATTCCGTGCAAATCAGCTGCATCAAAAGAACACCCACCATCCTGAACCAAATGCTTGAAGTGGAGTCCCTTATGCGGGCGTGGCCCAATTGCCGGCTATGGAGCATAGGACCGCTGTTTGAAGGCAATGTGAAAGTCTTGAAGGTGGACGTCATTCCAGGTGCCTGCATGCTGATGCCACGAAAGGTCTTCGAGCAGGTTGGCATGTTTGGGGAAGAGTACTTTATGTACGCAGAAGACCTGGACCTCAATGCCAAGGTGAAGCAGGCGAAATATGTCAATTACTACGTCGGAGAGACCGCAATCATTCATCACGGCGGAGGCAGCAGTTCACGTCAGAAAGTAAGTTACTGGGCGACCATAAAGCAGTGTGAGGCTATGGTTTGTTACTTTCGGAAAACCCGAGGGCCGATCTATCAGCGATTCTACGAGGTATCTCTGGGGTGTGGTGCTCTGGGACGATTGATAATCCTGGCCGTATCCTCTCTATTCGGCGATCGGTTACAGAATAAGGAACGTCGCCGGAATTCATGGACGAAGTGGGTGACGGTGTTGAAGTGGGTAGCAGGCAAGCGCGAAACGGCATGAGATTTCCGACCCACTTGTAACAACCAAGAAACGAGGGCTGCATGTGCGGTATTTGCGGAAAATTGAACTTTGATCGCGAACGTCCGGTCTCGCCAGCGCTGGTGAAATCCATGGCAGACATGATCTATCATCGCGGCCCCGACGACGAAGGGTACTATGTCTCAGGTTCGCTTGGCCTGGGCTTCCGTCGGCTCTCGATTATCGATCTGGCAACGGGACATCAGCCGATCTCAAACGAGGATGATACCGTCTGGATCGTATTCAACGGAGAAATCTACAACTTCCAGGAGTTGCGGAATCAGCTTGAAGCCAGAGGACACAAGTTTCGAAGTCGCACTGACACCGAAGTTATTATTCACCTGTACGAGGAATATGGCGAACGCTGTGTTGAGAAACTCCGCGGCATGTTTGCATTCGCGATTTGGGACGCAAAAAGCGAAAAGCTGTTTCTGGCGCGCGATCGTGTGGGCATCAAACCGCTTTATTACTGCATTTCAAATGAATCATTGATATTTGCTTCGGAAGTCAAGGCTCTGTTGGCGGACCCGGAATTTAAGCCTGAGGTTTTGCCATCCATGATTGACCGATTCTTGACATTCTATTTTGTTCCAGGCGATGAGACCCTGCTGCGCAACGTTCGTAAACTGGCGCCTGGGTCCTATCTTGTGCTTCATAAGGGTGAAGCGCACATCACTCAGTACTGGGATCTCGCATTTCACCCAACGCTGCGTAGTGAGAAAGACGCCGAGGAGGAGTTGTTTAGCCTGCTAGAGGAATCGGTTCGGATTCACATGATCAGCGACGTGCCTGTCGGCTTTCTCTTGAGCGGAGGAGTGGATTCTACAGCCATGCTGGGAATGGCGGCAGGAAAGACGGAGCTTCCTCTCAGCAGCTATACGCTAGGTTTTTCCGCGGATGGACTGACGGACGAGAGGCCGTACGCGCGCCTCGCGGCATCCCTCTACGGCTCGGAACACCATGACATGACGATCTCTTCACAGGAGTTCGCTGACTTTGTTCCCAAGTTCGCATGGTACATGGAGGAGCCGTGCTGCGAACCACAGGCGATTGCGCTGTTTTATGTAACGCGACTCGCGAA
>Ga0181520_10011664_pt1 | contig 11481 bp, 9 predicted proteins | sample PEATcosm2014_Bin_29_FD_132451 | JGI IMG/M metagenome (GOLD analysis project Ga0181520, IMG submission 132451) | Peatland microbial communities from MTU Mesocosm Facility, Houghton, MI, USA - PEATcosm2014_Bin02_30_metaG | ecosystem: Environmental > Terrestrial > Soil > Wetlands > Peat | place...
AGCAGGCCGGCCATGCCGCCGGGCCGGGCGTGGGGCAGCATCTGGTAGTGCATCTGGCGCTGGTCGCGCACCTGGGCTTGCTGCTCGGGGGCCTCGGCGGGAGCCACGTCGGGCTTGGTCAACACCTTGTAGATGTAATCCACCAACTGCGTGAAAGGCTCGGATTTGCGGTCGCGGGGCTGCGCCAGTTGCACGCGGAAGTCGGTGCGGATGTGCCCCGGATTGCGCCCCAGCACAATGATGCGATCGGCGAGCAGCACCGCCTCCTCAATGTTGTGGGTGACGATGAAAACAGCCTTGGTGGGCATGGTTTTCTTGGCCCACAGCTCCAGCAATTCGCTGCGCAGGTTTTCCGCCGTCAGCACATCGAGGGCACTGAAAGGCTCATCCATAAAGAGGACTTCGGGCTCCACTACGAGGGCCCGGGCAAAGCCCACCCGCTGCTTCATGCCGCCGGAAAGCTCCTTGGGATAGGCGCCCTCAAAACCATCCAATCCGACCGTATCGAGCATTTTCATGCTGCGGTCGCGGCGCTCGTCAGGGGGCACGCCGCGGGCCTGGAGCGGCGCTTCAACGTTCTCCAGCACCGTGAGCCAGGGAAAAAGCGCGAAGCTCTGGAAGACGATCGAGACATTGATCTCGGCGTCGGCAATGGGCTGCTTATGCCAGTAAACCTGCCCGGCGGTGGGCGTGGAGAGCCCGCTCAACATGCGCAGCATGGTGGATTTGCCCGAACCCGAGGGGCCGAGCAGGGCCAGAATCTCTCCCGGCACAATATTCAGGTCGGTAGCCGAGATGACCTGAATGCGGTTCTGGCTGGGTTGCGCGTAGTATTTTTCGATCTTCTCGGCGCGAATGATCGGTTCCGCCACGAGGGGCTGGTCTGGGGCCTGCGTCTGGTTGGGGATGACCGCTTCCTGCATGCGAGGTTCTCCGGTAAGGGCCCGCCGCGAGGGCGAAACCAGGATAAAAGTGGACGGGCGCAGAGTCTTCAAGACAGCTTTTTCTTCAGGGAAAAGCCACCTGGCGGGTTTTCCTCCGGGAACATCGACTCTGACTCCGCTAAAATGCCGCGGCCGTTTGTTGTCTGCAAGTATAGGTTGAGCGGATTGCTCCCGAATGAATCGGCGTCCGGGCCGGGCCGGAATCTGGCTTGCATCCCCTGCGCTCGGAACGGTTTCCGGTTGCCCGCAAGAGCCCTGCCCGTATACGAGGCCCATTTCTCCCGGATCGAATGGCTCAAGCTGAGAGTATCATTCAAGCAAAGCGTTTAGCCACACAAAGTGAGTCTTCACCGATCGCAATCCAGGCGCGCTGGGAAATCAATCTAGCCGCGGTGATCAAGCGTACAGGAGAGTATGCCCGAGACCAAAGCCAAACATAAGGTCCTTGTAGTCGACGACGAGCGGGTGATCGCCAACACGCTGGTCATGATCCTGAACCAGAGCGGCTTTGATGCCCGCGCCGTCTATTCCGGCGAAAAAGCGCTGGAGTTGGCCCCCGAGTTTGAGCCGGACATGCTCATCTCCGACGTGATTATGGCCGACCTGAACGGAATCGATGCGGCCATCCGCATACGTGCTTTGCTGCCGCACATCAAGATTCTGCTGTTCTCGGGCCAGGCCGCCACTGCCGACCTGCTGGAAAAAGCGCGGGCCAGGGGCTACGAATTCGAGATTCTGGCCAAGCCCGTCCATCCGCAGGATTTGCTGAACAAATTACGAGGGTAGAGCACCCGCCAAGCGGCTTGCCGCCTGAAATTGTGCATGACGGCAAAACCTACGGCGGTGGCACTGCCGGAGGTGGAGTAAAACGACCCTAAATCCTGTGAAATCATCCGCTCTCCAGGGAACGCCGGAGTGGTGCTCCGCAAAGGGGTGGGCGGTTGTGCGTCGTAAGCTAGTGAGTTCACCGGCGCAAGCCTCGACTTTTCAGTTTTGTCACGTTGGCAGGTTTCAAGGGGCCAGATCCTGGGAAGCACCATCCATGCACCTCGGCGGTAGCCGATAGGATGCCTTGGCCAGCTTGCCGGAGTTTCGAAGGCCGGCCAGCGATCCCGCGCCCCATGTGCTGCGATGGACGACGCACCGGGCGCTGCGTGGGGGGCTGGAGGATGTAGTATAAAAGCGAAAATGGTGCGTAGTAAAGTGAGGTCAGTTTCGCATGTGGGAAACAGATTGGGCTGAAAAGACGCAATGTTTCGCCTATGGCAATCCAAAATACGTTTCGTCGCTCGCACCAGCCGCAGTCGATTCAATATACCTGTTGCATTGGGAGGAACACTGCGTAGAATGCGCGGTGCCGCAATGTTATAGAATTTGCCCTCTCTATTCTGAAAGGCGTGACGGCGCTTGCAAGCGCTTTGAGAATGGCATATTTCCGAATCTAAACTATTCTGGGCTTTACTCTTTCGGCGCCGAAATTCGCTTTCGAAGGTGGGGCAAAATCGAATCGAGCATCGGATTTTATGGCGCAGTAACCCCACGACAGATGCACATATGCGATTTTTTCGATCGCATTCTCTTGAGCTTCGTTCGCCCCGCCTCTTCCTTATTGCGTCGCATGACTCCGAGCTACCCGTGGATGAGCCATTATGGAGGCTTCCGCCATCGCGTATTCAAAGCTATGTCGCACCGCAAGGGGGTCTTCGACGAATTCGTTGTCGAGGTTTGGAATCTTCAGTCTGAATCTGTTCGTTTGGTGATTGAATGTGTGCAAAACGGACCGAAATTCCGCACCTCCGTGCTTCTGAAGCCGGGGAAGAATCTTTACAGGATTCCAGTCGAGTCAATGAATATTGACCTTCAAAGCAGATCGCGAGGGAAGCAGCCAAGTGGTTTCATTCGCGTGTACATGGAGCATGATGCCGAAGCCCATCTTATCTTTACCTGGCTCGACTTCGTCCGATACGCCGGCAATAGCAAAGAGATCCAGAAGCCCGCATCCACGCAGCCGGCCGCACCTTCGGCCAGGCCGGCGGAGAAGGTTAAGTGCGTCATTTGGGATTTAGACAACACCATTTGGGACGGGATACTGGGCGAGCAGAATCCAGAAGAGGTCTCGATTCGCCCCTTGGTGAAAGAAACCATGCTGGCTTTGGATTCAATGGGAATTCTGCAGAGCATCGCCAGCAAGAATGATCACGATGATGCATGGCGCGTGCTTGAGCGCCTTGGGATTTCACATCTGTTTCTTTATCCACAAATCAATTGGCAGCCGAAGAGCGGAAATATCCAGGCGATCGTGAAGGCGTTAAATATCGGTGACGACGCTTGCGCTTTCGTGGATGATTCTCCGTTCGAGCGAGCCGAAGTTAGCAGCGAAATGCCGGGAATTCGAGTTTACGCCGAAACCGCATTGGCGGGTCTCCTCTCGCGTCCGGAGTTTCATGTCGCCGTGACCGGGGAGAGTAAGCAGCGGCGCCTGCTCTACGAGGCTGAAGCAAAGCGAAAGCAGCTTGGAGAAGCTCACGCCAATGACTATGAGGCCTTTTTGGGCTCCTGCAACATGGTGGCTAGACTGTTTTCTCCCACAACCCCTGCGCACGTGGAGCGCAGCCTGGAGTTGCTACAGCGCACAAACCAACTGAATCTTTCAGCTTATCGATATGAGCGCGAGGAATTCCAGAAACTCCTCCGCGATAAGGGCGCGCTCTGTTTATGCACTGCCTGCGGGGACCGCTTCGGAGATTATGGCATCGTCGGTTTTGCTTCGTTTACACGGTCCAATGACCAGCTTATTCTCTGGGATTTTGTAATGTCCTGCCGGATTGCGCAGAAGAAGGTCGAGAACGCATGGTTTAACTGGCTGGTCGGCGTGGCGCGGTCCGCCGGGTACCCAAAAATACATGCGCGATATGTAAAGACCGCCCGGAACCATGTTCTACTGGATGCACTCCACGAGGTCGGATTTACGGATGCCGAAGACCAGGGGGACGGTTTGTTGCTTGAACTCGACTGTCATGGGACGCCACCAATGTCGGCACTCGTATCGATAAATGCTGATGCCGCCAACAGCTTCAATACCCAACTAATGGACCGATCACGAGCTGACTGACCCGCATTGTTCATGAATCGCGTTTGAGCTTCACAAGGGTCACCGTACGAACGCATTCCGGAAAGTCCGCCTTTGAACACACTGTAGCCCGTAAGCGAAACACAAAATCGGGATTGAGCGCCCATCCAGCTATCGTTTTTACGCTTCGATTTCCACCTTCATGAATCATGCAGGCTGGCGGCTTGCGGATAAGTCCTATAGCGGGTTGCTTTGCGGAGATCGCTTGAAAAAGGCTTTTCGGTGCACCATCCAACAGAATCTGCCACATGGCCATGAACGAGGAGATGAGATCAATGATCCTGATGTACCATCATGTTGCCCCAAGGCAAGCCAACCCGCCCAGCCACGCGCCGGGATATTTATCAATTACACCGGAAGCACTGGAGAAACAGTTGTGCGGGTTGATGGATCGCGGTTTTCGATTTGTCCGTTTCGAGTCAATGGCCGCCGAAATTGAAGAGCGCGGGTACGTTTCCGGTCGCACTGCAGCCATCACGCTGGATGACGGCTGGGCCGACAATTACCAATATGCATTCCCTATCTTCAAGAAACTCAACTTACCCGCCACGTTTTTCATTACAACGGCTCATCTTCTCGGCGGAACCGATCGTCAGGGTGGGGAGAAGATGAGACCCAGTGAAATCATTGAGATTCATAAGTACGGCATGTCGGTCGGGGGACATACCAGAACTCATGCGGACCTGTTGAAACTTACTTTGGGGCAGGCCCGGGAGGAGATCCGGGGCTGCAAACTCGACATCGAGAATCTGCTTGGTGCGCCGGCAACGCAATTTGCATATCCTGGCGGCAGTTTTAATAGGGATATTGCGCGAATTGTGCAGGAAGCAGGCTACACGGCTGCCTGTTCCGTCATGGGTTTGGGAATCAATCTTCGATCATCCCTGTTTTGGCTCTATCGGGACGTCCTCACCAACGGAATGGACACGCTACCCGACATATTCAGGGTGCATCGCGCTCTGCGTGTTTTAATGTTGCCGCGAACATGGTGGCGAACGCGGGAAGCGATCGCGCGCCAAGGGGAACAACTATAGCGGTTCTCCAGTTGCTGTAGAGGAAAGTGAGCCGGTTACGCGAATTCGGACAGCGGAATACGTGGAAGCCCTGTTCCTCAACCGCATTAATTGGCGAAACGAGGAGAGCAGATGAGCAAACGTCCGCGCCGGAATCACGCAGCGGCCCTTAAATCGAAGGCGGCATTGCCCGCTCTGAATTAGCTTTGTCGCAGGCTGAGTAAAACGCCCGTAAGTCCTTTGGTATGTATGGTGGGCAGTACAGGACTCGAACCTGTGACATCCTGCTTGTAAGGCAGGCGCTCTAACCAACTGAGCTAACCGCCCACGCGGAGCCGCAAGGGGATTGCGGCCTCTTGTCATCATACCAGCGAGAACGCTCCCCGGCGAGCGGCACACCCCGCCCAAGGCGACCGACCCCTCAGTTGATAAACTCACTCGGTGAGCCGTCTTATTATCAACGCCGACGACTTCGGGCTGACAGCCGGAGTCAATCGCGCGATCATCGAGTTGCATCAGGCAGGAGTGCTGACCAGCACCACCCTCATGGCCCGGGCCGCGGCTACTGGCGAGGCCGTCGAAATGGCCCGCTCCACGCCTTCGCTGGGCGTGGGCTGCCACGTGGTTCTGGTGGATGGCGAGCCGGTTCTTTCGGCGCAAGAGATTTCCACGCTTGCCGACCAGAGAACAGGCCGTTTTCAGCCGACACTGGGCGCATTTTTATCGCGGCTGCTCACTGGCCGCATCCACGCTGCCGAGATCGAGGCCGAAACCGCCGCGCAGATTGCCCGGCTCCAAGCCCAGGGCGCTTCTCTCACGCACATCGACACGCACAAGCACGTCCACATGTTTCCCGCCGTATTGAGGCCGGTGCTGCGCGCCGCAAAAGCTGCCGGTATTCGGGCCGTTTGGAATCCCTTTGAGCCGGCCTGGAGCTTGCGCGCCACCAAGGGTGCGCCATGGATCCGGCGCGCCGAGGTGACCCTGCTGCGGCGGCTGGAGCCGACGTTTCTGAAAATCGTTGCCGAAGAAGGATTTACGACCACGGACGGAGCCCTGGGCGTGCTGGCTACCGGAACCCTGGACGCTGCCGCGGTCAGTTCCCTGCTCCGGCAACTTCCTGCTGGCACATGGGAGCTGGTGACGCATCCCGGCTACAACAACGCGGATCTGGCCCGGGCACATACCCGGCTGCTGGCCTCGCGAGAAACGGAACGGCTCGCGCTGCTCACGTTGCAGCAGATTCCCGGCCTCGACCTCATCTCATTCGCGAGTCTTGGCGCTGCCGGGTGCATCAAAAGCAAGGGCTGAGCAAGCTACAGATAAGGAGTGTTTTATGCGCATCGGCATCACGTGTTATCCCACCTATGGCGGTTCGGGCGTAGTAGCTACGGAACTGGGCATTGAACTGGCGTCGCTGGGCCACGAGGTGCATTTCATTTCTTATTCGCAGCCGTTTCGCCTGAGCGGACGGGACGAAGGCATCTTTTATCACGAAGTCCCGGTCTCGAGCTATCCGCTGTTCGAGTTCCCTCCCTACGATCTGGCTCTGGCCTCGCGTATGGCGGAAGTTGCTGAATTTTATGAGCTTGACCTGCTGCACGTGCACTATGCGATTCCCCACTCGGTCAGTGCGCTGCTGGCGCGGCAAATGTTGGCCAGCAAAGGGCGACGACTGCCCTTTGTGACCACGCTGCACGGGACCGACATCACGCTGGTGGGGATGGACCGCAGCTACCTTCCCATCACCCGCCACGCCATCCAGGAGAGCGACGGCGTAACCAGCATCTCAGACTATCTAAAAGAGAAAACAGTGGAAGACTTCGGCGTCACCCGGCCCATCGAGGTGATTCCGAACTTCGTCAACTGCAATGTGTATACGCCGATCAAGGATGAGGCTGTGCGGGCGCTGGCACGCAGGCACCTGGCTGCTCCGGACGAAGCGATATTGATGCATCTATCCAATTTCAGGCCGGTCAAGCGCGTCGTGGACGTGGTGAAGATTTTTGCGCAAGTGGTACGGGAGACTCCGGCGCAACTGTATCTGGTGGGCGATGGGCCGGACCGCTCGTCTGCCGAGTGGCTGGCGCACGACCTGGGAATTCAGGCGCGGGTTCACTTCATGGGCAAGCAGGAGCGGGTCAACGAGCTGCTTCCTCTCGCTGATATCTTGCTGATGCCAAGCGAGTTGGAGTCGTTCGGCCTGGCCGCTTTGGAAGCCATGGCCTGCAAGGTTCCCTCGGTTGCGACGCTGGGGGGAGGGGTTCCCGAGCTGATCGACGATGGGGAAACGGGGCTGCTCTACCCGGTGGGCGATGTGGACGGCATGGCGGCGGGGGCCTTGAGCTTGCTCAACGACCGCCCACGCCTGGAAGCAATGCGGGAGGCGGGCCGGAAGACGGCGCAGAAGCGGTTCTGCTCGTCGATGGTGGTGCCGCACTACGTCCGGTATTACGAGCAGGTGTTAGCCCAAACAGCCTGAAGAATTCGCTCTGTTGATCCGGCGACTTGAGCATTTTGGTTATTGCTGTAGATTTCCGTGCCCCATCCTTTCCGCTTTTTTCTGCGGAAAGGGTGGGATACCAAACACATTCTCGGTCTACACCATTTCAAAAAATGCTCTAAATAGTGTCGAGGTTTCCCACCCTTTGTGCAAAGAAGGCACAAAGGATGGGGCACGGCGACGTCTTGTTAACACTTGAATCGAAAACGTTCTAAGCACTCGATGCGAGTTCGATTGACCCGGCGGGGTCGGGCTCGAAGGTGGGGCTGAAACCAAGTTGGCGCCAGAAGTGGTCGAGGAGCGCTACGGTCTCTGGGGCGGTACGTGCGGTGGTGCGGAGCAGGATGGGAGCGCTGCCGGCAAGATTGGCGAGCGCTGAGGCTTCCGCCGCGATGGCGATGCACTTTTCCGGGCGATAGGTGCAGTTGGCCAGGTCGGCAATGGAGAGGCGCGTGGTGGGAGTGGCCAGAACCGTGCGCGGCGGGGCCATGCGGTCCATGAGCCAGAGAATTTCCAGCTTGGATTCGAGTTCGTCGGGGACGCAGTCGATGGCCAGATCGGCCTCGCGAACCGCATCCTCGATGGTGGAAACGAAATCCACCATAGGGAGGGCTTCGAGGCTCAACTGCTGGCGGAGAGCCTCTCGCGCGTGATGAAGATTTTTGGGCATCACGTCCTCAAGCAGGACGCGGAAGCCGGCGCGGGCTGCCGCAAGGGCGAGCCAGCGGCCCAGGGGACCGGCTCCGATAATGGCGACGGTTGGGGGCAAGCGGGGCTTACTTGGCTGCCAGGGCGAGGGCGACGTCTTCAGCGCTGGGCTTGGCCTGCTGGAGGTGTTCGGCCACGCGGGCACGCTCCTCGGGCGAGAGCAAGGGAACCGTGGAAAGCACCCGGCGCAGGGTTACGGCAACGTCGTCAATGTAGTTCATCAGGCGGATGGCTTCTCCGGAAAGCGGCATAGTGTCAGATTCCTCGATCGGTAAATTTCAGCTCTTATTGTAGGCGGTGGGGTTGAGTAGGTGGAAGGCCGCAGGCTGGCGCACTGCAAATGAACATTTTTTTGCTAGAGCATTTTGGCTTTTGCTATAGACTTCCGTGCCCCATCCTTTCCGCGTTTTTTGCGGAAAGGGTGGGATACCAAACACATTTTCGGTCTACACCATTTCAAAAAATGCTCTAGGTCTCTGACCGCTTGATTTTGTACCACCATTGGGGGCCCCAGGTCCCGATTTTGAGACCTGGGAAAGCATACACTCAATGAAACTTCTTCATCCGGTCAGAGACCTAGCTCCGTCCCGGGTTGCCGGCTAGCCCGCTGGAAGCCAACTCACGGACAGTTCGGCCGGAACGAATGAAACAGCGCAACATCTTTACGTGCCTGCTGATTGTGGATTATTGATCCGGCCCGATGGGGTTGCTACAGATAAAAACAAAAAGCAACTGCAGGTCCTTCGACTGCGCAGGGCGCAAAAAGCGCGCCCTGCTTCGCTCAGGATGACAACTCTTTTTCGTTGCAATCCTTTTGGGGCCGTATCATTACGCGTGATGCTCCGCAGCTTCGGCCGCGTCCGCTTCCTGCTTCGTCTTGTGCACGGTCTTGTCAGGATGATTCGGCGGCGAGTACAGCGTGTACATCTTCAGCACGGTGGTCTTGGAGGTGTTGATTACGTTGTGATAGGTCCCGGCGGGGACAATGACGGCGTCGCCATCGTGGGCCAGCACGACCTCTGTTCCGCTAAAAACGAACTTGGCCTCTCCCTGCTCGATCCGGAAGAACTGGTCAACGTGGCCATGAACCTCATCGCCCAGCTCGTCTCCCGGCAGCACCGACATCAGCACCAGTTGCGCATGTTCCCCAGTGAAAATCACCTGGCGGAAAAAGTTATTTTCCAGCGTCAGCTTCTCGATCGCTCCATGAAATGGTTTCACCTGAATCTCCTTTGCGTATCGCCTCACATTGTAGAGCGATTCCGCCGCGCGGCGACGGCGAAGTTTCAAAGCCTTGCATAATGCGCACAAATGTTCTGAAGCGTTTTCAAGCTGCATGTTTACGGTCCAGATGGGCATCTGTGGTTTCCCACCCTTTGTGCAAAGAACGCACAAAGGATGGGGCACGGCCAAAGTTCTGTTAACACTTGAACCGAAAACGCCCTAAGTTACAGGCCCCGGGTTGAACAGAACGAACTCGTTGTGCAGGCCCCAGTGGTCTGCCCAGACTTTCTTGCGGCCGCTCGCCACTTCAAGAAGCAGATGGAAAATCTCTTCGCCGACCTGCTCGACGGTTGCCTCCGCGGTCGCGATTCTTCCCGCATCCACGTCGATCAAATCGTGCCAGCGCTCGGCCAATCCACTGTTTGAGGCCACTTTAATGACGGGCACAACCGACAGGCCGTAGGGAGTGCCCCGTCCCGTGGTGAAGATGTGCATGTTCATGGAGGCGGCCAGTTGGAGCGTGCCGCAAATAAAGTCGCTCGCCGGCGTAGCGGCAAAGACGAGGCCCTTCTGCGTCACCCGCTCGCCGGGACCCGCCACGCCCATCAGCGCCGTGCTGCCCGCCTTGGCAATGGAGCCCATCGCCTTTTCAACCACATTGGCCAGGCCGCCCTGCTTGTTGCCCGGGGTCGGATTCGCCGCCCGGTCGGCTCCGCCCGTACGCAGGTAGTCGTCGTACCAGGCCATTTCGCGAATAAAGTCCTTCGCGATCTCTGGCGTCGCGGCCCTTGCGGTGAGCAGATGCGCCGCATCGCGCACCTCGGTCACCTCAGAAAACATGACCGTGGCGCCAGCTCTCACCAGCAGATCCGCCGCCCATCCCACCGCCGGGTTCGCGGTCACTCCAGAGAAAGCGTCGGAACCGCCGCACTGCAACCCAACAACGAGATCGGACGCGGGGCAGGAGACGCGCCGGCGCTCATTCAGCCGCAGCAGCTTCTTCTCAGCCAGCGCCATGATGCCTGCCACCATCTCGCCAAAACCATCGCTCGCCGCCTGAAGCACGGCGACGGAAGACTCCGGCAACACATTCAACGCGCCATCGGAAAGCATTCTGGCAGGTTGCAGCTTTTCGCATCCAAGACTGACCAGCAGAAGTTCTCCGCCGAAGTTGGGATTCAGACTCAGGTTGCGCAGGGTGCGGATGGGAATGGCTGCGCCAGGAGCATCGATAGCCACGCCGCAACCGTAGTGGTGCGTGATGGCGACGACATCGTCCACATGGGGGAAGCGCGGCAGCAGCTCGGCCTTGATGCGCCGGACGGCATGATCCACGGTGGCGGCCACGCATTGAACGGTGGAACTGATGGCGAGAATGTTCTTGGTTCCCACCGAACCGTCGGGATTGCGATAGCCCTCGAAGGTGTATCCATCCAGCTTCGGCAGGGGCTTGGGCGCCGCTGTCGCCAGCGGACAGTTTTCGAGTGACGGCGCGTCGGGCAACGCCACCAGGCCCTCATGAACCCAACTGCCGCGGGCGATTGCGCGCTTCGCAAATCCGATAACGACGCCGTAGCGCAGAATGCGGTCGCCCTCCGCCAGATCCACGAGCGCGACTTTGTGCGCCTCGGGAACCGGCTCCGCAAGCGCCAACCCGCAGGGGAAACGGCTCCCCGCGGGCAGGCCTCCCCGGTTCACCACGACGGCAACATTATCCCGGGCATCAACGCGAATGTAGCGGGGCTGTGCTTGAGGCGTGGCGATACCGTTGTCAGGACTCATGGTCAGCGCACCAGGCAAGGCCGTTTCGGATCGAACTTCCAGTTGGGAATCAGGAATTGCATCGCTGCCGCGTCGTCTCTGGAACCGAGGCCCATGGTTTTGTAAAGCGCATGCGCTTGTTCGATCGCTTCAAAATCGAGATCGACGCCAAGGCCGCCGCGCTCGGGCACGGTCAAC
>Ga0181520_10011666_pt1 | contig 11479 bp, 6 predicted proteins | sample PEATcosm2014_Bin_29_FD_132451 | JGI IMG/M metagenome (GOLD analysis project Ga0181520, IMG submission 132451) | Peatland microbial communities from MTU Mesocosm Facility, Houghton, MI, USA - PEATcosm2014_Bin02_30_metaG | ecosystem: Environmental > Terrestrial > Soil > Wetlands > Peat | place...
CAGCCAGACCATCGGGAATCCTCCGGCGCGCAGCGTCAGGCCCACCGAATAGCTGTGGCGCAGATGGGTGAAATCGAGATCGCTTCGTTGGAGCGCGACTTTGCCTTCGTCCACCATGGCTGTAAATCCGAGCGGACCGTAGATCGAATGTTCGAAGGCCGCTTGCACCAGCAGATCGTTCGGCCCGCGAAAGCGATAGTCCTGATAGCTTGGGAGAGCCGGATTGCCGTCGATATCCGAACCGCCTAGCGTCGGCTGAAAGTAGAAAGGCACCATGTGCCCCGCCGACGTGATCGATTGATTCATCAGGAACCGCGCGGTGATACTGCCTTCCAGGTTACGGGTGACGGCAGGGCAGGTATGCGTGCCCGCGCTCACCGAGCAGTCGTCCGGTCCATTGAAGCCGTTCGGCGCCAGACTCCGGGTCCGCCGGTAAATCGGAAATTGGTGGGACAGATCGGTAGTCCAGCGTTCAAACGAATATGTGGAATCGCCGGGCGCCGCGTATTCCTTAAACATCACGGAGTAATTCAGCCGGACGTGGCCACCGGCGAAAGACGGAGCGATGTGCACTCCTTCGCCGAACTGGGCAAACGCCGGTTGATTGGCCAACCCGGGCGCGGTGGCCGGCGAGTACAATTGCTCGATGGACGGGCTGGACTCCCCGGTGCTCGGGCGAAGATCCACGAAGCGGCCATTGGCTTCCCCATACAGCGCTACGTGCCAGCGCTGCACGATGGGCCAAGTCGCATTCACTCCGGCGATGGTTTCGCGCATTCCGAAGAAGGAGCGTGCCGCCTCGCTCGAGTCGGGACCCAAGCCGAAATAGTCGAGCGCCTTCAGGGAAATGGTCTGCACCAGTAAGTGAAATACCGGATCCTCCCGGACCATAAGGTTGGACGCACCCGCGCCGCCTCCGCCCGGTTTGACCACGATGCGGCCGTGGCGATCCCAAATCGCCGTCATGTACGCGCCCGCGCGCCACGATGCATTGGTGGAGACAATCGCATCCACGTCCCAGCTCAGACGCCAGGATTCGTTCGGCGTCCAATGCGCCACGAACGCCGGCCCGAGACCGAAGCCGTCCTGCGGAGCGATGCTGCCAGCGGCGATGTGCATGGGGGGCTCTGTAAACAGGTCGTAGGCACAACTGCCGACAGATGTGAAGTTGAAGCTCGAACAGTCCTTATGGAGCGCTGCGTCCTCTTTGCGGAATTCGGAGCCCAACTGGCTCTCTTGCGCGTACGCGCTGGCTGAGAGCGCCAGACAGGTAAACAAAATGGCTGGTTGAAGGCGGAGGTTTCGCATCTCTACACACCTCCAAGAGGCCGATGGAGCCTAACCGTCATGCGCCGGATGTACTCGGCCGCCTGGCCCTCTGTGAGGATCGAGTCAATAGGCATGCCGGTCTGCTGGCCGGGCGGGAGGTCCTTCTCCAGCTCGCGAAAATGCTTGACATGGTTCTGCAGCAGAGAATTCTTCGAGAGCAGCCGGTGCGGCTGGTAAGAGCTGCGTGACGGTTTCGGAACGCGGATCACGGGGGGCTGTGGCATCGGGAATCTCCTAATCGAGCTGGAAGCTCGGACAGTCTGCATCGGGCCGCATTTCATCGGTCAACAAATCGAGAAAGGTCTGCGCGGCCTTTTCGCGCGGGGAGCGGTTGTCGTAATTGCCGATGAAGTGCTGCGTGATGGTGGCGGGAATGGAGGCGTGCTCGAACACGCGCCCGTTTGCCGGGTCTTCCGGGCCGGGCACCACGGTGGCTTTGGCAATCCAGGGCGAGACCAGAATCGCCGGCACGCGCACACCCAGCCGGTCGAAGGCGAACGGCATGCCGCCGGTGTCCGCGAGCGAAGCCTGGAATCCATCCGGAATGCAGGCCGGCGGCGGCACGTGATCGTAAATTCCGCCGTGTTCGTCGTAGGTGATCAACAGCGCGGTGCTTTGCCAGAGATCCGGGTTTTGGCGGATGGCGTTGTAGATCGACGCGATGAATTGTTCGCCGGCTTGCACGTCGTGATCCGGGTGCTGGTCCGACGCGAGCTGTTCCCCGCCGTCGTCGCCGGGGTGATCGCTGTAGTTCGGCTCGACGAAGCTGTAATCGGGCAGCGCGCCATTCTTGCAGTCGTCCAGGAACTGCTGGTAGGTGGCAAAGATCTGCGGCTGGTTCTTGAGCAGATTGACCACTTCCTGGGTGGAGCTCGACGGATCGAAATAGTAGAGCTTGGTGGTGCGGTTGGCCGCGAGCAGCCGCTCGTAGACGCTCTGGTAGGGTTCCACGACGTAGAAGATATCCAGGTTCACCTTGCCAAAGGAAGTTCCGTAGTGAGCGAAGGCGCGGTTGCAGACTGTGGGACCCGGGATGGAAGCGAACCAGCCGTTAAACAACGCGTAGCTCTGCGCCAGCGTGTGCAACACGGGAAGCTTGCCGGGCGCAAAGTAGTACATGATCTTATGGGAGTGCGCGACGTTGTGCTCCACGTCCGAGTAGCTCTGCACGAAGCCTTGCATTGAGGGAACCGCCGGCGGTCCCGCAGCGGGGAAGAACAGTTGCTTCTGCACCGCCGGGAAGGAATGGTCGGGATCGGGATCGAGCTGGCTCTGGAACTCGGCTAACGGCGCTACCGGAGCCGGTTCGTTGGTCGTATCCGGATTGGTCTCATTGCCGGTGAGGCCATTGATGCGCGGGTCTGCCGCGCGGAGCGCCCCCAACATATGGTCGAAGGAGCGGTTCTCCATCATGAGTACAACGACATGCTTGAGATTATCCAATCCGGCTGACACACGCCCCTCCCGGAGAAACAAATTATTTGGAAGTATATCATTGGTTTCTTCCTCGGCAAGGGTGTAATGCGGCAGGGGGTACTGTGGCCAAAATCACACTGCCCGCCAGTGCTTAGCGCCAGGAAGGGAGGGACCTGGTTTCTATCTCAATCTCCGTCTCACAATGGTGGGCACGTTTGCCCTCCATCGTCGTCCCATCGTGCGATCTCCAGCCGGTCGTGGTCTCGTACACCCAGATGATCATAGTATTTGCACCAGGCAATCGTGCGGCAAGCGTGACAGTCTCTGAGCGATTGAGAGTAGCAGGCGAATAGCAGGCAGCGGCCCTCCCTGGCAAACGCCGCGTTGTTGCGCACCAGCCACCGGTCAGCCGGTCGCGGCATCGAAGAATCTTCCGTGAAGCACATTGGTTCGTCGGCAGAAGAGCCGGGCATGCGCCATGAGGCGAGGCTTTGGGCGAGTCAGATCGCAGTTCGGTTCCTGCTGTCCAGACGGTAGCATCCGGGCTTCGTCGGCCCGACACTACGGTTCAGGCAACTGGCTAAGAAACAAGGAAATAGAATCGTCAATCGAATGGGAATCGTGTTGACCCGCAGGGTGACAATCCGGATGAGCGCTGCGCTGCCGGTTTGAGCGGGATCATCGACAACCCGGGAAACGTCCACATGGTCCACCGGGTCGCCCGCCACGCCAATCGGAACCCGGTCTCCGGCGTGATCTGAGCGATTATTCTACAGATTGAAGCTCGACGATCAGCCTGGCCGGTAGTCCGGATCGAACTGCTAGCGGAACTCACCCGGCCGCTGGCGGTACGCGACCGTTCATCACAATTCCTCCCACTGTCGCCGCGGCCGGCGCACAATCGCACCATGAAACTACTGATGCTTTCTCTCGCACTTGCCACCGCTTCGATGGCGCAGGCGCCGTTTCAGGTCAAGGTGACCGGCCACGGCCGTCCCATGATCCTGATCCCCGGCCTGTCGTCGTCGGGCGAAGTCTGGGACACTACCGTCGCCCGCTACCAAGACCGCTTCGAATGCCACGTGCTCACCGTCGCCGGATTCGCTGGTGTGCCGCGCGTGCCCGCCCCGATGCTGGATCGCGTCCGCGACGGCCTTGGCGATTACATCCGCAAACAGAGCCTCGATCACCCTGTCATCATCGGCCACAGCCTCGGCGGCTTCCTCGCGCTCTCGCTTGCCGCGAAGTATCCGGACCTGTCCGGCCGCCTGATCATCGTCGATTCGTACCCCTCCCTGGCCGCTATGGCTGATCCCCACGCTACGGCAGCCAGCGCCCACGCGGCCGCCGAGCAGATGCGCCACGCCATCGGCGACGAGACCCAGGAGGCGTACGAACGCTACGTCAGATCCGGCGTCGGCACCCGCGCCATGGTCGAAAAAGAATCGGACTTCGACCGTATCGTGGCCTGGGGCCTCGTCTCCGACCGCACCGCCGTCGCCGACGCCATGTCTGAGCTCTGGGCCGCCGACCTGCGCGACGACGTGGCCAAAATCAAGGTTCCTACGCTGGTCTTCGGCTCATGGATCGCCTACAAGCAATACACCGACCACGCGCGCACCGAGGCCAATCTGCGCAGCCAATATGCCAAGCTTGCCGGCGTCGAGATCCAGGTCACCGACATCGCGCACCACTTCATCATGTGGGATGATCCGAATTGGATGTTCGGGCACCTCGATCGCTTCCTGAATGCCAGGGAATCCAACGTGAATCGATGAAAACCAAACAAGCCTACTGGACGTGCCAAATCCTAGGCTGGGCCAGCTACGCCGGCTTTGGCATGTGGATGGCTGCCGAGCGGGTGGGCTGGACCACCGAGGTGACCGTCGGGTACGCCCTGTACTTCCTCTACAGCATCGTGCTGACTCACTGGCTCCGCCGGTATGTCAACCGGCGGGGCTGGGCGGATGCCCCGCAGTACTTCCGCCTCTTCTTTGCCGCATGGATCACCGGCCTGGCACAGGCCGCACTGGTCATCGGGATCAGTTGGCTGCTCGCCGGCCGGCACAGCGCCTTCCTGAAGCTATCCACAGCCGCTTTCAGCGCGATCGCCATCTCCTGCGTCACCATGGGATGGATGGTCGTGTACCTGGCGGTCACCTCCGGACGCCGCTACCGGGAGAAGCAGCTCGCCCTGCGCGACGCTGAGCTGCGCGGCCTGGAAGCGCAGATCAATCCACATTTCCTCTTCAATTCCCTTAACTCCATCCGCGGGCTCGTCCTCGAAAACCCGCCCCTCGCGCAGGACCTCATTACGCGCCTCGCTAACATCCTCCGTTATAACCTGCACCGCGACGCCGGCCATACCGTGCCGCTCGATTCCGAACTGGAGGCCGCTGCCGACTACCTCGCCCTGGAATCCGTCCGCTACGAGGACCGGCTGCGCGTTCGCTGGGCCATCGATCCCGCGACGCGGTCCATCGCCGTGCCGCCGATGCTCCTTCAGATGCTGGTCGAAAATGGCATTAAACATGGCATCGCGGCGCTTCCCGGCGGCGGCGAGTTGCTCGTCAGCTCCGCCCTGGAAGACGGCACGCTGGTCCTCCAGGTGGAGAACACCGGGCAACTCGCAGCGGAGGAAAACCGGTTGCCCCGCCTGGGCCTGAACAATATCCGCGAACGCCTGCGGATTCTTTATGCAGGCCGCGCCTGCCTGGAACTCGCCAACCGCGACGGGAGCGTCGCCGCGACGGTGCGCATCCCCACACGCCAATGAGAGCCTTAATCGTAGACGACGAGCGCCTCGCGCGCGCCGAGTTGGCGCGCCTGCTGGCTGTCCATCCGGAAATCGAGATCGCCGGCGAGGCACGCAATGGCGAGGAGGCGCTGGAGCTGATCGCCAGGCTCGCACCGGACCTGCTCTTTCTCGACATCCAGATGCCCGGCATGACCGGTTTCGAACTGCTGGAGCGGCTCGACGATGTGCCGCAGGTCATATTCACCACCGCCTACGATCAGTACGCCATCCATGCCTTCGAGGTAAACGCGCTCGACTACCTGCTGAAGCCGATTGCCCCCAACCGTCTCGCCGCCGCCCTGGCTAGGCTGCGCCCGCGTCCAGAACGCTCGCGTCTCGAGCAGGTCTTCGTCCGCGACGGCGACCGCTGCTGGATCGTCCGGCTGCCCGACATCTTCCTCCTCGAATCGGAGGGGAACTACACGCGTCTGCACTTCGGCAGTGAGCGTCCGCTGATTCGCCGCTCGTTGAACGCGCTCGAAGAGCAGCTCGATCCCAACCTCTTCTTCCGTGCCGGCCGCAAGGAGATCATCAATTTGAAGTGGATTGACAAGGTGGACATCGGCGTCAATGGCGGCCTCACCGTGACGCTGCGCGGCGGCCTGACCGTCGACATGTCCCGGCGCCAGTCCACGCGGCTGCGCGAGATACTTAGCCTGTAGTGCCGTACCGTCTCGACACAGGCGGCTCCGGGCACGGCCCGGTTTTGGATTTCCCGGGTAATGATGGATACTATGCTTGGTCGGGATCCCAAAAAGGAGACCCTTGGCTAAGACAATGGAATCCGGAGGCGCTTGTGAAATGTCTAATCTTGGTTAGTCTATTCATGACTACAGCATTCGCGCAGCAACGCCCAGTCAATTACGGCAATCTCGCCGAAGGCCAAACCATCGGCGGCTTCAAAGCCGTGGCGGTTTACCTCGACGATTCGGACCGCGCCATCGGCGCGCGTTTCCAACACCTGCGCAGCGGGTTCACGCTCGACTTGCTACAGATCCAGACCGTGCCGCAAGCGTTCATCTGGGCCACCACCTATCCCACTTCCGATATGGGCGAGCCGCACACGCAGGAGCACTTACTGCTCGGCAAGGGGAACAAAGGGCGGCAACTGGCCAGTATGGAATCCATGTCGCTGATCAACTCCAGCGCTTTCACGATGCAGTGGCGAACCTGCTACTTCTTCTATGCGCCCGCCGGACCCACGTCCTTCTTCCAACACTTCGAACACACGCTCGACGCGCTACTGCGCCCCGACTATTCCGACGACGAGATCCGCCGCGAGGTGCGCAACTGGGGGGTCAGCGCGAATCCCCAGGACGGTTCGTTGCGCCTGGAAGAAAAGGGCACGGTGTACAACGAGATGGTCACCTCGATGGACCAGGCCGGCAGCCGGTTATATCGCGCGGCGGGGCTGGCGGTCTACGGGCCTCGCCATCCGCTCTCCTTCAATTCAGGCGGACTTCCGGCGGCGTTGCGCATCCTGCAACCGGCGGATATCCGGAAGTTCCACGCGGAGCACTACTTTCTGGGCAACATGGGGGCCATCTCCTCGCTGCCGAAGGACGTGGATCTGCCGGCTGCGCTGGCGCGCTTCGATGCCGCGCTCAATCGCCTGGAGCCGCACGCGCCCAGTTACCCCGTGGTGACCGAAGACAAGCTGCCAGCCTTTCGTCCGGCCCCGGCGGGGCGCATCGAGAGAGTGGACTACCCTTTTCGCAACGAACAGCAGCCCGGCACTGTCATGCTGCCCTGGCCGGCTGACCGGAAGCTGACCAACCGCGAGCGCACCTTGCTCTCGCTGTTTCTGGACAACGCGGCGGGCGGAGCCGACACGAATCTTTACAAACGGTTCATCGACAGCCGCGGGCCGGACGCCGCCTTCGGAGCCAAGGGCGTGGGCGCCTTCGTGGACGCCGACTTGGGCAATGCGGTCTACATCATGTTCCGGGACGTGCCGCCGGCGCACATGAACGACCATGACCTGACCGATCTCCGCGCCAAGACTCTGGACGAGTTCGCCCGGATTGCGGCCTACCCGGACGGATCTTCGGATCTCAAGGAATTCAATACTCGGCTGAAGGGCCGGATTCTGGAAGAACGGCGCGGCCTTTCGAAATTCGTGAACTCGCCCCCGGGGTTCGGCTTCCGCAGCACCAGCTCGGCGTGGATGGAACACCTGCTCCAACTCAACAAAGAACCCGGCTTCCAGAAATCGCTCACCGAAAAAGCGGACCTGGCCGCGATCGAGACGTTGATTTCGAGCGATCGCAACATCTGGCGCGACTATCTGACGCAGTGGAGAATCGCCGGCGTGACGCCCTACGTGGAGGCGTCCAAGCCGAACCCCGATTTGATTCGGCAGGAGCAGAAGGAGCGCGAGGAACGTGCGGCGGCCGAGACGGCCCGGCTGAAGACGGCGTACCACGCGGCAACAGAGCAGGAGGCCTTGCGGCGCTATCGCGATGAGTACGACGCCACCACGGCAGCCCTGGAGAAGTCCACCGCGAGCATGACGCCGCCCAAGTTCATCGACAACCCACCGCTGACGCTCGACGATCAGCTCGATTTCAAAACCACCACGTCGGCGGGCGGCGTGTCCTTGGTGGAATCGACCTTCGATAGCATGACCAGCGCCACCACCGGAATCGCGTTGCGCCTCGACGGCGTGCCCGAAAGCCAGCTTGTCTATGTTTCGCTGCTGCCGCAACTGCTGACGCGCGTAGGCGTGATCGAAAACGGCAAGCCAGTCTCCTATGAAGAGATGACCGAGCGGCTGCGCAACGAGATTCTCGACCTGGAAGCCGGCTTCAGCGTCAACGCCGCCACGGACCGCTACGAACTGGTGGTGCGCGGCGCCGGCAACAACGTCGCGGAATCCAAGCGGGCCATCGAGTGGATGAAGCTGGCGCTTTTCCATCCCGACTGGCGCGTGGAAAACCTGCCGCGCTTGCGGGACCTGGTGGACCAGGCTCTCGGCAGCCTCCGCGCAACCACCCAACGGAGCGAGGAGAGCTGGGTGAACGACCCGGCGCTGGCTTACCGCCGCCAGGATAATCCACTGCTTCTCTCGACTGCCTCGTTTATGACCCGGACCCACAGCCTGTTCCGGCTCCGGTGGATGTTGAAGGAAGGCGGCTCGGCCGCGTTCACGGCGTTCCTGGCGGACCTCGGAAAAGCGGGCGGCTCGCGCGCCGAAAGGAAGGCGCTACTGGCCGCCATCCGCGACGGCAAGTACGACGGGCTGGAGAAGCTGTCGGCAGCGGAGCGTGCGATGGCCGTGGATGCGGCCCACGACCTGGACACCACTCTTGCCGACATCCCCGATTCGAGCCTGGCGGCGGACTGGAGTGCTCTGTGCGGGCAGATGGCGGCCGACCTCGAGTTTGGGCCGGCCAAAGCGCTGGCGGCGCTCGATCGCTTGCGGCGCTCGCTGCCGGTAACCGGCGGCGCGCGTATGTTCGCGATCGGCTCGGCGGAATCGCAACAGGCGCTGGAACCCGGCATTCGGGACCTGGCCGCGTCGCTCGATGCTGCGCCCGCGAAGAAGGCCGTTTACGCCGCCACGAGGCGCGTCGACCAAAGGCTGCGCGACCGCGAGCTGGCAGCCGTCCAACCGGTGTTCGTGGGGCTGCTGAATGCCAATTCGCAGGGCGGCGTCTTCCTGAACTCCGCGCCCGGGACCAGCTACCACGATACGAGCCGCGACAAGCTGTTGGACTACCTGGCATCGAATCTCTACGCCGGCCATGGCGCGCACGGCATCTTCATGAAGACTTGGGCGGCGGGCTTGGCCTACAGCAACGGCATGCGCCTGAGGCTGGTGGACGGCCGGCTCAACTATTACGCCGAGCGCACGCCCGAGCTGCCCCAGACGCTGAAATTCGTCATCGGCGAGCTGAACAAGGTGCAGCCCGACTCCGCGCTGACGGACTACGCCATCGCGGGCGCCTTCGACGGCACGCGCTCCGCCTCGCCTTACGAAGAGCGGGGCGAAGCCATGGCCAACGACTTGGCCGACGGACTGACCCCCGAGGTAATCTCGCATTTCCACCGAGCGATTCTGGATTTGCGCAAGGACACGGACCTCGGCGCCGAGTTGTTCCGGCGTATGAGTGCAGTGTACGGCAAAGTGCTGCCGGGCATGAACGTGAAGGCCAAGGACGTGGAGGGCGGCGTTTATTTCGTCATCGGACCGGAGCCGCAATTGGCGGCCTGGGAGGAGTACCTGAAGAAAGCCGATTCGCCGGACGCCCGGGTCTTCCGGCTGTACCCAAGGGATTTCTGGATGTAGGGAAGCGGTCAGGGAGGTTCAGCCGGCAACTTGCGTCAGCTTCAGCGAGTGAGGCATAGGCATCTGCCTTGGCAGAGAGGCGCCCCGACTTTTCGAGCGGACCACTGTCATCCGGTGTAGCGGGATCGCCGAGAGGCGCGACCGCCGCTTCGTATGGGACAAGACCGCATCGGCATCAGCATCTGTCGAATCGCTCGACCATCTGCTAAAATCATAGCCGGGAGCCGTTGATGGTGGACAGGCCAATTGAATCCGACTTCCTCTCGGCACCAGCCGTAAGCTATTCAAAATAACCCGGGCCACCCTAGCTCAGTTGGTAGAGCGGCTGATTCGTAATCAGCAGGTCGCCGGTTCAACCCCGGCGGGTGGCTCCATCAAATCCATTCAAAACAGGATCCGCACACACTGGATGCGGGAGGGCAGCGAGAAGTGAACCTGAAACGCTACCCGCCCCGCAGCCTTTCCGCAGCCGGTTACTCCCGGTTCTCCAAGTCGGCGAGCCGAGATTCCAGCGCTTCGATCAGCCGGTGCTGCTTCTGTACTTCGTTCAGCAGCATGGCGTTGACCTTATCATAAGACACCGACTCGATCTGCCCGTCTTGACCACGGCCCACGAGCTCTGGCGCTACTTCATTGACTTCCTCGGCGATCAGGCCGTAGTTTTCCGGGCCGTCCGGGGCATTCACCTTGTAGCGGAAACGGACCGGGCGCAGGGCCATCAGCGTTTCGGTGGTGTCGCCCAGCTCGCGGATGTCCTGCTTGAAGCGCCGCGAGGAGGTCTGGACGCCCAGCTCGCCACTCGAATTGACGACGACGCTCTCGAGCACGCCGCCGGGCACGATGTTGTAGATGCCGGCGATGTATGTGGGCCACTGCGTCGTCCCGATGCGGATGACACCCGAGTCGCCAGCGAGTCCCTCATTGCCGATGTCGATGTTGTTGCTTCCAGTCCCAATGTTATAGCCCGCCTGGTAACCGATCGCGATATTGTTGGCGCCTGCGGTCAGGTAATCAAAGGTCATATATCCCACGCCGACATTACCATTGCCGGTGACCTGCATCCCGGGGGCTATACTCGCACCGAAAAAGCTGTTGAAACTTCCCGAGGTCAGCGATCCGGCCGCGGCTGTCCCGACCGCCGTATTCCCATAGCCCGAAGTGTCGGCAGCGAGCGCATTCATTCCCACCGCCGTGTTGCCGCCGGTACTCGCAGTTGGGTTGAGGCTGGAGAGGGCGTTATACCCGACCGCGGTGTTGTTGAAGCTTGTCGTGTTCGCCGCGAGCGCGTAGTATCCCAATGCCGTGTTGTCGGTGCCGGAGGTGTTCTTGGCGAGCGCATTGTCTCCGACGGCGGTGGACCCGCTCGCCAAATTCTGTTGGAGCGCGAAGGCCCCCACGGCGGTGCTTTGTGTGCCCGACTGGTTCGACTCCAGGGTATCGTAGCCGACAGCCGTGTTCTCATTATTGGTGTTGGTCATTAACGCGAACGGGCCCACCGCCACATTCCAGATGCCGCCGGTGATGCTATACAGAGCCGAATCGCCGATGGCAGTGTTCGCGTTACCCCCCGCAAGCGAATGTAGCGCGTTATGGCCGACGGCCGTATTATTCGTTGGGCTCAGACTGCTATTTGCACCCAAGCCGAG
>Ga0181520_10011667_pt1 | contig 11479 bp, 7 predicted proteins | sample PEATcosm2014_Bin_29_FD_132451 | JGI IMG/M metagenome (GOLD analysis project Ga0181520, IMG submission 132451) | Peatland microbial communities from MTU Mesocosm Facility, Houghton, MI, USA - PEATcosm2014_Bin02_30_metaG | ecosystem: Environmental > Terrestrial > Soil > Wetlands > Peat | place...
CCCGGCCCCGTTTTCATGGCGCTGGTCGCGATTGTCTTCTCCTTTTTCATCGCCTGGATCGCCTCAAAGGGCGCCGGCGCTTCGACAGCCGTCAACCTGGCCATCAACATCATTCAGATCTCGGCACTGCTGGTCTTCAGCGTACTGGCCATCGGCTACCGCACCAGCCATCCCGCCGGATCACCGGCCTTCCAATACGACGGACAAACGCTGGCCACCTATAGTTATCAGTTCGCCACCGACAAGACCGGCGCCACCATTCGCGACGCCAGCGGCGCGCCCTTGCCCTTGCTTGACACGGCCGGCAAGCCTGTTCCATTCACCATCGATTACCCCGAGAAGGATTCCACCGGCGCCTTCCTTTCCCACCCCAGCGCCACGTCTGTGATTGCGCCGCACAAGTTTAGTTACCTGTTCATTCAGGCAACAGTCGCCATTCTGATTCTGGTCGGCTTTGAATCGGTCACCTCGATGGGAGGCGAGGCCAAAAACCCAACCAAACATATTCCCATCGCCGTCATCTCCTCGCTCTTGATTCAGGGATTGGTGTGCTATCTGATTGAGTACTTCGCGGCCAACTACTTCCTGAACTCGGGATATACGATGGCCAGCGCCGTCACTTCAGCAGCTCCCATCGGCGATATGATGATCATCGTCGGCGACGCGCTGCTGGGGCATGGCAATGGCCACTACTTCATGCTTGCTGAAGCCTTCACCGTCTTCCTGGCGCTGATTGGCACTACGTTGAGCTGCATGAACACCGGCGCCCGCGTTACTTATGCCATGGGCAAGGATGATGAGGCCCCCGAGCACTTCGGCATATTGCATGCCGGGTCTCTGTCTCCGCGGAAGGCGATCTGGACGCTGGCAATCATTTCCGCAGTCATCGGCGTCATTGCTGTCTCGCTCGTCTTCGGCGATGCCAGCGCCCCCACCGATGCGGCCATCGCGGCGCTGCCTCACGGCATCTTCTCCAACTGGGGCTACCTCTCGCACGACCAGTTAGCCGCGCTGCCTAACTCGCTGCTGACGGTTACCCTCACCTCAAACTTTGGCACCTTCATCCTCTACGCGCTCAGTTGCTTCCTGTGCATTGTGGCCTACCACAAGCGGGCTGACTACAACGTGCTCTATCACCTGCTTATTCCTGGCTTCGGGCTGCTGGCCAATCTTGTTTGCATGGCCTTCTACCTGATCAGCCCGGTCTTTGGCCTGGGCACATTCAAGGAGCCTCTGCTGGCACTGGGCATCTCTGCCGTCTGGGGCATCTACGGAGCTATTTACTTCATCCGGACATCCAAGGCCAAGGGCAAATCGATTCTGCTCGAAGCCAAGTAGGCACCTCTCGAACTTGACAGCTTCCGCTGGGTGGAATCTCATCCCCATCTCCTCATCGGAGATGGGGATACGGAGACCACCCAGTGGCCATTTTCACCTCGATGCTCCACAATCATAAAAAACATCCCGCGCATGCAGGCGGGGAATTCACGAGGCGTCAGCGCCCATGTTGGATGTACAGTTCGGCCAGGCTAGCGATTTCGGCAAAGTTCGTACCAACAATGAAGATGCGATGGGGCATTTCATTCCCGCGTCGCGCCATCAGGCCCGTTCGCACGGCTACCTCTTCGCGGTTGCCGATGGAGTGGGCGGTTTAGACCTGGGAGAAGTTGCTTCCGCCACGGCCATTCAAGTCGTGACCGACGGCTTTGCCAAGGCCCCCTCGGGCTCCTTGCTCACAGGGCTTTTGCCGCGGCTCATCCAGCGCGCCAACTCCGCAGTACACGACTGCGGACTGGATCAGCGGTATAACGGTAAGAAGATGGCAACAACCCTGGTGGCATGCGCTTTGCGCTTCGACCAGGCCATCGTTTCGCACGTAGGCGACTCTCGCTGTTACCTGGTCCGCAACGGCCAGGCCAAGGCCGTGACCCAGGATCACACATGGGTCAACGAGCAGCGCAAGCTTGGACTTATTTCCGCCGAAGAAATGGCGACCTCCGACTCTCGGCACGTGCTCATTCGCTCGCTCGGCCCGGAGATGTTCGTCTCCCCGGATACCACCGCGCTCACCCTCCAGCCCGGCGACGTGCTGGTTCTCTGCTCAGACGGCCTGCACAACGAAATGAGCGACTCGCCCATTGCTTCCATCGTCTCTCAAAGCAAGAACATGGACGAGATTGCGCGCGAACTGGTGGCCCGCGCTGTGGAGATCGATGGGGGCGACAATACCACCGCGCAGGTCATCCGCATCCGCGCCGTCGAACAGGTGGGCATGTATCGCGGCAGACCGTACCGGTTGCCGTCTTGAGGCTCCAGGTGGCCGGCTTACAAATGCCTTATGGAAACCTTACTGTTCCCAATACCTTTCCCGGTACAGTAGACTAAGTCCCTTGTTGGAGCATGCCGCACGATGGGTTTTCTAGACAGCATTGAAGCCGGTTCGCAGATCGATTCGTATCGCATTGAAGCGCCCGTGGCCCGCAGCGGCATGGCGTCAATTTTTCGCGCCACCGACGTGCGCGACAACCGCCAGGTGGCGCTGAAGATTCCTCATCCCGACATGGAAGCCGATCCCATTCTCTTCGACCGCTTTCAGCGCGAAGCCGGCATTGGCGAAAAGCTTTGCCATCCCAAGGTGATGAGGGTATTCGGCGGCGAAAAGCGCTCCCGCATCTACATGGTCATGGAGTGGTGCGAGGGCCGGCTGCTGCGCCAGATCATGGATGAGGGCCGTATGCCGCAGGAGCGCGCCATCCGGATTGCGGCGGCTGTCCTCGACGCGCTGGAATACATCCATACCAATGGCGTAGTCCACCGCGATCTTAAGCCGGAAAACATCATGGTCGATGACGAGGACAACATCAAGCTAATCGACTTCGGAATTGCCAGCGACTCGGCTGCGCGACGGCTCACCTATGCCAACTTCACCGCCACGCTCGGCACGCCAAATTACATCTCTCCGGAGCAGGTGAAGGGCAAGCGCGGAGATGGACGCTCTGACATTTACGCCGTCGGTATCATTCTCTACGAGATGCTTACCGGCCGGCAGCCTTTTTCCGGTTCTTCACCAATGGAAGTCATGAACGACCGTCTTCTCAACTATCCCATGCCCCCCACCATCGCTTGCTCCTCCATCTCGCCTCAATTGCAGGAGGTTCTTTATCGCGCCTTGGAGCGTGACCCCAAGAATCGCTATCCCAAGGCGCGCGACTTTCAACGGGATCTGGAACACCTGGACCAGGTGGGCGTGGAAGACCGGGTAGAATTTCGCGACTGGAACAAGCGCAAGGCCCAACTGCCCCGCAAGATTCTCTATTATTCGGCCCTGGCGCTCATCCCCGTTATCATTTTGTTGCTGATGATGTTGGTGGCACGCCGACACTAACTCACACTTATTACGCCGTTGACTCTCAGTCCGATGCTGCGCGATTCCACCAGCGTTAGCGACTAACCCCTATTTCTAACGATCCGCCAAGAATCATAGCGCTGTCCTCGTGGCCCTCGGAGACTGCCCGCTTTGGCCTGTCGCGCCACCTGTGTGAAATGTGTAAGCTAGAGCCCTTCGCCTCTGTCAGAAATCTTCACGGCATCCTTATAACTGAAACTCTACGCTGGGGTTGGAACAAATCGCCATTTCACCCCTGGAGGGAGAACCATGTCAAAGTACAAATTGGAATATATCTGGCTGGACGGCAAGAAGCCCGTCCCCGAATTGCGTGGCAAGACTCAACTCAAAGACTTTGATAAGCCACCCACGCTTGCCGACCTGCCTCTGTGGGGATTTGACGGCAGTTCCACCATGCAGGCCGAGGGCAGCAAGTCCGACTGCATTCTGAAGCCTGTGGCTCTCTATCCAGATGCAAGCCGCAAGGACGCTTATATCGTTCTCAGCGAGGTCATGCATCCGGATGGAACCCCGCACTCCACCAATGCACGCGCCACCATCGAGAACGACCCTGACCTGTGGGTTGGTTTTGAGCAGGAATATTTCCTCTATAAAGACGGACGTCCTCTCGGATTCCCGGAGGGTGGTAACCCTAGCACCCCCCAAGGCCCGTATTACTGCGGCGTAGGCTACAAATATATGGGCAGTCTGGCCCGCACTATCGTCGAGGAGCACCTCGATCTCTGTCTCGCGGCCGGCATCAATCACGAAGGCATCAACGCTGAAGTTGCCAAAGGCCAATGGGAATTCCAGATCTTTGCTAAAGGCTCCGCCAAAGCGGCCGACGATGTGTGGACAGCCCGTTACCTGATGTTCCGTCTCTGCGAGAAATACGAAGTGGATTTCGTGCTGCATTGCAAGCCCATTAAGGGCGACTGGAATGGATCGGGCATGCATTGCAACTTCTCAACCAAATATCTCCGCGATGTTGGAGGCAAGGCCTACCTTGAAGCTCTCATGAAGGCTTTCTCCGATAACGTAGCAGCACATATCGCGGTGTATGGGCCCGACAACCATCTGCGCTTGACCGGTCTGCACGAAACGCAGGCCATCGACAAGTTCAGCTATGGCCTCTCAGACCGCGGCGCCTCGGTCCGGTTGCCGGTCAACTTCATCAAGAATGGTTACAAGGGCTATCTGGAAGATCGCCGCCCGAATTCCGAGGGCGACCCCTACCAGATCGTGTCGCAGGTGTTGAAAACAATCAATAGCGTCCCGAAACCTTGATGCGCGGAAAAGTTCTCGAACATCCTGGCGAATCGCGTGTAAATGCTGCGCCTCGCGTACGCCAGGAGGCGAGCAGCGTGTAGTCGGATCATGGTCAAGGGGAGCAGCCCCGGCGCCGCATGGGAGAGGCGCCGGGGCTGCTGTTATGTAGTCTTCTTGTGGTGCGCCGGCTTGGCAGCCAGAGGCTTGCGCGGCGCCGGCTTCACCGCCGTTTCGTCTACCGGCGTAGTCCCCGATACATCCGCAGCAAAATTCGCTCCGGCTGGCACCAGATAGTCCTCCACCTTCTGGCCATCGTTGGCACCCGTGGCCACGCTCACGCGCGAAGCATCAATGCCCTTCTCGGTGACCAGGTAGTCCTTGGCATTGACGGCGCGCTGTGCGCCCAAATCCACAGTCGGGGCAGCCTTGGCGTGCCTCTTTGTCTTCTTCGGAGCCTTTTCCGCGGCGGTCGAGTCACCCACCAGGACCACCTTGGCGTCTGCTTGTCTGTTCAGATCCAGAGCTATTTCGTCCAGACATGCCTTGGCTTCGTTATCCACGCGCGCCGGGCGCTTGCTGTCTTTCTCGAAGGCGATGGAGCAAAGCGCCTGCGCGTGAGGAACCGGAGCCACATAGGGAGCAGTGATGGTCACCGTGGCACTGGCGGAGACCGTTTGACTCTTGTCGTCGGTCACCGTGCAAGTAATTGCCGTGGCGCCTGTCGGCGCTCCCGTTGACGAGTAAACAGCGCTGGCGCCGCTGCCGCTAACGCTGCCTGCCGCTGCCGCGTAGCTATAGGTCAGGGGCCGGTTTTGGGGGCTCACGCCCACCGCGGTAATGTTCGCGGTCTCGCCTGGATTGATGGTCGCGGGATTGGCCGAGCAACTAATTGTCGGCGGCTCGAATGCCTTGACCGTAAAGCTGGCAGTGCCCTGCGCGCTTTCCCAGGGCTTCAAGCCTTCCTTGCCGGGCTTGCCTTCCTTCACGGCGCAGTTTGCGGTGTAAGAGCCAGGCGCCAATGTGGCCGTTGCTACCGAGGCCGAAGCCCCGCTGCCGGTCACGCCCGTGCCGCTCCAGGAGTAAACCGTGTTCAATTTGGGATTGAGGTTACTGGCCGTCGCGGTCAGCGATACCGGATCGCCGGGGAAAACCGTAGACGGGCTGGCCGAGCACGCGAGCGCTACCCCCAGGGGCGGCGCATACTTGCCTAAGTGGTAGTCGATACCAAAGGCTAGCCGAAGGTCGTTCTGCGTATCCGAGGAGCCATTGGGCAGCTCGGTCCTAACATAGTCCGCCTCGATCAAGCGCAAGCCTAAGCTCTTTGAAAAGAAATAGTTAAACCCTCCGCCAGCCTGCAAGGCAAACGAACTTGCCGTGGAAACGAGGCCCGTCCCGGAAGGGAAGCCACCGTCGAACGCATGCGTCCCGCCAAAAAGCCCCTGGCCATAAACCTGCATCCGGGGTCTTCCCTGCGCCGCAGCGCTAGTGTTCCAAACTGTGTAGGTATAGCGTGGCCCGCCCAGGAACGAAATCTTGTTGATATCGATGCCGGGCACATAGTTCGAAGCATGGTCTCCTGTCACCGTGGCGGCAATGCCCAACCCTTTCCAGAACGTTACAGCCACGTCTGCTCCGCCGCCTTTGAGCCAGAAGCAGCATTGCCCAGGCACCAACTCCGCGCGCTCGACCGCGAAGGTTATCCCAATGTCTGTATAGACCGACGAAGCCGGCTTCTGCTGTGACCAGGCGGATAGCCCCGCCAGGATCAATACGCTCAACACGAGCGCCCTTCCGCGACGAAACATGCGCATATTCAGTCTCCTTGTTACTCAACCGTGAGTAGGACAGTGGTGACGTGCAACAGCGCCCCCCGGGCGGCGGTTACCGACTATGGTATAGGAATTTTCGTCGGGTCAAACAAGCCGTCTGCTGAAAATTATTGCCCAGCCCAGACAACCGCAAGTGAGGGCGACTGGCTGCACCTTCTTGCTCACGCCTGGACCGGCCAACGCGGATGGGCCGCCGGTGCCGCGGCTATTTTAACCCTTCCCTACTGCAAGGCCGGAGTCTTCCAAGCAACTTCCGCCGAGGTGCTACCAAAGTCCGGTTGCCGTGAAGACCACCACGAGTCGCGGAAGAACTACCTTTATCGTTCGCTAGAAGCGCCAACGGACGCATAGAATGCTGGCATGTTTCTCTTCCCGTCTCATTCCCAGGCTCACCGCAACCGCCTCACCTCATAGCTTCAGGCTGCAACGCCAGCCTGATGGAATCGGAAGGAAGGAGCCGCACAGTGAACGACTTCAACCAGGCGAGGCAGTTCGCGCTTACCGCCGAGCAACAAGCCATCCACAATCTGGCGGCATCTTTCGCACAGGAGAAGATTGCACCGTACGCCATCCAATGGGACCGCGACAAATTCTTTCCCTTGCATGTAGTGCGTAGCGCCGCAACGCTCGGCTTCGGCGGCATCTGCGTTGCCGAAGATACGGGCGGAAGCCAAATGAGCCGCTTGGAAGCAGTATTGATTTACGACGGGCTTGCAGCGGCGTGTCCTTGCATTGCCGGATATTTCTCCGTCCACAACATGGTCGCATTCATCGTGGATACGTTCGGCAACCAGCAACAGCGAAGGCAATGGCTGCCGAGCATGTGTAGCCTCGAACTCCTGGGCGCTTACTGCCTTACCGAGCCGTCGTCCGGTTCGGACGCAGCAGCCTTATCCACCCGCGCCACAACGGAGGGCGGCCATTACATCCTCAATGGCGTAAAACAATTCATCTCCGGAGCAGGGGATGCCGACCTCTATGTGGTCATGGCGCGGACCGGGCCTGCCGGCCCTCGCGGGATCTCGGCATTTGTGGTGGAGAAAGGCGTGGCCGGACTCTCTTTCGGTCCTATCGAAAAAAAGATGGGATGGAACGCGCAGGCCACTCGCCAGGTGATCCTCGACGGCGTGCGCATCCCGGCGGAAAACCTTCTTGGCGCCGAAGGCAGCGGGTTCTCCATCGCCATGACAGCCCTGGATGGCGGAAGGTTGAACATTTCCGCATGTTCGCTGGGCGGCGCGCGGGCCGCAATGAATAAGGCCCGGGCTTACATGCAGGAGCGCTTGGCATTTGGCCGCCGCCTGGCCGAATTCCAGGCACTTCAATTCCGCCTGGCCGATATGGCCACAGAATTGGAAGTGGCGCGAACGTTTCTCTGGCGTGCTGCATCCGCTCTCGATGCCCAGGAGCCTAATGCGACAATTCTCTGCGCCATGGCGAAAAGATTCGTGACGGACACGGGATTCCATGTGGCCAATGAGGCGCTGCAGTTATTTGGAGGTTACGGCTATCTCGCCGACTATGGAGTCGAGAAGATTGTGCGGGATCTGCGCGTGCATCAAATCCTCGAAGGCACAAACGAGATCATGCGCGTAATTATCGCGCGCAGCCTTCTCGATCCGCAATCGCAAGTGAAGTAACCGGCTATCACGATTCGATGGCGTTGAGGAAAGCAAATGGAGATCAACAAGAAGACATTCATCGTAACCGGCGCGGCATCGGGACTGGGCGAGGCCACCGCGCGCATGATTGTGCGGCGCGGAGGGTTTGCCGTTCTAGCCGACACCAATCCCGCCGGCGAGTCGCTTGCCGGGAAACTTGGCGAGGCCGCCCACTTCGTCCTCACCGATGTAACCCAGGAAGCCGATGGAATGCGCGCGGTGGAGTCGGCGAAAGAGAGATTTGGCGCGCTCCACGGACTGGTGAATTGCGCTGGCATAGCTCCCAGCGAACGGATCGCCGGCCGCAACGGGCCGCACAGCTTGGAGAACTTCGCGCGGGTCATTTCGATCAACCTCATCGGCACATTCAACATGCTTCGCCTCGCTGCCGACGCCATGATGGGCAATGAGCCGATGGCCGACGGAGAACGCGGCGTCATCGTCAATACCGCGTCGATCGCCGCGTTTGAAGGCCAGATCGGACAGATTGCCTATGCCGCATCGAAGGCTGGCGTTGCCGGCATGACGCTGCCGGCCGCGCGCGAATTGGCGCGCTACGGCATTCGCGTGGTTACCATCGCGCCGGGGCTGTTCATGACTCCCATGATGGCCGCATTTCCGCTCGCCGTGCAGGAGTCACTTGCCCAAACCGTTCTCTTTCCAAAACGCCTGGGCAAGCCTGAGGAATTCGCCGAGCTTGTGGCGTCTATCTGCGAACTCACCATGCTCAATGGAGAAACCATCCGCCTGGACGGCGCCTTGAGAATGTCACCCAAATGAAGGGGTAGGTCGATGAGAGACGTAGTGATCGTGAGCGCGGTGCGCACTCCCGTTGGCAAATTCATGGGAGCGCTGAGCGAGATAGGCAGCGTGGAACTGGGCGCGCTGGTTGTCCGCGAAGCCGTCCGGCGCGCAGGTGTCGCGGCAGATACAGTGGACGAGTGCGTGATGGGATGCGTGCTGCCCGCGGGCCTTGGACAGAATCCCGCGCGTCAGGCCGCTTTGCGTGGCGGCCTTGCGAACACCGTCAGCGCTCTCACCATTAACATGGTTTGCGGCAGTGGATTGAAGGCCGTGGCCCTGGCGGCCGAAAGCATTATGTCCGGCAACGCGGAGATCGCTGTGGCGGGCGGCATGGAGTCCATGACCAATGCGCCTTATCTTCTGCCGCAGGCTCGCAGGGGATTTCGCCTGGGCGATGCAAAGGCCGTCGACTCGATGATCCTGGACGGATTGTGGTGCGCGCTCGACGATCAGCACATGGGCATAACCGGCGAGTTGGTGGCCGAGACTTACTCCATCACGCGCGAGATGCAGGATACCTATGCTCTTGAAAGTCATCGCCGCGCCGCGGTGGCCTGGAGCCAAGGCCGCTTCGACGCAGAGGTCTTGCCTGTTCTGTTGCCCGCGAAGGATGGCAGCGCGCCCATTAAATTTCACATGGACGAGAGTGTGCGCAACGATGCTTCCATGGAGGCCTTGGCTCGCTTGCGTCCCGCCTTCAAGCCAGATGGAACTGTGACCGCTGGCAATGCCCCCGGAATGAACGACGGCGCAGCCGCAGTACTGTTGATGACAGCCGAGCGTGCCGCGGATCTCGGACTGAAAGCAATGGTTACGATCCGCGCCCAGGCTACCAGCGGTATCGAACCAAAGTGGGTCATGATGGCTTCGGTCAACGGCGTGCGCAAGGTGCTGGAGCGCGCCGGTTGGAGCATCGGCGACGTCGATCTCTTCGAGCTGAACGAGGCCTTCGCTGTGCAGTCGCTGGGCGTGACGAAGGAACTGGGTATCGCGCTCGACAAGGTCAACGTGAATGGCGGCGCGGTGGCCATCGGCCATCCGATCGGAGCCAGCGGCGCCAGAATCCTGGTAACGCTGATCCACGAGATGATGCGCCGCGATGTAAAGAAGGGAATAGCCGCTCTCTGCCTGGGCGGTGGAAATTCCGTGGCTCTGGCAGTCGAGCGCCCGTGATCGAAGAGCGCGCCTCTTCTCATGGCACGTACAAATCGACGTACTCGTTTACAGCCATCGATTCAAGACGCTCCTTGTCGAGCGAAGCCACGAGAATTGCATTTTCACGGTCCGGGTTGTAGCGCCGCCGCAAATTGGTTCTGAACTTCTCCACAAGCTGCGGCAGGGCTTCTTCGCGACGCCGCCGGTGACCGAGAGGATACTTGACTCTCTCTTCGAACACCGTCCCATCGTTGAGTTCCACGCGCAACGCGTTGGCAATCGATCGCTTCTCGGGGTCGTGATATTCCCTGGTAAACCGCGGCTCTTCGATGCACTGCATCTTCGCTCGCAGCGCGTCGATACGCGGGTCGGCGGCAATCGCATCTTCATAATCGCCGGCCGTCAGCCTGCCGAAGAGGAGCGGAATTGCAACCATATATTGCACGCAGTGGTCGCGATCAGCGGGGTTGGCCAGCGGCCCTTTCTTGTCGATGATGCGCAGGCAAGCTTCGTGCGTACGAATGGTGATCGCCCGGATCTCTTCCGCCGTCTTGCCCAGCGCTGCCAGATGTGCGTGCACGACCATCGCGCACTCCACCGCAGTCTGCGCATGGAATTCGGCAGGATAGCTCACCTTGAAGAGAACATTCTCCATCACGTAAGAGCCATAGGGCCTCTGAAAGCTGAACTCCCGGCCTTGGAAAGAAGCATCGTAAAATCCCCAAGTCTTTGCGGTCAGCGCCGAGGGATAGCCCATCTCGCCCGCGCGCGCCAGCAGCGCCAGGCGCACAGCGCGGCTGGTAGCGTCACCCGCGGCCCAGCTCTTGCGCGATCCGGTGTTGGGCGCGTGCCGGTAAGTGCGCAGGCTTTGTCCATCCACCCATGCCAGCGAAAGCGCGGCGATGGTCTGCTCTCGATTCAATCCAAGCATTTGGCTCACCACCGCAGTCGAAGCCACCTTTACCAGCACAACGTGGTCCAGTCCCACTTTGTTGAATGAGTTCTCCAGGGCCAGGCATCCCTGAATCTCATGCGCCTTGATCATCGCCGTCAGCACCTGCTTCATGCGCAGAGGCTGGCGGCCTTCGGCAATCGATGTGCGCGAGAGCCAGTCGGCCGTGGCCAGAATGCCCCCCAGGTTGTCTGAGGGGTGCCCCCATTCCGCCGCCAGCCACGTGTCGTTGAAGTCCAGCCAACGAATCATTGCCCCGATGTTGAACGCCGCCTGCACCGGATCGAGCTGAAAGGCTGTGCCCGGAACTCGCGCGCCTTTGGGAACCTCGGTCCCCGGCACAATCGGCCCCAGCAGTTTGGTGCATGCCGGATATTCCAGAGCTTCCAATCCGCAGCCCAATGTATCCATCAGACAGGTGCGC
>Ga0181520_10011668_pt1 | contig 11478 bp, 8 predicted proteins | sample PEATcosm2014_Bin_29_FD_132451 | JGI IMG/M metagenome (GOLD analysis project Ga0181520, IMG submission 132451) | Peatland microbial communities from MTU Mesocosm Facility, Houghton, MI, USA - PEATcosm2014_Bin02_30_metaG | ecosystem: Environmental > Terrestrial > Soil > Wetlands > Peat | place...
TGATCGTAATGGTCCCTGAAGTGTTCCCAAGCTGCAGGTTCAGCGAAGCGTTCGGATCATCGAAATTCTGGGTTGTCAGGGTACCCGTGTAGGTTGTCAAAGCAGTTCCGAGGTTGATGCTTTTACCGGACCACCACTGATGCACATTCCCTGTACCGGTGTAGTCTATTCCATTTTCTTGAAGGTTGACGGTGATGACATCTGCAGGGTTGGTGGAACTGGCTTGAATCGAATACTGATAGGTCGAGTATTTGGTCAGAGAAAGACTACCCGAGGCTATTCCGACATCATAATTATTGCTTCCTCTGGTTCCGCTTCCGACGATAATGGAATTCCCCTGGTACGACACTTGTGCATTGGCATTATCGAAGTAGTACGTATACCAGTCGTAATTCCCATAAGCGAAATTCCCGTTCGTGATCATCTCCGGCGCGGTCACGGAGGGTGGAGTCGCCGCGGCGGCGAGAATGTTGACATTCTGGTTAGCCGGGATCGACGTCCCTCCCTCCGCGTCGATGGCGGCGAGGTAGTAGGTCGATCCGGCGGTCGTCGCGAAGTAGAGGCTGGCGGTTCCCGAGGAGCTGGAAATCACGTTCCCGCTCGGATCGACGATGCCGAAATACGGCACCGCCGTCGAACCCGCCGGTACGGTCATGGTGACGCTCGAGAAAGCGGAACTCGGAACGAAGCTGTACCAGGCCTCCGCTCCGTGAGTAGTCTGGTTGCCCACGGTCCAGGGTAATCCGAATTGTTGGTTCGACAAGGTCGATCCCAAGGTCAGGCTGGTCACGATGGCCGGGTTAGGCAGGCAGGTGATGCCGACTTGGGTATTCGCATTCGCGACGATCGTAAATTGGGCCGAGGTTCCGATAACGACGGGAACCGTCGAAGAATTGCTGGAATTGAAGACGCTTACGCTTAAGGTATAGGTCCCTGCTGAATAGCTCCCATGACTCGTTGGCGGAGTGAGCGTTACCGAAGTCCCCGGATTGGCCTGAGAGACGGATTGGGACCAGGTATCCACCGCGGTACCTGAGCTGTTCTTGACGGTAAAGGTCACAGAATCGGCGGCGATTATGGCCTTGGTCACGGCCGTTCCGCTCTTTGCCGAGGAAGCGGCCCATGCCGCGATGTAAGGGATCGATATCGACAGGGTTCCCTTCGCTGCCGCGTTCGCGCTTCCCTGCGAAGATTGCATAGAGACCGGCGATGAACAACCCGCGAGGATCAAGGCCGCCGTCGCGAACAAGGACAGGATTTTAAGGGTCGTTATCTTCATTTTGTCCTCCCGATCGAGTTGATGGTGGTTCCGATGGTTCCGCTGCCCGAAGCCGAAGTCGGAACGAAGTTCAAATACCCGAAGCTGGAAACCGAGCCGCCGGCATAGCCGCTGACGGGGAGCACGGTCGCAGCTCCACCTTGGATCCAATAAACCGCCGAATTCAATCCATTGGTATTAGAAAAGGTTGCGCTGAAGACGACTTGGTTGCCGATCTGGTTCAGCGAGTTGAGGGAATTGCAGGTCAAGGAATTGCCACCTGCTCCGGCAAGCGTCGGAGGAGTCGCGAGGGTCAGCCCCCAGTTTTTCCAGTAATAGGTATTTACACTTCCCCCCATATTCACCGAATTTCCAACCCAACCATTGGCGTATATATCGCCCGAGGATGTCGTCCAGGCCCACCACGCCACGCCGTTGGAATAGGATCCCGTCGATATCGGGGTTACGGTGCCATTGACCACGTATGCCGGAATGGAATTCCAGTGAGCGTCGTTACCAGTAATCAATGCGGTCAAATTGGCCATATAGGGAGATGGTTCAATAGCTTGGACCGAACCACCATTGACGGACGCGGTAGCGATCGAACCCATGGGGACGACGTTTACGACTCCGTTTTTCCAATAGACCGGCACCTGGAGATTGGTGGTCGGATCGACCAGGTATCCGCATACGTAATAATCATTCGCGCCGTTGGCGGTATTCAGGAATTCTCCATCGGACGCGTTTCCTGAAGTAGCCGTTCCATCAGGAAGTACCATGGATAGAGGTGTATATGTGCCATTATACCAATATCCTGGGATAGAATTATTAGTATTACCATTTAGGGCATTCGTGAAAGATCCGCGCATGTAAGTGTTGCCCGAAGCGTCAATCTGAAATTGCTCGTATCCACCTCTATAGACAACACCGGCAGGGGGGGTCAGAGTTTTCAAAGTTCCATTTTTCCAGTAGACGCAGGTGTAATTGTAGCTGGCATCCCATGTATTTCCGCCGATGTAGATATCCGTTCCGTAAACCGCATATCCCTCCGCTTGGCCGTAGGGTTGGGAACCGGTGGGTAGGGTCATGAGCGTTCCGTTGTACCAATAGACGGGGACCGTGTAGCCGGTGTTGGAAGTACTGACCTGCGCGTTGCCCGTCACGAAGAATACGTTGCTCGTGACGGCGCAGGTCGCGGTGAGGGTTCCGCTCGTCGCCGTGATCGTGGCCGAGCCGAGGGCGACCGGCGTCACCAAGCCCGTCGTCGAAACCGTGGCGACGGCGGTGTTGCTGCTCGACCAGGCAACTGCCGAGCCGGCGGGCGAGACGGTGGCCGTCAGCTGATACGGATTCAGGCCGATGACCAAATCCTGCTTGGTCGAGTTCAGGCTCAGCGACGGGGTCGAAGATCCTGAACCGCCGGCCGGGTTGGTACAATCGACCAAGGCGGCGAATACGATCGCCGCCAAGGCACCGGCAATCATGCTTTTCCATACGATCATTTTGACCGTCTTTCCTAACATAAAGACCTCCATTATTGATTTCGATCCCTCAGCAATTTCGATATCGTGAAGGATTCTTATTAGCTGACGTGCATTTATCGTGCCAGCAAAAATTGGGGGTTTTACCAAGCAAGGTTGATTTTTTATCAAGAAATATTGATTACTCGCAAAGAATCTTGAAGGAAGCGGAAGCCGGACAGTGCCGCTATTGGATCTGCGGCCCCGATCCTTGATCCGATATAGCCTTGGTATAGAGGATCAGCCCAGGCTTGCTCCCGTCGTCCGGAATCGTGACGCAGCTCAGCGAGTATGCGGGGAATGTGTACGAAAAGGCAGCCGCGCCGACGGCCTTGGCCAGACGGGTAAGGGCAAAGGTCTCCTGATCGTTTGTCGCGTTCTTGTTCAGGACGATAGCCACGGTCGCGGTATCGGAGCCGTTGCGGCTGGCATACACGGAGAACCCGGCGGGGGCCGTCGAAGTCAATTCCACGCTTCCCATGTTCCCGGAAACGAGCGCAAAGGCGTAGTACTCAGGACGGGGCTTCATCGTCGAAGGGTCGATGAAGCCGATCGTCCAGGATTCGCAGAGGCTCCAATAGTGCTGGGCCCAAAGCCCCTGCTCGCGGGCGGCGCCGAGGGTGTCGGCCACCCACATGGCCGCGTAGAAAGTCTGGGGGGAGGCCGGCCGGGTACTGTGCGAAGGATCGCCGTCGTAAGTGATGTTCGATTCGGTGATGGCGAAGGGCTTCGGGTTTATGCCCGCGACTAAAGCCTCTATGCTGCGAACGAAGTCTTTATACGCGCTTACGTCGCTCATGGCCTTGGCGATAGTGCAATCGCCCGGCGCGAAGGGATAGCGGTGCACCGTCACGATGTCATAACCGCCCTTGCAGTTATAGAGAAAAGGCGTGAGCCAATCGTTCGCCCCGCTCTGGTTCGGGTAGTATTTCCAGGCCAGTTCGGGGCCGAGGATCCGAATGCTCGGATCGACGGCCTTCATGGCGGAGCTGAAGGCATTGAAATCCGAGCAGAACCGATTGACGTTGTAGCCGGGAATATCGACCGCGCCATTATTGACGTCGCCGTACAGATCGGGCTCGTTGCCGATCTCCCAATACTCGACCCCATAGCCCTTCGTCACGTTGCAATAGCGCACTATCGCCGCGGCATCCGCGGGTTTGGCTGTCCCGTTATTCGCCTTGTAGTTCTCGATGAGGGGGACCTGTAAAACCGGCGCGGCGCCGACGCTTTTGCAATAGCCGATAAAGGCATCGATCTGCGAATCGCCGAAGGGATCGCTGCCGTAAGCCCCGGTGCTCTTCTCGGCGTCGTTGTTGTAGCCTCCGGCGCGAAGGACGTCGAGCTTGAGACCGCCGACCAAGGCCTGCGCGTTCGGCATATTGTCGCCGTAGCCGTCCCAGCACCAGTAGTTTTGCCCGTACCGGGTGGAGACGGTTTTCGGATTCGAGCCGTCGATCGTAATCGTGCCGGCGGCGCCGTCCGGATAGGCCATCGATGCCGCGACGGTGCTCTGGCAGCCCATAAAGACGGTTCCCGTCAAGACGAGGAGAAGACCCGACACGATCCGCTTCATTCGCCGCTCCTTCCCATATAAGACCATCTAAGGGGAAAAATCGCAAGGCGGAATCGATTCGCCAACATAGCCGCCTTCCCCGGCACCATGACCACGACATGACTTTCGGCACTCACCGCTTCCGCTCGTAAAGCGCGATATTGCAGCCATCACGAGGAGGGAAACATGGCATTGATCAGCGTAAGGGATGTAGAGAAGCACTATCAACTGGAAAAGACCCAGGCCCCGGCCCTGGTCGGCGTCAGCCTGGAAGTGGAGGCGGGCGAGCGCATATGCCTCATGGGGCCCTCGGGAAGCGGCAAGTCGACGCTGCTCAACATCATAGGATGCATCGACAAGGCCTCAGGCGGCAGCGTCGTCGTCGACGGTGAGGATACCGGAAAGTTAGACGACGCCAAGCTGTCGCGCTTCCGGAACAGAACGATGGGCTTCGTCTTCCAGAGCTTCAACCTGATTCCCGTCCTCTCGGTCTTCGAGAACGTGGAATACCCCCTTCTACTCCAGACCCTGCCGGCGAAGGAGCGGAGGGACCGGGTCCTGGCCATCCTCGAGGAGGTCGGGCTCGCCGGCTTCAGGAAGAGGAGCCCGGAGAACCTTTCCGGCGGCCAGCGTCAGCGCGTCGCGATCGCGAGGGCCCTCGTGGCGAGGCCGAGGCTCCTGATCGCGGACGAGCCGACGGCCGCCCTCGACCACGCGACGGGCAGCTCGATCATGGCCCTCATGGTCGAGCTGAACGAGACTCTCGGATCGACTTTGATCTTCTCCAGTCACGATCCCGCCGTCGCGCGCCACGCGAAGCGGATCGTCCGGATGTTGGACGGCCGAATAGAGTCCGACGGGGAAGCCGCATGAGACTCGCGGCGATGGCCTGGCGGAACGTATTCCGCCAGAAGCGGCGGACCCTGATCGCGCTCTCGGCCCTGGTGATAGGCCTTGCGGGCCTCGTAGTCTTCCAGGGCTACATAACGCGCATAATGTCCAACCTCCGAGACCGGACGATCCTCTCCGGCATCGGCCACGTTCAGGTCGCCGGCGGCGAGGGCTACTGGGAGGACGGGGAATTCGATCCCTACGCCTACCTCATGAAGGACGCCGAGCTCGGGATGTCCGAGGTTCGGAGAGTGTCGGGCGTGGAGGCGGTCTTCCCCTCGACCGGCTTCACCTCGATCGCGGGCTTCGGTGAAAAGTCGGCGACCCTCCTCGTCAAGGCCTACCCGGCGGATCGCATGTACTTCGCGCCGCCGGCCGACCCGGGATCGAAGGCGGCCGACGCGCCCAGGGACCGCTTCAGCCTCGGCGCCCTCGTCGCAGGCGCGGCCCCGGGACTTTCGGATCGGTATCGGATAGTCCTCGGCGAAACCGCCGCGCGCATACTCGGCGCGCGGGTGGGCGACGTCGTCACCCTGATGGGCCTCCTGCCCGAGGGCGCCTTGAACGGCCGCGACTTCACGGTCGCGGCGGTCTACCGCGATCCCGGCAGGGACAAGCTCTTCGCCTTTACGGACTACCGGACGGCGATGGACTTCACGGGCATCTCGGAGCCGCCGGTCTTCCACGTGCTCCTGAAGGACTCGGGCCGCGCGGAAGCCCTCGCGGCGAGTCTCCCGCTCGGCCTGCCGCGCCGCCCATGGCCCCGGCTCGCTCCCTACTACCTCCAGGTGAACACCATGTTCAACGGCTTCCTGGCGGTCATCCGCTCGATAATCCTCCTGGTCACCCTCTTCATCCTCGGCAACACGATGAACCGGATAGTCTTCGAGCGCATGCGCGAGTGGGGCACGCTCCGCGCCCTCGGCACGCCGAGGCGGAGCATCCTCGCCCTCGTCGTGCTGGAGGGCTCTTTCCTCGGGCTCGTCGGGTCGGCCCTGGGCATAGGACTGGGCTTCGGGCTCTCGGAGCTCATCAATATGGGAGGGGGCCTCCCCTTCCGGGAGGGGACCGGCCTCGCTTTGCACGTGATCAAGCTCGCGCCCGACCTGCGAGCGGTCTGGCTCAACATGCTCCCCGTCGCGGCCACGGCCGCCCTGGCCTCCCTCTTCCCGGCGGGCCGGGCCGTCGGCATGACGCCGGCGGAATGCCTCAGGCAGATATAGGAAAGACGCCATGAAACATTTCGTACTGACCATGGTGATGGCCGCGCGCAACCTGAACCGCAATCGCCGCCGGACCGTCTCGACCCTCCTCGCGATCGCGGTCGGCCTCGTGGGCCTCACCTTCCTGGACGGCTACGTCACCTACTCGATGCGCGGCCTCGGGGAGGTCGTAATCCACAGCGGGACCGGCCACATCCAGGCCGCCCTCTCGCCGAGATACTTCGACGAGGGCGACGACGACCCCATCCCCTTCATGCTTCCGGACGCGAAGAGGCTCGAAGCCGAGCTGCGCTCCCTGCCCGAAGTGGCGGACGTGCTGCCGACCCTGTCCTTCATCGCCGTCATATCCGCGAAAGGCAGGACGAGCACGGCCCAGGTGAGCGCCCTGCCGATCGCCCAAGCCAAGGCCGATCTCGATGAGCGCGAGATCGCCGCGGGACGCGATCTCGCGCCGGGCGATAAGGGCAGGATCCTCGTCGGGCGAGGCCTCGCCCGGAAGCTCGGCCTCGCGCCGGGCGACCGGGTCTCGCTCTTCGCGGTAGGCGAGGGCGGCGGCGTGAACACCCTGAGCTACACGATAGCCGGAACGACGTCGACGATCATCGCGGCCCTCGACAATGTCTCCGTGTCCATGGACCTGGGCGACGCCTCGACCCTGCTCGGGACCGAGGCCGTGCCCCGGCTCACCGTCTTCCTGAAATCGACGGGCGATACCGAGCGCGTCGCGACTCGGCTCGCCGCGGCCTCTGGCGCCGGCCCCGCCGGGCCCGGCGCCCTGGATGCAGCCTCCGGCCTCACCTTCCGAACCTGGGAGGAGCTCTCGCCCTACTATCGCCAGGCCAGCTCGGTCTATCGGATGATCTCCGCCGTGGCCAGGCTCATCGTCCTCGTGGTCGCGCTCTTCTCCATCTCGGGGACTCTCTCCCTCGCCATCCTCGAGCGCCTGCGGGAGATCGGCACGCTCCGGACCTTCGGTTCGAGGCGCTCCCATGTCACGGTCATGTTCCTCGCCGAGGGTCTCGCCCTCGGACTCGTCGGGGTGATCGCGGGAGCGGCGATCGGCTGGGGAGGCATCGCCGCGGTCAACGCCGCCGGCGGAATGACCGTTCCGCCCCAGCCCGGGACGAGCTCCGCGCTCACCATCCTCTTCAGGCCCGAGCTTTCCACCTTCGTCCAAAATGCCCTGTGGGTCATTCTGGCCGCGGCGGCCGGGGCCATCGTACCGGCCTCTCTATCCTCCCGGCGAGTCATCGCCGAGCTGCTCAGATCCAAATAGGAGTACGACATGAAGATCCTCTTCGCCTGCCTTATATCTTGCCTGGCCCTCGGGGCCCTGGGCGCCCAATCCTCCGCCGAGCTCCTCGCGCGGATCGACGAGCGCCGGACCATACCCGACATGAGCTTCGACATGCGCATAACGTCCTTCGAGTCCGGGAAGCAGAAGGACTATAACGTACTGCGGGGCGACGTGAAGGTCACGGAGGCCGGCAACTCGGTCCTCGTCTACTTCTCTGAGCCGGCCTCGGTCAAAGGGCGCAAGATGCTCATGGACGGCCGCGTGGTGTACTACCTCTTCCCGAGGACGCGGAACCCGATACGCCTCTCCCCCCTCCAGGTCCTCCTCGGCGAGACCTCCAACGGCGACGTCGCGCGCACGGGCTTCGCGAAAGACTACGACGTGAGCGCATTTTCAGAGGAGCTCAGGGAGGGCGCGGACTGCTATCTCTTCAAGCTGGACGCGAAGGCGGACAGGAAGGACTCGACCTACGCGAAGGTCGATTTCTGGGTCGAGAAGGTCAGTCTGCGGCCGGTCTACGCCGAGTTCTCCGCGGCGGATGGGAAACTGCTCAAAAAGGCCGTATACGAGGACTATAGGACAGTCGAGGGCAAGGACCTCCCCTACACCCTCGACATCACGGACGGAGACGACCCGCAGAAGCATACGACGATGGTCTACCTGGGCATCGGGCGAAAATCCCTGCCCGAGACGGCCTTCCGCAGGGACTACCTCGACGAGTGGACTCCGGAGCTGCCCCGATGAGCCGGATCCTCCTCGCGTGCATCGCCGTGGTCCTCGCGCTGGCCTCGGTCCAACGGGCGCAGGGGCTCGAGGTCGAGGCCGACCTGGACGTATTTCCGGCCGCGAGTCTCGCGCAGGAGGGGGGAGGGCAGAGCATGCAGGTCGAGGCGACCAGGATCGTGGCCCAATCGGCCATCTCGCACAAACAGGCCCTCGGCGAAGGACTCACGCTGTCCGGCACCGCCTGGCTCGACGCCGACAGCCTCCCCTCCGACTCTCCCCTCGCGGTGCCCGCGACGAAGCTCGACATGAACGCCCGTCTCCTCGAGTTCGGCCTCGAGTGGGAGGCGCTGCCCGGCGCGCTGATCCTCGACCTGGGGAAGAAGATCATCCATCCCTCCTCGGGCTTCTTCAAGACGCCGCTCAACATGCTCTCCCGCCCCGCGGTCGGCGACGTGCCTTCCTCTACCGCGGCGTCAGTGGGCAAGTGGGAAGAGGGTTGGGTCGGCGCCGACCTCACCTGGCTGGTAGGGAAGCTGACCGTGGCGAATTTCTTCTCCCCACGGCTCGACTGGGGCCAGGGAGCCGATCAAGTCCTTCAATATATCAGCCAACAGCAGAGCGAGTACGACGACCTCCTGCGCCTGGGCCTCCATATCGGCGAGGTGGACCTCAGGCTTCTCGCACTGGGCTCCGCGGATTCGATCGGCGGAGCGGATCCGAACCTCCATATCCAGACCGGGGCAGGCCTCGACGTCAACGTCGGGGACAGTCTCACCGTCCGCGCGGAAATCAGCGCGGCCGATTCGACGGAACGACTGTACGTCGTCGATGCGACCCGGATGACGAGCCAGGCTGAAAGCGTCGCCTGGGCCCCCCGCGCCCTCCTCGGCTTCACCTGGGCGGAAGGCGGCGCCAAGGATCTGTCGGTGATGGCGGAGTACTACTACAACGGCCTCGGCTTCGTCGGCTCCGACTACGATCGGCTGATGCAATATTCCGGTAACAGCCTCGCCGCGGCGGGGCGGAACGTCGCCGGGGGCCAGGGCGTCGCCGACATCCTCGACCAGTACGGCAGCTTCGAGGCGGCGCGACACTACGGCTTCGCGCGCGTCGCAGGCAATATAGAGGACGACCTTACCGCCCAACTATGGGTCGTCACGAACCTGCAGGACCTATCCTGCATGACCGGCGCCGTCCTCACCTACACGAGGGATGCCTGGGCGGTATCGGGAGCCCTCGTCGACGCCTGGGGCGGATCGAATACCGAGGAGGGACTGTCCCCCCTCCTCTGGAGGCTCGACCTCGAGCTCAGTCTCTTTTTCTGATCCGTCGCCGGGAAGGGGAGGATATACTGAAGGCCATGACGCAAGGCTCAGCCGATTCGTGGAGGATGGGGGGCAGTCCCGCGATCATGCATTTCGCCGGCTACGGCACCGTCGTCGGCATCGCGATCGCGGAAGGCCTGACCGTGGCGCCCGGCCCTTCGCTGATCCTGACCCTGGCCTTCATGGCGGGATTCCTGTGCCTGCTCGTCCTCATGTTCCGCGAATTCCCGCGTCCGGGCAAAGCCCGGTTCATCGCCCTGTCGTCGGCCCAGACGGCGCTCGGCATCGGCGTCATGCTGGCGGGTTCTTCTCCCCTGCTCGGAGGAGTCGTATTTTTCGTCCTCTGCGCGGTCGTCGCAAGGAAGCTGTCCCTTGCCGCGGCCCTGGCTTTGGACGGTCTGGCCTCGCTGGCGTTGTACGCCGGCCTCTTGATGCGAGGGCGGGGCGGCGAATGGGCGGCGGACGTCCTGCCCTATGGATTCGGGGTTTTCGCGGTGATGGCCCTATCCCTCACCCTTCGCCGCGCCCAGGAGGCGAGGGCGGAGAGCCAGAGGCTGCTCGACGAGCTCAACGACGCCCATGGCCGGCTTCGCGACCTCGCGGTCCTCGAGGAGCGCCAGCGGCTTGCCCGCGAGATGCACGACGCCGTCGGGCACCGGCTCACCGCCGCCGCGATGCTCCTCGAAGGGGCGGCGAGGCTCGTCCCGACCGAGCCCGACCGAGCGGTCCGCCTGGTGGAGACCTCGCGCGACCAGGTACGCGAGAGCCTGGCCGAGCTGCGGACCGCCGTGACCGCCCTGCGGGAGGATGCCTCCGGCAGGCTTCCCCTCGCGGGCATACTCGGCGCCATGGTAGACGTCTTCGGGCAGTCGGCCGAAGCGAAGGCGAGTCTGCACGTCCAGGAAGGGGCCTGCCCGAGCCTGATACCGAGCGCAAGCTCGTCCTGACGCGCAGCGCGCAGGAAGCCCTCACCAATGCGCAGAAGCACTCGGGCGCCTCCCGCGTAGAGCTCCGCCTCGGCTTCGACGGCGAGGCCTACGAGCTCGAATGCCGAGACGACGGGCGCGGCCCCCCCGCCGCGGACGCTTCCCCGACCCCTGGGGCCGCGGGCGGCTTCGGCCTCGGCAACCTCAGGGCGCGGGCGGCCACCTTCGGCGGAAGCGTCGAGCTCCTGCCGGCCGAGGGAGGAGGCGCCCTCCTCAGGCTGCGTCTTCCCTATCCATCGATGAAGGAGGGCAAGGTTGGAGCCGAGAGCTAGCGTCCGCGTCCTCGTCGTAGACGACCAACAGCTCGTCAGGGAGGGACTGAAGACTCTCCTCGAATTCGAAGAGGGCATCGAGATCGTCGGCGAGGCGGCCGACGGCGCGGGCGGAATCGCGGCCTTCCTCTCCTCCTCTCCCGACGTCGTGCTCATGGACATCAGGATGCCGGGCATGGACGGCGTCGAGGCCACGAAACGGATCAGGGCCCTCGACCCCGAGGCCAGGATCCTGATCCTGACGACCTTCGACGAGGACCGGCTCGTGTTCGAGGCCGTGCGCTCCGGCGCGCGCGGTTACCTGCTCAAGGATATCTCGGGGGCCGCCCTCGCGGCCGCGGTGCGCGACGTAGCCTCGGGCGGCGCGGCGCTCGGACCTGACGTGGCGCTCAAGGTCATGGATGCCTACGCGCGGCTTGCCGGCA
>Ga0181520_10011669_pt1 | contig 11478 bp, 8 predicted proteins | sample PEATcosm2014_Bin_29_FD_132451 | JGI IMG/M metagenome (GOLD analysis project Ga0181520, IMG submission 132451) | Peatland microbial communities from MTU Mesocosm Facility, Houghton, MI, USA - PEATcosm2014_Bin02_30_metaG | ecosystem: Environmental > Terrestrial > Soil > Wetlands > Peat | place...
AACTGACGCCGGGAGAAGTCACGGAAACCGTTGAAGTGCAGGCAGCGGGTGGAGGTCTTCAGACCGATTCTTCAACCCTGAGCAGCTCCATCAACGAACAGGCCACGCAGGATCTTCCCTTGAATGGCCGCAACATAGTCAATCTGGTGCAACAGCAGGTAGGCGTAAATTCAGGTGTTCAGAATGGCGTTGGCGCAGGCAACCGTCCAGACGATCGACGTCCGACGTCTTCGGCCTCGGCGAATGGCCAGGAAGAGCTATTCAATCTGTATCTGCTGGATGGCCTGGAAAATTCCGACAGGATCTCCGGCCTGATTGGGGTGCAACCCTCCATCGACTCAATCGAAGAAGTGCGCGTAAATACTAATCTCTACAGCGCGGAATTGGGACGCACTGCCGGGGCAGTCATCTCAATCATCACCAAAGCCGGCACCAACACTATTCATGGTAGTGCTTATGAGTTCCTTCGCAACGACATCACTGACGCGCGAAACTACTTCGCCAACCCCTCGATCATTACTCGAAATCCAGAATTGCGTCAGGATCAATTCGGTGGCAGCCTAAGTGGTCCGATCGCGAAGAATGAGGCGTTTTATTTTGGAGACTATGAGGGATTCCGGCAAGTAGATGCCACCAACACAGTCTATACTTCCACGGTGCCAACTCTCTTTGAGCAGACCAATCCGGGAAACTTCACCGATTTACCAGGTGGCACCATCGTTACCCCTGATCCGACCTCCCTCGGATATTTCAAACTCTACCCGAAGCCAAACAATGGTTCCGCCACAGCTACCAGCAACAACTTCATATACGATCCAGCTCGCACACAGCAAGCGAACACATATGATGCCCGCGTTGACGCCAATCTCAACCCTAACAACTTACTCTTTGCACGCTTCTCGTTCAACGGTGCAAATACATTTATCCCCGGGCAATTTCCGGCGGTAAACGGTGTCTACCCTGGAGGGCAGATTGGTGGGACCTTTCCCGGTACCGCGAGGGAGCAAGCCTATAGCTCCCAGGTCAATTACACTCACATCTTCAATCCAAGGATTCTGCTCGAATTGCGCACAGGTTTTGGGCGTCTGGTCACCAACTCCTACGCTCTCAACGACGGAAAGAACTTAAACAACACCGCCACATATTCGATACCCGGTGTGGACGGCTCTTATCTAACAACTGGCCTCGCGGTTATGAACATCCCCGGCTATACGCCGCTTGGGGACGATATTTATCTGCCGATCCAACGAACCCAGAACACGTTCCAGAACAATGGTGCGGTTACCATCACAAAAGGACCGCATACGATAAAGTTCGGCGCCGGTCTGACACGTCGTCAACTGTCGCTGTTCCAGAATCCATATGGTACGGGAATGTTCGTCTGGGTCTTGGGCGGGAATGCTACGGGAGACATGGAGAGCTTCGTCCATGGCGGCCCATACGTATATACTCGAACGACTCAGCTCGAGACGATCCCCCTCCGCATTTGGGAGCCAAGTGTTTTTGCCCAAGACGACTACCGCTTGAATCCGAAGCTTACAGTCAATGTTGGGATACGGTATGACATTTTTACCGCGTCTTCTGATCCCAATGGAACCTACTCCAACCCAAATCTCACGACGGGCCAGATGGTTGTGAGCAATACCGGCGGCGTAAAGACACGCCACACAAACTTTGCTCCCCGTGTCGGGTTTTCAGCATCCCTTACACCAAAGACCGTTCTCCGTGGTGGGTTTGGCCTTACGTTCTTTCCCACAGATGTCCAACAAGCGCTCCCCCTATGGAATCCTCCAAATACATATTCCACGGGGTCGGTAAGAGTTACTGCCACACCATTGTCGGATGGTATCCCTGCTCCGGTTGTCCCTTCAACAACTAACATCACCGGCGCCCTTAATGCTAAACCTTTCAACTATCACACCGGTTACGATGAGCAATTCAATTTAAACATCCAGCAAGATTTTGCGGGATACATCGTCTCGGTTGGTTATGTTGGTGAATTAGGGAAACATCTGGTACAGGAGATAACAAACATTGACCTTCCGACGCCCTCAGGCAACAGCACCGTGGGGCCACTTCCATATGCTGTGCAATTTCCAAAAGTGAACGCTATCCAGCAATTTCTTGACGAGGGATTCTCGAAATACCACTCGTTGCAGGCTAATGTCGATAAACGGATAGCAAAAGGCCTGAACTTCAACGCAAACTACACCTGGGGCCATGCGCTCGATGACCTGAACAGCGGTTCAGCTTTCGTAGGCTCTCCATATGGACTGTTGCCGACCCACGTCAATACGTATGACTATGGCAATGCTGCTCAGGATATTCGCAGCCGTTTTGCGATGACCGCAAATTACGCTATTCCCGTGTTCAATATGGAACACGTTGCCAGCTCAATCCTTAACAATTGGAAGGTCAATGGCCTGGTCTTCTGGCAGACGGGGTCGGCTTTTACAGTATCGAGCTCAGCTCCCCAGATCAATCTCGGTACTACGGTAAAAAGCGACAGGCCGAATTATTCCGGCAATGGCTATACCGCCGGGAAGCCACCCTCACAATTCATTAACGCCGCAGCTTTCACGGCGCAGGGCGTCGGTGTGGCGGGTAATGAAGCGCCATTTCAACTGTATGGCCCTCACCAACGGCGGGTCGATTTGTCGATATTCAAGATTGTACCTATTCACGATCGGCTGAACTTTGAATTCCGAGTTGAGTGTTTCAATATCTCCAATACACCTAACTTCGGATTGCCAAATGTCGCTATTTCAGCTTACGACACCAGCGCTAGTACCGTGCCCGCCGGTACTGCTGCTACCACCACAGGGGGCTTTGGGAGCATCACCTCAACAAGCCTTGCTAATCGGCAGTTTCAATTGGCAGGGAAATTCAACTTCTAAGCAATCTTGGCCGTGGGCGCGGGCCTTGGTCCGCGTCCACGCGAGTTTCAAGCAAACAGGTCTAAAGCAAAGATAACATGGCAACCGGAATCGACTCGGAGCTTCACAGAATAATGCAAGCTATAGTGTCTAGCTAATCCTAGCCTGTCCCGTAGAGTTACGAACGACCAACTCGGGTTCGACAGACAGAACAGAAGGCTCACACTTCGTATTCTCAATCTGAAATAGTAGTCGCTCGGCAGCCAGACGACCCATCTCAGCCAGCGGCTGCCGAACCGTTGTTAAGGATGGGCAGATGTTGGCAGCCATCGGGATGTCATCAAATCCTATAATCGAGACCTCTTCCGGCACGGAAACACCCTCGCGAGTAAGGGCGCTCATCACGCTGATAGCCACTGTGTCGTTGAACGCGATAATGGCCGTAAATTGATGTCTGAGGTCCAAAAGTCGCTGAATTCCTGGCAATATTGGATGGAATAAGGATGAATCAAAAACAAGCTCCCTATCGACGATGAGCTTCAGCTCGCGCGCCGAGAGTTGCAAGGCTTCCCAGCGTTCCACACTGTCGAGACTGAGCGGGTCACCCTTGACAAAAGCTATCTTTCGATGTCCCAGTGCGTATAGATGTTGCACGGCTAGACGGGCGCCACGCTGATTGTCCATGGCAATCCTGAATGCCCCCTCGACGGATGGCCCAGTTCCCACGATCACTGTTGGGAGTGTCAGCGCAAGTCCCTTATAGTCCGCATTTATCAGGATGAAGCCCTCTACTCCGCGATCCGTAAGTTCCTCGATCATTCGCTGTAGTCGTCGCTTGGACCATGCGTGACTAGCAACAACATAGAGGTATTGCGTATCCGCCAAGTATTCCTCGATGCCTCCCAGCAGCGAAGTGTCGTAACCGTTCGCAAGCGAAGTCGTCAGCACAGCCACCAGATAGGTCCGCTTGGTGGTGAGTGCTCGAGCGAAGAAGTTAGGTCTGTAGCCAAGTTGTTTGGCTCCTTCGAAAATCCGACGACGTGTGTGCTCGGGGATGGACTCAAAACCCGGCGAGGAATTCAAAACAATCGACACGGTCCCACTCGTCAACCCGAGGTGGGCTGCCAAATGCTTCAGTGTAACGCGACCTGCCGCCGCCGTCACTTGTATTCCTTTCCGGGTTTCATGCTTTCAGGCTACCAGCTTTGCCTCAACGATAATCGCCACATTTGCATAAGGCGAACTGCAGACCGCAACTTTTCACGTACAGAAATCAACCGGACCACACATCTATTCTGCCATTGACAGTCGGCAGAAATCTGCTTGACAAGCCATTCCTCTCGGGATATAACTGAATTACAAAACCGCTTTTGTAGAGAACATCCTGCTTGTGTGGCTGGGTTCATTAGATTTCAAAGAAGGGGGATGTACATGTTTGACGAGGACTTGATCAACGGTGATGGGTTGAAAACGTATCGCTCCGGCGCTTCAGAGCAGATCGCATTTAAGGTGCGCCTTCCTTGGTACCGCTCGCTATATCTCTCCTGCTTGGAGAGCGCCAACGTCTCTATTGGGGGAGCGCCGATCGCGCTCGAACATATCTCGTTTCGACTTTACGGCCGCACCTACCCGTTTGACGACCTCAAACAGTTTTACGAAGTTCTTTGGTTCGTCCTCGATGCTGCCGCGATGATAGTAGAAGTTCCGCAACCACTCGCGGAAGGCTCGCACGAGGTCATCTTGACTCTCTTTGTGCGCATTCCATACCATCGTTCACTAAATTTCAAGCAGATGAGCACATGCACGAAGTTGATGCGGGTCGAAAGGCAGGTGGCGGCATGACTACAACAACATCGTCGATGATCCGTATGGGGTCTACAACGTACAGTTTCAATGACGAGTATCACTCATATGAATGCTCGCTTGAAGGCCTCTTTGAGAAGATCGGAGAACTTGGTCCCAAACAGGGCATCGAGTTGATAGGGCCGCAATGCATCCGCACCTTTCCAGAGGTGTCGGAGGAATTCGAACGAATCTTCAAGCGTTCTGTCGAGCGATACAACCTTGTTCCATCGGCGTTCGGTCATTACTCTGACATGTCCCGTATCACGGGCAGAGACCTTACGCAGGATGAAATGCTCGAATACAGCCGCATGCAATTGGAAGGTGCCAAACGTCTGGGGTTCACTCTCGCCCGGCTAAGTTATTTCAGCTTCGATGTTGAAGATCGCAGCAAGACCTTGTACCGGTTACTATTGCCTGACGCCGAAAGATTAGGCATCCGTCTCGCTATCGAGATTCATTGCCCACATATCATTGAGAGCGCGGGACAGCAACGCGTTATTGAAGACATTTTAAAGCTCAATTCCCCGTATGTAGGATTCACGCTCGACTGTGGCACGATGACAGCGAGGATGTCTCCAGTCTGCATTCAGAAGTTTCTGGATCTGGGCCTCTCGTCCAAAATTGTCAATCGTATCGTCGAAATGTGGACGCAGCGCTTTTCCCGTGCGGAGATTGAGGCAGAAGTCCAGGCGATGGGAGGAGGAGAACTCGGTCAACTTCTCGCAATTGAGAGCCAGATCTACTTCGGGCATGGAGAGCCCGCCGCAATGCTCGACATAATGCCGGTTCTCTTCCACGTTCACGGTAAGTTCTACAACGTCGATAAAAGCGGCAACGATGACACGGTTCGCTATCCGGAGATCATCGACACGTTGGTGCGGGGTGGTTACAAGGGATGGATCTCCAGCGAATACGAAGGTCATCACTGGTTGAAAGACCGAAATGCATTCGGTCAAGTCAAGGCGCACCAGCAGCTCCTGATGAGGTTAATTTCCGAGAGTGAAGCACGTTTTAAATAGCCCAACAGGCTCCTTGCCTGAGGCATATCTGATCTCGATGCGCAGTGAAGTCCTCCGGCAAAGACAATCACGAAAAATGAACTTGAATGGAGATGTTGAGATGAGCAAGATCAGAGTAGGTATTGTGGGCTGCGGCGGTATCGCGAACCTGAAACATCTTCCTGCCCTAAAGAAGCAGAAGTCCCGGATCGAATTGGTTGCATTCTGCGACCTCCTTGAAGAGCGCGCTCAAAAAGCGGCGGCCGGATACGGCGATCCTGGTGCGAAGATATATACCGACTATCGCGAACTCGTCGCGGATAAGTCTATTGACGCAGTTCATGTTCTCACGCCAAATGTATCACATGCCGAAATCTCGGTTGCTGCCCTCTTGAGCGGGAAGCACGTTCTGTGCGAGAAACCAATGGCCGCCAGCACCGCCGACGCTAAAAGAATGCTTGACGCCGCAAAAACGAGCAGCAAGAAGTTGACGGTTGCTTATCAGAATCGATTCCGCCACGATACGCAGGTTCTCTACAAGGCATGCCGGAACGGCGATCTGGGAGAAATCTACTTCGCCCAGGCTCATGCGACGCGCCGCAAAGGCGTACCAACTTGGGGGGTCTTTCCGGACAAGTCGAAGCAAGGTGGTGGTCCGCTCCTCGATCTTGGCACCCATGCTCTCGACATGACGCTATGGACTATGGACAATTACAAGCCGAAAATCGTACTCGGCTCTGTCTTCCAGAAGTTGAAGGATAACTCCGAAGGCAATCTGTTTGGCCCCTGGAACCCGGACAAGTACGAAGTGGAAGATTCCGCTTTTGGACTGATCAAGATGGAGAATGACGCAACTATCTACCTTGAAGCCTCCTGGGCGCTGAATATCCTCAAGGGTAAGGAAGGACAGATTACCCTGTGCGGAAACAAAGCAGGCGCGGAGATGGTTGGTGAGGGCGCAGCCGCTCCAACATCGGCTGTGAAGGGCACGGGGAAAATAGTCTTCAATACGGCTCGAAATGGCGAACTCGTTGATATCCATCCGTTCGAACTCGGTGGTCCGGGGCCTGCTGACTTTGACAAGGACGTGTACCGCGTCGGTGATGCCGAGGCCGATGCATGGTTCGATGCCATCGTGAACGATACCGCGCCGGTTGTTCGTCCCGAACAGGCGTTCGTGGTCACGCAGATCCTCGAAGCAATCTATGAATCTGCAAAAGAAGGAAGAGCAATCATGCTCTGAGCTTGACCTGCCGAAACAGGAAGCGCTTGTGATTATCACTTCCCGTTTATGTCGCCTTCCACAGTGAAAGTTACGAGGTAAAGTCATGAAGACGTTAAAAGGGCCTGGGATCTTCCTCGCGCAGTACATTAATCATCAAGCACCCTTCAATTCACTCTCGTCCATTGCCGAATGGGCTGCTAACCTCGGTTTTGCCGCAGTGCAAATACCATGTTCTTCCGACCCTTCGATCTTCGATTTAGGCAGGGCTGCTGAAAGTCAGTCCTACTGCGATGAAATACGCGGCGTCCTGGCCGCAGTGGGCCTTGAGATATCAGAACTTACCACACATATGGAAGGCCAACTCATTGCAGTGCATCCTTCCTACAACCGCCTCTGCGACGCTTTCGCGCCTGCTGAGTTGCATGGAAACGAGACGGCAAGGCGAGCTTGGGCTCACAATCAATTGCTGCTTGCTGCCAAGGCCAGCAGCAACCTCGGCCTCAAGGCCCATGCTACTTTTTCAGGCGCGCTTGCCTGGCCTTTCTTCTACCCGTGGCCGCAGCGCCCGCAAGGCCTTATCGAGGAAGCTTTTGCCGAATTGGCCACCCGCTGGTTGCCCATACTCAGCGCCTTCGATGAGGCGGGTGTCGACCTCTGCTTCGAACTGCATCCCGGTGAAGATCTGCACGACGGCGCCACCTTCGAGCGCTTTCTCGACGCCACCGGTCAGCATACGCGCGCCCGCATTCTTTACGATCCCAGCCACTTCGTTCTGCAGCAGCTAGACTATCTCCAGTTCATTGACAACTATCACGCGCTTATTCGCGCCTTCCACGTGAAGGATGCGGAATTCCGTCCCAATGGCAGAAGCGGCGTCTACGGCGGGTATCAGAATTGGATGGAGCGGCCGGGGCGGTTCCGCTCTCTGGGTGATGGACAGGTCGACTTTGGTGCAATCTTCAGCAAACTTGCCCAGTACGACTACTCAGGGTGGGCTGTTCTCGAATGGGAAGACTGCATTCAGAACGCCGAAGACGGTGCGCGATTGGGAGCGGCCTTTATTCACCAGCACATTCTCAAGATTTCTGACCACGCCTTTGATGACTTTGCCGCTGTCAAGGCCGATGCCTCATTCAACCGGAGCGTGCTCGGCATCTAATCCCACCCTCATTGCTCAAAGGAACGGCTTGGAGGTGCAAGCGGGTTGTCAGAATCTCTAAATGGTTCTTGTGCCGCATAAGCGCAACGTGTAGGAACAATCAACAGCGCAAAGTCAGCACATTGGAGAAACTCGATGTCTAGCAAACAGTACGATGCGGTCGTTGTAGGGTCAGGTGCCGCGGGCAGTTTTGCGGCCAAGGAACTGACCGAGCGAGGTCTGGAGGTTCTGCTGTTGGAGGCGGGGCCTGAAATTACTGAAGAAGACTTCAAGAATGTCGAGATCGAACCCAAGGGCATCAACCTGATGGAGCGCATCTTGGGCGCATTGCAGGGTCAGCCCATCCAAGCCAGGGTGGCCTTTTTCGGGAAGCAGTTCAAGAAGCTGTTTGTGAACGATTGGAAGCATCCGTACACCACGCCCAAGAACGACTTCTTTCTTTGGATTCGAGGAAGACAACTTGGAGGGCGCCTTCATACTTACGGACGCGTCCTTCTGCGCATGTCTGATTACGACTTCAAAGCTGCGAGCAGGGATGGATATGGCGAGGATTGGCCGATTTCTTATGCCGACCTGGCTCCCTACTATGATCGCGTGGAGGAATTCCTGGGTGTCTACGGAAATCAGGACCACGTGCGTAACCTTCCCGAAGGGAAATACACCAACAAGCCCAAGCTGACAGCGCTCGAACAAGCCTTCAAGGCTAAAGTGGAAGCCACGTGGCCGGATCGCTCTGTCATCTCATGGAGGTACGCGGCGCCCAATCTCAGGCGGGTACCTCTGCCTTTGCTGGCGGCCAAGGAGACCGACCGGCTCACAATTCGGACCGACGCTATCGTAAAGCGCATCACGGTTGACTCGATCACCGGAAAGGCCACCGGCGCGGAGTTTATAGATCGCGTCACGAAGAAGACTGAAACGGTTTCGGCGAACGTTATGGTTCTGTGCGCATCCACGATCGAATCAGTGCGGCTTCTCCTCAACTCTGCTTCGCCGAAACACCCCAATGGATTGGGCAATTCCTCGGGCCTACTGGGCAGTTACTTTATGGATCAATGCCCCAGCCTAATGGTCGGATCAGTGCCTGGTACCAAGGGGTGGGAGCTTGATGACTCGGCGCCGCCGGATCCGTTTTATGCTCCTGCCGGTGGCATTTACATTCCTCGATTCCAGAATCTCGATCGCGTCACCAATCCAGAGTTCCTTAGGGGGTTTGCATTCCAGGGGGCCATTGGACGGGGCTATGTTGCAGACGGTAGCCCGGCCATGTTCGGAATCATGGGATTCGGGGAGACTCTCCCTTATCACGATAATCGCATCTCTCTTGATCCGACACGAAAAGATGCATGGGGAATTCCTGTGCCGCACCTCAAGTGTTCCCTGACCACAAACGAGCACGCATTGCTGCGGGAACAGATGAGATCGGTACGGGAGATGGTTAAATGCTGTGGCTACAAGGTCGACTTTACGGGTTCAACTTTCGGACTTGAAGATGCTAAGGGGGCTTTCCCAGAAGCAGACTGGTTCAGCAGATTCATGTTCCGGCAATCATTCAAGAAGAGCATGGCGGTAGGAGCTGCCATTCACGAATGCGGTGGCGCGCGCATGGGAGTCGATCCGGCCAAGTCGGTTCTCAACTCATTCAATCAGAGCTGGGACGCAAAAAACCTGTTCGTCACCGACGGAAGTTGTTTCACATCAAGTGGTACCGTTGGGCCAGCGTTGACAATCATGGCAATCACGGCGCGAGCCTGTGAGTACATCGCGAGGGAGTACAAAGCTAGCAGACTCTAAGAGGCTTATTCAGCAGCGAAGCGAGGATCTCCCGCGCGCAGTTGAGTGTGGCGGGCGGCGGTTAGGTTGATAATACTACGCAGCAACCTGGCAGGTGGCAGGCTGTGTGTCGTTGAGGATTGCCTCCAAGGTCCATAGATCGCGATAGCCCATGATCTTGTTGAGCCTCTTTTTTGTTCTGATGGAGGCTGAAGAAGGGTCTAGTGAAAGCCCGTCCGGAACCTGAACGGGGGTATCTCCTCTTTTCACAAATCTCCGTGGGCCCTTGAAGCAAGTTCGACTGGATGAGCCAGCTGTCGCGCATCATGACCCTATCTGGTGGTTTATGGCGTTTAGATCCCCAAAGTCGCCAAGTGTACAGGAATCTGTCAGATGCGCGGTACAGGACGAAACAGCCACGTCCTTCCCTGATTCACAGGACAAATCAAGTAATCGGAAACTGGACTGAATCCGGCAGGTATCTATTCCATTTGGTTATAGCCAACTTCCAAAAAGTTATTGGACGCGGAGCCTGAGTCGGGCTTAGGTTCACGGCATATCGCGGCCTTCGGGCCGCTGGAGGTGCCGATGAACATCCTGCATACGCCCACCGTTCGGCGCTCGATTGCCCGCTGGCATTCGTTGCGCCGGTTTCGTCCCACGCTCAGCATCTTCGCTCTGCTGATCTTCTTTCCGGCGTTTGCCGTTGCGCAGTCGCCATTCGACAGCGGATTCACTGCGATGCAAACCCTCTTTACCGGCACAGTTGCGAAGGTTGCCAGCTTGATCGCCATTGTCGTTGGCGGCTACCAGTTCGCGCACGGAGAGCCCGGCGCCAAGAAAACCCTGGCCGGCGTTGCTGCCGGCACGGGGATTGCCGTTATGGCTACCAACGTACTGACCTGGCTCTGGGGCGTGTAATCAGTACCTCTGGCCGAACCCAACAACGAATGCCCAACAAGTTCTCAAGCTGTGAGGGGCGAGAATGCAGACACACACGACAACCCGTCGAAGGAACCGGGTCTACAAAAGCCTGCACAAGCCCCTCACGTACCTCGGTGTGGAGCGGACGCTGTTTTACTTCGTATGCGTCGGGGCTGTGGGCGTATTCAATCTCTTCAACAGTTTGCTCGCCGGTATTGCCGTCTTCGTTGGCGGATTCGCGTTCGGCCATTGGGTCACAAATGCCGACCCGGCGTTTCTGCGCATCCTGGCCAAGTCGGAGCGTTACAACGTGCGCTATGACGCCGCCAAGCAGAGCGTCCCGCGCGTAGAGGTGGTCTGATGCTGAGACTCGATAAGGTCATCAAGCCGTGGAAAGATGCTGCCGCGCTCAACGATCATATCAACCTGTATGGCTTCTGGAATGAGACCACGTTTCTGACCAAGAGCGGTGACGTCGGTATGGTGCTGCGCGTCGCGGGCGTGGACTATGAGAGTCTCGACCACGGCGAACAGGAGTACGCCGTCAAGCGTCTGGAGTCGGCATTGAAGGCGTTCGGGGCCGGCTTTCACATCTATCAATATCTCTTCAAGAAGAACCGGCCAGAGATTCCCTTCGCGCATTACGATGACCCGGTTGTCGAAGCTGCCATAGAACAG
>Ga0181520_10011670_pt1 | contig 11477 bp, 7 predicted proteins | sample PEATcosm2014_Bin_29_FD_132451 | JGI IMG/M metagenome (GOLD analysis project Ga0181520, IMG submission 132451) | Peatland microbial communities from MTU Mesocosm Facility, Houghton, MI, USA - PEATcosm2014_Bin02_30_metaG | ecosystem: Environmental > Terrestrial > Soil > Wetlands > Peat | place...
CTTCGTCGCATCGAACTCCGAAAATCCGCCGATCTCCAGCATCCCGCTCTCGTGCAGGTAGTACAGACGGCCCCAGGCCACCTTGCGCCGAAACTCGGCATCCTGTTCCAACTGCTGCAGCCACTCACGCACGGCAGGGTTGGACATCAGGCTGAAGCACGCGTTGCAGATGCTGCCGGTGACGAACTCGAAGGGCAGATGCCGCCCCAGCCCGGCCTCGCGCAGCATGGTGATGAGGCGTTTTGGACCCCACAAACGCAGGGCATGAAGAACGGCATTGGTTTCCGCGCGATCTAAAATCTCATGCATCGGGGTTTCCCGCAGGCTGCCCAGAAGCAGCGGGTGATCGGCTTGCAAGTCAATCAGTGGCCCGATGCAGCCATACACTCGCCCATCCGGGAAGACACAAGGTGAGCTGGCAGCTTGGCAGGCCTCTTTTGGCGGCTCACTGGTCACGCTGTATTTCAGTTGCGCCTTGATCTCAGAAGCGCGCCCCACCGGAAAAGTAATCCCGGTGCGAATGTTCTCCTCCTCCGAGATCTTCAGAACTTCGGCCTTCACGCGCAGAAACTCAGGGTCATCGTCGCGGTCAGTGATGATGGAGACATAGTATGGGATGCCGCATTCGCGGGTTGCCCAGATGGCGTTCTTGACGCTCTCGTATGGCACGAACTTCTGATGATAGATGTCGGTGCTGATCGACAGGAAACATATCTGTGGCAGGCTCTTGAGCAGCTTCAGAGCGCCTTCCCGGCTCGCGCCCCAGAAGCCATTGGTAACCACGGACACAAAAAGCCCGGCCTCGGCGGCCATCTCCATTACCGCCCGCAGAAGCTTCAGGTTGGAGAAGGGCTCGCCCCCGGTAAGCGAAAGAACGCACAGATACCGATCCCGGTAGGAAGCGATCTCGCGAATCCAGACGCGAGCATCCTCCAGGGCCACTTCTTCGTGCCGGTCAGGTCCGGCGCGAATTACACAGTGGTCGCAGGCCGCCTGGCAATGATAAGTCACCAGTAGACCGACATTGCGCATGAATGGCGGGTCTAAAATTTCCTTCATTTCGGTCACCCTCAGTTTGCGAGCTTAATCACCAGCGGCGGCCTACTCCTCTGGGGCCACGAACACGAGTTGCCATTGGGGATCGAGTTTTTCCAGCGCTACGATCATGCGATCTCTCACCGCTGGATCCTGGGAGCGAAGGATTGAGAGCAGCATTGCCCGGTCGAATGTGATGTAACCGGCGACCGGCAGGTGGTTGGGGACGAAGCGTACATCCTCTTGGAATGCAGTGAGCAATTCCTTAGGAATCTTCACTTGCGTGGTGGGGGTTTCCATAAAGTCCTCCATTCAAGCTAGAGCAGACGACAGAACGGAATCGGGGAATATAGAGAACGGAATTCCATCCGGAAATCCGCTCGCAGAGAGCGTACACCCGTTTCCCTCGGACTGGAAAATTAAATTTTGACACTGCAGTCGGCCTCTTGCGGGCAGCCCAAAGACCGCCTCCAAGCCGTGAGAGACAAGGTCGCCTGAGATTCTCCGGCTGAAGCTGCCGTCCGCTGGGCTGGCGGGCGGGTATTTGGCGACCCGGTGTAGAGGGTCCGCCGGTCACTTTGGACGGCAATGCACCTTGAAGCCCTCCTGCTTTGCACGGCCGCAATAATACTTTTGCATACTCTCAATGCTGTTGAATTCTTTGGGACTATCAGGAAACATGACGCGAAGATCGGTATCCGCTTCTCCCACAATATTCAAGCAGGCGTCATTTAACGAGTATGTAACGAGATATGGAATTGCCGGACGGTAATGGCACTTGCCGAATAACGCGACTGTGGTGGCAAACTGCATACAGTTCTGGCTACGGTCCTGTCGGCCGCTGAGCCACTTCAAGCCGTCCGGATCGCATTTCTTGCCGAGATAGTTGGCTGGCCAGTAAAGGTCCTCACCATCCTTCCTTCGCTCGGCAAGTACCTTTTGCATGAAGGCTGTAACCTCTGGAGTGTCAAACTGGTAGGCGATGTGCTCAATGCCATTACGGATTAGCCAGTCTGGCTCTTTCCAGTAACGAACAAGTAGTTCATGCGGATTGCCCCGGCGCGCAAGCTCATCCGATATGGGCCAAACACCCGCCTCACTCTCGCCTGCTCCGCAAATCTTCCAGTCGGCAAAACAGGAAAGCAATTGCTCGGTCGGCAATGTGGGCAGACGGCTTAAAAGCTCATCGGATATTGCATAGATATTGCTGCTTCCGCAGATCTTGGAGTCATCAAAACAAGCCGTGAGCTGCTCCGAGGAAAACTTGCTCAAATCGGGATCGCCGGATTTCTTTGTAGTTTGGCCGTAGGCCAAGGTTGTGGCGAGGATCAGGAAGAATACACAGAGCGTGCTTTTCATTTTTGGTTTCCAGTGCGGAATGACTATAGCACGGAATCCCTCAATGCACCCCGGGCGGCAGTGGCGCGTGCTTGGCGGGCTTTTTGAACAGCCATGCAGCCGCCGCGCAGAAGAACGCCAGCAGCGCTGTCCAGCGGAAGACATCCACATAAGCCATCAGCGCGGATTGCTGCTCCATCAATCCGTAGATGAAACCCATAGAGCCAGGTCGGCCTGCGGACGGGCCGATGTGATGGCCGAGATAGCCGGCAATGGCGGTCGACTTCTGCTGCAAGACCATGCTCGACGAGCCAAGATGCGAGCCAATCTCCGTCTGGTGCACCGCCGCGCGGCGAATCAACGCCGTGGTGGCCATCGAAATCCCCACCGAGCCGCCGATATTCCGCAGCATATTGAATACGCCTGTGGCGTTGCCCATCTCCTCGCGAGGAATGGTCGAGGTAGCCATGGTAGCCAGCGGCACAAAAACAAAGCTCAACGCAAAGCCGGTCAAAGTGATGGGAATCAACAGCGTATAGGGGCCGATACCCAGATTGACCATGCCAAAGGACAAGGCGCAAATGCCAAAGCCCAGAAAGCCTGCGCAAAGCAGCTTACGGTTGTCGATACGTGAGCCGAGAATGCCAACCACCGGCGATCCGATAAACGATCCGACGCCGCGGGGAAAAACCACCAGCCCGGCCGTAAATGCCGTGTAGCCCATCACTTCCTGGAAGTAAAGCGGCAGAATGGCGATGGTGATGTAGATGGCCATCCCCAGCATGGCGATCAAAAAACATCCCGTGCGGAAGTTTCGGTCCTTCATCACATGCAGATCCACCAACCCCTTGGGATTGGCCCACGAGCGCCAGATCCAGAGAATGAGCGCGGCCACCAGCGCCGTCACGGCCCAGCGCACCCAGGTTGCGCCAAACCAGTCGTCTTCCTGGCCCTTGTCCAGCACGATCTGCAAGGCTCCGGTCCACACCATCAACAGGCCAAAGCCAATATTGTCGAAAGGGCCAACCTTGGCGTTCTTGATGTACGGCGGGTCGTGGACGAAGCGCGTGATCATGAAGAACGCCAGAATGCCTACCGGGATATTGATGTAAAACGCGTAGCGCCAACTGAAGGTATCGGTAAGCCAGCCGCCCAGCGTCGGCCCAATCACCGGCGCAACCACAATGCCCAGGCCATAGGCGGCCATCGACATCGAGCGTTTCTGGATGGGAAAGCTTTCCAGCAGAATCGACTGCGAAAGCGGCTGCAGCGCTCCACCGCCCGCTCCCTGCATCACCCTCGCCAGCAGAATCACCCCCAGCGAGGGCGCCGCGCCACAGAAAAACGACGCGACGGTGAAAATGCTCACGCAGATCAGCAGAAACCGCTTGCGCCCCCAGCGCCGGGCAAACCAGTTCGAGGCCGGCAAAATCACCGCGTTCGCCACCAGGTAGCTGGTCAGCACCCATGTCGCTTCGGAATTCGACGCCGACAGGCTCCCCGCAATGTAAGGCAAGGCCACCGACGCAATCGCCGTGTCCAACACCTCCATAAAGGTGGGCAACATCACCGAGAGCGTCACCAGCCACGGGTTCACGCCCTGTGTCAGCGGGTAGCGGGCTTGGGCGGCGGCGTTAGGCATAGTGGTGGGGCTTTTTTGAGATTAAATGATCGGGGTGTGGCACTGGGCGGTAGGGGGGTGCTTCTTGCTGCACAGAAGAGCGTTTTGCCGGGACGACTGAGCCTGAAGCCGTAGTGCTCCATGAGAGCATAGGCGTGTTCACGCCATTTGACTGCCCGCATTCGTCGTTAGGGAAGGATGGACTAACTGCCTGGATTATGGATTCTGATCAATGGTGAAGATCAAAAAGATGCCCTCGCTTCCGCGAGGGCGATCAGATAACGCAGAGATTGGGAAGAGGGCTTATGCACACAGTTTGCGTTTGATCATGCCTGCTAATCCGATCAAACCTGTGCCCAGTAGAAGAAGCGTGTTTGGTTCGGGGATTACCCCAACATACCCGGCAATAGAACCATTATTCGGAGCTTCTTCCAGATCGAACCAATCAGTTCCGCCGGGTGCGATGCCGCCTGCAAAGTTAATCGTGCCAGCGACGGCGTTCCCGTACATATCATACTGAATGTTGGTTGTGCTGATATTCGAGGGATCGTAGTTGGAGTCATCCCCATCGTATGCGAAAATACCGCCGTTGGCGGTCGCTGTGCCAAACAAAGAGATGGCCAAAATGGTGCTGCTGGTGTTGTTGAAGAACCCGACTTGCATATCGTCGAAGAGTTCGTAGGGAATGGGGTCGACAATGGCAACGGTCATGCTGCCGCCAGGGTTAGCGGTGACTTGAACATTGCAGTCAACCGGATTATGACCCAGGTTCAGCGGAGGGCAGACTCCGCCAGGGAAGCCTGTCGCAAAGGCAGGGATCCCGGCGAGAAGCAATAGCGCACATCCGAGAAGAGCGATCTTCTTCATGTGAATCCTTCCTTTCATGGTTAAGAGAGTCAATGTTAGAGCGTCTTTTTTGACGTTCGAATTCGTGACAATCCGGAATCAATCTCGATCCGCTGCGGGGAGTAAATCTCAGCGTTTCAAACAGGCCGGATGAGTTGTGTGGGAGTTTGTATAAGATTGGCTCTTTGCCATTTGTAATCATCAGCTTACGGGGCATCTGTTACCCAGATATGCGTTGATTCGGAACGGCTTGCGAAATCAAAGGGCTCAATCTCAACAAGACCCAGAAAAGGGACTCATCTCTTGTTTTCAAATGCGGTGAAAGGGCCCGAACAGATTGGGGGAAGATCAAAAAGGGGCCAAACAAACGGGGGAAGACCAAGGCCCGAACCCATGGGGGAAGAACACGCGGGGGAATACCAACATAGTGAGACAATACCTTCTATCGTGAAATGCATTATTTCTTTCAAAGAAGGCGGAAGTAACCTAAATCGCAAACTAAAGCTACTATCATGAGTTACCCGACAACTCGAATCTAGTTCTACTGTGTTATAAATCACGGGAACCCGGGCAGTGAGCAGGGGCAGGCGGGCTATAAGACAGCCTGTAAGACACGCAAGACACACCAAAAGGCCGTAAGACATTTGGTAAGACGTCTGAAGACGCCGTAAGACATCTTGTAAGACGCGAAACGTAACCGACGCTAAGACATACACTTTCCGCGCATTAGACCGCGTCCGGCGCGTCAATCACCGAACGCGGTCTGAGAAACAGTGTCCCCTACTGGCTTGACCGCGACGTCACCGGACTTTGGGAACCGGAAGCGGCTGGCTAGAAGAGAAGAGATCCGTCAAGACCATTCCAGCAAAGGAGGGTCAAGAACTTAAGGATCCTCGACCCGTCATTCGCCTTCTACAGACGACTCGGAGCAGGCGGTCCATGAGAAGCGATTCCTTCCCGCTTGTTTTGCGCTGTACAGCGCCTTATCGGCATGGAGCATCAGGAAGTTGGTGTTTCCCTTCTTTGCCGGCCACGCCGTGGCAACGCCCTGGCTGACGGTTAATCTTGCAGAGATGGGTGATCCGGGATTGGAGAGACCGAGCCGTTCAGCCGCCATCTGAACCTGTCTCGCGATGCATATTGCGCCGTCGGCATCTGTTTCAGGCAGCACCAGAACGAACTCGTCGCCTCCATAGCGGGCGCACAGGTCGGCGGGGCGCCGGGCGATCTGCTTCAACTCGCTGGCAAAGGCGACGAGCGCACTATCAGCGTGCCCGTGGCCCAGCGTGTCGTTCAGCTCCTTGAAGTGATCGATGTCGATGATCAGGAGCGAGATGGGCTTCTTGGAGCGCACCGCGCGGTCCCACTCCAGCCCCATCTGCTCGTCAAGGCGGCGGCGATTGGCAACATCGGTGAGCGCGTCGGTCATGGAGAGCTTCTCAAGCGCTGCGGTTCGCTCAACAACGCGCTGCTCGAGCATCTCGATCATCTCGTCCCGCTGTGCTTTGACTCGCATTCGAGGTGCAATGTCTTCAATCACCGCAATAAAGTAGTCGGGTCCTCCGTCGCTCTTGCGCACCAGTGATACCGTCAGATTGGCCCACACCAGGAGCTTGCTCTTGGTGTGGTACCGCTTCTCCACGGAATAGCTCGAACGATCTCCGGACAACAACTCTTGAATCAACCTCCGGTCCGAGTCAAGGTCGGCTGTATGTGTAAGCTGAGAGACGGTTAGCTTGAGCAACTCTTCTTTGGAATATCCCAAAATCTCGCAGCATCGGCTGTTCACACTCAGCCAGGCCCCATCAAGGTCAATATGGGCGATTCCAACGGCCGCCTGCTCGAAGGTTGCGCTGAATTTGGCCTCGCTTGCCGCCAGCTTTTCAACCCAATCCGTGACCTCTATATTCATACCCAACACGCGAACCGATTGGTCAGGCAACTGGACCAGTTGTCCATAGCCAAGGATCCAGAGGGTTTTCCCGTCCTTGGTGAATACGCGGAAGTGTTCGCGAAAAGTCGGTGTGGATTCGAGCGCCCATTTCATCGCCAGCCGAACCCTCATCCGGTCATCAGGATGCACGATTGCAAGCCATGCGGCCGAAGAGTTAATCTCGCTTGCGGAATAGTCATAAATCTCAGTCTGTTGAGAAGTCCACCGCAGTTCGTCCACGGGGGGATTCCATTCCCATGTAACAAGCTGCGAATACGCATAGGCCGGCGGAACAGTTTGGAAACCCAAAATGGACATTATGACTCCAATAATTCGTCGCAAGACGGAGTACCGAAGCCTCCCTTGCCTTGTGATCTAAGTAGACGATGGTTTCCGAAACAAAGCAAGCTGGCCGCACGATTTCCAGGGCCTGATAACACTACTTAAGTACCCCAATAGTAATGTCAGCAGGCCCTAAAGCCTTGATTGGAATAAGGCGGGCGAAAAGAGACAAATCGAGAAACTCGAGCTATCTACTGTATGGATCTCAGATAAGCGATAACCTGCCAGCGTTGCGCTTCGGGAAGGCTCGACCACGAAGGCATGCCGTGTCCCAGATCGCCCTGGCGCAGAAACCACTCGATGTCGCCATCGCTTGCCGAGCGCAAGCGTTCACTGTGAAGTGAAGGCCGTTTGTGCCCGTCGCCACGCGCGTTGGCCTTGTGGCACTGCTGGCAGTGCTCACGATAGACCAGCGCCCCAGCTGTGGCCGCCTCGGGTTGTCCGGTCAGAGGGTTGGAACGAGCGTGATCCTTGGCCGGCACTCGCGCCCAGCGAGAACTGGAAACCGCGCCCACCGCCACCGCCGCGCTTAGCAAAATCAATAGAACTGCCAGGCTCCGTCGCATCATTCCGCACCTCCATGGGAGCCGTGAAACCAGTTGCCAATCTGATCGAATTCATAGGCCAGGCCCACGCGGTAAACCCGCGTAAGGCTTGTGCTTGTCAGCCCGAAGCCCGGCGAAAAGCTGAACCGCACGCCCTTGGGCAGCTGCCAGCCGATAAGAGGAGCGATGTAGTGCGAGGTATCGCGCATGGTCAGCGCAAAGGTGTCTCCCAGCCCGCCGTAGCCCTCAAAGCCGGCGATGAACTTCTCGGCGCAGAAGGTGCATTCCCGGCTGCTGGCCGCGCTGCGCAGAGGACGTGTGGCCCCTACCGCGTAACCGAACTCCCACGGAGCGTGGCTCAGATCCTTTTCCGCGATGAAGTTCTCGCTGATATTCCAATCCCTGACGTTGGAAGAGAGAATCAGCTTCAACTCCGCTTCGTGCTGGTGCTCCTTGCGGGTTTCGCCATTAGGCTCCGCAAGGTCAGCCTGCCCATCGTGCCCCGTGACCTCCAGGATCGTCTTGTCGGCGCCGGAGGTGTTTTCGTACTCTACGTAAAATACCGGGTTGATTGCGTGGTCCCGCATCAGCGGCCGGATCCGATTCTCCAGCCGCCAGCCAGTGAACAGTGTCGAGTCGCCGCCGGTAGCCTGCCCGTCGAGGTAAAGCTCGGTCGTCCACCAGGCGCGCGTCCCATACTCCAGTTCCATTGCCGTGGCCCCATAGCGGTTGCCGTCGTAAGGCCTGGCAAGCGCCGTCTTGGTCTCGATCTCCAAATTCCCCGGCTCCTCCAAGTCATGTGAGTACGTCACAAAGTAGGGCTTGTCCTGTGTCCTGCCAATAGGGGTAATCAGAATCAAGATCCAGAGAGCCAAACAAGATCCTGATCTGGGAACCCTCTTGAGCGGTATCGATAGCAAAGCTAAATCCTCCATGGGGAATTACGACTAAATCAGTCGCATACTTAAACAAGACTAAATTAGTCCTATATCATTTGCAAGATTCTTGCTCGCAGAACAGAAAAGCTCAATTTTTTGAGAATCAATACTTCAAATGAGCCAGTTGCCTGATTGCGAGACCAGGCTCTTCTCCAGCGCCCTTGTTCACCGACTGAATAGGTCGTATATTAAATAAGGACTGAATTTGTCGGATATTAGACTCTGCTCGCACTTCCTTTGCGCCGAGATCTCTCTACCCAAACCGGTTCGCACGCAAATCTCACGGAATTCCGGGGTACGTTTCTTGAAGCTCTTCTTACTTCCCTTATTCTTGATTTTCAATGCACTTGTCCCTCTTTCCGCTGCTCCAATTCCAGCCGCGCTGCCCTTTACCATCTCCGGCATCGCGCATGACACAAGCGGTAATCGCGTCCCTCACGCTTACGTCTCCGTGCGTCGCGCCGATTCCCCGGCCCTCATCGAAACCTCGACCAACGATCAAGGCGAGTTTCTCGTCCACCCGCCGGGTCCGGGCACCTATCAAATCGAAATTATCGCGGAGGGGTTCGCTCCCCTTGCCGCCAAAGCCGACCTAAGCCAATCCCAACCCTCCGCTGATAAGTTCGATCTGACGCTCGTGGTCGCCGAGCACACCGAAACCGTCGAGGTAACCGCCGACACCCTTGCCGCCGAGACCACCAGCACGCAGCTAGGCGAGACGCTGGACACGAAAAAGATGGAAAGCGTGCCTCTGAACGGGCGCAGTTTTACTGACCTGATGGCGGTGCAGCCGGGCATTGTTCCCGTAAACACGGCACAGCCCGGAGCGGTGATCATGACCGGCGTGGCCTCTACGCCGCCCTCAGGCAACGCCAACCCCGGCAACCTCTCCATCAGCGGACAGCGCGAGGCCTCCAATGGATTCAGGGTGAACGGCAGCGACGCCGAGGAAGACGTGAACATGGGCACATCCATCGTGCCCAATCTGGATTCCATTGACAGCTTCCGCGTGCTCACCAGCAACTTCGATGCCGAGTACGGCAACTCCAGCGGCGGGCAGGTTCTTGTGATTACCAAGTCGGGCACGGCTGATTTGCACGGCTCCGCATTTGATTTCCTGCGCAACACAGCTCTCGACGCGCGCAACTATTTTTCGCTCGATCGCGCCGCTTATCGTCAAAATCAGTTTGGCGGCACAGTGGGCGGAACGCCATTTCACAAGAGCGTGGCCGTCTTCGCCGACTACCAGGGCACGCGCCTGACCGAAGGAATCGACACCGGCGAGATTGCGGTTCCCTCAGCCGCTGAACGAAGCGGAGATTTCAGCCAGATCCCGCTCACCGGCAGCGTGAACGGCAACGCCTGGGCGGCTCAGCTCTCCACGCTGCTTGGTCAAACTGTCACCGCCGGCGAGCCTTATTCGGCGGTCTTTCCCACCGGCCAGATTCCCTCGTCCAGCTGGTCCGCGCCGGCAAAGTACCTGCTCGCATCCATCCCTCAGCCCAACGCCGGAACTGCTCTGTTCGCCACGGCGAACGAGGCTGAAACTCTCCAGGACAACAAAGGTGCGGTGCGCCTGGACTGGACGCACGGCAAAGGAACCCTGACCGGCTATTACTTCCTCGACGGCTATTCGCTGGACAATCCCTACCCCACGGGCACAGGCGGCGCCAGCGTTCCCGGCTTCGACGCAACCTCCAACGGCCTTGCGCAACTGGCCAGTCTTAGCCACACCATCACCTTCGGCCAGGCAACGCTCAACGAGTTTCACCTGAGTTATATGCGCAACGCCAACTCGGTCGGCCAGCCCAGAGGCGGTGTGGGTCCATCGCTCACTGCGCAGGGATTCAGTGGCATAGTCGCGCTCAAGCCCTCCACCGAAGGCATTGAAAACATTGCCTTCAATGATTTCACCGTGGGCGTTGATACCACAGCCCTGGTGCAGGCCGAGAATATCTACGAGATCAGCGACGCATTCAGCCGCATCGTCGGCAAGCACGGCCTCAAGACCGGTGGCGAAATCCACGCCAACCAGATCGATACCCACCCCGACGTGATCTTCAACGGCAGCTTTGCCTTCAACGGATCGGAGACCGGAATCGACTTTGCCGACTTCCTGCTTGGCGTGCCGTCCAGCTACACGCAAGGCCAGGCGCGCAGCTTTTACAATCGCAACCTTTACGTGGCCGCCTTTGTTCAGGATAGTTGGAAGCCGCTCAACCGCCTCACCGTCAACTATGGCGTCCGCTGGGACCGGATCCGCCCCTGGAGCGAAAAATTCAACCAGCTTCAAACACTCGTCAAAGGCCAGCAATCTCAGGTCTTTCCCGGCGCGCCTCAGGGTTTGGTTTTTCCCGGCGACGCCGGCATTCCGCGTTCCCTTGCTCCCGCGCGCAACGATGTGTCCCCGCGCTTCGGCGTCGCTTGGTCGCCCGCCTTTACCTCGCCGTTTCTGCGCAAACTCACCGGCCCTGAGGGTCAAACCAGCATCCGCACCGGCTACGGAATCTTCTACACCGCGTACGAAGGGCTTTCCGCAGGCATCATGAGCGCCAATCCGCCCTACGGCTACACTTACACCTCTGCCGCGCCGCCCCTGTTTACCTCGCCCTTCACGGTGGCCGCCACCGGAGCCAACGCAGGCCAGCGCTTCCCGCTGCAAAACGTGGCCTATGGCGCCAGCCGCGCCAATCCCAACGCGACCGTCAACTGGAGCCAGTTTGAGCCGCTGGTCGGAATTCCCGCCGTGGACCCGAGTGACGTGACCCCCTACGCCGAGCACTGGATGCTCAGTGTAGAGCGGCAGTTAGGCGCGTCCACGCTCGCGTCCATCAGCTACATCGGCGCGGCATCGCACCACTTGCTTGCGCTGGAAGAAG
>Ga0181520_10011671_pt1 | contig 11477 bp, 14 predicted proteins | sample PEATcosm2014_Bin_29_FD_132451 | JGI IMG/M metagenome (GOLD analysis project Ga0181520, IMG submission 132451) | Peatland microbial communities from MTU Mesocosm Facility, Houghton, MI, USA - PEATcosm2014_Bin02_30_metaG | ecosystem: Environmental > Terrestrial > Soil > Wetlands > Peat | place...
AGTCGGCACGCCGCGACCGGATGGAGGAGAACATCAAGGTGTTCGACTTCGAGCTCACCGCTGAGGAAATGGCATCGATCGACGCCCTCGACAGAGGAGAGAGCGGACGTGTCGGTCCCAATCCTGATGCCTACGAGGGCGTCTGAGCTGGACTCCTTGACGCCTCGCGTCAATTCAACTCGAACTCGAGGACTGGAGCGGGAGACGGGGCTCGAACCCGCGAGATCCAGCTTGGAAGGAATGTGCTCAGAATCGTATTCAGAATCGCCCAAGAGCCCGTAATGAACACAATCCTTGGGATTCTGAAAGGACCTGCAGCTCGCCGATGGGTACTCTGTGTCCAGGAACCTTGACCTAGCGACCGAGCACTGTGGCCTCTCCTAGCCTGGGCACGTTACTCAAGGGAGTCGGGAGCGGGTCCGGTGCCGCATATGACGCGTTCACAGATCACGTCAACCAGCTGGTCGTAGAACAGCAGCTGAATGTGGTGGCAGTGGGCGAGATGCCGGCGCGCGAACGACTGCAGCCACGAGCTCCGGCCAAGATCAAACATCGACGCCCGACTACGATCCTGGTAGCGTGATCCGAGCTGGTGGAGGCCGATAACCTCCTCCGGCGTGATCTGGACGACTTGTGCTCCCTCGAATAGCACGTGACGCAGGCTAGCTTGCAAGTCGGGGCCCCAGTCAGGATTCAGGTACTCGATCCCCCGTATGAGCGTGCCGCTCACGTTCCAGAGAATGCGGTGCAGCTCAGGTCCGCGGCCCTCACGCCAAAACTCGTGCACATGGATCGGCCTGCTCGCCGCATTCTGCGTTTGCATCACAGCCGAGAGACTAATCTTTGCCCGGCTGGGCCGGGCGCGCCGCGACTGTGACCCCGGAGAAGGAACCGGTATTGACCGGGAGTTTAGCAAGAAGTCTCTCGCACTCGGCCACCGCCAATCTCAGCCGCGGACGCATGAATTCTCCCCAGCGTTCCACATCAAGGAGCGTTGCATAGCGGAACCACACGTCACTGTTTGGAGGAGGAACAGAAACCGTCGGCTGAAAGTTGCGCAAGTTGGCATCCCGGATCGGTCCGGATAGCGAGTGCAGGATCGCGTCGGACGGTCCAGGGAGAGAGGCAATCACTTCATTGTTGATGCGGTGCACCTCCTCGCGCGACTGGGCATCCAGCAGCCGCCAGAGCCGCTGTCGAAGACCTGTATGGCGGGATGAATCGGACGCACTGAACTCGACGATGAATTTGCCGCCAGTGTGCTTGTCGAAGCCACTCATTGTGATCTGAAACCAGAATCCAACCCGAACCTGGCCCGTTTCTCTGATCCAACCGCGCATGACAACCTTGCCGGGGCGGAACCCCAACGCAGCTGCGTTGGGCCGGATCAACCTACCCCAGGCGGCACGGGCGTCCGCTGCGCTGACGAGCTTCAGTGGAAGCCCGCTCACCTGGGCTCCCAATTCGCGCGCTGCAAACCTCGTTTTGACAACGCGAACACGATTCGCTCAGCCATACCGCCGTGCGGCAGCGTGTAGACCGAGACCTGGTACTCACCCACGCCCAAGGGCACGTCGATGAACTGGTTGCCCACGGTGCTACCGATTACGGCCCGCTCGCCGGCGAGGCTGAACTCGCCCTCCCATGCAGGGGTTCCGACACTTGGTTCATTGAAGCCTCCTAACCAGGCCTCGACCTCCACATCGCCGAGATGGTCAGGCCGCGTCGCGACGACGATGCAGGTGGGAGTGGCGACGACGGCTTCTTCCCCGCTCCCCCAGTCGGGATAGCCCGGCGTCGTCGGATCGCTGAGCTCGATCTGCGCGTAGTAAGGCCTGATCACGCCCTGGGCAAGCATCATGGCCGGGAGTCTGCCCTACTGGGTGCCCATCCACCGGGCTGATCACGCTGAGTGGAGCGGGAGACGAGGCTCGAACTCGCGACATCGACCTTGGAAGGGTCGCGCTCTACCAACTGAGCTACTCGCGCCCGTTTGACGCGATCTTGGAAAGAATGTGCTCGAAGTCGAGTTCAAAATCGCTCGGCAGGCGCATTGGAGAGCATTACTTCAGGTTCTGCCGACAGAGCGATACTCGGTGCGACTCTGGGGAGCGTCAGGCACCGAACGTGCCGATCGTCCCGTGGCCACACAGCAAGGTCCGTTCTGCTCCGGAGCTGCTGCCTCGTCACATGGTGCCGTCCGCAGCAGCAGCCAGGTCTCGCCGGGCCTTAATGAAGTCACCCTCCTGGTACAGGTAGGTGTCAGGCGGCTGGGCCAAGAGGTCCGCAGCGCCCAATAGAAACAGTGCTTCCCCGAGTGCGGGAGGCTCAGTCGAAATCGTGGTGGTCTCGTTATCAATGAGTAACGGCGTCGCCCACGCGCTTGCCTCTTCCCTACTCGCCTTCGAGTACTGCGATCTACCCAACTTCTCGAGCCTAGCCAGTACGTCAGGAACAGTCGGCATTCCGGGCATCAACCGGCACCCTTGGAATTGCCGCTCGCGTCGTGGTGCAAATGGGGACCCGGCCCAATGTCCCACTGCGGACGGATGATCCGCGCGCTCCCCGCAGTGCCATACGTCCCGTGCTGCCACGCGATGGTGTCACCGGGGGAGAGGTTGATTGTCATAGGGCTCCGCGCTCCTGCCATTGCTCCCGAAGCAGTGGCTGCGTTGAAGGCAAAGTACAGGCGACCCTCAACGCCCAGGCTGCGGCGGCCAAGACGGCCATGTCGGCATCCTACCGGCTGATCAGTGGGGTGACCTGCACCACAGCTTGGGCAGGATCCATCCGGAGCCGTCCTCAAGGTTCGAGCAGGGCGTCCAACTCGTCGCAGTCAAGCCCAACGGAGCGGGAGACGAGGCTCGAACTCGCGACATCGACCTTGGAAGGGTCGCGCTCTACCAACTGAGCTACTCCCGCCCGTTTGACGCGATCTTGGAAGGAATGCGCTCAAACTCGTATTCGGAATTGCCGCGAAGCCCTGGATGAGCGCGTTTCTCGAGCTTCTACGCGCAGGTTGAAAATGGATGGATGATCTTGACCGACCACACATCTGCGCCCTCTGGGCTCCGCAGGCGACCTGGGTTCAGCTCGCCGCCACAGGGACGACCCGCAGCCGAAGAGCGAGTTGACTTTTACTAGTAAGTTATATAACCTTATGGTTATGGCTACCGACGATCCTCTGGGCCGCGTCTTCGCCGCCCTTGCCGATCCCACCCGCCGAGCGATCCTCGAGCGCCTCGCTGGCGGAGAGGCCGGTGTCGTGGAGCTGGCACAAGCCTCGACGCTCACGCAGCCAGGCATCACCAAACACCTCAAGGTGCTGGAGCGGGCCGGCCTCATCGGTCGTGCACGCGTCGGCCAGCGTCGCCCGGCGAGGCTCCAGCCCGACGGCCTCATCCCCGTGGACGAATGGCTGCGCCGTGCCCACGCCGAATGGTCCAACCGCCTCGACCGTCTCGAGGCGCATCTCGCCACCCCAGCACCAGCAACCGCTGCAAAGGAGAGCCCCAATGTCTGAGACGCACACGGCCGTGGATCTGCGATCCGCAACCCCGGTCAAGCAGCTCGTCCTCGAACGAACCATCAAGGCCTCGCCGGAGCGTGTCTTCGACGCCTTCACCGACCCGGACCAGCTCACGAAGTGGTGGTGGCCCAGCGGCTTCAGCTGTCCCGCCGCAGAGGTGGACCTTCGCGTCGGCGGGAAGTACCGGCTCGCCATGGAGTGGCCGGGCTCCATCCCTTCGGAGGCCCAGTTCTCCCACCACATGGCCGGCGAGTACTACGAGATCGAGCGTCCACACCGGCTGGTCATGAGCGGCCGGGCAGTCAACGACGAGCAGGGAGAGCTCTTCGCCACGCTGATCGAGGTGACGTTCCGGGCGCGCGATGAAGGCACCGCGCTCACCGTCCGCCAATCCTACGTCGAGCCGCTGCCTCCCGCCGAAGCGCTACGCGGTGCCGAGCAGGGCTGGTCGGAGCAGCTCGACAAGCTCCAGCGCCTCCTCGCGGACTGAACAAGACCGGGTGTTCACACGGGAGAAGTCCGCTACATGTCTAGATCCGTGCTTTACATGTCTATGTCGCTGGACGGGTACATCGCTGGCCCGAATGACGAACCGGGCAACCCCGGGGGCGACGACTTCACGCGGCTCCACGATTGGTATAGGTTTGCTTCGGACGCTGGGCCAGCAGCGGAGACCACTGATGCGTCGGGAATCGCCAGTCAGTTTCTCAGCGAAATCAAAGAGACCGGCGCTGTCCTCGCCGGTCGCAATACTGTAGAACAGACCGATCACTGGGGCGGTGACCACCACGACGGCGTCCCTATCTTTGTGCCCAGTCACCGGCCGCCCGGAACGTCGGTCGCCAAGTATCCATTGGTGACGTATGTGACGGATGGGATCGCCAGCGCGATGGCACAGGCGAAAGCCGCTGCAGGTGACCGCAACGTGCTGGTCCATGGTGCATATACGGCACAGACGGCGCTTGAGGCCGATGTGCTCGACGAGTTGCAGATAGACCTAGTCCCGGTGCTCTTCGGTAGCGGCCGCCGACTCTTCGATGTGTTGCCGGCGAGGGTCGAGTTGGAGATCGTTCGAGTGGTCGACACCCCCGAGGCCACTCACATCCGCTACCGCATAGCGAGGTAACTCCGCGGAGCCCTGCCCACGATGGCAGCCACCGAGTGGAGCGGGAGACGGGGCTCGAACCCGCGACATCCAGCTTGGAAGGAAAGACGCCACCGCGCGGGCGGTGCGTGAATTCAGAAAGGCCCTCAACGCGAGCTTGGCGCACTTTCTGTAGCCTTTACTCCTCTCGGTCAACCCTCCTCCTGCCTGGCTGAACGCCGCAAGGATACTCCCGCGCCCAAGGCCCCTAGGCTGGTGCCAGCTTGCCCGCAGGAATGTTGCCGGGGCGGGTGAAGGATCGCTTTAGCGGGGTCAGGCGGTCAGAGGTGTGCCGTCGACGACCACCTGTCCGGCGGACCTCCAGGCTGAAACTACCGGGTCGAACCACAGCGCCTCGAAGAACTGGCCTTGCAGTTCGAAGGCGGGTTGCAGGCGGACGATGGCCTCGAGGTTGGGGGCTCCGGCCATGCCGTCGATTCCCTGCCAGGCGGAGACCGCCACCGGCATCGGGTTCTCGATGGCCTGCGGCCCGTGGATGCCGCCTCCGGTGACGGTGCCGCCCGCGTAGACGACGCCGCTGCCCCGTCGCCGCCACGTCCGGGCACCGTCGTTGTCCCGGAAGAGGTGGACGATCAAGTCGCCGGAAGGCACTATCAGCTCGAAGTCTCCCTGGCTCCCGATCTTGCTCTGGAACAGGACAGGGTTTCCCGTGATGCCGGAGATCGGCCCGTCCGTCGGGACGATGGCACCGATGCGAACCCATCCCTCGTTCCACGAGTCGTAGTACCAGGACTCCAGGGTGCTGATGCCGGTCTGGGTGATCGGGCCCAGACCCACCACGGCTTCGAGGTTTGCCGGCGCTCCGTAGTTGCCCTGGATGCAGGCGATCGAGCGCGGGGCCTGAGCCAGGGCGGCTGAGGCCGACCCGAGCTTGGACGGCGGTGGAGGAGACGGGGGAGCGGTCGCAGGGGCAAACGATATCCCGGCCGAGCGCGGCGCCCAGCCGCCGCCGCTCAGGTCCCTCGACAGGTGCTGCACCGTATCACCCACGGGGACGAGCAGCTCCAGGGTCTCCTGCTGAGCGAACGCGCACTGGATGAGCGCCGGGTCCCCGGTCACGCCGGTGATCGTCTGCCCCGACACGGTGACGGGCCCGACCACAGACCATGCCTGCGCCTGCCCATCGAAGGCCAGCTCGAGAAGGGAGTCGCTCGTCCCGTCGGTCGACGCCACCCGCACCACCGCGGCCAGGGAACCCACCGGGGAGTCGGCCATCAGGCAGCACGACACGCTGGCTGCTTCGACTCCCAGGTTCACCGGGCTCCAGGCGTTCGACTGCCACCCGGTCTGCCAGCTGGCGCCCGCCGACGTGGACCATGGCGATCCCCAAGGCTTCACGGCGAACTGGCCGGTGACGTGGACCAGCTGTTGGCCCTGCGGAACGAGCAGCTGGATCGGGCTGAAGTAACCGCCACGAGCTCCTTGGGGCCCGGCCTGAATCGCCCATCCCGAGGTGCCCTTGGCCTCAACCTGCACGGAGGCCGCCGAGTACAGCGTCTGGTCGTCGAGTGACTGGTCACAGGTTGGCCCATTCGGCCACACGTCGCCGTAGAAGGCCTGCGAGTCGGGGCGCTCCCAGCGGAGCCAGGGCTGGTCGGGGGTCGTCGGGTCGTCAGGGGACGGCTCTGCCGACCTGGGCCCGGCCACGATACTGCGCGCCTGATAGTGAGGCTGAAGCCCGCACTTCATCTCCTGTAGGAAGCCGACCGCGGCGCCGACGTCGACCGATGGGGGCTGGTTGTCGGACAGCACCAGGTCGAGGTAGTGGATGGTCACGAGGTTGGTGTTGTCCCAGTACGGGGAGAAAGCTGCCCCGAAGTCGAGATCCGCGGTGAGGTTGGTCACCCGCCCGTTGAGGTCCTGATCCGACCCATCCGCAAAACGGTGGTAGTCGAGAATCGTCACCACGTCGTTCTTGCTTGTGCCCGAGTTGATCTTCCCTTTGCCGATCTGGGCCCACAGGTTGACCACCCACTGCAGGCAGCGCTCGCGATCGGAGATGTCGCGGCGCGCGACGGCGATCTGGGAGCCCGTGGTGCGGAGGAACGTCTGCCGGGTCGCCGTGCGCGCGGTCCCGTCGATGCAATCGAAGGCGCACATGTAGCCGTAGTCGATGTTCACCCGGATCGCGCCGGTGTCGATCTCGAGATCACCTTCCACCTCGAACAGCGGCTGGACGTGCCACAGGTACGAGACGTCCGGGGAGGGTGGTGCGACGTTCGCCCGATCGATCTCGTCCAGTAGGATGGCAAGGACGTCGACTGCGATCCCGTACATCCCATCCGGCGCAGTGAACTGATGGGGTGCCTGGCTGCTGGCTGCGGGGTAGGGCGCGTTGCAGTCGAGCGCAAAGACCCGCTTGCACCCCCGGTCGATCGCCGCCTGGACCGGGACCAGCGCCCGCACGCCTCCGTCCGTGAAGGACTCCAGGTTGTCTGGGTAATCAGGCAGCAAGTGCTGGGGCTCGAACATGATCGGGTCGGCGGCGGACGCCAGCATGCCCGCCTTCATGTCGATTGGATACCCGATCGCGCCGGGAGCGGGGAGGGGATCGCCCACCGAGTCACGGTCCACCAGGTCGCCCACCAGGTTCCCGTGGCCGTCTTCGCCGACGAGCCTGACGTAGCAGAGCTCGCCGCCGCTCAGCCCCACTGTGGCGAGCAGCAGCTCGATGCCCGACCCCGCGATGAGGGCCCTGTCGATGCTCACGTCGTAGATGCTGGCGATGGGGTCGAGCGTGTAGAAGTTCGTGCTCTCCAGGAGGGCCATCACCTGGTCAATCTCGCTCTCGGGGGGGCCCAGGTTCACAAACGGGATCCCGAGCGCGCCCAGCAGGATCAGGTACGGAGCAGCGGCCCCGACCTGCGAGAGCACATTGCCCAGGAGCTGGTTGGCAAGCTGGGAGATCTCGAGGGGGAGAGCCGTGTAGTAGTCGATGGGCAGCGCTTTCAAGGCGGCGCTCGGCGAGTACACGTCACTCGGTGATGCCATTGCCAACCAGATCTGCTCCAGCCCGTCCAGCCCACGGTGGAACGTCTGTCCCTGGAACTGGAACGGCTGGCCTTCGCCCTCGGCCAGCTTCATTCCGTTCACCGCCCCCACCGAGGTGCACGTGATCACGTCGGGGCGGATTCCCGAGGTCTGCATGAGGTACTTGCAGGCGCCCACCTCGAAGGAGCCTTTGGCTCCGCCACCGCTCAGGGTGAACCCGGTTGCCCGCAACAGGCCCGGATACGCGCTGATGCGGGTGGTGCTTGCGGCGGCACTCTGGAGCCTGCTGGTGACGTTTTCCGAGGTCCCGCCACTGGCGCTACCCGTGAGGGCGGTGCCGGTAGCGCCGGGCGAGGTGCCCGATGGCGTCGTTGGCGGCGTGCTCAACTGCCCCGCCGCGGCCGTTCCGGGCGTTCGCGTCGTGCTGGTTGCCGTAGTGGAGGCTGCCGAAGTTGCCGGAGTTGCCGCCGCTTGGCCGCTTGCCTGCTCGGCCCCGCTCGCCTGAACTGGACCCGTTTGAGCTGGGCCGCCGGCGTCGCCGGGAACCTGAGTACCTCTCGAGGTGGCCATCGCCCCTCCCTCCGACAAGCTTGCCCATCCCGCCTGGGTGACCATGAATCACCCCGCCGCCACGGTCGAAGACCCCCCGTTCCGCCGGTATCGCTCTCGCTGTCGGGGCGGACAGCAGCGCCACCGCGGAGCCTTGTGTACGGCTCGACCTCGTCACTATCTTCCCCGACGCAGCCCTGCGCGGCAAGGGGCGGCACTCGGCGGTCAGCGAGGACGCACGAGCAGGCGCGTTGGGTGGGGATGGACTGTTTGGCCGTTTTACAAGCCGCCCGCACCACCGCCACGGGCCTCCTCGGTGGATATCGGTCAGGGCCTCGTCGCTGGCTGTCGGGCGAGCAGCGCCTCCTGGACGATGGCGCCGAGGCCAAGCAGCGCGAGCACGCCTCCGACTAGGGGCGCGAGATTCGAACTCCAAACCTACGGTTTACAAACCCCCCCGAACGGGTCATTCCTGGTGGCTTCTGGTGCTCTTTCGTATTCGGCTGTCTCCGACCCACCGCACCTCCCCCGCCGGAGCGAAGCGGACGACCTCCCGGCCCGCCATCTCGGCTACCAGGAGCCCATAGGCGCCACGCTGGAGCCGGTAGGGCTCCATCCGGCGGTCCACCTCGGGCGCCAGTGACGCTGTCGGTCTTGTAGTCGACGATCACCGGCCGCCCGTCCGGGAGCTCGTAGGAAGGGGTCGACGAAGCCCTTCCAGCAGCACCCCGTCGATGGGCGCCGGCAAGGTCGTCGAGGCTAGCCTGGGTGGCCAGGTCGATGACCTGGAGCACCGCGCGGACGGCACGCCCGCGGCGACTGGCGGCGATGTCCTTCCCCACCGCGGGCGCGAGCCCGGCCTTGGCGTCGGCATGGGCGAGGCCGGTGGCGCTTGGCGTCCTCTGGACCCCCAGCTGGGCGAAGCAGGGTGGCCCGATTGAGCTGCGCAGCTCCGTAGTCTGGGACAGCTTGTCGGGCGCTGATCTATCCGACGAACTCGTAGCCGCTTGCCACAGCGTGCGCTCGCTCAGCACCGATGAGGAGGTCCTCCAGTTCTTCGAGAGTGAACTCGCGGTCCTGCCACCCGCGGAGTGGAGGTCGGGTTCCGTGCCCATACGGCTTCCCCGGAACGAGCCGGAACTCATGCCCGCGCTTCGATACTCTTAGGTCCCAGTGCGCGGCCGCCCCGTCCAGTCGCGCGGCGGTCATCGCATCTACCGCCTTTCGGAGGGCATCACCTGCGCCTCTCTCGGCTGCGAGCGTCTCGGGGTCTGCACGCGGCGGTTCACACTTGACGGAGAGCTCCACGCCCCGCCGGGAGGGTCCGTAGAAGGTTGCGCGCGCGCAGAGGACTACGCGGCGGCGCTCGCATTCGAGAAGGCACGCCTGCTACCGCTTCGCGTCCTCCGCCTTCAGGTAGCCGATGTGGTAGCCATCCACGAAGACTCTCACAGCGCTTGGATCATGTGTGTTCGTCGGCTCGCGGACAAGGCATGCGGGAGCCTCCGCCCTTTCCGGATAGCGGCGCGCGATCTCCATAATCAGGGCGCTCCGGGGTCACGTGCCGGCCACGTTGACCGAGTTCGCCGTTCCACGCCCTAGGGTCACTCCAGAAACAGGCTCGCGCGACGAGATGCACAGTTCCACGGCGGCGGACAAGTCATCGGCGAGGTCCTTGGTCAGCGAGCTCCGTAACAGCGGCATTCCACCATCCTCTGAAGGTGGCCGTGTCTTGTCAAGTGGTGTAAGAGAGGTGTGGGCGTTCTGAGAAAACGTCCGTTCTAAGAGTTCTGTGACTTTGTCCTCCCATGGAGGATTCGGTCACCTTGAGCCACACCGAGCAGCAGCGCCTTCTGGTCCTCAACGACCTCGAGGTTGGGATCGTGATCGCAGCGGAGGCGGCCGAGCTCCTCGGCGTCTCCGTCCGCCAGCTGCGCCGGCTCCGGGCCGCGTACCGGGCGCGGGGAGCGGCGGCCCTGGCCCACGGCAACCGCGGGCGCCGGCCGCGGCATGCGCTGGACCCCGCCGTGTCGGCCCGGGTGGTCGAGCTGGCCACCAGCACCTATGCCGGCTTCAACCGGCAGCACCACACGGAGATGCTCGCCGAGCACCACGGCATCTTTCTCTCCCGCCCCACCGTGCACCGCATCCTGTCGGTTGCCGGCGTGGCCAGTGTTCGCCACCGGCGGCCAGCCCGGCATCGGCAACGGCGGGACCGCTATCCCCGGGAGGGGATGCTGCTCCAGGTCGACGGCAGCCGGCATGACTGGCTGGAGGGTCGCGGACCCCACCTCACCCTCATCGGCGGCATCGACGACGCCACCGGCCTGGTCCCCTGGGCCTGCTTTCGGGAGCAGGAGGATGCCCAGGGCTATTTCCAGCTGTTCCGGGAGGTGGTGCGCCGCCGGGGCATCCCCATGGCCGTGTACAGCGACCAGCACTCGATCTTCTACACGACCCGGAAGACCCCCACCCTGGAGGAGCAGCTCACCGGTCGCCCGACGCCGACCCAGGTCGGCCGCCTCCTCGAGGAGCTGGGAGTGCGCTGGATCCGAGCTCGCTCACCCCAGGCCAAGGGCCGGGTGGAGCGCCTCTGGGGCACCTTCCAGGACCGCCTCACCAGCGAGCTCCGACTCGCCGGCGCCTCCACTCAGGAGCAGGCCGGCGTGGTTCTCGAGCGCTACCTCACCCGGCACAACCGCCGCTTCAGCGTGCCTCCGGCGGATCCGACCCCCGCCTGGCTGCCCTGGCCCCGGGGACGGGCCCTCCACGATGTCTTCTGCTTCAAGTACGAGCGCTTCGTCGCCAACGACAACACCGTCCGGCTCGGCCCGGTGGTCATGGACATCCCTCCCAACCGACAGCGGATCAGCTATGCGCGCTGCCGCGTCGACGTCCACCAGCGCTTCGACGGCACCCTCCACGTCTTCCACCACGGCATCCAGCTCGCCTCCGCCTCGCCACCCCCGTTTCCCCTGCACACCACGCGCAGCCGTCGGTCGGGCCCTGGCCCCTCCGTTCGGGAATGGCCGCCCGTCTCTGCTCAGCCCCTGCCCGCTCCCGCTTCCGGCCTACCCTGGAAGCCCCCTGCCAACCACCCCTGGCGCCGGTGAACCGGCCAAATTCACGGAACCGTTAGCCGGACAGAGTCACTGAACTCCGACAGTGGTGTAAGAGAGGCCGACGCCATCCGGGCGTTGTTCGACTCGTTCACGCTGCTGCGGTGATCGCCGGCACGCCCTC
>Ga0181520_10011673_pt1 | contig 11475 bp, 4 predicted proteins | sample PEATcosm2014_Bin_29_FD_132451 | JGI IMG/M metagenome (GOLD analysis project Ga0181520, IMG submission 132451) | Peatland microbial communities from MTU Mesocosm Facility, Houghton, MI, USA - PEATcosm2014_Bin02_30_metaG | ecosystem: Environmental > Terrestrial > Soil > Wetlands > Peat | place...
CCACATTGGTTGAAAAAGTGACAAATAGATTTCCCGTGACTCGCTGCCGAATGGTCAGGTTCGCCCCTGGAGGTCCGGCGGAGGTGGAACCTGCAAGTACAGGGCTAATTGATAGCTGCGAAATGCCTGCGGCTTTGGAGAGGCGGCTCGTTACCTGGCTTGAAACCTTTGATGCAACCAACCCTTCGGCCTGCTGATTGACCGGAGTTGAGTTCACTGCACTCGCCTCTGTGGTTTGGCCAAATGCCAGCAAATTGATGATGTCTGCGGGTGGCAGCGACGGATCGGAAGTGTATTGGGTGCGAAGGCTCTCGGCTGGTCCCTGAAAACGCAGGTCAATCTTATATTCCTGAATGGTTGTCGTGAGGGAGACGTTCAATATCGGTTCAGTGCTGGATGGATTAACGAATTGCACTGTGCCGCCCGCAAGGACATACCGGCTTCCATTCAAGATTACATCACCACCGGTTAGATTCACGCGACCGAGAATGACCGGCTCGGCCAATGTGCCGCGAACCTGCAAATTCGCCGTGCCATTGACGCTCAGAGTCCGACTGACAAGATTTACATTACTCGCGGAATTCACTGTGAGATTCAGTGAAAGGTTTTGTGCGAATCCGGGCTGAGAAGGAGCCTCAACTCCGCCTGAGAATTGGTTGACCACAGAGGAAAGATCAAAGCTATTTGTGAACGACAAATCGGAAAGATTCACCGAACCTCCGAGGATGGAGTGTTCAGTGGTTCCGGTAAGGCGCAGATTGGCATAGGCCGTTTCGCGCATGCCATCCGGATAAAAAATGCGGGCACCTTTGGCAGCGAGCCCGAGGTTGAATTGAATGTTCGGGCGATACACAATTGCTCCCTGAGCCGATACGTCTCCTCCGCCGACCGTGGCATCGAATTTAGCCACCTCCAGGCGATCGGTGGTCAATTTCAGCACGCCATTTCCGTGCTGCAGTCCAACCGGAGATGTGTTTGTCGAAATGCTGGCATCAACAATGTCGATTTCGCCACCGAGGGATCCGCCGGCCGACGCGCCATGCGAATCGATATTTAGCTTGAGTTGCCCAGAGGTGCGGAGATCTGGATCGAAAATCTGCGCGATCTGCAGATTCACCGTCCCCTGCGCCTTAAGCGACATGGGCGCGCTACTGCTGATGGGAAAGGAACCCTGAAACTGCAGGTCGGTGTCAGTTCCGCGAATCGTCGCCGGTTGGAGGTTGATAAGGCCATTCTGATAATCAGCCTGGATCGGCGACGCCGCAGCGAGTTGTATCGAATTGCCGTAGGCTAGCTTCAAAACGGGGAGTGAAATGCGAGCCTCCAGCTGATTTTTATTCTTTAGGGGCCCGTGTAGTTGCGCGTGAATTTCAGCCTGTCCGCTTACGTTGGAAGCTTCTTCGGGAGCATAGGCCGCAAGAAATGGCTCGAGAGGCAACGTCTGCGTATCAAGAGACGCGTCGGCAAGATAGTCTCCAGTTAAACTCACCTGCGCTTTGCCGTGAAGAGAAGCGTTTGCGATGGATGCCGCCAGATCTGCGTTTGCCACGTGATTAGCCAGGTGGGCGCGCAGGTCGGTGCCGGAAAAGACCTGGCCACCGGCGGCCAACTTCGGAATCTGAATATTCAGGTCGACAGAAGGATTGTCGAAATTCCCTTGACCGCTCGCCTGGATCGCGACAACGCCCGTCACATCGATACCTCTTGTCTTCACTGCCTGTAGCCTGGTGAGGTCAATACCGCTCGAATCGATTCGTGCGGTAAAGGTTCTTTCCTGTGGTTGCGCGGATACGCGCCCCTGAATGGATCCGCTCGGTAACTGAGCTGCGAGAGTTGCCTGAATCTGACTGGCTGAGCCGTTGAAATCCAATTTGAGTGATGAGATTGGTTCGCCATAGGCTGAGCCGTCACTTAGTGAAAGAATTCCATTTCCCGTGGGGCTGTTGGCCTGGCCACGAATGTGCGCATTCACATTCAGCGTTCCGGTGAAAGGCATCTGCTCCGAAGTGAGCTTTGCGAGTGTCGCCAGGTTGAGTTGCGACGCGTTGAGCTCCAACTGAATCGGACTTTGCCCGTTAAACGACCAGTTGAGAAGTCCCACGCTTGCGCTTCCGGCGATCCGCCCGCGGTCGCCTGCCTCCACGCGAATATCCTTGAGGCTCACGCCCGCCGGACTGACTTCCACTCCTGTCTGCAAAGAGGTCCAGGTTGTGCCGTCGTACTGCAGATTCTGCGCCACGAAGTTTCCCGTGAGATCAGGAGCTACGGTTGATCCGCGCACCACTCCTTGAAATGAGGCTCGACCCGTCAGATCCAATCGCGAGCCGTTCTCTGCCGGCGCGCGGAATAGGTTGGCAAATGTCGAAATTTCGCTGAGGTCGTTGGCCTGCAAGTTGATAGAAAGGCTTGAATTCCGGCTCACAGTTCCATTGAGCGACAGATTTGACTGCGAGCTCCTGAGACTGCTGTTATTGAACGTCAACTCGTGCTGGTTGTTCGAATAGGTAGCGTGAAACTCCCCATGGATTGGCACGACGGTTCCTTCGCTTGGGTTGCCACGTGCGTAGGCAGCGGGGATTGTTTTCTGAAGGCTCGGCTGTGATCGATTGGCTTGGCCGTCGACGAAGAGCTCGGCCCGCGCAACCAGATCGCCCATCGACTTTCCCCATTCGGCCGTAGCCGTGGCGTTCGCCTCACCGGTCAGCTGGATGTCCTCCGCAGCTCCCGGGTCCGCGAATGCCTGCCTTGCATCGGCGAGAGAAACCGTTTGTAGCTTGGCCTGAAAGCTGGAATGAGAGTTGCCCCCAACCGCTTCCATCTTTCCGCTTGCCGCGAGCATGCCGCCGAGAACGTTGGCGCGCAGATCGCGCAGCAGAACATTTCCGTTTGCAAGAGAATAGTGGCCAAGGATGTTTGTCACAACGCCGCGCGCAAAAGGTGTGCGAAAGCTGAGTCTGCTGCTGGAGAGTTCGCCATCGATCTTCAGCATCTCGAGTGCCGCGCGGTTTGCCGTTTGCCGATAGCGAAGCGAGCCCGAGGTTCGTATCGCTCCAGCAGGCATCGACGGCTCTTGAAGGATCTGCGCGGCCTGCTTCCCATCCACCACAATCTGATACTGCGCTTGAACTGAGGGAGAAGCATAGTTTTCGAGCGTCGCGCTGACTACGGCCTGCGATGCGCCACTTGAGAGTTTTGCGCTTTTCAACGTGAATGTGTTGGGAGTTGCCTCAAATTCCAATTCGAATGCATGCTCAAGAGGGCGGAACGACGCGTAGATTATTTGCCCCTTGTCATATGAGAGCTTGCCGGCGTAGCGCTGAAAAAGAGAATTAAACGTCGAGGTAAAATCGAGATCATGCAGGTCTGCGGCAACGGCGCTGGGGCGCGAATTGTAGTAAACCTCACCGTGGCTGATTGCTGCATTGCGAATACCGATTTCGAAAGCGTCAGTGTGGCTCGATCCATTGCTTTGGAGCACGGGCAGGTTGGAAACGCCCTTGTTGTCGACGACAATCCAGGCGACTGGGTGATCAACTTGAATCTTGTCGAAATACCATTTCCGTCCGAGTACGGAGATGATGCGCACGCCCAACCCGATGTGATCGGCCTGGAGCAAAGGTGGATCTTGATAAGGCGTTGCTCCCGAGACGCAGATTCCATAGAGGTCGAGGCTTAACGAGCCGGGATGCAAGGTAAAATTCTCGAGCTGTACGCGAACGCCGAGCGCTTCACCGGCTTTGCGCTGGGCGAACCCGAGTAAATAGCGATGAACACCGTCGGTATTCGCGAGGGCGACGGATGCGAAGACGGCCAAGATGACGAGGAACATCGCCCCGCCCGCAATCCAGCCCGCCACACGAAGAAGCGTCGATCGCCGCTGGTGTTTGCGATGTTGCTCAGCGGGGTTGCTTGTTTCATCGCGCGAATCCATAAGCGTCTTCCTTTCAAAAGGCCTGGCCGATACCGATGAAATAATTTGTGGCTGTGATACCTGTAACAGGATTTAGATTTTGTCCGACATCAATGCGAATGGGCCCAACTGGCGTGGCGTAGCGCAACCCGATTCCGACGTTATTTGAATAGAGCGATGTGAAATCATGGAACCCGACATCGGGGAAGACATTGCCGCCGTCATAGAACGTAACCAGGGTCAGCCCCTTTCTGACTGGCAGCGGGATACGCGCTTCACCATTGGCGATAAGTAGCTCGTTACCGCCGGTTGGCACCTTGATGTACACATTGCAGCCCGTACCGCCGTTGGGACAAACTTCAACGTTCCGCTGCGGACCGGCTCCATCGAGCGGGAAACCGCGCAGCGAGTTTCCGCCCCCACTGAAGAATGCTTCACTCAACGGCACATAGCTATTGGCAAATGGTTCGGCGAGGCCGATACGAAGGCTCGCGGCCCAGATGACGTGATGGAATTTCTCGCGATAAATAGCGGCCTGTCCGGTTAGCTTCGCGAAGTCGACGCTCGAACCAAGCTTGCTGGTGTTGAAATCGAGTTCGAGCGAGTCCAGCATTCCCTTATGCTCATCGAAGGGATTGTCGCGCGTGTCGCGGGTAAGATTTCCTGAGAGAGTAGATAGTTTCACGTGCTGGTCTTGGGCAGGCACAAGGCTGGGGATAAGAACCCTCGTCAAGTCCACTTTGCTGTAAGCGTACTGGCCAAAGAGAGTCGTCTTCTTCGCACTGTCGATAGCTCGCTGGAATTGCAGAGTGCCCTGCACCTGCTGCGAAGAGAAAACCGGGTTCTCTTCGTTCTTCTCAAAGGAAAATGACGTAGTCGCTTTCCACGATGACCAGTTGAAGTTCGGATCAATATAGTCGATCGCTCCGCGTTGATCGAGCCTTCCTGCGAATCCGGTGAACGAGAGCGATTCACCTTTGCCGCGAAGGTTGTTGCGCGTGTATTGAACTGTGCCGCGCGGACCATAAAAGGTGGTTTCGCTGGTGGTGAAGTGCGTCGGCAATCCGACCGGGGGAAGGTTGGGCAACGGCACCGTGTTGCTGGGGATGCTTCCTCCGCGATCGATGACTTCAAACCCGAAGCTATAAGTGAATTCGTTACGGTTCGACTCGTGCACCTTGACGAGCACGTCATCCGTAGTTTGCGTTGTGACCGGCTCTTTCGGATCAACTTCAGCCCAATCGAAGACGCCGGTATGGTCGTAAAGGTTGCTTCCGGCAATCAACAGTTCCGACTCTGTGAGCGGCGTGCCTTTCTTGATCCCGGTGACGTCATTGTCGATGAGCCGCTGCTTTGTATGAACCTGGCCGAGGGTCAGAACATTGCCCGCAAGTACTCGGGGACCTTCAAAGATGTGATAGACAACGTTTATGCGATTGGAATCATTCTTTGAAACCGCGGTGGCTGTTTCGTGAAAGCTGGAAATCAGATAGCCTGCTTTGATGTAATTCGCAAGAATGGCCGCCCGATCCGCTTGGACATGCGCCTGCGAATAGGGCTGGCCAGCTGCAAGCTTCAAGTCATCGGGAGCGAATTGCGACTGAGGAAACGTGTTCGCGCCTTCAATCGAGAGGGAGTTCACAATGTCGCGCGGGCCTTCGACCACCCGAAACGAAATCTGGATATTGCCGGCAGGCCGGGTGACCGCCGATGTGACTTTAATCTGGCTGAATCCTTCCGATTGATATACGGCCTGGAGATTTTTGATGCTGGTCTGCACAAGACGATCGCTGAATTTTCCCGGAGAAAAGAAGTGCTTTTTCTCGACGGTGATGTTTGGCGTGAGCTGCGACGACGATAAGGTAGCGTTGCCCGTGAGAATGACACCGTTGACCTCGTGTTTCTTGTCTTTCGTAATTTTGTAAAGGACGACGTCGCTTTTTGTGCCCTTCTTCAGCTGGGAATCGACCTGAACATCGAAGTAGCCCTTGGCCTGGAAGGACGCCAGAAGCGCTTGCTGCCCCTCTGTGACAGTGTCATCGTCGACGCCCACTCCTTGATAAATCGGAAGCAGCGATTTGCGTGTCCAGGGCCAGAGGTGCGCGCCATCGACACGGACTTGAGTAATGGGTCCGAGATTGACGTTGAAGTGAACATCTGCCCGATTCGTCGTCGCCTGATATTCCGCTCCCGAGAGCTTGACTTGCGCCCCAAGGTAACCTTGTTTAGCGAGAGAACTCTGGATGAATTGAGTGGCCTTGTTGAGGGTCGAGTGATGATAGGTTTTTCCAGGGCGGATGGCAGCCATATGAAAGCGCGCCGGCAGCGTTGTAAGCTTATGAACCAGTTCCGGCCCGGTAGCATCGGGTGCGCCCTCGATGGCGATCGATCCGAACTTGGCGCGCTTGCCAAGCGTGGTTTGAAAAGACACATTGGCAATTGCATTGGCGGAATCGATCGTGATTTTGGGATCTACCGTCGCGGTAAAGTCCCCTTCGCGCTGGAAAAAGGAAAGCAAATTCTGCCGATCGGTGTCGATCTCCGAGGGATTAAACGCTGCCTGGGCCGGATAATTTGCCGCTTGGATCAATTGCGAATATGGGAATTCTTTCGCGCCGGGAAACTCGAATATTCCAAAATAAATCGCTGGTTGGAGAACAAAGACAATTCTCACACCGTTGGCATCCGGGTCGACCTGTGTCTCGACACTCTCGACATTTCCTGCTGCTTTCAGCGCCGCCTCTGTTTGCGCCACCTTCACTTGGGAAAAAGGCTGCCCTGCTTGCTGCACGAGCAATTGCTCATATTTGGCCGCTTCATCCGCCGGGCGCCCCGCGATTTGGACGGCGAACACGGGTTGTCCTTCATAAGAGGCGAGGAACTCTTGCTCCTTTGCCGCAGGCGATTGGGTAACGACTCGTTGGATTGTCTCTTGCGCGAGGAGTTTTTCAAGAAACGGGGTCATCAGTTCCATGAAGACGAACATGGCCACAAGCCAAGCGCGGGCGCGGCGTTTCGAGTGGGAGAGCTTTCCGTTGATCACGATGGACAAATATCCCAGACATATCACTCTGTTTTGAGATGCCCGTTCGACAGGTAAGGTTTGATGATTTCAGGTGCGTCATCAGGCAGCCGAGATGTTCAACGCGAAAGCGTGATGAGCGTGATGCAGACCACTGCGCGTGCCAGACGCGGCATCTATGTCACAGTACGCACGCTCAGGACAGGAGCGGTACCCCATTAGTGACAATCGTTCCAGCTCGGCCGCACGGCTGTCGCGGCAACCGCGGCAATTTATTCTTCTTTCGACACGGAAGCCGGCATGGAAGGTCGAAGGAGTTCCTTTGAACAAGTTTGCGGCGCGCGTCTGGCGGTCCCTGCTGGCCGATAGGGTTTTCGGGTGCGCCGCGGAACTCGGCTTTTACTTTCTGTTCGCGCTTTTCCCCACACTATTCTGTGCGGGATCGATTTTGGGCTTCGTGGCGCGCTCAGCTCACCAAGTCTCTGATCGGCTCCTCGAATACCTCGCCCTGGTGATTCCGACCTCCGCCCTCGGCACCGTGCTTGACACCTTTAATGAGACAACCGCGGCCGCGTCGTCAGGGAAACTCACTTTCGGATCGGTAGCCGCAATCTGGTCGGCGTCAATCGGGATCTCTGCTATCCAGGACACACTCAACGCCGTGTTCAAACTCGAGAACCGGCGATCCTATATTGTTGCGCGCATCAATGCGATTCTGCTCACTATCCTGCTGACTATTTTGATCGGCTCGGGCCTCGGCTGTATGTTCGCCAGTGACTTTTTCTCAACTCTGATCGAGCGGTATTTCGCTACGCCGGGTCCGGCAGGGATCGTTGCGGCCGCGATCAGGCTTAGTGGCTGGGTCGGAGCAGGATGTCTCCTTGCACTGTCCTTCGCTGTGACTTATTTCTGGGCGCCAGACTGGAGGCAGCGGCACTGGCGATTTGTTTCACCCGGCACTGTCGTCGGCATCATGGGATGGCTTATTATCTCGCTCGGTTTCCGTATTTACCTTCATTTCTTCAATAGCTACACGCTTACATATGGATCATTGGGCGCGGTGATTATATTGCTGATGTGGTTTTACATCAGCGGTTTTATGCTCCTGTTGGGCGCCGAGATCGACTCAAGAATCGACGATGCCGCTGCTCAGGCAAGGTTCGCTTCAATAAAGGCGAGAGGTTCCGCTTAGGGCTGTTGTGGTGATTCGCATGAACGCCGACAATTCGCTAGCGAACACCAGCCGAGCTTTGCGATGAAGAACCGAAGTACAAGGCATTCAAGTTCTCACGTTGGCATCGACGAGCGTTTCTGCGGTCTCATTGCAGCGTGGTTTTCACCTTCGATGGGCATCCCGAACACTCCTGGGAACATCCCTTGTTGAATAGGGGGAGGTGTATCGGATGAATGTGAAGGCTCATAGCAAAGCGGCGCAACGGCCGGTTGGATTTACCGACCGCTCGTGCGGCTTCGCCGGCAAGCACGCACGCGAACAGGGCTGGCGGATCATTGAAGTGAAGAGAACGATCACCTCCAAAACGAAAAACATCTTGAATGGAAAACACGATACCGTCCCTGCTTTCGCCGCCGATTCGATAGCCCATTTCAAGGCATGAGATGATGCACGATCGGGCTGAAAAGCCTTGTCTTCGGCGCCTTACTCTAGGATCTCTTCAAGCTCTTTCTTGAATGATTGAATGGGTCGGCGGCCTTGGGTTCGGCCGTTGATCAAGTCTGCAGTGCTGGGCAACGAACAAATGCATCGCACCTGAATGTCTCTGCTAACCGATTTGGGCAGATCGAAACCGTTCTGAGTGAGCGCCTTGTATTCCGGACTGGAAACCTGCACCGAAGGCGCACTGCCAATGCCCGAAATCGCGAACTTATCTGAGCTTTGAAGCGTGAAAGGAAAGCCGGATATAGCCCGCCCGTTCGATACCGACCAGTGGCTGGCTTAGATCTCCCGTTCCCCATTCGTAGTGATGAGGTTGGAATAGGTTTTGCCCGACCGCTTCAATCAGCAAGTTGCCGCCCAATGGGCGAGAGAGATGAAGGTCGGCTGTCTGGTAGGCGGGGACTTTTTGCGCCGGCAACGCGCTGAGGAATCGATAGGTTTGATCGAACTGGAATTTCCAGGGAAGATCAACCATGGACTGGAGGACGACCTGATGTTTCGGGGACGATCCGTCGTAAGTGCTGACCGAACCGGTGGAGCTGATGTTCGATGTGGGTCCGGCGGCCTGGAAGTTCGAATTGAGGAATGAGTACGCTAGGTTGAGCCGCCAGGCCGACCCGATGGCCAATTGGGGAGCGACCTCAAATCCGGAGGCCGAACCGCTAATCTGGTTTGTATATTGAATGGTTACATAGGTCGTGCCGCCCGATTGCGAGAGCACCTCAGGTCCAAAGCTCTGCAGCTGGCTGTACTGATTCCAGAAACCTGATACGTCGAAATAAAGATGCGCATTCACAGTTCCGCGGTAGCCCAACTCGTAGCCCAGAACATTTTCCGAGTTGAAGTTGTGATTGCCTAGCACCTGAATCACGAGAGATGGCGTTATCCCCTGAAGGAGAAAGTTCTCTTCGATGTCGGATGGGTTGGTGACCGAATGCGTAATGCCTGCCCACAAAGATTGCCGATCGCTGGGGGACCAGAGCAGGCGCCCCGACGGTAGAGCATCGAATCCGCTGTAATTGTTTTGTTGCAGCTTGGCGCCGAGGGTCAGATTTACCGTTTGCCCGAGGCGAATCTCGTCCTGGAGAAAACCAGTGTAGATATGATCCAACCCCGTGGGCGGGACCAAACCTTCCCCAGCGACGGTCGGAATGACGTTAAACGGAATCCAGCGAAGGCCGGCGCCGACCGAGAGCAGGTTCGAACCACCCAACTCGAAGCGATCAATAAAATCAATGTCGATGGTGTCACGGGTGTCGCCTAGGAAACCGCGGGTACGGTTCGTGCGGTCAAAATATGCCTGCAACATCAACCCTGTGCCATTAGCCTGCACCGTTTGATAACGAAAGTTGACGTCGCCTCCGGATGTCTGGTCGTTACTGACGGCGGTCCCAACGATGTGAGGCGAAGTTCCTTTGTAGAGATCGCCTTCGAGCATCATCTCCGCCGTGTCTTTATTGCGATCGATCCTGAACCCGAGGCGTTCCTCGTGCCATGCGTCATCGTCGATGCCGTCGGTATGGTATCCATGGGCGCGCTCGAAGCCCCGCCCAAATAAACGGAAGTTTGTATCGCCCGATCCTGCGCCAATCTGCAGATCGTCGATCGTATGGTCCATGTTGCCGACCAATGCCGATGCCTGCACGCCTTTGGAATCGGCGGCCTTACGGGTGATGATGTTGATCACGCCATTCGCGGAATTCGGTCCCCAAATAGTTCCGGCGGGGCCCCGGATCACCTCGATTCGATCGATATCCTCCAACGGGAGATCCTGCACATCCCAGTAAACGCCGGCGAAGAGCGAAGTGTAGACATTTCTTCCGTCGATCAGGACGAGAACCGACTTGGAAAAGTTGTTTTGCAGTCCCCGGATGCTGACTGCCCAGGTGGTGGAGCTGAGGCGTCCCACCTCGACACCAGGCGCCAGACGCAATGCATCGGGGATCGTGGTCACGCCGGAACGGAGGATCTCCTCGCGGGTAATCACATAGAGAGCTGCCGGGGTATCGTGCAGCGGACTCGGCGCCTTGCTGAACGTCGTGACTTCGACATTCCCGAGTTCCTCGAGGCTCATGCTCTTCAACTGGCTCTCTTGGTTGGTGCCTGAGGGTATTTGCGCACAGAGAGCCGTGCTAATGAGCGAGACGCGGGCAACAAAAACGAGGAACCTCAACGCTTCGGCATGGCGGTGACGGTGTCGATTTTGACATTCTTCAGCTGTCCTGGGGCGTGCTTGGGCGAGAGCTTTGGAAAGCGCGGAGCAGATAGACATCGATGGGTGGCATCGCCCTGCCTGCCGATTTTGATAGACGTGCGATGAGAACATCGATTCCCAATTCTCAAATCAATGTGTCTGGGATACAGAACCAGCGACCCAGTACTAAGGTAACCAGAGTGTGATGCACATTAGAGATTTTCCGCGGGTGAAACCCTTTTCATACGATGCCATTTCGTGGAAAACAGTTGCGTGGCATCAAAAATTAAAACCAGTGAACCTGGGGCGCGACACGAAGCTGAATGGCTTGCGGAGTCGTAGCAGGTCAACCGCGTCACCCGTCATGTTTGTGCCGGGGTAGTGTGAAACAGAATTCTGCGCCTTGACCCACGGCTCCGGTTGCCCAAACGCGCCCACCGTGCCGCGCGACAATCCGTTGCACGGTCGCCAATCCGATGCCAGTCCCCGGAAAATCCGCTTGCGAATGCAGGCGTTGGAATGGATGAAACAGCCGGTCTACATACGTGCTGTCAAATCCCGCGCCGTTATCCTTGACGAAGAAGATTGTCTCTTCACCTGCGTCGCGGCAGCCGAATTCGATCTTGGCCTGTTCATTTCGCGACGAGTATTTCCATGCATTGCGAAGCAGGTTC
>Ga0181520_10011675_pt1 | contig 11474 bp, 8 predicted proteins | sample PEATcosm2014_Bin_29_FD_132451 | JGI IMG/M metagenome (GOLD analysis project Ga0181520, IMG submission 132451) | Peatland microbial communities from MTU Mesocosm Facility, Houghton, MI, USA - PEATcosm2014_Bin02_30_metaG | ecosystem: Environmental > Terrestrial > Soil > Wetlands > Peat | place...
CGTCCGCCTCGGGCGCCAGAAGATAAACGTCAACGGGAGCGTGCAAACAAGAAGCTGACCGAAATCGTTCGGGTCGCCCAGAAAATTCTGACCTTTCAGGCGCCAAACGACATTGCCCTCATTATTCCACTGTGGAATCAGATAGCTTATTTGATTCGGTTCAGGCACCTTGACTTCCGGTGTTGCCTCTCGCAGATCCTCATCATCATTGGGGCGATCCGGTACGAATCCGCCATTAGCCCTCAATTCAATGACGCCCTGCGCAATCACAAACACGCAAACCCCAAACAGGAGCAGGATTAGTATCTTTAGTCGCAGTCTGGTCCTGCAATGCAGAACGACAAGGAAGTAGGCAAGAGGATTCGGGATGAAGCCTAGAAACGCGTCGACACCGCCATGGATGTAGCCAAACCCAATTGCGAGCGACAGGAAAACTGCGACCGAAAGTCCGGCCAGAGCCAGCGCTTGCACAGTCTTCTGCACAAAAGTCTTCAGCAGCGCAGGCAGAGAGACACAAACGGTCAGTACTAAGAGGAGTTCTTCAAGGTGATACCAGCGCAGCGGACCGAATACAGTCTGCGTGCCGAGGAAAGCCACCAACAAGTATAAGAGTACAAGAGCATACGCCATCTTAAACGGCCTTGGATAACGGTTGTATGGAACTGGCAAACCCAGACGACAAACCTGAACCCTGTCCCATTTGTCTGTTTAAGGCGAGGCTTTCCAATTCTAGCCTGGAGACCAGTACCCTTCGATTGTAACAAACGTCAAACCTCGAATTTGACTGGCAGTCTGCAGGAAAGGCGCCGCTTAACTATCCGTGCGAAATCGACCCGGCCGCTGGCACGCCACCCCCTTGGCGATAGTGGGAGCTCGAAGCCAGAAACCTCTTCTCCACCAGATGCCACATCAGAAACGCCGCCGAGGCAATCAACGATACAAAGAGTGCCAGGAACAGGAAGGGGTTTAGCCTGCGCAAGTGAAATACGACAAGGGTCTGCAGAATCGGCCAATGAACAATGTAGACACCGTAAGAGAAGTCGCCGTATTTTGAAAAATCTCCAAAATAACGCCAGAAACCGAACATGAATACGATCCCTGATACCCAGAAGAGGTCGAGCGTCCCGCCGGAGTCCAGAATCCCACCTGTGAAGAAGTGATCCACCAGGTACAAGGCCACTGTGGCAGCAAGAATCACGCCAAAGTAATGCTTCAGCTTGTCAAAGTAGAGAAGCAAAACCATCCCTGCAATGAAGTACGCAAGTTGCGCCGGGAACTGCGTGGCAAGCTGCGAATAGATGTTCCGTGAGGGATCGAGCGTGAAAACTCCAGGCAGGTTGTACTTCAACCCCAGCACCCCAAAGCCATACTTCCAAAGACAGGAAAGACAAAAGGCCGTCCCAAGAACCAGCTTTGTTCCAAACCTTTCACACAACCAGTGCAGCAGCGGAACAGACAGATAGAACAGTACTTCGATCTTCAAGGTCCACAAGGCGCCGTTCACCGCCGAACTCTCGGCCCTGGCAAAAACACCGGGCAACGAGGGAGCCAGGAAATTCAGGAAGACAAGATTTGCCGCCAGATACTTCAGAAAACCCAGACCAAAATACTTCGATGCCGGCAGCACACTCAATGGAAACAGTCCAAACGCTGCAACCACAATGACCGTGAAGTAGGCGGGATAAATGCGCCGGACTCGCTTTTCAAAATACGACCTGACCGACGACGACCGCGTGTAGCTGCGGTAGATCAGCAGCCCGCTGATCACAAAGAATGACCTGACCGCAAAGGTTGGCGAAAGGTACACGCCGAAGGACCTGAACATGGGAATGCCAGTTAAAGAGTTCACGTGAAAGAGGGCCACAATCGAAGCCAGGACCAGGCGCAGGCAATCAAGATTGTTCCTGCTGAAATCGGCACCGCTTTTCACGCCAAACGCCTCCCCGGTTTTCAGCAAAACGCTCCAGCCTGATGATTGTTCAAGTCTTCCGTGTGGGTAGCCCTGTACTGATCTTAATCGAATGAGTACAGACAATCACTTCCCGCCCTGCATCCATCTTAACCCGCATTTCCTTTTTGAATGATAGTCCTGAATCGTCAGATCGGCTGAATCGTCAATGTTGATGAGCGTCGAAGCATGGTGACGGCGATCTCGCGATACCAACCCAACCCGTAAGAAAAAATCGGCCTTTTCAGGTCTCCTTCAACTCCTCGCTGAAGATTGAGTTACAGGGATTACGAATCGCCTCCGATGCTGGTCTGTTAGTGGTTCGAGAGTTGGATGAGAGGCTCGGGTTGAGCCAGCTCATCTCCGACAACCTGACCGATGCCCGTCGTGGCAAGAACACGCAGTTTCCGCTACCGGAGTTGTTACGCCAGTCGATTTTTGAGCTGCTTAGTCGGATATGAAGACCTCAAGCACGTCGAAAGGCTCTTGCCCCGAAACGACCGCGTTGGTCCTGCAATTTACGCCGACGGGCGTACAATTGACCTGAGTTTATTTTCAAAATAGAGATTCCACACTAAAGGTATCACCAGCGCACAACTGCCGGCCATCTGCGCCCGCCCTGAATGGATCTGGAAAAAGGAGAGACTGGTGCATCTTGGAAGGCTTTTTCAGAGTAGGATGCTATTCGCACTCGCGTTGGCTACGGTGCTAGCGAGCGCCCTTGCTCAACAGTATCTTGGCACGAACAAGAAAGAATCCTACAGGAACATGGATTTTTACGTTTACTATTTCGCTTCGCAAATGGTGCACGACAACCCTCATGCTGACCTCTACGCTGGAGCGACAACAAGAAACACGGAAGGCTTGCGGGCGAAGGCCGGGAGTGAAATCGACAAGCGCGCTAAGGCCGCCGGCATGGGCGGTTCCATGTCGTACCTTTACCCGCCTCTTCTTGCCGATATTCTGGCCCCGATCTCACAGTTTGCCCCAAATCTCGCCACTCTTGTTTGGCGAGTGTTCAATCTGGCCCTTGTGTTTTTGTCAGTTCTGCTCCTGGCGAGGATGTTCCGCGTGCCCTTGCTCAGTTTCGAGTTCGCGGCGCTCGCCTTGGCCGCCTATAGCTTTTTCCCGGTCAATGAGGCCATCTTCAATGGGCAAGTTACAGTGGTCATGCTCGCACTCTGGACTGTCGGCATCGTTGCCTATTCCGAGAACCGGATCATCCTCTCAGCCGCGGCTTTGGCTCTTGCAACCGCTTTTAAGATCACCCCAATTCTGATTGTTCCCCTCTTCTTCGTCTGGAAAGATCGGCGCTGGCTGGTTTCTTATTTTGCTGTCTCTCTGGTGATCGTCCTGGCGATGGTTGGATTCAACGGTTTACACAACGTAACCGCCTATCCCGGCGTTCTGTCGGCAATGAGTTCTGGCGTTCCAGCTGAAGACAACAAGACGCTCAGTTCTCTTGCAAATTGGGTATATTACGGAAGAGTCTTCCACTTTGACGCCTCGATGACAGCGACACAACCGCAGCAGCATGGTTTGCTGATTGTCGCAAAGGCAATCAGCGGCGCATTTTATCTCCTTTGCCTTTACCTGGTTTGGCGTGTCCGTCAGATCGGGCAAAGTTCCAGGGTGGAAACGATCGCAGCCTTCGCCTTGATTATTGCGTGCACTTCGCCCGTTTCGTGGCGCCACGCCTACACTGCGGTGTTCATCACACTCGCGATATTCTGGGTGAGGGCGCTTCGCTCCTCTCCCAGGACTCCTCACACCGTCCTGCTTGCCCTTACTTCGATTACCGTAGGCTCCGTGTTCTTTGACGTTGCGGCTGATGGACCGTTGCCCCAACTTTGCAAGGTGCTCCTGGCCGGTTCTGAAATCGTCGTGAGCGTGCTGTTCTGCATTGATACCCTCTATCACATTAAAGCCGACGCTGCAGCCCCCTGGCCTCGCTCAACTGAGAATGGCCTCCCAGTGTAAATGGAGGCATTCACGGTTTAAAGCCAGCACCGCTGCACTTTCCACCCCAAAGTAAGCCCCCAATCCACCGGCGCAGCTTTGACTCTCACTTCGACTGCCTTATACTTCAGATGAGAAATCTTTCCTCCATTTCCAACTTCCACCCTCATTGGCCACCTGCAAGGCGACTCACCCACTCCATGAAGCTCCCTCGACACGCTGAAATCTGGCTCCTGCCCTACCTCAAAGATCGTTTCCGAAGACGTTCACAGGCAGCCAGGGTTAAACGAGTGTGGGTTGCAATCGCCGACCACTACGAACCCTTGGGCATGGGCGCTTCCCTTCAAACGGCACACGCGCGTGTCGCACTCTGGCGGGAGAAGTGGCCTCGGGTCGCCGAGCAAGCTCCAAGGGACAGCGCAGGAAATCGCGCCCAGTACACCTTCTTCTATCCGCAAGAGGAGTACCAGCGCGAACTTCTCAACGGACTCGCGGAGATCGTGCGGCTCGGCGTTGCCGATGTCGAGGTGCATCTCCATCACGACAACGAGAAACGCGAGTCCTTCATTCGCAAGGTAACGGAATTCTGCAATCGGCTTACCGGCGATCACGGACTGCTGCGCAAGGTCGATGGACGTGCAGTCTTCGGCTTCATTCATGGAAACTGGGCGCTGGACAACTCACGCCCCGACGGAAAGTGGTGTGGGCTTCCCGGCGAAATCGCCTTGCTCCGCGATCTTGGCTGCTATGCCGACTTCACCATGCCTTCCCTTCCCTCGCCAACCCAGGGGCGCATCGTCAACCGGATCTATTGGTGCACGAACAATCCGGACAATCGGCCCAGGTCCTACGATCGGGGCGTCGTGGCAACCGTGGGCGGCGGACGACAGGGCGACCTGCTCATGATTGCCGGACCGCTCGGAATTCGATTTGGCGGCCTGCAAAAGCCAAAGCTCGAAACAGGAGAGATTGCCGGCTACGATCTGCCGACTCCTGAAAGGGTCAGCCGCTGGCTCGATATTGCTCCCACCATCGGGGACGATCTCTTTCTCAAGCTTTACACCCACGGCGCCCAGGACAGAAATCTCCTGCCACTCCTCGACGGAGGCCTTCCGAGTCTCTTTAAGTGGATTAAGGAAGAGACCGATCGTAGAGAAATAGACGTCTACTGGACGACCGCATGGCAGATGTACAAAGCCGCAGATGCTGTGATCCATAACCGAGACCCCTTGGCAATTTCCAATTAAACTATTCCACTTGAAAGTCAGCATGAGGGAGTCAATGAACGGGAAACGATTCGATGCACTCGTGATCGGCTCAGGGGCGGCCGGCAGTATTGCTGCATGGGAGCTGACAACGCGTGGCCTGGATGTGCTTCTGCTCGAAGCGGGCCCGGATATTACTGAAGCCGACTTCAAAGTGCCGGACACACCCCGGCAAAAAGGGATCAATCTCACAGCGCGCGCTCTTGCCGTGCTGCGTGGCCAGTACATCCAGGCCCGAATCGGCTTCTTCGGCGATCAGTTCAAGCACCTCTTCGTAAACGATCGCGAAAACCCCTATACGACTCCATCCGACGCCTTCTACCTATGGATTCGGGGTCGGCAGCTCGGAGGCCGCCTGCATCTCTATGGCCGCGTCCTGCTGCGCATGACCGATATCGACTTCAAGGCCGCCAGCCGAGACGGCTTTGGAGAGGACTGGCCAATCTCCTACCCCGATCTAGCGCCCTACTACGACAGCGTCGAGCAGTTCCTCGGCGTCTATGGCGACGACGACAGGATTCCCAATCTCCCCACAGGAAAATATGCGGGCAAGCCCAAACTCACCGCCGTCGAAAAAGCATTCAAGGCAAAGGTCGAAGCCCAATGGCCTGGCCGCTCTGTGATTTCGTGGCGCTACGCGGCTCCCAACCTCAAGCGCGTCCCGCTCGGGATTCTGGCAGCAAAAGAGACCGGGCGTCTCACCATTCGCCCCAACGCGGTCGTCAAACGCATCACGGTCGACGACTCAACCGGAAAGGCGACTGGTGCGGAACTCATCGACCGTCTCACAAAGCAATCGGAGACGGTCGAAGCAAACGTGGTCGTCGTTTGCGCCTCGACCATCGAATCCGTTCGCCTGCTTCTCAACTCAGGCTCTTCAAAGCATCCCAACGGCCTGGGCAACTCCAGCGGGCTCCTCGGCCGATACTTCATGGATCAATGCCCAAGCCAGATCTACGGATCGATCCCCGGCGTCAGTGGCTCTGAGGGAGATGACTCTGCGCCTCCCGATCCCTTCTACGGGGCCGCCGGCGGCGTCTATATTCCCCGCTTCCAAAACCTCGGCTCTGTGACTCATCCGAAATTCCGGCGCGGCTTTGGGGTACAGGGTGCCATCGGCCGCGGCAACCTCTCCAGCGATCAGCCGGCGATCTACGGCTTGATGGGCTTCGGCGAAACGCTCCCCTACTTTGAAAACTGCCTCACCATCGACCGCAGGCGCAAGGACGCATGGGGCATCCCGGCCGTCCATATCAAGTGCACCCTTGCCGAGAACGAGCGTGAACTGATCGTGGAGCAGACCCGCTCCATTCGCGAGATGGTGGAAGCGTGCGGGTACAAGGTCACGTTTTCCGGCTCCGCGCTGGGTCTCGACAACCCCAAAGAAGTCTTCAAAGACGCGGGCTGGCTCAGTCGTACCATGTTCAAGATGAACTTCAAAAAGAGCATGGCTGTCGGTGCTGCCATCCACGAGTGCGGCGGCGCTCGCATGGGTTCCGACCCCGCGAAATCCGTCGTAAATCAATACAACCAGTCCTGGGATGTAAAGAATCTCTTTGTCACCGACGGCAGTTGCTTCGTCTCCAGCGGAACCGTTGGGCCTGCGCTAACCATCATGGCGCTCACCGCAAGAGCATGTGCGTATATCGCCGATGAATACAAAAACGGCGGCCTCTGATCCCGCGCATTTGGGACTGGCGAAGTTGGTTCTCCTCGAACCAGATGCATGGGTGCCCCACCCTCGCCGCGCCTCTGTCTTTGCGGCTAGGGTGGGATTCCTGTGCCCCATCCATTTCGCGTTCTTTGCGAAATGGGTGGGATCGAACGCCGCCGCTCTTGGCCCGAATCCGTCTCATGCCAGTTCCGCCAGCCTTCCCTGTATCACCTTCAGCTCTTCCACGCTGAACCGGCACTTCTCGATGGCCCTCACGTTCGCCTCAAGATGATCCCGCCGCATCATCGAAAAAACCAGCGAATGCAGCCCCAGAACCCTCAGCCCAATCCCCAGCAATGCTTCTAGAACCAACTGATCTCCTCTGTCCTGCAGCTTCTCGTGCAGCTCGCTGGGCACGCTTTCGTCCTGGCCTGCCGCACTTAGAACAGAGTTAAAGCGGTGCATACGCTCTTCACTGCCAAACGGATGATTCCCAACCAGTAGCATCTCCCGCTGATTGCGAGCCGCAAATCCAGCCACCAAAGCGCTGAAGGGGTCGGCGCCGAACTGCGCTGCGCCAATCGTCCAGGGAGCGCTCTCAATCGCGGCATCAATCACTTTCTCGCCCGCATAGAGCCCCACGCGCAAAACCTTCCCGGAACTCACCAGCGCATCGAGTGCGACCATCAGTTCGGCATCGCGAAGAACAGCCTCCTTTGCCTCCTGCAGGAACAGGATGTCGACGTAATCCGTGCGCAGCTCGCGCAGGCTTGTTTCCACCGACTCCCGCAACCCGGCCACGGAGAATTGGCCGGAAATCACCGCTTTCGCCCCCTTGCCCAGCACCAGCCCGCGAACTCCAGGCACCTTGAACGCAGCACGGACAGCCCCAACCGCCATCCGCTTCACACCGCTCTGTCTTTGCAGTGCGATTCCGTACTTGGTTGCTACAACCGCCCGGTCCCGCTTCCCTTGCAGGAACTCGCCCAGCACCGCTTCCGCCTCGCCAAACCCGTAGCTCCGTGCCGTATCGAACAGCGTGATTCCTTTGTCCCATGCCGTATTCATCGCGCGCAGCGAAGCGCTGCGCCCGACCCGCCCCATCACCGATCCGCAGCCGAATCCCAGCACCGACGTGCACAGGTTCCCACAAACGCTCTCAAGCATCGACCCCATTTTAGCGGGTCCGATCTGCCGATCCGGTTCGACCTGACCGGCAACTGCCCATACGGTAAAATTGGACTTGGACCCGCTGCCTGCTAAATCATCTGATGACCGTTCCAGAGCGAATCGCACGATGAGCCTCAACGTCCTGCTGGTGAACTACACATTCCCCCCGGTCGGCGGGGTCAACGTGTTGCGCGTCGCAAGCCTGGCTCGGTACCTTCCTGCTCACGGCATTCGTGTCGATGTCCTCACCACGCGCAATCCATCGTCCGTCGGCCTCGACCCATCTCTGCTCAACGACATCCCGCCTGAAGTCACCGTCCATCGCACCATCACGCTCGATCTTCCCTTCGGCGTCAAGAAGACCATCAAGCGGCTCCTCACCGGGTCTAAGCCTCCTACGGAGCAAGCGCCCAAAGATGCCCCCGCCGGCAAACCGAATCCGCTGAAGCGAATCGTCCAGGACGCATTGCTTCCCGATCCACAGGTCACGTGGGTGCCCATTCTGTCACGGGCCGCGCCCCGCATTATCCGTGAACGGAAAATCGATCTCGTTCTAATCTCCTGCGCGCCGTTCTCCACGCTTCGCCTCGCGGAGACGCTTCGCAAACAGTTCCCTCGCCTGCCCATCGTCCTCGATTTTCGCGATGAGTGGCTTTCGACCACGTTCGACGTGGCGAGCTTCAATTTCAGCCGCAGCGAGCGCTCGCGAAGCTTCTCCATCCAGGCCGAAGCACGTGCCGTTGCCAGCGCTACTGCTGTTGTCTCAGTCACGGAAGCCGCTCGCAGAGAGATTCGCTCGCGCTATCCGCAGCATCCTGAACAAAAGTTCCTTTACGTCCCCAACGGCTTTGATGCCACGCGCCTTTCGCCCACCGCGACAGCTCAAAGCCCACGCAAAGACGCACGAATCGCCATTGCCTACGTGGGAAGCGTGTATGCCTCCACCGAGCCAACCAAACTCGTAGAAGCCCTCAAGTCCTTGCCCGACGATGTACGTTCCCGCTTCCTGATCCGATTCATCGGCCACGTCGAAGAGCCACGGTACCGCGCTGCTCTCCTCGAATTGGGCGACATGGTCGAACTCCAGGGCTATCTGCCCCAGCGCGAAGCCCTCGCTGTGATGAACGAAGCCGACTACGTTCTCCTCATCACGCACGACCGCCTCAACGTCTCCGCCAAGTTCTACGATTACATCGGCGCGGGCAAGCCGATTCTCGCCTGCATCCATCCCGGCGGCGACGCGCGCCTGCTCCTCGATCAACTGCGTGCTGGGTGGTGGGCCGACAGCCAGGATGTTGCCGCCATGCGCGCGCTCTTTCAGCAGGCAGCCGATCGCGGCAACCCGCCCTTCGCTGACTTCCATCCGGACACCACTGGCATTGCGGCCTACGAACGAAGTGTCATTGCAAGTCGCTACGCCGACCTCCTTCATTCCATCGCAGACACCTCCTCAATCGGCGGCACACCGCAGTTCGCGGCGCCGACCGACGCGGCAAAGGCCTGACCATGCTCAGAATCGCAGTAGTCACGGCCCATTACCCCAGCTCCGCCGAGCCAACCCGCGGCCGGCCGGCCTACCAGACCCTGCGCGTGCTCTCCCGCCAGTGCGAAGTTGAAGTCTTCTATCCGCACGCCGCCTATCCGCCGCTCCTCCGGCCGCGCAGCCGCGCCTACGAGTCGCTGGAACACGCATACACACTGCCCGACGTCGCCGCGCACTATTACGACTATCCGGTTCTGCCACTGGTCTCTCGCCCTTTCAACGGTTGGGTTGCGGGCCGCGCGCTCCTGCCTCACGTAAAGCGCTTCCATCCCGATCTCGTCTTCAGCTATTGCCTCTATCCCGATGGGTATGCCGGCCTCACGATTGCAAAGGCCCTCTCTGTCCCGTTCGCCGCGATGGGCGTCGGATCCGACGTTCACAGCATCCACGACCGCTTCACGCTCAAGCACACTAAGACCCTCCTGCGCGAAGCCGACCTGCTCTTGGCTATCAGCAGCGATCTGCGCGAGCGGATGATCTCCATGGGCGCGCCGCCCGCGAAGACGCGCACAGTCATCAGCGGCTCCGACCCTGAGGTCTTCCACGTTCGCGATCGCGGAGCCGCCCGAGCGCAGCTGGGAATTGACCCCACCGCAGAGGCGGTAGTCTTTATCGGCCGGATGGACCTGAAAAAGGGCCTGCGCGAACTTGTCGAGGCAGCAGCCTCCCTGCACCCGAAACGTCCCAACCTCCACGTCTACCTCGTTGGCGATGGACCCGACGCGCCTCCTGTCCAAAGCACCATCGCAGCCAACAACGCGAGCGGGTTCATTCACACCATCACGGCTTGCAGCTTCGATCAGGTTGCCGTCTGGATGGCTGCGGCTAATTTAGTCACGCTCCCCAGTTACATCGAAGGCTGCCCCAATGTCATTCTCGAAGCGCTCGCCTGCGGCCGCCCGGTAGTTGCGACAAACGTCGGCGGAATCCCGGAGATTATGAGCGAAGCATGCGGACGCCTTGTACCTCCGCGCGATTCTCGAGCGCTTGCACAGGCTCTGGATTCTGTCCTCGCCGGCAGTTGGGATGCCTCTTCCATCGCTGCGCATTGGAGCCGTAGCTGGAGCGTCGTGGCCGGCGAATTGCTCGATGCGCTGCAAACAATCGTTCCAAAGGCTAAGCTGGAACAGCATGCCCGATAACCCCAATTCGCTCCAGAACCCACGCCCGCCGTGGACGCGCAGGTTGTATCTGCTGATCGCGCGCCTCTGCACCGTCGTTGGCCTGGTCACGATCCTCGCCATCGCCACGCCCCTTGTGCATTGGTGGGCTATCGTCAGCTCAGGCCCAATCGAACAACCCAAAGGCGACATTCTGATTGTCCTGAGCGCGGCTCGCGACCAGAACGGGGGAATGTCTTTCTCGTCCTACTGGCGAGCTCGCCAGGCTGTCGACGCGTGGAAGGGCGGAGGGTTTACCAAGGTCGTCGTCAGCGGCAAACAAGTCCCGGCCATCACCGATTTTCTTGCCGCCGAAGGTGTTCCGCCCGAATCGATCCTGGTGGAAGACACATCCCAGAACACGCGCGAAAATGCCATCAATACCGCGCGGCTCATTCAGAACATGCCCGGAAGGCGAGTGCTGCTCACCAGCGACTTTCACATGTTCCGGGCGCTGCGCACATTCCGGAAGGCCGGCGTTGAAGCCGCTCCCATGTCCGTTCCCGACGCAATCCGCAACTCCAGGGGCTGGGCCGGGCGCTTCTCGGTCCTGCAAAACCTGGTTGTCGAAAACTTCAAGGTTGTCTACTACGTGATCCGCGGCTGGATTTAGCATGTTGAATTTGAACTTCGTACTACGACAAGGCTGTCATCCTTACCAAAGGTCGCTGCGGCGACCGTAGTCGAAAACCTGCCTTGGGCGAGCTGTGCCCCATTCATCGCAGCCGTATCGCGATGAGTGGGCGGGATCTGTGCCCCATTCATCGCAGCTTTA
>Ga0181520_10011676_pt1 | contig 11474 bp, 11 predicted proteins | sample PEATcosm2014_Bin_29_FD_132451 | JGI IMG/M metagenome (GOLD analysis project Ga0181520, IMG submission 132451) | Peatland microbial communities from MTU Mesocosm Facility, Houghton, MI, USA - PEATcosm2014_Bin02_30_metaG | ecosystem: Environmental > Terrestrial > Soil > Wetlands > Peat | place...
AAGTTCAGCGCATGGTCATATCGCGAAACGCCCTCAACTAGATAGTCCCAATCCAGGAAATAGGTAGTGCGACGATGAAGATAGTGGTGTGTTACAAGAGCGTGCTCGACGAGGCGGACATCAGGACCGATCCCGTTTCGCGCAAACCCTTGACTGACAGAGCACCGCGCAAGATCAGCGACTACGACCGCAACGCCATCGAGTGCGCAGTGTCGCTCGCCGAGGAGCTCGGTGCCAGCAGCCACCTCCTGACGGCTGGAACGGGCGAAGCGAGAAGCACGCTTAAAGATGCTCTGTCGAGAGGTCCGGACTCGGCCTACTTCTTTGCAGACGACGCAATGGCCGTTGCCGACTCCTCTGTGGCAGCGCGCGTACTGGCGAGCGCGTTGAAAGTGATCGGAGATGTCGACCTGGTCGTCTGCGGTGAGGGATCGAGTGACAATTATGCCCAGCAGGTAGGCCCGAGGTTGGGCCAGCTGTTGGGGCTGCCGGTCGTCACCTGCGTGATGCAGATGAGCGTCAAAGACGGCGTGGCGCGTTGCGAGCGCAACCTCGACGACGGCGTGGAGGTCGTCGAGGTGTCCCTGCCGGCCGTCGTTACGGTGCTGCCGAGCCTGAACGCGCCTCGGCTTGCAGGACTCAAGCAGATAGTTGCGGCGTCGAAGAAGCCGGTTCAGGACCTGAACATGACCGACCTCGGACTTGGCGTCGACGACTTGGCTCCGAGGCTGAAGCGCCTCGACATGTCGGGCACGACTAGCACGCGCAGGAACATAACCCTGACCGGGAATGCGGCTGAGATCGTCGCAGAGATAGTCAAGGTCTTCGAGCAGGAAGAGCTGATCTAGGTCATGGCAGTTTGGCCCAGATGGTCGGGAAGCACTGTCGGCAGAGCGGTGATCCGCGGAGCCGGTGAGCAGCACGGAGCGGGCAACAGCTTCTGCTGGGAAGCCCATTTGAGACAGGGGTCACGGTGATGGCTGAGATTTGGACGATTTCGGAGGAGAGCAAACAGCTTCCGGGGTTAATCGCGCATGCGAAGGGCATCTGCCGAGGTGACGACAAGGTCGTGGCATGGACATGCCAGGACGAGGCGACACAGATGGCCGCGACGCGGGGAGCTGACCTGGTGCACCGCCTGGTGGGCTCGGTCCGTCCCGAGGACTGGACGGACGTCATCGTGCAGCAGGCGAGACAAGTGACTCCGGTCGCCCTTCTCTTCGGCCCCAGCAGGAGGTCCAAGGAGCTGGCGGCGCGCGTGGCTGCGGAGCTAGATGCCGGCCTGTCGACCGAGTGCATCCATGTCGAGCGCGAGGACGCCATGACGGCGCAACGTTATGTGTACGGCGGCCTTTTCGTCGCGACCGAGGTTGCGACAAAGGCACCCTTCATGGCCACGATGGCCAAAGGATCTGCCAACGCGCTCTCCGAGTCGCCTGCCGCGGCGGTTGATGACATAACGGTGGTCCCATCGGCCTCGCCTCGCGTGGTTGAGTTCCGCGAGCGCCAAGGCGAGACGAACCTGGCCGACGCCCGCACCATCGTCTGTGTCGGAAGAGGGGTGGACACGCGAGAGGGCCTCGAGCTGGCCGAGACACTGGCGTCGGCAATGAACGCAGCTCTCGGCTGCAGCCGTCCGGTCGCCGAGGAGCTGCACTGGCTGCCCGAGGAGCAGTACATTGGCATGTCGGGCCAGAGCGTGAAGCCCGACCTGTATCTCGGCCTCGGCGTGTCCGGGCAGGTGCAGCACATGTCGGGAGTCCGGGACGCGAAGTTCATCGTGGGCATTGACCAGAACGAGAACGCTCCGATCGTGGCCGCGGCGGACTACGCACTGATCGGGGACCTTTACGAGATCGTGCCCCTCCTGCTCGAGTCACTTTCTCGTAGGTGAACGGGAGGGCGAGGAGTGGAAGACGTTTTTGACGCCGTCGTCGTTGGGGCAGGGCTGGCGGGCAGCACAGCTGCCTACTGCATGGCCGCTGCGGGATTGAACGTTCTTGTGATCGAGCGCGGATCGTTCCCCGGCGCGAAGAACGTCACTGGAGGAAGGCTCTACGCCCACTCGCTCGAGAAGGTCATTCCCGGATTCGCCACCGAAGCCCCAGTGCAACGGTCGATAACACGCGAGACGTTGACATTTCTGACCGAACACAGCGCTATCTCGGTGGACATCGCCAGTGACAAGCTCCTCGAGTTCCCGTCCTACACGGTGCTGCGGCCAGAGTTCGACGCCTGGCTAGCCGCCAAGGCGGAGGCAGCCGGGGCGATGATCGTCTCCGGGATCCGAGTTGACGAGCCGGTCCTGCGTGAGGGCAAGGTCGTGGGTGTCCGATGTGGTGAGGACACCATGGAGGCCAACGTCGTCGTAGCCGCGGACGGCGTCAACTCCTTGACTGCCCAGCGGGCCGGCCTGAGGCAGGATCTTGAGCCTGGCGAAGTGGCGACCGGCGTGAAGTGTGTCATCGAGCTGTCGAGAAAAGTGATCGAAGAGCGGTTCAACATCAACGAGCGCTCAGGCGTCGCTCGCATGTTCGTCGGCGAGTGCACCAAGGGGCTTCCTGGTGGCGGCTTTCTCTACACCAATCTCGACACCGTCTCGCTAGGTCTCGTCGTGAGCTCAGCAGCACTGGCGGCCTCGCCCCACAGCCTGGTCGAGCTTCTCGAGGACTTCAGGCAGCACCCACAGTTGAAGGAACTGCTCGAGGGTGGCAGTGTCGTCGAGTATTCGGCACACCTCGTGCCGGAGGGCGGCCTCAAGATGGTCGGCACACCGGTGGCCGATGGCCTGCTTGTCGTGGGCGACGCTGCAGGTCTGGTACTGAACACGGGTTACTCGGTCCGAGGGATGGACTTCGCCGTAGCTTCTGGAGAGGCTGCGGCCAAGGCTGTAATCACGGCCTCGAAAACCGGCGACTTCAGCTCGGTGGGCCTGAGCAGCTACGTGGACGACTTGAAGCAGAGCTTCGTCATGAAGGACTTGGAGACGTTCCGCAAGGCGCCAGGATTCTTGGGGAATCGACGGATCTACGAGGAGTACCCCGGGCTGATCGAAGAGATGCTACTGGGCGTGTTCGGCGTCGACGGTTCTCCCCGAACCCCGATGCGGAAGATCGTCACGGGGGCGGTCAAGGACCACGGTGGAGCAGTCCGCCTGGGCAGAGACCTATTGCAGGGAGTCAAGTCGATATGAGGCGCGCCAGCATCGAGGAACTGCTCGGCACCAACAAGTACGAAGTCGACGGTGGCGAGCCTCACATTGTGATCGACAAAGCTGCGTGCGCCCGTTGCTCTCCGGAGAGCTGCGCGTGCGTCAAGGCATGTCCGGCAGGACTGTTCAAGATAGTCGGTGGGACGATCGCGTTCGACTACGCAGGCTGCCTTGAGTGTGGGACGTGCCGCCTTGTGTGTCGGCAGAAGGGAATCCGTTGGGACTATCCACGGGGCGGCTTCGGTGTCGAGTACCGCTACAGCTGAGGTGCATGAGTGGCACCGCAAAAGAGTTCGCGCAGGCAGCTGCGACCCGTCGGATCATCCTGTTCGAGGGGTCGGGACGATGAGGGCGGTGAGATCGGGCAAGACCGGTGCTCGTGTGCTGGTGTCCCGTTGCATGTGGGTGAGACCCAGGTTGAACAAGAGCAGCAGTCGTGCGGGAGTGGGCCACGAGGCGCAGAAACACTCGTGTCCTCGCGGCAAGGCGATGGAGGAAGAGGCATATGGACTGGAAAGTTGAATACCAAAAGAAGCTGATGACAGCCGAGGCTGCCGTCGACCGGATCAAGTCCGGAGACCGGGTGGTCATCGGCCACGCAGTGGGACAGCCGACGACGCTCATCGACGCAATGGTCAAGAACGCAGAGAACTACAAGAACGTCGAAATCGTGCACATGGTGCCGATGGGCGATTCGCTCTATTGCCAACCGGGCATGGAGGAGCACTTCAGGCACAACTCTCTGTTCGTCGGAGGGGCGACGCGCCAAGCAGTCGTCGACGGTCGCGCTGATTTCACCCCCGTCTTCTTCTCCGATATCCCCGGCCTTTTCCGCAGCACCTTGCCTGTGGACGTCGCGCTCGTCAATCTGTCCGTCCCTGACGATCACGGGTTCTGCAGCTTCGGTGTCTCGGTTGACTACACCAAACCAGCGGCCGAGACGGCCAAGCGGGTCATCGCACAGGTGAACACCGAGATGCCAAGAACCCTCGGGGACAGTTTCATCCACATAAGCAATCTCGATGCCATTGTGGAGGTGACCGAGCCAATCATTGAGCTGCCGATGCCGCGGATCGGAGAAGTCGAGCGTGCCATCGGGCACAACTGTGCGACGCTCATCCAAGATGGAGACACCCTGCAACTAGGCATAGGCGCCATCCCGAATGCTGTCATGTCCTTCCTCGAGGAGAAGAAGGATCTCGGCGTTCACTCGGAGATGTTCTCGGACGGCGCGGTTGCGCTGATGGAGGCCGGTGTGATCACGAACCGGCGCAAGAACTTCCACCCAGGCAAGAGCGTCGTGACGTTTGTGATGGGGACAAAGCGTCTCTACGACTTCGTGGACAACAATCCGGCGATAGAGATGGTGAGCGTCGATTTCGTCAACAATCCCGGGATCATCGCCAGGAACGACAACCTGATCTCGATCAACTCGTGCGTCCAGGTCGACCTCATGGGCCAGGTGGTTTCCAGCTCGGTCGGGCTTACACAGATCAGCGGAGTCGGCGGGCAGCTGGACTTCGTCCGCGGTGCGAAGATGAGCCGCGGTGGCAAGGCGATCATTGCCATGCCCTCAACTGCGGCCCCAGGCAAGATCTCGCGAATCGTGTCCGTGGTTGACCACGGGGCCGCCGTGACGACGGACCGGTGTGATGTCGACTATGTGGTGACCGAGTGGGGGGTTGCCCCGCTTCATGGCCGGACGCTTCGAGACCGGGCGAAGGCACTGATCAAGATCGCTCGCCCAGATTTTCAAGACGGCCTTATCGAAGAGTACGAGAAGCGCTTCCACGAGAAGTACGTACGGCTCTAGCCGTCCCAAGAATCGGGCCTGAGGTACTGCTTACAGAGTTCGGCGCGACCCGCGCCTCGGCGGGGTCGAAGCGAGAATTGGCTCCTTCTGCGCTGCCAATTCTGCCCAACAGCACGGACCAAGCTCCGGCCGTACAGATGAGGTTGAGGGCCTGCTTCGCCACGACTCCGCCTGGTCGCAGAGGGGATATGTCGGACCGGATTTATTCGAGGCGATCGGCTTCGGTGATCTGATTGACGATGGCTTCGTCATGCTTCAGAAGAAGTCCAACTCCACCGAGTTTCCCGCTCGGTGCCCGAAAGCTGCGGCACTGGGAACCTCAGGGGTAGGCGAAGGCTATCGGGTGATAGGGAGTTAACCTCCGTCCAAGTCACAGGCATCGTTGAGCGGGTCGACGAGGTGGCACCAGGAAAGGAGCTCATGAAACTTCTCCTCACTTCCGCTGGTATCAAGAACCCAAAAATCCGCGACGCGCTGGTCGATCTGTTGGGCAAACCTATCGCCGAGTCGAGTGCCCTCTGCATCCCCACCGCCAGCTACGCCAAGCCAGGTGGTGGCGCCCAGGCATGGCGCTTCATCTGCGGACAAGCGTCCACTCCCATGTGCGAACTGGGTTGGCGGTCTTTAGGAGTGCTGGAGCTCAGCGCGCTGCCCAGCATCGATGAAGAAAGTTGGGTCGCCGCAGTCCAAGAGACCGACGCGTTGTTGGTGGGAGGCGGCGATCCCTTGTATCTGAGCTACTGGATGCGCAAGTCCGGACTAGCGGACCTCCTGCCATCGCTGCGAGAGACGGTCTACGTGGGACTGAGCGCCGGGAGCATGGTAACGGCGCCCAACATTGGGGAGGACTTCGTCCAGTGGCGGCCACCCACGGGCGGCGAGGCAACCCTGAGCATGGTTGGGTTTTCGATGTTCCCACACCTGGACCACCCGGATCTGCCGGACAATTCCATGGCTGATGCGGAGAAATGGGCCGCCGGGATGTCGGTGCCGGCGTACGCGATCGACGATCAGACCGCCATCAAAGTGACCGATAGTGCCGTTGAAGTCATCTCCGAGGGGCACTGGAGGTTGTTCACCCCCTAGTACAAGAGGCTCAGAATCCCACTCCGCGATTTCGGGTCATTGCGGTTGAAAACTGGCGGGTCGGAAGAGTTGATCGAAGCTCGGACTTGAGTGTCACGACGGCGCATGACCATCAGATGCCGGTATGTTCTGCGCGGACCGGGTTGGGATCGGGCACGTGCGGCATTAGTGCGTTCGGAGGGACGGTACCGAGTCGTCCGGCCTCAAAGTCCTCCAGCGCCTGCACGATCTCGTCTCGGGTGTTCATGACGAAAGGTCCGTAGTGTACGACGGGCTCTCCGATCGGCTGGCCGCCGAGCAAGAGCACCTCGAGGTTGACGGTGCGAGAGTCCTGGCGGTCGTCTGCCCGCATAACGACCCAGTCTCCGGACCCGAACGACACCAACTGGCCGACCTGAATAGGTCGGCCCTCGTCGCCGGCTCGCCCCGATCCGGCTAGCACGTACGCGAGGGCGTTGAATCCGGGGTCCCACGGCAGTTCGAGCAGAGCCCCTGGCGACACCGTTGCGTGAATGAGTGCCATTGGCGTGTGGGTCGACCCGGGACCGCGGTGGTCGCCGACCTGGCCGGCGATGAGGCGCACGAGGCATCCTCCGTCGGTGGAGGACAACAGGGCCACGTCGTCTGCCTCTAGCCCCTGATAGGCGGGTGGGATCATCTTGTCCTTCGCGGGCAGATTGACCCAAAGCTGGATGCCGTGGAAGAGCCCACCTGACATAACCAAATCCTCGGGTGGCGTCTCGATGTGCAAGATGCCTCCACCCGCGGTCATCCACTGTGTGGCACCGTTCGTGATGAGGCCGCCGCCTCCTTGAGAGTCCTGGTGGGCGAATGTCCCATCGATCATGTACGTCACGGTCTCGAAGCCTCGGTGAGGATGCCAAGGCGTACCTTTTGGCTCTCCCGGCGCGTAGTCGACCTCGCCCATCTGATCCATGTGCACAAACGGGTCCAGGGCTCTCATCGCCATGCCTTGAAACGCCCGGCGCACCGGGAACCCTTCTCCTTCGAGCCCGCTCGGTGCGGTGGTCACCGACCGCACTGAGCGCTCTTTTCCGACCGACGGGTCGCGAGCTGGGAGCCTCGGAACCTTCGAGAAGTCGCTGATCGTGACAGCAGGCATCGGTCCCCCCCGGTGTGTCGACACTCGAACGTCACCACCAGTTTTGCACCGTCGGCCAGCTCGGTGTGGCGGTCCAGGCGTGCGCCTCCTCGGCGCCCTATCGAGCAGCTGAGCCGGTGGACCGCTCGCCGTCGGATAGCGACGGGCGGCCTCTAGGTCGAACCTCGACCTCAGGCCACGTACCTTGTCCGGCTGTTGACTTCTGAGGCTCGCTCGAGGACGTCTGGGTCTCTTCTGATCGAGCAAGCCGTCTGATCGTCGGCCCGGAGGGGACCGTCCCGCTCGGACAAGATCCGAGGGCCCCATCGACTAACTCCTTGACAAGATCTTCAGATCAGTGTAAACGTTTGCACTAACCAAAGCGGGAGAGGGGCGGGTATCAGATGGTCCTCAGGAGAAGTTAGTTGTCCGCGCCCGTAAACAAGCGGGTGACAATCAGGGAGGTGGCCGCCGCCGCAGGCGTATCGACGGCGACTGTCAGTCGGGTCCTGACCGGTGAGCCTGGGATCGGCGCGGCCACGACGGCGTCAGTTCTCGAGACTGCCAGAAGGTTGCAGTACAGGCCTTCAGCCGCCGCCCGGCGGCTTCGGACCAGGTCGAGCTCTCTCCTCGGGGTAGTCGTGCAGAGCTTGGGAGACGGCTACGTCGGCGAGGTCGTCCTGGGAATCCAGAGCCGGGCCCGTGACCATGGCTTCAGGCCACTCTTCTTCGTTTCGGAGGGACAGACGCGACTCGAAGCCGAGGCAGTCGACGTCTTCCTATCTGAACAAGTCCAGGAGTTCATTTGTGTCTCGCCGACACAGAAGCCCCACATTCTCCGCAAGGCCGTAGACAACGGATTCCACGTCAGCGTCGTCAACTGGGATCCGAATATCTCGGCCGGGCTCTTCGACGACATCGAGCGCGGGTCTGCCAAGAACACCGCCCGGTTCGGGTCCCACTCCGTCGAGAAGTCGATCTGGGAAGTCAAGTTCGACGATCTCGGTGCCGGAATGCTCGCGACCAACCACCTTCTCGCGCTCGGGCACCGCAAGCTGGCCCATGTGCGCGGGCCAAACGTGCGCTCGAGCCTTCTGCGACTTCTCGGTTTTCGCCGGGCGCTCGAAGCCGCTTCTTTGTGGCCGCAGCCGGTCGTAGTCGCTGAGGATCCCGTGCTGGAGGCGAGGGAGCTCGCCATCGCCGATTTCCTGCGCCGTCAGCATCCACCGCTCGGCATCGTCGCCTACGACGACCTATCCGCGGTAGCGGCACTGAGGGCGGCAAACTTGGAGGGCTGGAGGGTACCCGAGGACCTTTCCGTGGTCGGGATCGACGACATCCCATTTGCCGCCTACACGAATCCGGGTCTGACCTCGGTCGCACAACCCAAGCCCGAGCTCGGCGCTCTTGCCGTGGACCTTGTCTTGGCCGGCAGTGACGAGCCTCCCCTCCCGAGGGTGCTCGACGGGCACCTTGTCGTTCGCCAGTCAACAGCCAGCGTCAGTCGAAAGCCCGACGGAGGTGCCATCCGTCGTCCATCACGCAAGGCCGTCCCGGCAACAACCGGAGCGGCTGACCGCACGCGTTCACGCCGGGGAAACGGCGTCACGTGACTCTCGGACTAGAGAACATGGACGAGAAGGTCCTGGCCGAGTCGGGTTCTGACAAGCCGCTCGGCCTACGCGCCCAGGCGTTCCGGCGCCTGCGCCGCGATCCGGTTTCGGTGTCAGCCTTCGTCGTCCTCGTTTTCCTGGTGTTTGCCGCCTGCTTCGGTGGCCCGCTGGCCGCTCACCTGACCGGCCATCCTCCGGACCAGCAGTACCCGGACGCCCTCTCCGCTGGCGGAGAGCCGATTGGCATTATGCAGCGCACGTATCTCGCCAACGGTTTGGCACATAATCCTCACGGCAGCCTGTTCATATTTGGTGCTGACTCTCTCGGACGCGACCTGCTCGTGCGCGTCCTCTACGGCGCCCGGATCTCCCTGCTCGTCGCGACAGGTGCGACGGCCCTCGCCCTCGTCATAGGTGTCTCGCTGGGTCTTCTCGCCGGGTATCTCGGATGATGGGTCGACGCTGCCGTCAACCGCATGACCGAGACGGCCATGGCCTTCCCGAACCTGCTGCTGGCAGTTGGCATCGCGGTCGTCGTCGGGCCCGGGCTCCTCAACGTCGTGATCATCATCGCTTGTTTCACCTGGTATTACCCGGCCCGCATTGTGCGAAGCTCCACGATTGCGGCCAAGGAGATGACCTTTGTCGCGGCTGCGCACACAATGGGGGCAAAGCCGCGGCGCATCCTCCTGGTCCACCTGCTGCCGCAGGTGTGGGGGCCATTGCTCGTCTACGCGACTTCGATCATCGCCAACAACATCATCTTCGAGGCAAGCCTGTCCTACCTCGGCGTCGGCGTCCCGCCTCCAACACCGAGCTGGGGACAGATGCTCTCGGACGCGGTTACCTCTGGCATGTACCAGGTCGACTTGTCGCTGGCTCTTGTCCCTGGCCTCGCCCTCGTTCTCACAATGCTCTCGTTCAACCTTCTCGGTGACGGCCTCCACGACGCCCTCGACCCGGGAGCGACGCGGAGGTGAGACGGCGGATCCTGAACAGGCTGGGAGGGGCCGTCATCCAGGTGCTCATCGTCACTCTGTTTGCCTGGCTGCTCTTCTACGTCATCGCCCGCTTCACGGGAGCTTCCCCAGCGCAGCGTATTGCAGGAAAGACGGCGACAACTGCGCAGATCGCCCAGGTGGCAAAGCTCTTGGGCCTGAACAAGCCCTATTGGCAGCAGTACTTCATCTTTCTCGGCCACCTGGCACACGGGAATTTCGGGTTCTCCTACGTGCAGATGCGACCTGTCTCGGACATCTTGTGGCCGGCCTTGAGGGTGACGGCTTCACTAGTGTTCGGAGCCGCCCTCTTGTGGCTGATAGTCGCCGCTCCCATCGGCGCGCTCGGCGCGATGAGGCCACGGTCGTTCGGCGATGTGGCCGGGCGCGCCCTTTCGGTACTGGGGATGTCTATCCCGGTCTTCTGGCTCGCCCCGATGGTCTCGTACTTCTTGGCTTTCCAGCCGACTCAGGGAAGGCTGCTCGGTATCCCACTGCCGGGCAGGGTGACTCTCTTTCCGATCGACGGCTATGTCGACTTCGGTACGAGCCCAGGGCAATGGGCCTATCACCTTGTGCTCCCCTGGGTCACCCTCGCCATCGGTTTCGCCGCGGTCTACATCCGCTACATCCGGACGATGACCTCCGAGCAACTGAGCGAGGACTACACGCGCACCGCCAAGGCGAAGGGAGCCTCCACAGCCAGGGTCTTGCTGCGCCATGTCGGGCGGAACCTGCTGCCCACGATCACAGTCCTGCTTGGGGCCGACGTCGCCTACGCGCTGACGGGCGTCTTCTTTGTGGAAACGGTGTTCAACCTGCCCGGAATCGGCTTTACGGGAGTGAGCGCGATAGAGAACCTCGACTACCCGGTGATAACTGCTGTCGTGATCGTGTCAGCGCTCATCGCGGTGCTGTCGAACACGATCGTCGATCTGCTCCATGTCGTACTTGACCCGCGGCTTCGCCGCCTCGCGGCCAAGTGAGTCTTCCAAGTGGTGCCGAAAGTGAAGTGCATATGAGAAAGGGAGGGAGTTCCACCTTGAACCGACCCATGCAGCACGAAGGGAGTGACCAATGAGGAAACTGAATGGCCGAAAGGCCGGAATCGTCGGTGTCGGTCTTTTGACGGCCGCCTTCATGCTCTTCTCCTCCTCGGGGATCAGCTCGGGCTCGACGATGAAAGCGGCGAGGCAGGCATCGGTGAGCGGGACGCTCAACGGAGCCATGTCTTCGGGTGCGATCGACAGCATGGACCCGAACCGCTGGTACTTCGCAGTCACCTGGGGGCTTGCCAACGCCATGTGCACGACGCTTGTCCGTTATGCGGACGTGGCCGGAACGGCGGGGACGGCGATCGTCCCCGGTACGGCGAACTTGCCCACGGTGAGCTCGAACGGCCTCACCTACACCTACACGCTTCGTCCCGGCGCCCGCTTCTCCGATGGACAGCCCATCACGACAAAGGACATCAAGTACTCGTTCATGAGGCTGATGAACCCTGCCATCGACACGGGCACGGGCGGTTACTTCACGAACCTGATCGGCGGAGCCGCCTACCTGGCGGGGAAGTCTTCGACCCTGCCCGGCATCACGACGACGTCGAACACGATCACGTTCCACCTGACCATTCCTGACGGCGCATTCATCT
>Ga0181520_10011677_pt1 | contig 11474 bp, 5 predicted proteins | sample PEATcosm2014_Bin_29_FD_132451 | JGI IMG/M metagenome (GOLD analysis project Ga0181520, IMG submission 132451) | Peatland microbial communities from MTU Mesocosm Facility, Houghton, MI, USA - PEATcosm2014_Bin02_30_metaG | ecosystem: Environmental > Terrestrial > Soil > Wetlands > Peat | place...
CGCACCTCGAGGTCGTAAGGTCCGACGGGAAGTTTCGGGAACACGTAGCTACCGTTCGCGCCGGCCACCGTTGTTCGTACGAAACCGGTGCTCGTTTGCCTGGCGGTCACCTCGGCGTTCGGGACTACCGCTCCGCTGGGGTCCGTGATGAGGCCTTCAACCTGCGCGTTAGCCACCGCCTGGCCCCGGAGCTCGACCGCACTGAATGAAAACAGAATTCCCGAGAGTACCAAGGCAATCTGAAGATTCTTTTGTGTCATGCGTGTCCTCCGCTAGAAGCTATTAGATTTAAGGACTTGTCTGAATTCGACCGGGCGGGAGAGTGAATCCCAAATCCAAATAGGGTTGACCAACGAACCCGAAATCCAGATATTTGGGCATCGCGAACGCTCGGGCAAGACTGGAATCGACCCGTTCACCTGAAACTTTGTGGTAATGTCAAAAGACTTCGTAAGGAAATGAAGCAAAATACGGGCCATTGTCAAATTCCATTTGTTACGCGTGATTTCATTGAATACAAACACGATACAGGCAAGCCACCGGCTCGACTTGGGCCAGCTATGCAATTCCATATACAGAATTTAGAAGTATATGTTGTCGCCTGGACTCAGTTGTTGAACACGCGCTGTTTTATATCCTGAAGACACTGCGGAATCTGGCTGATAAAATACGCATTCTAAGGTAAGGAGGCGCCATGAAGATTTTCAACCGCAAGACAGCAGCGATTTTTTCGGCGCTGGTCATGGGTGCGATGGCAATGATGTGGCCGGGCCAGGCCATGCGGGCGCAGACGGCCCCCGCGCAAGGGGGTGGGAAGTCGTACGACATCGACGTGCCCGGGACAAAAGAATGGGTGGATACGAACATCGACGTGCGCGGAGGGGCGGAATTGCGCTTTACGGCCACGGGGAGCATTACCTATCCCGCGGATACGTTGTACAAAGGAAAATCGCATACGTCGGGAACGTTTGGACCGGATGGGCTCCCGCGGGGGTGGGCGGACCTGATACACCAGTACGCGGTAAAGGATGCGGGCCATGGCGCTTTAATCGGCCGAATTGGTTCGGACGCGTATGCGCAGGCGTTTTTGGTGGGTGCAAGCAAGGATTACACAGTCCCCGTGGCTGGGAGACTCTACCTGGGGATCAATCAGAGTATGAGTGATGCCTCTACCGCGGATGGAAGCTTTCACGTGACGATCGTAGCTGTGAAAGACGGTTCTGGAGAAGCCACAAGCGTAGGCGGTCCAGTGGAGAGCCGCATTCCAGGCATCACCTCCGATTTGCTCGGAAAAATCCCACGTCGCAACTCCGATCCCAACGGCAATCTAGGCGACATGGTCAACGCCTTAATCGTAGGTACAGAGGATCAGGTGGTTCAGGCATTTACTGCCGCCGGATGGGTGAAGGTGGATAAATCGGTGGGGGGCGCGGTGCTAAGCGCGGTGGTGGGCACCCTCCAAAAGAAGGACTACCTAACGATGCCCATGAGCATCCTCTTTTTATTCAACCGGCCGCAGGATTACGGATTCGCGCACGCCGAGCCAGTGAAGGTTGCGATGTCACGGCATCACCTGCGCGTGTGGAAATCGCCCTATGAGGTCGACGGGCGGCCCTTGTGGTGCGTTGCCGCCACGCACGATATTGGATTCGAGCGCGATCAGCGCAACAATGGCGTGACGCATAAGATCGACCCGGCGATCGACGGCGAACGCGAGTACGTGAATGGCACGCTTTCAAGCACTGGGCTCGTCGTCCACCGGGATCATGTTACGCCCGCCGATCCCCTGACCACCGCAAAAACCGCGACGGGCGGGGAATTTCACTCCGACGGGCGCGTGCTCGTCCTCATGCTCAAGGACGCGAAGACTGCGAGTAACTAGAAAACTTCGGGCACCTTCGGAGCCGTAGCGTTCGCAGCGCGCGAATACCTTCAGCCACCATAGATATTCGTATTCAGGAAATCGTTCCTGAATTTTCCGTGCGGGTCGTAGTGTGCCAAGAGGGTTTGATAGTCTGACAATTTTTCATAGAGTGACTTTAGATGTGAAGGTGACATGGTAAACAGCTTTGCCCAATGTGGGCGGGCGTTCAATGGGGCTAACTTTTCCTCGATCATCGGCAGGACCTCCCTGACCGCAGGCCATTCGGGTTTCCATGTAAAGTGAATGGTCATGGTTGGCCGCTCGAAACAGGGACTCATCCAAAGATTGTCGGCGTCGATCGTTCGCAGCTCGGAAATAAAAAGATGCGGGGTCACCTGATCCCGCAGTTGTTCGACCGCCAGGATGGCTTCATAACCTCTGTCGCGGGGAACCATGTACTCCGATTGCAACTCCGCGCCGCTGCTGGGTGTAAAGTTCATGCGGAAGTGCGGCAGGCGTTCATACCACGGACCGGGGATTCCCATCTGTTCCGTGCAATTCTCGGCCGCATGGCCAGCGAGCGGGTGCAGCTTTTGGCGTGCGAGTGTGGCCCCAAAAAACTCTGGGGGAATTTCGGAGGAGGTTCCCGGCTCGGTGCGGCTTTTGATCCATACCTGCGTCACCCGGTGGTTTTGCCAGTCGGTAAAGAGACTCACGCTGTATCCGCTTGCGAAGATTTCCTCCAGGTGCTGTTCCAAATGGCCCATGGAGAGATTCTCGTAGACGACTTGCCGCATTTCGAAGGTCGGCTGAACATCGAGCGTGACACTGGTTGCCACGCCGAGGCCGCCCAATGCGACAACTGCGCCGTGAAACCGGTCGCCATCCTTTTCCCGGGATAGCGCCGCCACTTCCCCATCAGCCGTAACAATCTCCATCGCGGCAACTGCCGTCGAAAGGTTGGCGTTCTTGTTGCCCGAGCCATGAGTGCCGGTTGCACAGGCGCCGGCAACCGAAATGTGGGGGAGGGAAGCCAGGTTGTGCAGCGCGTAGCCGTGGCCATGAAGATAGGGAGCGAGTTGGCCGTAGGTCACTCCCGCTCCTACGGTAACCGTGCGCGATTTCGGGTCGACCACCATCTGATCAAGATACTTTAGCGAGATCTGGTCACCGGTGCTGTCGGCGATCCCGTTGAAAGAGTGTCGGGCGCCGAGCGCCTTCAGTGGGCGGCGGCTTTTCACAAGCTGTCGAACCTCCCCAACCGTTTTGGGAAGCTCCAATCGATCCGTACTATAGGTGTAGTTGCCGGCCCAATTGGTTCGGGCTGGGGCTTGCGTTCCGCCGGACGCCAAGCCTGACAGCATGCTCCCCGCCGCAAAAACGCCAGAGGCTTTTAAGAACTGCCTTTTGTCCATAACCTCATCCCATCAGTCTTCAGGCCGGATTGGCCAGAAAGACTGAGGTCCGTTCTCGCCGGGACTATTGCTTGGTTATCGTCTCGTCGAGATTCAAGATAATGCTGGCGACGGTCGTCCACGCGGCAAGCTCTTTCGGGTCGAGTTCGGGATCGCAATTGGAGGCACCGACTTTGAGCAATGCGATTGCCTCGCCGGCGTGCAGGCGATAATCGGCCAGCGCTTCCTGCGCCGCCTCCGCGAGCACGACGCGTTCCTGGGGGTCGGGAATGCGCCCAGTGGCGAGCCGGAACGCATAATTGATTCGCGCCGTTTCTGTTTTCCCACCCTGGGTCAACATACGCGTCGCGAGAACACGGGCGGCTTCCACGTAGGTCGGGTCGTTCAAAAGCACCAGCGCCTGAAGGGGCGTATTCGTCACCGAGCGGCGCGCCGTGCACTTCTCGCGGTCGGGGGCATCGAACGTGGTGAGCGCGGCGGGCGGCACGGTGCGCTTCCAAATGGTGTACATACTGCGGCGATAGAGGTCTCTGCCGGTTGACTCGATATAGGTCTGGCCCGCGTAACCCTCACCGAATGCCAGTTCCTCCCACAGTCCCTTGGGCTGGTAGGGATAGACGCTGGGGCCGCCGATGCGGCCGTCGAGCAGTCCCGATGCCGCCAGAGCGTTGTCGCGAATCAGTTCCGCGGGCAAGCGGAAGCGCGGACCTCGCGCCAGCAGGCGATTCTCCGGGTCGCGCTCCTCGAGTTCCGGCGTTATGCGCGACGTCTGCCGATAAGTGGCGGAAGTCACAATGAGCCGCTGCATCGCCTTGACGTTCCATCCCGTCCGCACGAATTCGGTGGCCAGCCAATCGAGCAGCAGGGGATGGCTGGGGACCTCACCCTGCGAGCCGAAGTCTTCCGATGTTTTGACGATCCCGGTGCCGAAATATTCCTGCCAGAAATGATTCACCGCCACGCGCGCGGTGAGCGGATTGCCGGGGTCCACAACCCACTTTGCCAGGCCGAGCCGGTTCATTGGCAAGCCCGGCGCCATGGGGGGCAGAAAAGACGGCACGCCCGCCGTGACCTTTTCCTTGGGGTTATCATATTGGCCGCGGCCCAGCACAAAAGTTTCGCGCGGCTTCTTCATCTCGGCCATGATCATGACCGTGGGGATCGCCGCTTCGAGCTTATCCTTCTTCTCTCGCAGGTCTTTCAGTTGCGTGTAAAGCTGGCGTTCTTTCTCGGGCGCGGCGTACTTTAGGAAATACCCGGTCAGGGCGGTCTGCCGCGTGCTTTCCAGCTCCTTTGCCTGTCCTTCCTCGGTTTCGGCTTTATCCTCCTCGCCGATCTGCACGTCCTCCGCCGGCTTCTCGGGCTGTAGCGCGGCAAACTCCGTCGCCGGCCGCCCGTCGAGCGCGATCAGCAGTGAACGTGCAGGCAGGCGAACAGCAAGGTCCTCCGCTTCGGAATCGCTCAATCCGCGGTTGTAGACACGCAGGTCGTCCAGTTGGCCTTCGAACGGCGTTCCCAGATTCTTGTCGCCGATGGCAAGGGGCGCTGTGGTCCGAAAATTTCCACTCAATTGGTCCTTGAGAACTTCCGCCTCGACCGGCTTGCCATCTACGTAGAGTTTGAAACCGGAAGCATGACCTGTGCCGTCGTAATCAATCAGCAGATGGTGCGGCCGATTGACTTCCAGGCGTTCTCCGGTCTCGATTTCGATCGCGTCATCCGGCCAGCGTTGGGCCAAGCGGAATTGGAAATGCTCCAAGCGGTTGTGGCGACCGGAGAACGTCGGCTTATCGGCGGTAATCTCCCATCCCTGCCAATTCTCTCCGGCATCGCGCTTCTGAAGGATCTTGACCGCGGCGGAAGGCGAAGGGGTGATCCACACCGCGAGCGCAAAGGGTTCGGCGCGAGTGAAGTCACCGGCGTTGCCAAAATCCATTTGTGTCTCACCGCTGAAATCGGCAGCCTTGGCAACGTTTCCGGGATCGTAAACCACTTCGCCGCGCACCAGCTTGCCGTCGTGATGGCCCCCGGTGGCATCCATCAAATCCCCGTCAAAGGGGTAATAAGCGGTCAACCCTTGGCGCGAAGGCTCGAGGATGGAAGCAAGCGCTGTCTTCTGCCAATTGTTGCGCTGCCCCAGGATTTCCTTCTCCGGCAGGGCCGCCAGAGTGCTGGCGATCTGCGATTTGAGAGTGTCAAGTTGTTGTTCCTGGTCGTGCGCAGGCATGGGCAGAACCGGCACGGCGTTGCCCGTGTAACCATCCAGGCCGCGCTCGGGCACCGTATTGAAGAATGCAAAGAAGCGATAAAAATCCTTTTGCGTGATGGGATCGAACTTGTGATCGTGGCAGCGCGCGCACCCCATAGTGAGGCCCAGAAACGCGGTGGACGTGGTGCTGACGCGATCGACCACATACTCCACGTGGTATTCGGTGGGGATCGCGCCACCCTCAAAATTGATCATGTGATTGCGGTTGAAGCCCGAGGCGATTTTCTGGTCCATCGTGGCGTTGGGCAGCAAGTCGCCGGCGATTTGGTCGACGATGAACGCATCGTAGGGCATGTTCTGGTTGAAGGATTTGATCACCCAATCGCGCCAAGCCCACATGTTGCGCAGGGGGTCAATGTGGTAGCCGTGGGTATCCGAATACCGAGCCATATCAAGCCACGGCATCGCCATGCGCTCGCCGTAATGGGGAGAGGCCAGAAGCTGGTCTACGCGCTTCTCATAAGCGTCGGGCGAATGGTCGGAGAGGAAGGAGTCAATTTCCGCGGGCGCCGGTGGCAGGCCCGTAAGGTCGAAATAGACCCGGCGCAGAAGCGTCGCCTTATCCGCTTCGGGGGAAGGCTTCAACCCTTCGGTCTCGAGGCGCGCCAGAACAAAACTATCGATGGAATTCCGCGGCCACGCTTTGTCCTTCACCTCTGGCACGAGAGGACGCTTGGGAGGGACAAACGACCAGAGCATTTCCCATTTGGCTCCCTGGTCGATCCACTCCTTCATCAGTTCGATTTGCTTGGGCGTCAGCGACCGCCCGGAATAAGTCGGCGGCATGCGGAAGGAGTCATCTGTCGAGCTGATCTTTTGGTAGAGCTTACTCTTTTCGGCATCGCCGGGAACGATGATGCGATAGCCGCCGCGGTCAACAAACAAGCCCTCGGTGTCGTCCAGTCGAAGGTTCGCCATACGCTGTTTTTCGTCCGGGCCATGACACTTGAAGCAGGTGTCGGACAGGATCGGGCGAATGTCGCGATTAAAATCCACCTTCTTAACGGGTGCTTGAGGCGGAGTTACCGACGCGGTTTTGATGGCGTTGAAAAAGCAAATGACGGCAGCGAAGATAGCGAAAGTAAGGACCAGCCGAGTTCGCAACCTGTCTTCTCCGAGCCTTAAGATGGAATGAAAACCCTGAGATGTGAATATACTCGAAAGGCTCAGACGAGTCCATATTTCCGACCGTGCCCACTTCCTTCTAGGCCGCGCCTCACGCGTGGCCCTTTAGAGCCTACAACTTCGGGGTGCTCGCGTGTTTCGAGGCGTCGTTCAGCTCCTTCGCCTTGCGCGCATCGGCAGCCAACTTGAGCGCGTCCTCAATGGACTTCAGGGCCGCCATGCCCTGCGCACCGTTTTGCGAGGTTACGGCAAAGCTGTGCGCCAGACCGGGATTATTGCGTGCCCCCTCGATGCCCGCGCCGACCGTTAGACCGCAGCCGGTCGAGAGGGAGGTTGCGGCATCGGACCCCACGTCGATCCGGCAGATGCCGAGGCGCGGCGATCCTTGCGTGATCTTGGCTCCAGACGGATCGTATTCCCAATACAAACGGGAATTCACGCCATTGTCGTTTTCCTGCGATGGCTCCCCATACTTGGCAATCAGGGCCTGCTTCAAGCTATCGACGGTCGGCTGCTTGCCCTCCGCGAAGGATTCCTCGCGCGCGACCGAGAGAACCCGTTCCTGTCCGGGCAGCCCCATGGTGCTGACAAAATAGCGGCTCTGACCTATCGGCAGCGGTGTGGCGTAGGCATTGTTTGCTCGCGCCAAGGATTGGTTCATCATTTCGGCAACGGTTTGCTGCGGGTTACTGACAACGCGCGGCTCGGCGAATTTCCCGTCGAAGCCCTGGCGGATGTGCTGGCCATAGGTGTTGATATTGTACCCGCGAGAGGGATTTTCGGTCACGACCATCAGCGGGTTGTCACACAGGACGAGGTTGGCCGCGTCATCCCACGACATGCCGGGGCGCACGCCTGTTACGTCGTCGACCTGCGCGCCAGCAGGCTGCGCTGTGGGCACATTGGCCGGACACTTCACATTGCCGCGGTTTTCCTTCGCGACTTGCTCGGCACTGGCGGGGCCCAACGGCCCCGCTGGGGACGATTTCGCAGTGCCCGTAGTCGCGTTGTTTGCGCTTTTCGAGCCACAGGCTGCCATCGAAAGCACGGCCCACGCGAGCGTCACCCGCAGCAAACGGCTCATAGAGCCTCTTCGACTAGGGGAAATTGAAAGGCCATTTAATGAGCGCCAAACGGTAATGCCAATTTGGTGAGTTGCGGGGACCTGTTTTGTTGGTACGCGGCCTGCCGCACTTGCAGATTCCACGAGAACGCTTCCATTCCCTAATCTTCTGGTTCTCGTAATATGTCCCAACCTGCACAGCTGCCCTTTCCCTCTGCTCCATCCACCTACCACCATACGTTGGTTTCTCCTTTCTCAATTCTTCACAAAAGTGACCTGCTGCCAGCGAACCAGCCGACCCGTGCCCATAACGCCTCCGCAGGTTGTACCGCCAGGCCCGTTGAGCGGAGTCTCGATCCTGGCGTCGAGCCGGCTGTCATTCCAAGCCTTGATCTGCATTAAACCGCGGCCTCCCGGGCATTGGGTCAGCGGCCCGACCTGCACCAGGCCCTGGTAGACGTCGATCACACCTTTCTTTTCCTTCGCCTGAAGCACCCCGAGCGGCTCCTGCTGGCTTCCATAGACCTCGATGGCATTGCCGTTCAGTCTGAAGTGGAAGGCCTGGCCGGCAAAGGCGTCGCTTTGCCATGTGCTCGCGAGTGGGTCCGTTGCTTGCGGTGCAGGCGGGGAGGAAGGCGCCGGTTCTGTGGGACTCGGAGGGGGCCGCACCGTATCCACAGGCGCTGGTACAATCGATGCCATGACAGGAGGTGACTGAGAATCGGAACTGTCAGGAGGTTCGGCCAACGATCGAGCGACGGCGTGGTCAACCAGCTCATTAAGATTACCGCCGTAGCTTGTGAAAAAGTTCTTGATGATACCGTCGCGCCCGATCACCACGATAACGGGAAACATCGTGCCAACGACGTAGGTGCCGCCTACGGCATCCTGGCCGAGAAGGTTGCCTTCCGATCCTGACACGCGATCGCAGTAGTCGCTCTGCACTGCATGCTGGGCATCATAAGCCGCGGTGAAGGTGTAGCCCTTGGCGGCCAGGTAGCGGCCGACCGAAACCTCCGACATCTGGCTGTCGGTGACGGCAATTCCCCAAACTACCAGCCCATTGGTTGCGGAACCTCTATCGGTGGCGAGTTGCTGGAGGTGTGGCAACGCCCACTGCCCTGGGGTCGACCAAGTGTTCCAGAAATCCAGAACCACAACCTTGCCGCGCTGGCTGGCGAGGGTCACGGCTTTCCCGTCGAGTGAGTCCAGTGAGAACGGTGGCGCGTGTCTGCCTACAAGTCGATCCCCACTCCCAGACCCAAGCCCGGTCAACGCCTGGTCAACTGAATTGGCAACCCTCGCGTCCCGTCTTCCAAGCCAGCCGGGGTTTACGGCGCGAATCGTGCCGTCTTTTCCAACCAGGATCGTGGTGGGAATTCTCAATACGCCGTAGCTCTGCATCGTTGCATGGTTGGAGTCGTCGATCGTGCTGAATGTGTATTTGTTTTGTCGCAGGAATTCCTTTAGCGCCTGCGGCGTTTGGCTCTCCGCCACGGTCCAGACTACGAGACCCTCGCCCGCGAAATGAGCGTTCGCAGCCAGCTCCTGGATATAGGAAAGGCTCTGCCGAGAGAGACTATCATCCGGGGACCAGAAGTGAATCAGCACGACCTTGTTGTTTTGCCGCGCGAGGTTGGTCGGTTGTCCGTCTATGGTGGTCAGGGAGATCTGCGGAGCTGCCTTGCCACCGGGCCCTTTGTATGCGCCCAGAATTTCCTGGATCGCGTTATCTACTGACATGCGTTGCGGCCCCCAACCGATCACATATCTCCGGACTATTCCATCCGGGCCAATCACAACAGTGCTGGGTATCGACGCTACGTCATAAGCTTTCAACAGGGCACCGGTATTGTCATACAGGATGTCAAATGTGTATCTGTGACTTTTCGCATAGTTTTGGAGATAGTCCCGTGTACGATCGGAGTCTGCGACGGCCCATACAATTACGCCGTTGGCCACAAGCTCCGGATCCGTACTCAGCCTTTGCATGTAAGGCATCCCGCCTTCTCCAGCAGGAGCCCGGTCGCTCCAGAAATGTAAGACCACTGTTTTGCCCTTCTGAGCGGCTAAGTTGACAGTCTTTCCTTCAATTGTGATGGCTGAGAATACGGGCGCGGGCTTAAGGGTAGTTATGCTGGCCCACGCGCACTGCGAAAAAAAGCAGAATGTAACAAAGAACACAACCATTAATGTGCGCGCCGGGCGAACCCCTGCCCTCGTCAAGTACCACTTGATTTTCATTGTCGCCTCCTATTCGCATTCTCTGGATATCCAAACTGAAGTGGCTGAACTCTTGAAAGGCCACCGAGGTCGGCTGTATTTCCTAAAACGGGCCGAGACCCACGCTCAGGCTGAAGACTGTACCCGCCCCGTTGGCCCCCCCAGGCCCGCCCGCGTACGTTGTGCCGTAGAAGTTCCCATCGTTGGGATTCTGGATCAGTGCTCCATAGGGGTTGGCGCCATCCGTACAAGAAATACCGTTTTCCGCTTCGGAACAGAATCTGTAGATTGTTGTCAGCGTGCCGTCTGGAGTGATTTGGAAGACCGTGCCACAGGCTCCTACTTTCGGACAAGTCCCGGTCTGCCCACCCCCGCCCTGCACTGTGGTGCCATAGAAGTTTCCATCGCTGCCCTGGACCAACGCCGCGCTGGGCACTTGGCCGTCCGGGCAGCCGGTTTGGGAGCAAAAGCTATAAAGCGTCGTCAACGTGCCGCTCGGGGTGATCTTGAAGACCGTGCCACACCCTGTCTCCCCTGGACAGGACCCCTGAGCCCCGCCAGCATTTGTTGTCCCATAGAAGTTCCCATCGCTGCCCTGGACCAGTCCTGCCTGAGGGTGTGCGCCGTCCGTCCCAGCAAAGCTATGCAGAGTGGTCAGCGTGCCACTTGGGGTGATCGCGAATACCGTGCCATCGTCGTCGTTGGCCCCTCCACCTTCCGTCGTCCCGTAGAAGTTCCCATCGCTGCCCTGGACGAGCGCTCCGTAGGGGTCGCCTCCGTCCGGGCAATTGGCTTGCGGGCAGAACTGGTAGAGGGTCGTCAGCGCGCCGCTGGGGGTTATTTTGAAGACCGTGCCCGCGCCCAGGCCAATACCGCCACCTTCCGTGGTCCCGTAGAAGTTGCCATCGGTGCCCTGGACCAACGCTGCATACGGATCCGTGCCGTCCGTGCAAGGGGTGGTTGGGCAAAAAGTGTAGAGGGTCGTCAACGTACCGCTGGGAGCGATCTTGAAGATCGTGCCGCATCCTGTATACCCATCGCAAGAGACGTCTCTCCCGCCGGCCTGCGTGGTGCCATAGAAGTTCCCGTCGGCGCCTTGAACCAACCCGGCATAGGGCAGTTCGCCGTCGGTGCAGTTGGTTTCCGAGCAAAAGTAGTAGAGCGTCGTCAGCGTGCCGGTTGAGGTGATTTGGAAAACCGTGCCGCTATAATCATTCCCGTCGTGGTTCCCAGCCCACGTTGTGCCGTAGAAGTCCCCGTTCGTCGCCTGGACGAGCCCCGCATAGGGATTGCGGCCGTCCGTGTTGCCGAAGCTGTAGAGCGTTGTGAGGATGGCAGTGCCGCCGCCACAAGCAACCGCCACGCTCGTGATGTTGGTTGTTGCCGTACCCGTGCCACTCGTTACCGTGCAGGTCTGCGCTGGACCTGAGGGCTGGGTGAGAACCGTGACGTCATAGGCGCCACCGCTGGCGATGGCGGTAGTGAACGTGAAGGTTCCATTGGCGCTGACCGGCA
>Ga0181520_10011678_pt1 | contig 11473 bp, 9 predicted proteins | sample PEATcosm2014_Bin_29_FD_132451 | JGI IMG/M metagenome (GOLD analysis project Ga0181520, IMG submission 132451) | Peatland microbial communities from MTU Mesocosm Facility, Houghton, MI, USA - PEATcosm2014_Bin02_30_metaG | ecosystem: Environmental > Terrestrial > Soil > Wetlands > Peat | place...
GCTCTGTCAAATTATATTTCCAAACTGCCCAAAGACCCAACGCAGGATCCCGCCGGCTGGGGAAACGGTAACTATGTTTATTCATATTACGCCGATATAGGCGACGCGGGCTGTACAGGATCGTGGTATATAATAGTTTACCAGCTTGAGACGGCAAACGGGCCTGACCCCGGATTCGCCCCTCCGTGTTCCTACTTTATTGGGGGCGAGGTTTCAAATACTAACAGAATCTACCAGTACGGAGGCAGCGGGTCTAACACAACCGTAAAAACAGCCGGGGATTAAGCATTAATAGCAAATATAGGATAGCGCGGCAAAAATTTATGCCACAAAATATTGTTATTTCAACCGACGAAGAAAACCGTTTAAAAAAAGAACTGGAAAAACGCACCGACGCGGAAGCCGCGCGAATTAGGCGGTATTTGGCGATGCCGGATTTATCGCGCACCGAAGGCAGTCCGATTAAGGAAATGGTGCAGAGAATTTTAGCAATCCCGGATTTTCAGAGCCTGGACGTAATTCAAACGCCGGAAATTGTGCCGGCCGACATCAGCTTCGATTTATTTGACTTTCCTGCCGACCACCCGGCTCGGGGCAAATCTGACACTTACTATGTTGATGACAAAAATATATTACGCACTCATACGACCGTTATGTGGTATTATCACATGCTCGACGAGTCTGTGAAAAAAAGAATGGCGGCCGGAGAGCCTGTTGGCGCGTTTAGCTACGGAAAAGTCTACCGTAAAGACGAAATTGACCGCCGGCATATGAACGTCTTCCACCAAATTGACGGCTGGTATCTTGCCCCAAAAGAAAAACGGATAATCGGCGAAGAAGATTTAAAAAAGGTTTTATCGGATATTGCCAAAGCCATTTTTGGGCAGGATGTAAAATACAGATTCAACCCGGACACGTTCCCTTACACGGACCCAAGTTTGGAAATGGAAATCCAAATGTACGGAAAATGGGTGGAAGGCAACGGCTGTGGAGTAGTCAAAGGAAGCGTCCTTGAAAAATTCGGGATAGACAGCTCGCGCTGGACAGGCTGGGCGTTTGGTTTCGGTCTGGAAAGGTTGGCAATTTTAAGCATGGACTTGCCGGACATCCGGCTGCTGTGGTCAGCTGATCCGCGCGTGACCAAGCAATTACATCTTGGCCAAAAATTCGTGGAAGTCAGCAAATACCCGCCGATTACCCGCGATATATCTTTTATCGTTAATGACGATTTTGTGCCAAATAATTATTTTGATTTAATCCGCGACATCGGCGGCGATTTAGTGGAGCAGGTTGAGCTGCTCGACAAATTTGAGAATGAAAAAAAATTCGGCGCCGGAAAAATTAGCTACACCTACCGCGTTGTTTATCGCAGTGCCGACCGGACTTTGAAAACCGATGAAGTAGAACCGTTGCAAAATAAACTTTACGAGCAGACCAAAGAGCAATACAAAGCGCAGTTGAGGTAGCGATTTTTATCGGCGTCATTCTGAGCCGGAGTGCATCCGACGGCGAAGAATCTCTATCAAAATAAGAGATCCTTCGTCGGCTGCACTCCTCAGGATGACGCCGAATTTTTTGGGTTCTTACAAGCCCGCGTACCTAACAAAATGTTGATAACTTTTCTTTTCAATATTCCTTTTAAATAAGAGGAATATTTTATATTTTAGGGCTGGTATTTTTGCTAAAATTATGCTAAAATTTAGTTAGAAATTAAGGTAGGGATTCTATGCAAATCCCTGCTTTTGAAAGGATGTTTATGCCATCCCCGGCGGAAGAATGGGCCAGACAAAGAGAGGCAAGAATTCAAAACGCTATAGGAAAAAATTCAGAGCTGCAAGCTTTTTTCCAATCATTAAATAATCAATTTTTTGATCAAAAAGCTATTAGTAATTTTGTTGATACTTGGAATGCCCAACATCCGCAATTTTCCAAAGCGGATTTAGACTCATCAGTCCAAAAAGATTACGAAGCCAAAGGTAACGCGACAATAACTGTATGGGTTAGCGGGAATGGAAAAGTAAGGTTAATGGCAAATTATTAATCAATTTCAATCAATGGCAAAAACATCGGACAAAGTGAAAAAATCATCCGGCGGATATACCGCCGAAAATATTACAGTTTTGGAAGGTCTTGAACCGGTAAGAAAACGCCCGGGAATGTATATTGGGTCAACCAGCGAGAGCGGACTTCATCATTTGGTTTGGGAAGTCGTGGATAACTCTGTGGACGAGGCTATGGGCGGCAATGCCACAAAAATCGGCGTGCTGTTGCAAAAAGACGGCGGAGTTATGGTGGTGGACAACGGCAGAGGTATTCCGGTTGATGTACATAAAACTACAAAAAAGTCTGCGTTGGAAACTGTGTTAACGGTTTTGCACGCTGGCGGAAAATTCGGCGGCGAGGCCAGCGGCTATAAAGTTTCCGGCGGTCTTCATGGCGTCGGCGCGGCTGTGGTTAACGCACTGTCCACCAATATGATTGCGCAAGTTAAGCGCGACGGCAAAATTTACGAACAAAAATATAAAATCGGCAAACCGCAGGGAGCGGTAAAAGTCGTGGGCAAAGTGGACAAAGACGACCCGGACCAAACCGGCACCGCCATAACTTTTTATCCCGACGCGAGTATTTTTGAAACCACGGAATTTAAATTTAAAACAGTCCTGGAACATTTGCGCAGCCAGGCCTATTTAACCAAGGGTCTGCATTTTATTATCACCGACGAAAGAGTCGGGCTAACCTATCAATATTATTTTGAAGGCGGAATTTTAAGCTACATTAAACAAATTAACCGCAACAAAAAAGTTAAAAACGTCCCCATCTATATAAATAAAACGGTTGACGATATAATGGTGGAGTTGGCCATTCAGTATACGGACGATTACGACGAGCGGATTTTGGCTTACGCCAATAACGAGTACAACCCCGAAGGCGGAATGCACGTCACGGGCTTCCGCACGGCTTTAACGCGCTCCATAAATAACTACGCCACAAAAAACGGCTACGTTAAAGAGGCGGAAAAACTTACAGGTGAAGATATGCGCGAGGGTTTGGTAGCCATTATATCCGTAAAACTCCCAAACCCGCAGTTTGAGGGACAGACTAAAGCAAAGCTGGGAAATCCGGAAGTCAGGACCGCGGTGGAAACGGTGGTTAACGAATCAATGGAAATTTATTTGGAAGAGCATCCGCAGGAAGCCGGCAAGGTTATAGAAAAAGTTATTTTGGCGGCTAAGGCCAGGATGGCGGCGCGCGCGGCTCGCGATTCCGTAATCCGCAAAGGAGTTTTGGAAGGTTTGGCATTGCCGGGCAAGCTTGCTGATTGCAGCGAATCGGATCCTACCAAATGTGAAATGTATATTGTAGAGGGTGAAAGCGCCGGCGGTACGGCCAAACAGGGGCGCGACAGGCGGTTTCAGGCAATTTTATCGATGAGAGGAAAAATTTTAAACGTGGAACGCGCGCGGCTGGACAGAATGCTGGGCAACCAGGAAATAAAAAACATTATTATTGCTTTGGGGGCGGGGATTGGAGATATGTTTGACGTGGCTAAACTGCGTTATCATCGCATAGTAATAATGACCGATGCCGACGTTGACGGCTCGCACATCCGCACTCTTTTACTAACGCTATTTTATCGCTACTTTCCTGACATTATCAAAAACGGCTATGTATATATAGCTCAACCGCCTTTGTTTAAAGTCCAGGTTGGCCGTGATTCCAAATACGCTTTTTCCGAAGACGAACGCGATAAGGTTTTAAAGGAATTAATTGCTCAGGTCAAAGAAAAAAAATCTGCCAAAGGTACAAAAAAATCAGGTGTAGCGGAGGCCACTGGCCTCCAACCTGATGAGGGCGAAATATCAACGGTAGAAGAAACCACGGGCGGCAATATTGACGGCATTAAATACGGTATCCAGCGCTACAAAGGTCTTGGGGAAATGAACGCGGAACAACTCTGGGAAACCACAATGGACCCGACAAATCGAGTGATGCTCCAGGTCAAACTCGGCGACGCCGAAAAAGTTTCCGAAATTTTTGAAGTTCTCATGGGCGACGAAGTCGCCCCCCGCAAGCGCTTTATCACAACACACGCCAAGACGGTGAAAAACCTGGATATTTAATTGGCGCTTCTCTAGCCGAGGGTAACCCTCGGCTGAAGAACCACTTATGCCCGAGGGTTACCCTCGGACAAATTGACACAAACACAAATCTCAAGTATCATATACCCAGCTTATTAAATAATTGACGGTTTAACTGCCGAGGGTAACCCTCGGCGGAAGAATCACTCAAGTCCGAGGGTTACCCTCGGACTACACAGCGTTTATCTTCGCGTTGCAGTCTTCGCGTCTAAATTCGCTTCTATAAAAAAATGTCCAAAAAATATTTACTCACGCAGGAAGGCTTGCAAAAACTGAACGACGAATTAAAGGAACTAATCAACCAAAAACGGCCCGAAGTTATTGAGCGCATCCGCGAGGCCGCCAGCCACGGCGATTTGTCGGAAAACGCCGATTACGCCCAAGCCCGCGAAGAGCAAAGCTTTATTGAAGGCCGGGTTTTGGAAATTGAGGACATAATCAAAAACGCGGAAATTATTACCCAAAGCAGCCACGGCAGTACCGTAACCATCGGTTCCACGGTTGCCGTAAAAATCAACGGCAATGAAAAAAAATATACCATTGTCGGCAGTAACGAGGCCAATCCCAAAGAAGGTAAAATTTCCAATGAATCTTTAGTCGGCAATGCCCTGTTAGGCCGCAAAGCCCACGAAAAATTTAAAATCACCGCTCCGGCGGGAGAAATGGATTACGAGATTGTGTCGATTGAATAGGAACAAACGAATTCTCACAAATTAGAGACGAATTAACACGAATGCGCGGTTTTGCATCCGTGTTTTTGTCAAACAGGGCGGTTTTTGTTATAATAAAGTCATTAAAATTTCCACAGAAACCTTATGTCAGAAAGATTTGAAGATATTTTAGCCGCGAGGCGCAATAAGTTAGAGGCGATTAAAAAAGCCGGGGTTGACCCATATCCTTCGTCGACTTCACGCACCCACACCAACAAACAGGCTGTGGATGGTTTTGACCAGTTGACTGACAAAGAAATCACCTTAGTCGGCAGAATTCGCAATTGGCGCGATATGGGAAAAATTACGTTTGCGCAAATTGAAGACGGAACGGGCAAAATCCAGGTGTTATTTAAAGAAGAAGCGATTGGAACCGACGCCTACAAATTTATCAGCGACTATACCGATATTGGCGATTTTATACAAGTAACAGGAACTTTATTTAAAACCAAGACGGGTGAAAAAACGCTCGCTGTAGGGAATGGCCGAGACCATTCTCTACAAGGGCAAGCGTATAAATTACTTGCAAAATCCCTCCGCCCTTTGCCCGACCAGCATTACGGATTGGCTGACGAAGAAATAAAACTACGCAAGCGCTATTTGGATATTTTAACAAACCCCCAAATCAAGGAAATCTTTATTAAGAAGAACCGCTTCTGGTCCGCAATGCGCGAATTTTTGGTTATGAAAGGTTTTTTGGAACTGGAAATGCCGGTTTTGGAAGCCGTTCCCGGAGGGGCCGAAGCCGAGCCATTTATTACCCATCACAACGCTTTGGATCGTGATTTCTATTTACGAATAAGCCTTGAGCTCCCGCTAAAAAAAATGCTGGTGGCCGGGTTTGAAAACGTTTTTGAAATTGGCAGAATTTTCCGCAACGAGGGAATTTCGCCCGAGCATTTGCAGGATTACACGCAATTGGAATTTTACTGGGCTTACGGAGATTTCGAAAAAATGATGGAATTTTTGCAGGAAATGTACCAATATGTAATTAAGGAAACATTTGGCACGCTCAAAATCGAAAGCAACGGAATCACTTGCGACTGGAGCGGAAATTGGGACAGGGCCAGCTATGTTGATTTATTCAAAAACCAAACAGGCCTTGATGTTTTGTCGGCTACCGATGAGGAACTGGAAAAATTTATCAATTCCAAATCTATCGCGTACAAACCCGGAATTGGACGCGGCAGGCTAATTGACACAATTTTTAAATGGATTCGGCCCAAACTTCCAACAGGCAAACCCGTCTTTTTAATCAATCAGCCCTTGGAGTTGGAGCCATTGGCAAAGCGCGATCCTAAAAACCCAAAAATTGTCCAAAGGCTGCAAATTTTGGCTTACGGCACCGAGCTTGGCAAAGGTTTTGGGGAACTTAACGATCCGATTGATCAGCGCGCCAGATTTGAAGACCAGATGAAACTGCGCGAGCAAGGCGACAGCGAAGCGCAAATGCTGGATGAAGATTACGTTGAAGCCATGGAATACGGCATGCCGCCTGCCGCGGGTTTTGGAGTCTCTGAACGATTATTTTCTGTTTTAATGGATAAGTCCATCCGCGAAACTGTAATTTTCCCGCCTATGAAATCTGAAAAATTAGTACGCTAAGTCCTATTCGACCTATTTGTCGAATCAAATTCTTATACCCTATGATCCAAAAACAAGCTACCATAGCCGTTGCCATCGTTAGAAATGAGAAAGGCGAGGTTTTGCTGGCACAAAGAAGACAGCCTGACACTCCGGAAATCCACGGCAAATGGGAGTTTGTGGGCGGGGGAGTGGATTTTGGGGAAGATCCCATAGATTCAATAAAGCGTGAAGCACGCGAAGAAATAGGAGTGGAAGTGGAGGTTGTAAGGCTGCTGCCAAAGGTTATCAGCGACATGCAAAAATTTGACAACGGCGACGAACTGCAAGTTTTGGTTTTATCTTATGAATGCAAAATTATCTCCGGCATTCCCAAATCTACCGACGCGGAAGTCGGAGAAGTCAAATTCTTTCCGCTTGATAAAATTCCCAAACTAGATGCGTTCCAAAATATTTACGAAACTATAGAATTGCTTAAAACTTAATTGTAAGTGCAGCGTGCCAATTTATCGGCTGTGTTATTTAAGTCAGCCCATAAACTTGTCCCGTGCTACGCCACGGGATGGGCACGCTACAAAACCAATATGCTCGATATAAAATTTATCCGCGACAACGCCGACAAAATTAAGGAAACCGCTAAAAATAAACGGGTTGATTTGGACGTAGAACGGCTTTTGGACGTAGATACCAGGCGCCGTGACTTGATTACCGAGCTGGAAAGCATGCAGGCGGCAAAAAACCAGGCATCAAAGGAAATTCCAAAACTTTCCGCGGAAGAAAAAAAAGTTAAGCTTTTGGAAATGAAGGAAGTTGATGAAAAATCCGGCGCTTTAAAGGTACAGCTTCGCGAAGTGGAAGAAGAATACCAACAACTTATGTATTTGGTGCCCAATATCCCCAGCCCGGAAACTCCGGTGGCGGCGGACGAGTCGGGAAACGTTCCCTGGCGCTACTGGAATTCAACCCTGGGAATTATTGACCCGACAAAAGACCCGGACAAGGCTCAACAAATCCCTCCAAAGTTTGATTTTGAAATTAAAGACCACGTAGCTTTGGGAAAAAATTTGGATTTGATAGACACCGAAGCCGGCGTAAAAACCTCGGGTTTCCGCGGCTACTATTTAAAAAATGAAGCGGTGCTTATGCAGTACGGCCTTCTATGGCTGGCGCTGAAAAAAATGCGGGAAAAGGGTTTTACTTTAATGGTGCCGCCGATTTTGGATAAGTCGTTTGCTTTTTACGGCAGCGGGCATTTTCCGGCCGGTAAAGCCGACCAGTACCAGGTGTTAAACGGTGAAGATCTGGAAAAAATCCAGGCGGGAACGGCCGTGGAAGAAACTTATTTGGCAGGGACCTCGGAACCGGCGCTCTTGGCGTATTATGCGGGCAAAACTTTTGATGAAAAGAAATTACCGGTAAAGATTTGCGGCGTAAGCTCCTGTTTCCGGGGAGAAATCGGAAGCTACGGCAAAGACACCAAAGGCGTTTACCGGGTCCACGAGTTTATGAAGGTTGAACAGGTGGTTTTATGCAAGGCGGATATAATAGAGAGTGAAAAGTGGCTGGAAGATATGCGTGAAATTGCCGAAAGTATGCTCCAGGATTTAAAACTTCCCTATCGAGTGCTTAACATTTGCACCGGCGATATGGGCGCGGGCAAATATAAAATGTATGACATTGAAACCTGGATGCCTTCACGAAATAACTATGGCGAGACTCACTCCGATTCAAATCTGACCGACTGGCAGGCGCGCCGGCTGAATATTAAATACAAAGTGGCTGACGGAAAAACCAAATTTGTCTTTACCCTCAACAATACGGTCATTGCCAGCCCGCGCATTTTAATCGCGATTTTGGAAAACTACCAGCAAAAAGACGGCTCGGTTATTGTGCCGGAAGTTTTACGTCCGTATGTCGGCAAGGATGTAATAAAGGGATTGACATAATTGAACAAAATTAAATAAAATTGAACATAATTTTCAGGCTAATATTTTTTTCAATTATTTAAATTATGTCAATTTTGTCAATAGTAAAGAATGTTCCAAAATAAAAGGAAAACTGACTCCCGCATTCGCTTTCAAAACAGCCGGTTTAAGCATAAACTTGAGCAGGCTAGGGGATACAAAAGGGCAAAGAGAATTGCACCGATGGGGTCCGGTGAAATTTTTTTGTCCAAAATTGGTTTGGGCTCGTGGTTTTCCAGGTTTGCGACGCTGCTAATTTTTTTGGTTTTAATTTACATAGTTTTTATACCAAACATTTTTTTTGTAAAAGATATTTCCGTTAACGGCTCGGTGGGCGACGAAAGCTCGGTTATTAAAACTTTAACCGATTCCTATTTGTCTAAAACTTTGCCCTGGCCACAAAAAAATCTTATTTTGCTGTCTAAAAAAGGCCTTAAAAATTTTCTTGTTAAAAACGATCAAAAAATTCTTTCCGTAAACAGTATCAGTAAAAAATTTCCGTCATCTTTGACCATTAATGTCACGCCAAGAGTTAATCAATTTATTATCCAAACCGCAAGCTCAACGGACTTTTCGGTTGCCAATGACGGGTTAATTACAAACGAAATATTTCCCGACTCTTCCGGCACTTTGCCCGGGGGCTTGGCTTTAATTAAAATCGGCGACAGCGACGGGATAATTATCGGCAACCAGGCGCTTAGCCAAAACCAAATTAAATTTTTAAATCAAATGCAAAACCAACTGCCGGGCGTTGTAAAATCTCCCATAATTTATTTTGAAATGGAGAGTCTGCAAACCCCAGACTTTACCGCGGATTTTAAAACAGGCCCAAAGATTATGGTTACTTTCAACTCCGATGCCGAGCAAATTTTAAGCCGTTTAAGCCTTTTGTTTTCACAATTTTCCGCATCCGATATCAAAAATTTATATTACGTGGATATGCGCTTCGGGGATAACGGATACGTATGCAAGAGAAGCGCGCCGTGCGCCCAAAATACGGTCATTCCAAACACCGCCGCCAGCACTTCGCCAACAAATCTTACAAATTAATTTAGCTTTATTTACCCCGCTAGCATAAAATGCTATAGCATTTTATGCTAGCGCATACAATTATGACAAAACTTTTTGTTATTTCGTTGGGCGGGTCGCGAATTAACCCCGGTCACATAGATACAAATTTCCTGAAAAAATTTCGCGCTTTAATTTTAAGCCAAATCAAAAAAGGTCGACGATTTATTTTGATTACCGGCGGAGGCAGATTATGCCGGGATTTTCAATCAGCCCTCAAACAAATCTCAAGCCCTACTCCCGATGAGGTTGATTGGATAGGCATTTCCTCAACTTGGCTTCACGCCGATTTAGTTAGGCTGATGTTCGGAAAATTGGCGAATCCCAACATAATAAAGGACCCAAATAAAAAAGTTCCTTTCGCGGAGAAAATTCTGGTTGCCGGCGGCTGGATGCCCGGGCGGAGCACGGACGACGATGCCGTAAGACTTGCCAAAGCCTATGGAGCGGCCAGCGTAATCAATCTATTTGATCAGGATTTCGTCTACAACAAAGACCCTCGCAAATATCCGGACGCGAAAATAATAAAAAAACTTCCCTGGAAAGAATTTCGCAAAATCGTCGGCAGTAAATGGAATCCGGGCAAAAACGCGCCTTTTGATCCGATAGCGGCAAAATTGGCGCAAAAAAACCGCCTGCGCGTGATTGTTGCCAACGGAAAAAATTTAAAAAATTTAAAAGATATTTTGGAAGGCAAAAAATTTAAAGGAACAGTTATAAACTAATAAATGGTTTTTGCCTTGGAGAGCTTTTTTCTCGGCCGAGAAAAAAGCTCTCCAACAAAATTAATCTCAATTTACAAAAGCCTCCCTAAAAAAGAAGGCTTTTAACTTTATAATTTTAATTTCTCACTAATTAACCTTGTATTCCGTCACGTAAATGTTAGTGCCCACCCAGGGGCGGACGTCGGGGAAATCGCGCTCGTCAACCTGCGTCCAGTTGGCCGGGACTTGGGGTTTGCTTGAGCCAAAACCATCAGTCCAAAGCAGCCAGACCGTGTCCGCCGGATGCACGGCGGCGGAAAAACTCGGCAATAAATCTTGATTAGTGAGTAAAGCCACGCCTTCCACGGACGAAATTTGGCTGATGTCAGCACGTCCGCCGGTATAAAGCAGGGGAGCAACACCTTTAGGCAGAGGATAGTAAGTAAAATCGTAATATTTATAGTTAAAAAATTCATAAGACGACCCCACAAAAACATGGTCGCCGGCCGCAACGCTTGATCCTAAAAATTTTGCCGCGCCGTTCATCCCAGGCTTGGTCGCAATGTTCAGCCCGTTCCAGTAATTAAAAAATGCGTAGAAACTGAATACACAGTATAGGGTAAACAATAAGAAGGAAAGCCATTTGATTCTGATTTCGGAAATCCAAACGGCAAACGCGATAATGAAAAATGTACTGGAAAACAGAAAGTAGCGTTCTTCGTAAACGGAAGACGAACTTCCTTTTAAACGGGCCAGCAGGACGAACAAAATCGCGCCGCAAAATGGCGCAATGGTGGCCAATAGCACAAGCCATTTTTCAAAATACTGCGTCTTGCGTAAAAATTGCCAAAAGAAAAATATAACAAACAGAACCACAACCACCATCATCTTTAACGTGAAGGAGTTTGTATTATCGTGGCCAATGCCCAAAAGCATGGTCCACAAAGTTCCGGGAATGCTCCAAATGTCCATTGGCGGAATCCAGTAGCTTGCCTGGACCGATTTATACTGGATAAGAAATTGCTTAAACCAGGGGAGAAAGAAAATAACGATAACAATATACGATAACAATAACGCCCGATATCGTTTATAATTTGATCGGTAGTGGTAAATGTGGTATATCAGCGCGTACAAGCAAAGCGCTGACATCGTGAACAAAAGATAGTAATGTGTAAAATCCATTATCCCGGCGCAAACGGCGAACCATAAATAGTGCCAAAGGTACGATTTTTTTAGTTTGATATCCTGAGGCAGGTTCGGCATATTTAACTTCGCATCATCGTAAAATTCCTTTTGTTCGCGTA
>Ga0181520_10011679_pt1 | contig 11473 bp, 8 predicted proteins | sample PEATcosm2014_Bin_29_FD_132451 | JGI IMG/M metagenome (GOLD analysis project Ga0181520, IMG submission 132451) | Peatland microbial communities from MTU Mesocosm Facility, Houghton, MI, USA - PEATcosm2014_Bin02_30_metaG | ecosystem: Environmental > Terrestrial > Soil > Wetlands > Peat | place...
CCGCGACGAACAAGACCTCGAGCTCGTCGGCGGCCTCGTCTGCTCGAAGGATCGTCAGGGCAGAGTAGTCGACGAGGCTCGCGAGGCTGCCGGCGACGCGCTCGAACACGCCCTCCCTGTCGACGATGCTGAGCAGCGAGCGGCTGAAATCGAGCACGTCACGTCGTACGGTGAGCTGTGCTTCGACGCGCCGGTGCAGCTGCGCGTTGTGCATCGCGATCGATGCCTGGTTGCCGAGGGCGCGAGCGAAGGAGCGCTCGTCCGCACTGAAGATGCGCTCCCGATCGTGCTCGGCGAGGACCATGACACCGATGTTCTCGCCCTCTGTGCGCAGGGGCACGAACATCCAGGTCTTCACGCCCCACGCCTCCATCGCGGCGCGGGCTCCCGCGCCCAGCTCAGGGTCTGAGACGCTCTCCACGAGCACGTCTTCGGGCAGATTCCGGGATCGCTGGAACGGGTCATCCGGCGAGGGCCGGTACGCGGCCAGCCGCTCGATGAGGCCGGGCACGACCTCACGCTGCCAGATCGCGCGGAACGCCATCTCGTGGGTCTCGGGCAGGAACTCCCACGCGGTGCCGTCGTGGACGCCGAGGGCCAGGCCGACGTTGCGCGCGATCTCCTGCAGCACGTCGTCGTAGTCGAGGGTGGAGTTGACGGCGCGGCCGGTGGCGAGCAGCGCCTCTGTACGTTCCAGGCTCAGCTTGAGCTCGCGCTGCGCGTGCACGCGGGCCAGCAGGCCGCCGATCTCGGCGGCGGCGGCTTCGACCGAGCGGCGCGTGCCCGGCCACAGCTCGTCAAACTCGCGCGAGGCCACCAGCACCGCCGCCAGGACCTCGCCGTCGTGAACCACCGGCAGGCAAGCCGTGGCCCGCAGCTCGTGCGTCTCGGGCAGCGGCTCGTCGGCGACGACGTGGCTCGTGAACGACGCGAAGGGCGCGTAGCTGATGCTGCCGCAGGCGAGCTGCTGCATGAGCTCTCCATCGATCTTGACGGAGGGCCGCCGACGGCAAGAGGCCGAGTTCAAACCGTGACTCGCCGTCAGAGCGAAGTGATCGGTCCCGGGGACGCGCGAGAAGACGGCGCCGGCGTCAAAGGCCTCAAGCCCGGTGAGCGCCTCGAGCAGGCCGGCGAGCGCCTCGTCGAGGTCGTTGGCGGTGCCGAGTGCCGGCGCCACATCGCGCTGCATGGCGAGCGTCCTCTCCGCGCGGATGCGTCGCGAGACGTCGACGTCGGTGCAGAACACCCGCTCCCACGAGTCCTCGCAGCCGGGGGCCACGCGGTAGCTGATCAGGCTGTTCACTCTGCCCCCGCCGAATCGCCAGCCGGAATCTTCACCGGTGAACGAGTGGCCGCCGCGCGAAAGCTCTAGGAAGAACTGCACAGTGACGTCGACGGTGGACTGGCTGTAGATGGAGTCGAGCGCGGCGACGAGCGCGTCCCGGTCGGGATACCCGTAGCGGTCGAGAGCGGCCTGATTGATGTCGACGATCCTCACGAGCCCGACCAGCTCACGACCGAGCTCTGGGCGGGCAGCCAGGTGGGCGGCGAGGTCGACTACGCCGTCTTGCTTGAGCTCCTTCAGGCGCCTGCGCACGGCCGAGCAGTCCTCGATCCAGATCGGCACTGGAAGGTACTCGTAGAACTCGCGCCAAGTCTCGCCCTCGGGCGATCGGGCGTCGTGAGAAGGGAACGTTTGCCGGGCGTTGGTGAGAGGCTTATCGCTCACGGCGTACTACCGCGGATCCTTGCGGCTTCATCTGCAAGCACCTTACCGAGGCCTCGACGTCCATCCGCTTTGACCGCTCCTTGAGGGTTCCGGGCGAGCGCACCAACGTGCGCACCTGATGAGGAGCGCACTCCTTGGGCTTGCGCGTCCGGGTCCGGGGGTGGGACGAAGACAGGAGAAGCGGCCAGCCGCAGGTCGCCAGACGCGCGCCTGCAATGGCGCCGCGCGACAGGTCGCGGAAAGCGTATCAGCAGTCAAACGGCGTCCGCCGTTGGTCTCCCACAGGGCGCCTAAAGGCACCATCGGTTCCTGTCGATGACTATCTAGCGTACCGGGCTTCGCCGACAGGAGGTGGCCGGGTGACGGGTTTGCTGGTCGTCTTCGTCGTTCTGACCGTCCTTGCGGCAGCGGGGTCTGTCGTCATCGCTCTGCTTGCCTGGCAACGTCGTTCGGTGCCCGGTGCCCTCTGCTTTGTGACGGTCATGGCGGCAGCCGGGTTCTGGTGTGCCGCCTACGCCGCGGAGATCTGCGTCTCGTCGCTGACCGCCAAGCTGTTCTTCGAGCGGCTCACCTACGTCGGCGTCGTCGTCGTGCCGCCCAGCTGGCTGCTCTTCAGCCTCCTTTACTCAGGGGTGATGCGCCGTCGTTCGGCCCTCACGCTCGCCCCCTTCTACCTGATGCCGCTGGCCACCATGGCCTGCGTAGTGCTGGCGCCCGCCCTGCCGCTGTTCTGGCGCCACGTAGGCATCGTCACCGTCGACGGCGTGCGCGAGCTGTCCTTCCAGTACGGCCCCTGGTTCTGGGTGCACTGGGCCTACTCCTACGCCTGCCTTGCGGGCGGCTCGATCGTCTTGCTCGCCACGGTCTTTCGCCGCGTGCGACCGCTGAACGGCCAGGGGCTCGCCTTCGTCGCCGCAGTCGCCCTGCCCGCGGCGGTCAACGCCCTCACCCTGTTCCACCTGCTGCCGCACGCTCTTGGTCCGCTGACGGCCGTCGACCTCACGCCGCCGGCGATCGCCGCGAGCGCCGCCTTGGTTGCTCTCGGCCTCTCGCGCCTGCAGATGTTCGATGTCTTTCCGGCGCTTATCGTGGCGGCTCATGACGCCCTCATGGGTGAGCTGCGCGACGGCGTGCTGGTCATCGACGGACACGACCGGGTGCTCGAGGCCAACCGCGCCGCCGAGGAGCTGCTGGCGCCGGTCGCCACCACGCCGGTCGGCAGGCCGCTGACCGAGCTTCTCGCAGGCGAGGCCCTTGTGCGCGGGGCGCTGTCAGACCTGGACGCCGCCGGGCAGGGGAGCTTCGAGACGACCGTGCTGGCAGCCAACGGCAGCCAGCGGCACCTCGAGATCACCGTCTCCCGCCAGGGCTCTTCGCGCCGCGCCGATGGCCACGTCCTCGTGCTGCACGACGTAAGCGAGCGCGTGGCGGCGACGCTGTCGCTGCAGCGCCAGAGCCAACGTCTGCACGTGCTCTTCGAACAGTCCCCGGTGGGGGTCATGGTGTTCGACTGTGACCTCGTCGTCACGGAGTGCAACCAGCGCTTTGCCACCGTGATCAGGATGGCCCACGAGGACATCATCGGTCACTGCCTTGACACGGCCAGCCTGCTTGCCTTCTACCAGGCCGCGCTACGCGGCGAGACGGCAAGCTACAACGGGCCCTACACGCTCAGAACAAGCGGCGTCGAGGTCTGGCTCGCCGGCGAGGTGAGCCCCCTCACCGACGAAGCCGGCGTGACCACCGGCGGCATCGCCGTGGTGCGCGACGTGACCGAGAGCAAGCGTGCCGAGCATCTCATCGAGCGACTGGCGTTCAGCGACACCCTCACCGGGTTGGCCAACCGCACGGTGTTTCGCGATCGTCTGCGCCAGGCCATAGCGCAGGCTGCCCGCAGCGCCGCCGACCCGCTCGTCGTGATCCTCGACCTCGACCGCTTCAAGACCGTCAACGAGACGCTGACGCACGCCCTCGCCGATCGCCTCCTGCAGGCCGTGGGCAAGCGCCTACAGGCCGTCGTTCGCCAGGGCGATACGGTGGCGCGCTGGGGAGGCGATGAGTTCGCCGTGCTACAGCCCGGCTCGCGCGACATCGACGGCTTCGCCCTGGTGGAGCGCCTCAAGGGCTGCTTTGCAGAACCCTGGCAGATCGATGCTCAGGAAGTGTGGCTGACGGCGAGCATCGGGCTGGCCGCCTACCCCGCCGACGGCGACGATGCGCAGGCGCTGCTCGAGAGCGCCGAGGCGGCGATGCAGGCGGCCAAGAAGCTCGGCGGCAACGGCTACCGGTTCTACGCTCCGGCTCAGAACGGCGGTGTCGAGGACAGCCTCGCACTGATCGGTGCGTTGCACCGCGCCTTGGAAGAGGAGCAGTTCGTCGTCTACTATCAACCCCAGATCGACCTGGCGACGATGTGTGTGGTGGGCTGCGAGGCGCTGGTGCGCTGGCAACATCCCGAGCGCGGTCTTGTGGCCCCCGTCACCTTCATCCCGCTGGCCGAAGAGAGCGGCCTTATGCAGCCCATCGGCGAGTGGGTACTGCGCCAGGCTTGCGCTCAGGCGGCCGCCTGGGAGCGTGAGTTCCACAACCAGCTGCGCGTCGGGGTCAACCTCTCGGCGCGTCAGTTCCAGCAAAGCGGCCTGACCGAGACGGTCGCCAGCGCACTCGACGAGGCCGGCCTGCCGGCGCGGCTGCTTGAGCTCGAGGTCACCGAGACGGCCATCCTCGCTGACCCCGAGGCGGCAGCCGGCATCTTGAGCGAGATCGCCAAGATGGGCATCAGCATCGCCCTCGACGACTTCGGCCCGGGGTACTCGTCGCTCAGCCACCTGCGCCAGTTGCTCATCGACCGCCTCAAGATCGACCGCTCGTTCGTGAGCCGGCTGCCCAATGATGCCGATGACCGCGCGATCACAGCGGCCGTGATCGACATGGCGCGTAACCTTGGCCTGCGGGTCATCGCCGAAGGCGTCGAGACCTGGCAACAGGTCGCCTTCCTGCGCGCCGGCGGCTGCCATGAGGTGCAGGGCTACCTGTTCGGCAAACCGGTACCGGCTCAGGACTTCACGCTCGTGCCCGCCGATGAGACAGTCAGCGTGGGTGCAGCGCGGAAGCCGCAGGCGGACGGCCGCAGCTCAAGGCGCGGCCGCTCGGGCTGAAGGAGCCAGTCGAGCCGGCTCTGCTAAGCTTGAGGACATGCTCAGGGCAGTCACCCTAGACTTCTGGGACACCTTGTTCGTCAGCGATGGTGGCCCGCAGCACGACCGGCGCCAGATCGACGAGCTTCTCCGAGAGCTCGATGCGTGCGGAGAGCCACGCGACCCGGCGGCCATTCGTGACGCGCTTCAAGCCGCCTACAACTGGTTCGATGGCGTGTGGTGCGACGAGCATCGCACGCCGAGCGCGCTACAGACGCTCGAGTGCGTCTTTGCCGGCCTTGGGGTCGCCCCGCCCAGTGAGGTGCTGGCGCGCACCGTTCGGTCGTTCGAACGTCTTGTGCTCGAGGTGGCGCCTCGGCTCGTGCCCGGCGTCGCAGAGGTGCTGCCGTGGCTGGCATCGCAGTACAAGCTGGCGATCATCTGCGACACCGGCTACGCCCCTGGGGCTGTCCTGCGAGAGCTTCTGCTGCGCCACGACCTGCTGCGCCTGTTCGGCACCACCTACTTCTCAAACGAACGCGGCACGAGCAAGCCCGACGTGCGCGCCTTCCACCGTGCGTGCGGCGAGCTCGGTGTGCGACCCGGCGAGGCCGTGCACGTGGGAGACTCCCAGCGCACCGACATCGTGGGCGCACAGGCGGCGGGCATGCGGGCGGTGCATTTCCTGGGTGCCAGCGATCGTGACGCCGCCGTCTCGACCGCCGATGTCGTCATCCGTCGCTTCGAGGAGCTGCCGAGCGCCTTGGATACCGTGGCGTCTGCCGGCGGTCCTCGCGCCGTCCGGCGACACTAGCCTCGCCTTCCGACTCATCGCGGCGCTCGCGGCGCCGTGTCGGCCTTCGCAGGCCGCCGTACAGCCCGAGGGTAACGAAGAACCCGACAAGATAACCAAGCGACGACCCTCGGAACACGCCCCTCGCCAGAGGTTCGGACAAGACACCGGTGGACGTGAAGGCAAGCGCCACCGCGGTCCCGATCAGCCACGCCGCACAGGCTTGCCAGCGCCAGCGGCTCGTCGGCCTCTGCTTGGGGTAGTCGCTGCGCAGTGCGCTCCGAGTGTCGAGCAGGAAGATCGCGGTCCAGGGAGCCAGGAAACAGGCGACCACGCCAAGAAAAGCCTCAAAGGTGCCGGTCACGTTTCTGGCGACCAGCAAGACGTAGAGGCTCGCAGACAACGAGACGGCCGCATCGACAAGTACCGTTCGTGAACGCGGCAGCCGCACACGGGCGGCCAGCAGGCTGAGGCCCGCCGAGTAGATGTCCAGGATGTCGCCGGTGACCATGCCGCCCACCGCCGTAAGGAGGTACAGCACCCTCACCCAGGTCGGCAGCATGGCCTGCAGCGCCCCGATGGGGTCGGCCGTCGAAGCCAGCGACGGCGCCGTCGAGGCCAGCACCATGCCGAGCGCCATGAGCAGGAAGACCGGGATCGCCGCTCCCAGCGCCGTGGCCCACACTACTCGCCAGGCGGGCGTGTCGGGACGCAGGTAGCGCGTGTAGTCGGAGGCTGTGTTCACCCACGAGAGCCCGCTTGCCGCGATCACGATCGAAAGCGCAGGCACGACGCCGGTGAGCCAGGGTCCGCTCGGCGCGCCAAGAAGCACATGCCAGTGCACCTTGGGCACAAGCAGGGCGACCACCACCACCGTCAGGACACCGAACAGACAGGCAAAGACGCTCTGCACCCTGACGAGGGCCGCGTGACCCATGAAGGCGACAGAGAAGGCCAGGGCGGCCACGACGCCCAGGGCGACGACCAGCGCCACCGGATTCTGTCTGGCGCCGACGGCGGCATCGTAGGCGCCCGTCAGCGCATAGGCCGCGATCACCAGCACGACCGTCTCCCAGCCCACCAGGTTGAGCCACGACAGCAAGCTCGGCACGACGTTGCCCCAGGAGCCGAAGGAGGCTTCGGAAAGGGCCATGGTGGGCCTGCCCGTGCGCATGCCGGGAAGGCCGAAGTAGCCCACGATCAGAAAAGAGGAGGCGCCCAGCAGGGCGAGCAGATCCTGCCACACAGAGAGGCCGTAGCTTGCCACCACGGCGCCGATCACCACCGAGGTGATGGCGAGATTGCCGGCAAACCAGACCGCAAAGACGCCACGCACACCGCCGCGCCGTTCTGCCAGTGGCACGGCCTCGAGCCCGCGGCGCTCGACGTGCCACGCCGGCGACCTTGTGCGGGTCCGGCTCACTGCGCCCCCAGGGGTCGCCTCAGGGACGGCGCGCCGCACACGTGCTAGTCGCCCCGCTCACGTCGTCCGGCGAGCCTGAATGAGACCGCGTACGACCTCTGCCGGCTCGCACGCCTCGGTCACAGCCGAGATCACCGCCAGGCCGGCCACCCCGGCGGCCCAGACTGAGACGGCATTGCTCGGCTGGATGCCACCGATGGCCACGATCGGACAGGAAGCGCGACGGACGGCCTCGGCGAGCTCGTCGAGGCCGACGGGCGGGGCGGCGTCTGCCTTGGAGGGCGTCGGCCAGACGGGTCCGTAGCCGACATACACCGGGTCAAACGACTGCGCCCAGGCAAGCTCGTCGAGGTTTCGGGCGGAGAGTCCGAGTCCCAGCGAAGGGGCGATGCGCCGCGCGGCCTCGGGTGGCAGGTCGTCGGGCCCGAGGTGCACCAGATCCGCCTCGAGTGCCAGCGCCAGGTCCAGTCGGTCGTTGACCGAGAACCACAGCCCAAGCTCGCGGGCCACACCGGCGACACGTTGACCGTAGGCATAGCTCTCGCGGCTGGAGCTCGTCTTCTCGCGAAGTTGCACGCCGGTCACCCCGGCGCGCGCCACCAGTGAAAGCCAGCGCTCGACGTCGGTCGCGGGCACGCGTTCGTGATCGACCAGGACCTGGAGGCTCAGGTCCACGGTGCCTGCCCTGCGGCATGGCTCAAGGGCCCGTGGCCCTTGCCCAGTCCGGGCGCCAGCCGGATGGCGGCCTGCACGTAGCGCGTGGCGAGCGCCACCGCCGAAGGCAGGGGCTGTCCTTGTCCCAGGGCGGTGGCGATGGCCGCCGACAGTGTGCAGCCCGTGCCGTGGGTGTGGCTGGTCTGCTGGCGCTCGGCCTGAAAGACGAAGAACTCGCGACCGTCGAAGAGAAGGTCCTCGACGATGTCGCCCTCTCCGTGACCGCCCTTGACCAGCGCGGCGCCCGCGCCCATCGCGACCAGAGACCGGGCGGCCTCCTCGCACTCGCGCCGCGAGCCCGCGGGCAAGCCCGTCAGCGCCTCGGTCTCGGGCAGGTTCGGTGTGACCAGCGCGGCGAGGGGCAGCAGCTCCGCGCGCAAGACGGCCTTGGCCTCGGCCTCGAGGAGACGATGGCCGCCCTTGGCCACCATCACGGGATCGAGCACCAGGGGGATCGGGCCGCAGCGTCGCAAGGTGGTGGCCACACAGCCCACGACGGCGGCCGAGCCGAGCATGCCGATCTTCAGCGCATCGACCCCGATGTCGTCGACGACCACCTCGATCTGTCGCTGCACGGCCTCGGGGGGCAGCGGCCAGATGCCGAACACGCCCTGCGTGTTCTGGGCGGTCACCGCGGTGATGGCCGCCATGCCATAGCCGCCGAGGCGTTCGATCGTCTTGAGGTCCGCCTCGATGCCGGCGCCACCCCCGGAGTCGCTGCCGGCGATCGTCAGGATGCGAGCGAGCGTCACAGGCCGGCCTTCATGGCGCGGCCGTACGCGGCCCAGAAGGGATCGATCCGAGGATGTTCGAGCCTGCGCTCTGTGCGACCATCGAGGCGCACCATGCCGCGGTCGGCCGTCACGATCTCGCCGATGACGCTCGCCACCGACCCCGCCTGCTTGAGGCGCTCGACGACGCCGGCGGCGTGCTCAGGCCGTACGGTCGCCAGCAGGGTGCCCTCAGAGATGGCGGTGAGCGGATCGATGTCGACCAGCCGACAGACGGCCTCCACCTCGGGCCGGATAGGTACCGCTTGCTCGTCGAAACGCACACCCACCCCTGATGCCTGGGCGATCTCGAAGATGCCGCCGACGACGCCGCCCTCGGTGGCATCGTGCAGGGTGGTGACGCCGTTGTCTCTCACTCCGTAGGCCGCCGCGACGCGGGCTTCCTCGACGACGGTCATCTTCTCAAACAGATCCGCGGCCCGACCGGCAAGGTCGGCTCCGATCCGCGCGGCCAGGGCTTCGGGGAAGGTGACGCCGAACAGCGCGGTGGCCTCGATCGCGGCTCCCTTGGTGCAGATCAGCACGTCTCCGGGGCGAGCCATGTTCGACGCCACGTAGCCTTCTGCGTCGCCCACGGCCATGACGGTCGCTCCGCCGACCATCGGATAGCCGCAGCCTTCGTAGCGGGCGGTGTGTCCCGAGACGATGGCGATGCCAAGATCGTCGCAGGCCTGGTGGATGCCGTCCCACAGCTCGGTGAGCTCGTCTTCGGTGATCGCCAGCGGCAGATTGAGGTCGATCGCCATGTATGCCGGCGCGAGGCCCGACATGGCGGCGTCTGAGGCGAGGATGTGGACGGCAAACCAAGCCGCCCGGCGAAACCCGAACTGGGGCACGACGAACACCGGATCGCAGGTGGTGGCCAGAACCCTGCCCGCGCCGAGGTCGACGATCGCGACGTCCACGCCGTTACGCGGGCCGACCAGGACCTCGGGGCGGGGGTGTCCGAGCCGCGGGTAGATCAGCGAGGCGAAGACATCGGGTGAGACTTTTCCGATGGCCGGTAGTTCGAGCACGTCGAAACCTCCAATGAGAGAAGGGCCGCTGCCAGCGTGGCAACGACCCCGACGAGCCCGTTCGCACGCTTCCCTCCGCTGGTATGACCCAGGTCAGGTGCAAGGGTTGGCAGACGAGCCTCTCAGCCTCTTGCGAGGCACCCCTAGCGGCTTTGCTGAAGGACAGCATACCGTGATTGCGTGCGACGTGCGCCGCCATCCGGCCCCCGGTCTTGTCGACGATCCTGGCCCCTGAGGTGCGATCGGTGACACACTACCCGCGCCGGCGTCATTTAGCAGATGTGAGACACGATCCAGACAGACCGTCAGACGCCGAGCTTCTCAGGGCAAGCGACGCCGACGCCTTCACAGAGCTCTACGACCGTCACGTCGCGCAGATCAACGCCTGGGCCCGAGCGCGGGTCGGCGAGCATGCCGCCGATCTGACCGCCGAGGTCTTCGCCCGTGCCTGGCTTGCCAGGCGGCGCTTTCGCGACGAGGGCGGTGGCTCGGCAGCGCCCTGGTTGCTGGGCATCGCGGGCAACGTCCTGCGCGAGTCGCTCAAGAAGGCCGCGGTCGAGTCGAAGGCGCGACGCAGGCTCGGCTTGCCGGCGGCGCTCGCGTCAGACGACGGCCTCGAGGCGGTCGAGGAGCGGCTCTCCCTGCCCGCGGCGGCCCTGCGCGCGGTCCGCGACCTGCCAGAAAGCGAGCGCGAGATCCTCACGCTGCGCGTCGTCGAGGAACGGCCCTATCGCGAGATCGCCGAGCAGCTGGGTTGTTCCTCACAGGCCGCCCGTCTGCGCGTCTCACGCGCCCTGCGTCGACTGCACGCCACCCTCGAAGGAGGCCCCTCATGAGCGAGACCGAGATCCCCCAAAGCCTGCGCGACTTTCGCGGCAAGCTGCACGCTGCCGTGGCCCGCGACCTCAGCCGGCCGCAGGGCCCGTTGACGGTCCTTGCCCGCCTCCGGCCGCGCCGTCGCCGCGGCTTTGTCGTCTACGCCGTCGGAGCCGCCGTGGCCGTCGCGCTGACCGTGGCCCTGGTCACAGCCGGCAGCCCCGTGCAGTCGGCCAACGCCGCCATCCTGCGTCACGTGACCGCCGCGCTCACGCCGCCGGCGGGCACGGTCCTTCACGAAATGGGCACCATCGAGCTGCCCGGCCAGACGGCGAAGTGCTTCGAGCTCTGGGCGCAGGCCGATCCCCCCTACGGGGTCGGCGGCAGTTACGGCCCGGTCGGTGGCCCCACTCCGGGCTGGCACGAGGCCGGGAGCAACAGCAGCGCCACGGGACCGGCGATCAAGGGGTCTGACTCCGGCCGCGCACCCCTCGACGCGGCGGCGGCGCTCCGCGCCCTCGTGCAGTCGGGGAACGCCAGCGTCGTCGGCACCACGACGATCGACGGGGTCGCGGCCTACGAGCTGCAGGTCAGCGGCGCTCCCAACGCCAACCTCGACGGCTCGGTCGACGTCACTCAGAGCGACTACCGGCCGCTCCTCATCAGGACCACAAGTGGCGAGACGATCAGCTACTCGACCTACGAGTACCTGCCGTCCTCGGCTTGGCCGTCGTTCGGCGACTGATCACCTGCGTTCGAGATCGCATCGGCTGCCGATGGCCCGCCTCTCCCCCTGGGGGGCGGGCCATCGCTGCGTTCCTGCTTCAGCGGGCCGGGGAGCGCGGTCTCGGGGTCGAGCAGGTACCTCAGCGTCCGGCGCGCGTCTCGCAACGCCGTACCGAGGTCGAAGTCGGGAGCGGCGACCACCATCTGCATGAAGATCCCGTCGAGGAGTATCGCGGCGAACTGTCCGACATTCCTCGCTCCCCGGGTGCGCGACTCGCCGTCCGTGCCCGGGGGGCGGAGCACCTCGCCGGCCCAGGCGTACCAGCCC
>Ga0181520_10011680_pt1 | contig 11473 bp, 7 predicted proteins | sample PEATcosm2014_Bin_29_FD_132451 | JGI IMG/M metagenome (GOLD analysis project Ga0181520, IMG submission 132451) | Peatland microbial communities from MTU Mesocosm Facility, Houghton, MI, USA - PEATcosm2014_Bin02_30_metaG | ecosystem: Environmental > Terrestrial > Soil > Wetlands > Peat | place...
AGGTGGCGCAGGCCGTGGCGCATGATCGTGTGATCATCCACCAGGAGGATTTGCAGGGCGCTTGCGTTCATTAACCGGTTCACTCGGATTGTGCGGCGGTGTTCGTCCCCAGATTCGCCGGGTCGCGTTCGGCGGCCGGCAGCGGCAGGCGCACATGAAAAGTGGCGCCGCGGCCAGGTTCGCTTTCGAGCTGGATATTGCCGCCCTGGGCTTCCGCCGCAAGTTTGCAAAAGGTCAGACCCAGCCCGGACGAAGGCGTGTTCCGATCCTTGCGCATTTCCACCTGGCCAAACTTTTCAAACACCTTTTGGTGATATTCGGCCGGGATGCCAGGACCGTTGTCTGTGATGGAAAAACGCGCCCACGAAGCTTCCGCGGCCAGCTCAATTCGGATCGAACCATCCTTGGGCGTGAACTTCAAGGCGTTGCCCATAAGATTCTCGAAAATGCGCTCCGTGATGACCGGGTCGCAATCCGCCCAAACCGGTGCATCCAATCCCCGCACGGAAATTTTCCGGCTTCGGACCAAACCGCTCAATCGTTTCAGCGCCGCGCTGGTCAGTTGCGCCAGGTTGACCACTTCGCAACGCACGGGCATTTGTCCGGCTTCCATGCGGCTGATGTCCAGCAACGAAGTAACCAAACCGGATAACGCCCGGCTGGTTTCCCGCATCAGGCCAAGATCTTCCTCGAAATCCGGCGCCTGGATGGCTTCGAGTGACAGGAAATCGAAAAACAAACACAGGGCCGTCAACGGGGAGCGCATATCATGCACCACCATGTGAACCAAATCATCGCGCAGTTTCTCCAGGTCGCGCAATTTCTGATAAGCGGCCTCGGTTTTGTCGCGGGAAAGCTGGAGCTCGGCGGTGCGCTCTGTCACCAAATCCTCCAAATGAGCCCGGTGCCGCTCCAGTTCCTGTTCGATCCGTTTGCGCTCCGTGGTGTCACGGGCGAAACCACAATTGTACTCTTTGCCCTCAAACCGCACATAGTTTGCAACGATTTCAACCGGAAACTCGCTGCCATCTTTGCGCCGATGCACGCCTTCCTGGCTGAAGAATCCAGTTGCTCGCAAACGCTGCCAGACCTCTTTGAGGATTTGAGGCGTGGTATTGGGTGCGATCATCGTCACCGGTTTGCCAAGCAGTTCTTCGCGGGTATAGCCCAGAACCTTGCAGGCAGTATCATTGACAAAAACAAACTGGTTGTCCGTGTCCATCCAATAGGCCGCGTCAAAATGCTGATCGATGGAAACCTTGAGCATCTCCATCTGTTCTGTCGCCCGCTTGCGCTCAGTGACGTCCCGCAATGCCCCTTCAATCCCGGTCGGTTTTCCTTCAGCATCCAATAAAACATGCGCGTTGGCCGAAGCATAAACCAAACGACCGGTCTTCGTTTTGAGCCGGAGTTCGTAGTCATTAACTTCGCCCTTGCCGCGAAGGTTTTTCAAGAAACTGTCCTGGTCTTTCTGATCGTAATAGAACTCTGCCGTGGGTTTTCCAAGGTATTCCTCACGGCTCTGACCGGTATAGCGTTCGATGGAAGGACTGATTTCAACGATGGTTCCATGGTTATCCACCTGATAAAATACATCCTGCACATTCTCAAAAATGGTCCGGTATTTTTCCTCGCTCCGGCGCAATAACGCCTCGGCTTCTTTGCGCTCGGTGATGTCCCAGAAGATGCCAAACACACCAGTAATCTCGCCCTTGATATTATGCACCGGCGTCTTGATGGTGTTAATCCAGAGTGTGCGGCCCGGTTGCGGATATTTCTCCTGGAATTCCTCCGTCTTGCCGGTCTCCAGAATGTATTTGTCATCGGTGCGATATTTCTCGGCCAGTTCCCGGGGATAGAAATCGAAGTCATCCTTGCCGGAGATTTCCGACGGGCGAATCCCCAGGTCGCGGGCGTAATTATCGTTGGCGGACAGGTAGCGGAGGTCCCGGCCTTTGAGGAATATCCGTTGCGGGATGTGTTCCACGAGCGTTTTGAACTTGGCCTCGCTCACGCGCAGTTCTTCAATCTTGTCGTCACGTTGCCGAAGAACCATGGCTGGAAGCAATCCCACCAAGGACGACATCACCCAGGCGACCTGCAAGGGAATAATATAACTTCCCGACGTAATCTGCTCCGAGGTCAGGCCCGTGAAATATTGCGTGGTGAAAAAAAGAAATATCAACGCCACCAAAAGACCAATTGCCGTAGAGCCCCGTGTTCCAAACCTGATTCCGGCCCACATCAACACCACCAAAATCGGGCTCTTGTTTGGAGACATGATTCCGTTGGAATAAAACAAAAAACACCCGCAGACGGCGAGTGCCGCCGCCACCAGCAGGGCGGCTTCCAGAACTTTTTTCGGTTGGTTGAAAAAGCGTTGATGTTTATCATCAGAAGCGGAGAACCAAGCCAAGATAAACGGCGTCACCACCATGATCGCCGACATGTCAAGGAGCCACCAGGTTAGCCATGACTGCCCAAATGAGTGGCTCAGGCCCGAGGTGACCAGAGTGGTCGCGCCGATGGTGGCACCCAACATGGGACTGCCCATTGCTAAAATAATCGCAATACCGAAAAATTCTTTTTCCGTCCTCAGATTCGGTCTTTCGGTCACGAACCGGCGCATCAACCAAGCGCCGGTCACTGCCTGCACCGTGTTCGCGCCAAAGAATGAGAGAATCACAGTCAGCGGCGTTCCCTGTAACAGATCAAAGCTAAGATTGGCGGGCAAGGCCGCCAGAATAAGCCAGGGCCAGGCCCGGGTTTTATTCAGTAGCAACACGGCCACATACAAACCGGCTGGCAGCCAAAAAATCCTTACGGGGAGGCTGCGCGGGGACAGATAATTACTGGCCTCGGCGCAGAGGAAGTAGGCGACGCTGAACCACACTGCCCTCTGCCAAAAAGAGGCTGTGAATTGTCCCAAAAACTTCCCGCCAGAAGCCGCCGCCCCGCTCGCCGGGGCGGGTGAGTCGCTGCTTGAACCATTTGAACGGGAGGGATCCATTATTTCAATTCTTGCTGTTGCAATTGTGAGGATAAACCTGCCATCTGGTTAAAACCACTATATTGTGCCGGGCAAGCCGTGGACAATGATTTTGGGGTCTGTGTCACAATTTGTGAGTGATTTTAGCATGATTTTGGGTGAGGTCAAGGTTTTTGAAGATTTTCGGCCGTCCTTGGTATGCGACCGCCGGGGGGCGCGAGCTAAGGCTCGCCGGCTCGTTTAGCTGGCGGTCGGACGGGTCTGGGTATGCCTCCGCCCGGCGTTGGGACGGCTTGCTTGGGGCGGGGAAAACGTTGACCTTTGGGCTTGGACCGGCGGCAAGGGGTCGGTTCGTGGTATTGGCATATTGCCCGAACGCTGTAACCTTCGGACCCCTCGCAACTCATCCCCCTCCCGGGCGCGGGCCGTTTCAATTACCCTGCAAAAATGGCTGCAGATTCTAACGGTTGAAATGTCGTCAATTTATCTTTCAGATTTTTGATTCGTGTTCATTCGTGTCGATTCGTGGGCAAAATTTCAAATATTTTTGGCTAGGCTTTAGCCTTCCGCCGTCGCTCCCGCCGTCGTTGAAACTTCCACCTTCGCCAAGGCTGCGGCGGACGAGATGGCGGGCAGGAAAGCTTCCGCCTCCGCTAAAGCTACGGCGGACAGGATGGCGGACAAGCTGGGCTTTGGGTTGAAATTTGGGCGGCGCGGCAGCGTCAGCCCTGCCAGCGGGGTGAGATGTCCAAAGTTCCAAGTCCAAGGTCCAAGGTCGGGGTAAAGCCGTCCGGCGAAAAATTCCGGCTTCTGGCTTCTGACTTCAGTTTGCCATGTCCATTCTGTAAATTCTGTCAAAGCAATCGCCTTTTTCGTGTAATTCGGGTATTTCGGCTGTCCGCCATCTTGTTCGCCATAGCCTTGCCGACGGCGGAAGGCTCGGCGACGGCGGACGGGCAATACTCCCGGCCCCGGTTTCCCTGTTCGCGTGGTTCGCGTATTTCGCGGTTAAAATGCCCCGCTTTTTCCCATCTGCGCTCATCTGCGGTTGAAAATGCTGGCTGCGCCGTTGCACTGGTACAAAATCCCGCTGGACAGCCCGGAGCGACCGAAATAGGGTGACTCCATGAAAACCTTGCGATCAGTGCCCCACCGTGCATGAACGCCACCCGGCTCTTTCAAACCATCACGGCCGCCGGCGGGCTGCTGATTTGTTCCTGCGCCACGCCACCTTCCCTCCGCCCGGCCTTGCCGCCCGAAGCCGCCTTCGACCAGCAGCCCGGCACAGACCAGCGCATTTTTTTGACGTTGCGCCTGGAAAATGGCCGGGAACTGCTGTTCCTCGCGGACACCGGGGCGGAAGGCACCTTGCTGGACAAATCGCTGGAGCCGTTTTTGGGGAAACGCCTGGCGACCGCCGAAGTCAACTGGAACGGCCTGGGCGTCCTGACGAACGCCAACCTTTATGCCGCGCCCAAATTGTATCTGGGCCACACCCGGCTGCTGACGGGCGACCGCGTGGTCACGGACGATTTGAGCCGCATGTCCGCCGACCGTCCGGTCCTGGGCATTTTGGGCATGGACTGCCTGCGGCACTACTGCCTGCAACTGGATTTGGCCGCCCACCGCCTCCGCTTCCCCGACCCGGACCGGCCGGCCGACCAACCGGCCGCCGGCACCCGGCAATTTCCGCTGACGCTTTCCTGGGAAGATGGCAAACCGCGCCTGCGCGCCCGGCTTTTCGGGGGGGAGAACGCCACCTATCTGCTTGACACCGGCTGTCCGGATGATGCGGATTTGCAGCCGGACCTTTATGCGCGGGAAGTGCGGTGGCTGCAGACGCAACACCCCGGTCAGACGCAATATTCCAAACAAATGATCCTGTCCTCCGGGGTGGTCAAACACATCATCTGTTTCCCGCAAATCACCATTGATGGCGAGGTTTGCACCAATTTCATCCTGGCCGACAGCCCGGCCGGCAATCTCCTGGGACTGCGGTTTCTGTCGCGGCACCGGGCCACGCTGAATCTCCCCCGGCAGCTCCTGACCCTCCAGCCCGCCGCGGACGAACTGTTCGCGGGGGATCCCCGGGCCACGGACCGGCTTTTCGGACAATATACGAACTCGACCGCGCTGCCGGAGGCGGCGGAGCTCATCGAAAAATTAAGGGACCAGGGCAAATTGCCCGGCTGGTTAAACGGTACACACGGGCAGTTCACGATCAACTGGACCCACGATGAAAATTCGCCGGACGCCGACTCCTGGTTCCGGATTTTTGTCATCACCCAAAAAAACGACCCCACCCAATATCATTGCATCATGGTGCCTGCGCCCGGGAACGGCGGCTGGCGGTTGCAACGCGCCTGGCAGACGGACGCCCAGGGCCGGCTGCTCAAGGACTGGCCGGTGGACGGTGCCGCCGGCGGTGGGCACACGCCTTGACCGGTCTCACGGACCGGCCATCAGGACTCCCGGAAAGAGATTCTGGCCCTGCGAATCACGGGAGCGGTCGCCCGGTCGCCTGCCATTTTTCCACAGCGTCGGCAATCAATGGGGCCTTTTTACGCAAGCCAATGAGGTTAATTTCCTTATTTTTCAGCATTTGATACCATTCGCAACGTTGGCGGATGACCCGTTCGTCATCAACCAGGTGCAGGCGCTTGAGCGTATATTCCGCCTTGGCCTTGTAACGAATGGGAATCGAATGTGAAAGGACCAGTTGCAGCGATGGCAAAATTATTTCAAACCAACCATTTTGAACTTTGAAAGGATCCAAGACGCAAGCATCCGCCGTTTGTTTCGAGGAGTTGATCCACTGAGAAGCGAAACGATAATTGCTCCACTGATAGGCCAGATTGGCTTTGGCATCGCGGCAGTTATTCCAACTGAGGTAGTGATCCACCGTGCCAACCGGTTCATACATGGCGGAGTAGGCGCAAAGCTGACGAAAACCATCGGCCAATGCCGGTTTGAACGATGACCACAAGTCCTTTGGACGTTTGGCATCCGGGTTGCTTCGCAGCCATTTCAGACCGGGTTTGCGGGCCTGTTCGCGGAAAGTGGGAGGTTCTGCCACCGGGTCAAAGTGGATCATGCCCGATCCTCCGCTTTTACAATCCAACGAGGCCAAAAGGGATCGTGCCCGGCCAGGACTCGAAGCAACTCAGCATGGATGGTTTCTTTGGAATCTAAGGCGGCTGGCAGGGAGCCGAATTCGCCTCGCATCCATTTTTCCGCAGCTTCAATGGCGTCTTCGGCCTCCTTGGAGCGGGCTTGTCTCATGCCGAACGCGTTTGAAACCAGCCAGCCGACGACATCACCCTGACGCGCCCAAGGGGTTTCAGCGAGCGTCACCCCGGCTTTGGTGCCGGGATCATCCCGCTTAATATCTAATATGAAGAGTTTGTCTTTGTCCCCCCTCCAAAGTGTTTCTACGGAAGCCAGCACCATTGGGGCATGAGTGGTGGCGATGATTTGGACCGACCTTGGGATTTCCTTGCCCACAGCTCTGGCTTTTTGGTCAAGAATCTTGGCGGGATCATTTTTGATGGCTTCAACCCGTCCCGTTACCAGGAGTCCGTCCACAACCTTGATGAGCGAAGGGAGGAACACCCGCTGCCACTTCGGATGCAGATGCGCTTCCACCTCGTCAAACAGCACAACGATCCGGTTCGTGGGACTGTCTTTCTGAAGCCCGGCCGCGCGAACATGTTCTTCCCAAGCCCATACCAGCAAATAAGCGAGCGCCAGCACCCGGCGCATGCCGGCGGCGGCCTGGGTTACGGGCACCGACCCGTAGGGCATCTGGAGCGTGGGGATATCACGCACGTCATCCAAACGCACCCGCACGCCCTCACCAAATATCAGGGGGGCATTTTCCCGCTCGGAGAGGCCTTCGAGAACACCGCCCAAAAGGGCAAAGCTGCCGTTGCTCCGGGCGCGCCAACTTTCCACATCACGCAGCAAACCATTGCAGATAATTACCTTCTCTTTGCCCTCGCCCTCTTCCAGCCCATCCCAAACTTGATCTTTGGTGAACTGATAAGCGGGCGGCCTCTCCCGCCCATTCTCATTCTCGTCGTCAGGCCTGTAGTTGCGAATGTCCATCATGCGTCGAGCACGGTAAGCGTCCTCATTCTCGTCGTCATGACGGTAATTGCGGGCCGGATCCCAAACCGAAAATCCCCCGTCAATGCGGGCGTAGATCACCAGGCCGGGACTGGATTGGCGCGCCTGTTTCCGCATCCAAGATTGGCCGCGATATTGATATTCCGCCGTGTTTTTGGCCTCCCGCCCGTTCTGGCCGATGATCGCATAGTCAATCGTTGGGGTCGGTTTCTTGGGCGCTTCCGGCAGGGGATAAAATTGCTTCCCATCCGGCCAGGTGCGCGTGAGGGCGTACCAACAGGCATCCAGCAGGAAGGTCTTGCCCAAACCGTTGTCGCCGGTGAACAAATTCAGCCGTTGACCAAATTCCCCGACTTCCAGCAGCGGAGCCGGCCCGATGTTTTCCAGTCTCAATTGTTTGATCATAGGCCAAAACCGTTGCCGACCGTTTTATTCGGATCATCGGATTCACTTTGCCTGACAACAAACGGTGGCATAACGAGGGCAATTTGGCTGATTTCGGTTTGTAATACAAGCCGCCGTTTTGCCGGGCTTTTTCATCAAAAGTCATTCCCACGGCACGCGTCTGGCTTGCCTGTTTGAATCCAAAATCACGCTGGACAGCCCGGCGCATAGGGTGACTCCATGAAAACCCTCAGACCGGTGCCGCCGCCGTGCCTTAGCGTCACCCGGGTCTTTCGAGCTGCGGCGATCACCTGCTGGCTGCTGGCTGCTGGTTTGTTCCTGCGCCACCCAGCCTCCCCCCCGAATTTCCACCGGAAACCGCCTTGGACCAGCAGCCCGGCTCGGATTCCCCGCCCTAAAAGATTTGCCACCGCCCCCGGGATGTGGCATTTTATTGCTATCGTAACAACAATATTTACAAACCTATGAGCAAACCCAAGATCATCGCCTATTTGAAACCCACCTGCGGCTGGAGCCAGGGCGTCCGCGCGGTGCTGCGCAAATACGACCTGCCGTTTGAAGACCGCGACATCATCAACGACCCGATTCAGCGCCAGGAAATGATCGAGAAGACCGGCCAGATGCTCAGCCCCTGCGTGGAGATCAACGGCCACATGCTGCCGGACATCAGCGGCGAGGAAGTCGAGGCCTGGATGCTGGCGAACAACATCGTCACCCCCAACGACCGCCTGCCCGACGCCCCGATCAACCAGCCCTGCGCCCATGAAATGCCCGCCGGCGCCCCGCTGAATTTCCTGCATCGCTGAACGCAGCCTGCATCGGGGCGCGCCCGGGACGCTGCACCTTGTGCGCATCATGCGCGGACGTACCGCAGGTTTCCTAACCTGCTGTATCGCCGATTTCCTAATCGGCGGTTGGTCCCTGTGGCGGGCGAGCTCGTTTTCGAACCGCTTGCGGGTTGGGAAACCCGCGAGACAGCAGACTTGGAAGTCTGCGCCACCAAAAACGCCGCTCCGCCGGCCATCACCTTCATAATTGCATTGCTTGGCCGCGCGGCGGGAGTAACTTTCCCCGGATGAAAATCATTTCCTCCGCAGCCGCCATGCAGCGGCTCGCGCTCAAATGGCGTCGGGCCGGGGTGCGGGTCGGGCTGGTGCCCACCATGGGTTATCTTCACGACGGCCATCTGAGCCTGGTGCAGCGCGCCCGCCGGGCCGTGGGCGCATCGGGCCGGGTGGTGGCCAGCATTTATGTGAACCCCACCCAGTTTGCACCCACCGAGGATCTGGCCAGGTATCCCCGTGATCTGGCGCGCGATGTCAAGTTGTGCCGTGCGGCGGGCGTGGATGTGCTGTTCACCCCGGCCGATGCGGAGATGTATCCGGGCCGTGCGGAGGGGCGGTACAGCACCTATGTCGTCGAGGAAGCGGTGTCGGCGGGGATGGAGGGCGCGGCGCGGCCCACGCATTTCCGGGGGGTGACGACGGTGGTGGCCAAGTTGTTCAACCTGGTGCAGCCGGCCGTGGCCGTGTTTGGGCAGAAGGATTACCAGCAGGCGGCCGTCATCGGACGCATGACCGCTGACCTCAATTTTCCGGTCAAAATGGTGGTCGCCCCCACCCGGCGCGAAACCGACGGCCTGGCCCTGAGTTCCCGCAACCAATTTCTGAACCCGGCCGAGCGCGCGCAGGCGAACATTCTGTTTCACGCCCTGGAGGCGTCCCGGCTGGCGGTGAAACGCAAGCCGGTCTCCGCCGCGCGGTTGAAATCGGACCTGCGGGCCTTTCTCACTGTCGCCCCGCTGGCGCGGCTGGATTACGTGGAGTTTTTTGACCCCGTCACCCTCCGGCCGGCCGGCCGGGTGCAACGCGGCACCCACATGGCGTTGGCCGTGTTCTTCGGCAAAACGCGGCTGATTGACAATGCGCGGCTGTGACGGTCCTGAGTGTATATGAGACAATTTGATTATCTGGTGCTCGGCAGCGGCATTGCCGGGCTGACCTTCGCCCTGTCGGTCGCGCCAAAGGGGCGGGTGGCGATTGTCACCAAAAAGGACCGCGCGGAGTCCAACACCAACTACGCCCAGGGCGGCATCGCCTCGGTCACCAGCAAGGAGGACACCTTCGAGCTGCACGTCCAGGACACGCTGGTCGCCGGCGCGGGGTTGTGCAAGGAAAACGTCGTGCGCACCATCGTCGGGGAGGGGCCGGCGCGGATTGCGGAGCTGATTGAGCTGGGGATGAAATTCACCGAGCGCGAGATTCCCAGCGAACCCGGCGGGCGGGAGCTGGATCTGGGCCGCGAGGGCGGCCATTCCAAGCGGCGCATCCTGCACGCCAAGGATGTGACCGGCCGGGAGATTGAACAGGCGCTCCTGGCGGTCGTCGCGGAACAGCCCAACATCCGCATCTTTGAAAATCACATGGCCATTGACCTCATCACCAGCCAGAAGCTGGGGTATGTGGGCGAAAACCGCTGCCTGGGCGCGTATGTCTTGGACAAGCAAAACCTCCGGGTGCGGGCCTTCACCGCCCCGGTGACCCTGCTGGCCACCGGCGGCTGCGGAAAGGTATACCTCTACACCACCAATCCGGACATCGCCACGGGCGACGGCGTGGCCATGGCCCACCGGGCGGGCGCGGCGGTGGCGAACATGGAGTTTGTGCAGTTCCACCCCACCTGCCTGTATCATCCCAAGGCCAAGTCCTTTCTCATCAGCGAAGCCGTGCGGGGCGAGGGTGGCGTGCTCAAGACCCTGGACGGCCGGGAATTCATGGACGAGTATCATCCGCTGAAATCGCTGGCCCCGCGCGACGTGGTGGCCCGCGCCATTGACCGCGAGATGAAAAAGAGCGGGGCCGATTGCGTGCTGCTGGACATCACCCACAAGCCGGCCCGGTTCCTCATGGACCGGTTCCCGAACATCTATCAAACCTGTCTCGGCTACGGCATTGACATCACCAAGGAACCCATCCCGGTGGTGCCCGCCGCGCATTATCAATGCGGCGGGGTGGTGACCAACGTGGACGGGGAGACGGAGATCGCCGGGCTCTACGCGGTCGGCGAGGCCGCCTGCACCGGGCTGCATGGCGCGAACCGCCTGGCCAGCAATTCCCTGTTGGAAGCCCTCGTCTGCGCCCATCGCGCCGCCGCGCGGGTGCTGGCGCAGCCCCCGCCCGCCACCGATTTTAAAATCCCCTTCTGGCAGCCCGGCCACGCCACGGATGCGGACGAGCTGGTGGTGGTGTCCCACAACTGGGACGAAATCCGCCGGCTCATGTGGGACTACGTCGGCATTGTGCGGACCAACAAGCGGCTGCAACGCGCGCAGGCCCGGCTGACGAATCTCCAGCAGGAGATTCATGAGTACTACTGGAATTTCAACGTGACCAGCGACCTCCTGGAATTGCGCAACATCGCCACCGTGGCGGAGCTGATCGTCCGCTGCGCCGCCCTGCGGCCGGAAAGCCGGGGCCTGCATTACAACCTGGATTTCCCCGGGGCCAACCCGGACTGGGCCCAACGGGACTCCGTGGTGCGGAAGAATACGTAGCCACGGGCCGCCGCCGGCGGGCGGGGGGCGTCCGCGCCCCGGAGCGCCGGTCTCTGACCGGCTTAAGACCTCGCTTTCGTCGTCCCCAGGCCGGCTTCTTCACCCCCATTTGAGGATTCGATTGTCCAAAGCCGGCTGCAAGCCGGCGCTCCATTCCGGGGGCAGTGCTACGGAGGCGCCCGGCATCATGCATTTTGTGCTGGCCTCCCGGCCCGACAATATCCTATTTTAATTCATCACATTTATGAAATTTATCGCCACGCTCTGCGCCTTGGTCACGGCCCTGCCATTAACGCTCCTGGCGCAGGACACCCCGCCGGTGATTCATCTCTGGGCCAACGGCGCGCCGGGATTTGAGTCGCGCAAGGACATTCCCGAAGCCGGCACCCCGGCCATGC
>Ga0181520_10011681_pt1 | contig 11472 bp, 9 predicted proteins | sample PEATcosm2014_Bin_29_FD_132451 | JGI IMG/M metagenome (GOLD analysis project Ga0181520, IMG submission 132451) | Peatland microbial communities from MTU Mesocosm Facility, Houghton, MI, USA - PEATcosm2014_Bin02_30_metaG | ecosystem: Environmental > Terrestrial > Soil > Wetlands > Peat | place...
AACGTTCCAAACGACGTCCTGGGCGTCAAAGACATCGAGCGCAGCAGTAAAGGCTTTAGTGTGGACCTGTTGCGGTAGGCTTGGTGAAGCACAGCTATTGCCCTATAGCACACTAGGGCTTTGACTGTGTGACCGTAATGACGGCGTCTATCAGCTCGGATGGGCGAATAGGTTTGCCCACAACGCCGTCCACACCGGAGCGCTCCCTCTCTTTTTCCTCAAGCGTGTCGTAATATCCTGTGACTAGGATCACCCGCTTGGATGGATCAATCTTTTTCACTGCGATGGCGAGTTCATTCCCGCTCATGCCAGGCATCGCATGATCGGTTACCACGAGATCGAATTTACCCACCCGGAATTTTTCCAGACCTTCCTGACCGTTGCTCGCGGTCTCCACCGTGTGGCCTTCCATCATCAGCGTATGAACCAGCGCAACACGCGACCAGGATTCGTCATCTACCACGAGTATCCTTAGCTTTCGTACGGGGTGGTCGGTGGCTTTCCGCACTTGAACGGGTTGGAGCGTCTCGACCGGCAGACATATGGCGACAGTTGTCCCTCTGCCAGGCACACTTTCGATGTCAATGGTGCCATTGTGCCGTTTTACCATCCTGCACGCGATGGTCAGGCCCATTCCCGCCGCATTCGGCCCCTTTGTCGAAAAAAACGGCTCGGTACATTTATTCCGTACATCTTCCGCCATGCCGACGCCGGTGTCGCTGATTTCCAGGCCAATCCACTGCCCCACCGCCTGCGTGCGCACAGTGATGGTGCCACCCCTTGGCATTGAGTCAACGGCGTTGATTATCAGGTTCTTCACGGCTTCAAAAAGCTCATGCGCGTTCCCCGGAATGGGTTGAATATCCGACAACAATTCCGTTTTTAATTCTATCCGCTGCCAGTTCGGCTGGTCCTTCCACCTGTCCTGTGTCGCACGCAACGCATCGGTAACGACCTTATTCAGTTCCATCGGCTTCTTGTCCACGGCGATTCCAGATCGCAGAAGATCGCCAAGGCGACCGACCTCTGAGTCGGCCTTCCTTATCGAATCCTCCATGACGGACAACATGCCTTTGATATCTTCCTTTTGCGCCTGATCTGCAAGCAATTCAGGCAGATATTGGACACTGGCCAGGATTGGAGTCAGCGCGTTCTTCCAATCATGTACGATCCCTTTCGATACATTTTCCAGCGTATGCAAACGCTCCGTTTGCACGACCTGTTCGCTTGCACGCTTGAGCTTCAGAAATGCATCTGAAAGCCTGATGTCGCTCTCACGCAACGCTTCGTCGACCTTCTCCCGCTGGGACATTTCCTGACGCACTGCCATATATACTCCCAGCGCCATTATCAACGCCACAAGTGCGCTGAGGATTATGATGATCGAATCGGTTATCTGTTCGGATGCTACGGCATCCATGTGGCTGGCTTGGACCAGTTGAAGAGCGTCGCCGGTGATCGCCTGAAGCCGAAGCAAAATTTCATGCTCTGTTGCATCTGATGAAGCACCGCTTTTAGCGTTCTGTCCAGCGACAAGCTTTTCGAAGAGCTGATCTATGCCATCGAAACTGGCTGTTATCGAATTGGCGATGGTCTGTTCCTTGGACAAGAGAGTTTTGGCAGAGAGTCTTGCTATCCCGCGTCTTCTCATCGTATCGTACATGAATTCCCAATTGCGACGTGTTGCTTCATCATGACTTCGGGAATATTCGTGTGTTGTCACGCTCAACTCCAGAGCGTCGCCGACGATCGTCTCGGCGAGCCCCAAACGCCGGCTGAGTTCGTCCTCGTGCCTGGCCCTGAGAAAGAGGCTCAAGCCGACCAGAATTGCCAGTAAAGGAGGGAATATCGCGGTGATTTGCAGTATTTTGTCGTTGATCTTCACATTGCACTCCGATTCCGACAAGATGGACCAATGCTCATCTTTTAGCCATTGCGGAGCCGATTGACAAACAGAAACTGCGCAATCAAACGATAGTTCGAGTCCAATGCCGATATTGCGTTGTGCTTGAGCGATGTCCGGGTTAAGCTCCGCACCATGATTGATATTCAAAACGTAAGTGTTGCGCGCGGCGGCAACGATATCCTTGTGGACGCATCCTTCTCGGTTGGACGCGGAGACCGTGTCGGCGTTGTGGGCCCGAACGGGGCTGGCAAGACAACCCTGTTTTCTCTCATCATCGAGGAACTTCAGCCCGACCGCGGCAACGTCTCTATCCAGAAGGGAATCAGAATCGGCTATCTGCGCCAGCAACTGAAAGGCGCCGACATCGAGGACAGCCTGCTGGACTACGCGGAAAACGCGCTTCCGGCCCTGCGCAATATCGAGCACCAAATCGATGCACTCGAAGCCGCGATTCCAACGCAAGTCGACAAGGAACGTGAACGCTCGCTACGGACTCTGGGCGACTTGCAGACAGAGTTCGAAAATTCCGGCGGCTACGAATTAAGCACGCGCGCCAAGACCGCGCTCGGCGGTCTCGGTTTCGATCACATTGCACAGCACAGGCCCTTCAATTCGTTCAGCGGCGGCTGGCAGATGCGCGTCGAGCTTGCGCGGGCTCTGGTTGCCAATCCCGATCTTCTGCTGCTCGACGAGCCTACCAACTTCCTCGACATTCCCGCCGTCGAATGGTTGCAGAAATTCCTTCGCGAATTTCCGGGCACGCTCCTCCTTATTTCGCATGACCGCTTCATGCTCAATACGCTGACAAACTTCACCTACGAAGTCGCCGGCGGCAAATTGACGCGATACGGCGGCAACTATGAGTACTATGCCCGTGAACGAGTCAAGCGCCACGAAACACTTCTGGCCGCCCGGAAGAACCAGGATCGCCAGCGCGCGCAGGTGGAGCGCTTTATCGAGCGGTTCCGCGCGAAGAACACGAAGGCCGCGCTTGTCCAGAGCCGCGTCAAACAACTTGAGAAGATGGAAGAGATCGAGGTGCCGACAATCGCATTGCCGCAGGCCCGCATTCGCGTTGCCTCACCGTCCCGCTCCGGAGTTGAAGTCATGCGCCTGGAAGACGCGGGCAAGACGTACGACGGAACCAATTGGGTTCTTCGCCATGTTGATCTCCGTATTCAGCGGGGCGAAAAGATCGGCCTCGTCGGGCTGAACGGAATGGGCAAGACGACACTGCTCCGCATGCTGGCGGGGGTTCTGCCGCCAACTGAAGGACGCCGCATATTGGGCCACAAGGTTGTGCCCGGCTACCAGGCGCAGGATTTCTCCGAAACCATGGACCCGGCGAAGACACTCTTGGAAACGCTCAAGTCGGCCGCCCCCTCTTCGACGGAGCAAAGCATACGCGGCCTGCTCGGCAGTTTTTTATTTTCCGGCGACGATATCTTTAAGACAGTGGGAGTACTCAGTGGCGGCGAAAAGATGCGGATCGCATTCGCCCGGCTTCTCATGAATCCGCCCAATTTCCTTTTACTCGATGAGCCCACTACGCATCTGGACATCGGCTCACGAGAAATGCTCGAACGGGCGCTTCAGGATTACGAAGGCACGCTTTGCGTTGTAAGCCATGACATTGAATTCGTCCGGCATGTGGCGACGGAAATAATAGGCATGACGCCGCCCGGTATTACCCGCTACTGCGGCGGCTATGATTATTACCACGAGAAGATGACACATGAGCAGGCGGTGGCGGACGCAAGTGCGCCCAAGAAGTCAGACGATCCCAACCGGGGCCCCAGCCGCAAGGATATGCGCCGTGAGCGGGCGATGCAGCGCAAAGATGTTCGCAACCTTCAGATTCCCCTCGAACGCAAGATTCGCGCAGCCGAACAACGCATTGCCGCCCTCGAAAAGGAGCAGAAGGAATTGGCGGACATCCTTTGCGCATCGGAAGAAGTCAAAGACTACGCCCGCATCAATAAACGCCTGTCGGAAATCGAAGCCGAACTCCACATCGAAACTTCCAATTGGGAGAAAGCCGGCCTCGCGCTGGAAGAGACCAAGAAAGAATAAGTGGTCAGTCTTCAGGTTTCAGTGTTCAGGCCAGAAATCAGAGGCCGGAAGATCTTGATGTTCTCTCGTGCGTCTTTGCTTCCCGTGTAATCCGCAGTAAATAATTCCGCACTATTCCTGTCCAACGACCTCGATCTCGTAGAGCGAAAAACCCCATGTATCGTGGATGCGATTAAGAAGCTCCAGCTTGATGAACTTTGCTGGCGTGTTCTTCATGTCCAGCTCATCGACTCTCGGCCCGATTTTCCCGTCGGTCATGCTTTGTGTCTTGATCCATTCACGTCCGTCAGCCGACACAAAAGCGTTGTAGTTGACGGCTGCCGCCACTTCCCAATACAGGCGCAACTTGCCCAGTTTCTGTTCCTTGTCGAGTTCAACAACGACTTCCTGCGGTTCGGAATACTCACTGCTCCAACGTGTCTGGAGATCGCCATCCACGAGCGCTTCAGCAGGTCCTTCGCCAGTCTCTCCAGCGTGGGTAGACGAGACCGTCACCTTCGCGCCAACCGCAGCATGCTTGATCTTCGAAATTTCCATGGCGGCTTCGGGTCGTGCTGCGGACGTTTTCTTTTCCTCCGCTTTGGCTGCTTCCTTCCAATCCGATTCAGGCTGCGTCTCGATCGGTTTTGCCGCTTCAGTCCGGACAGCCTGAAGATCTTGAGTGGCAGCCCTTGTATTTTCAGAGTTTTGCGCGAGCGGCGCCGCCACGGTATCCACCGCAACAAAATTGACTTCAGCGCGGCTGACGGTAACCGTTGCGCAGAATCCGTCCTTTCCGTAACGGACTTCGAAAGTATCCTTTTCCGCTGCGACAATGGGATATTGTTTCGCTTTTTCAAGCACGATACAACCGGGTTCGATCTTTATCGGAGTCCTGATCAGAAGCATGTTCTCCCGAAGCGCCGGGACATGTTCCCATGTTATGGCAGTAATGTGTCCCCATTCATCGCGTAACGGAATGAAACCGACCTCCGGTTTACCATCCGCCTGAGCCAAGACGCTGTAACCGGCCTTTGTCCGTCCCAGGCAATAATACTGCTGGTTGGGTTTGGCCCATCCCAAATCGGTCGCAGTGCCACAGCGAACCGTCAGGTCGTTTGTGGGAACGACGCTGCCAGCTGATGGAAGGCTCTCCGAGCAGGCGAAAAGCGGCAAAGACACAATCAGGGCAAGCATAAATATTTTCTTCATTCCTTGGAACCCACCGTCACACCGGAATGTATGTTAGGTCGAAACTGCGCGCATATCAAGATCGTTGCGAAGACGCGGAGGTTCCCCTATTGTTAGACGCATGAATTCCAGAGCATCCAGAAAGATCAGAGTCATGGTGAATCCGAAGTCGGGGCTTCCGCAATCCTTCACCGCATTGCGACAGGCATTGGAGCAGTATTGGGATCTTCCCGGTACTGAACTGACATATCAGTTCCTGCAGAGCATCGCTGATGGTTCAGCCAAGGCCGCGAGAGCCGTCCTGGACGGCGTTGACACAATCCTGGTCGCAGGCGGCGATGGCACGATCAACGCCGTGGGAAAGGTCCTTGTTGGCACGGACGTATCGCTGGGCGTTCTACCGACCGGCAGCGGGAACGGATTCGCCAGGCATTTTGAAATTCCACTTTCTCCCGCCAAAGCCGCTCAAGCCCTGGCAAGCGCGGAAACGAAACTGATCGATGTCGGAGTCGCCAACGACGAAACATTTTTTGTGACATGCAGCATGGCATGGGATGCCGCTTTTGTCCGTTCGTTTCAGAAATCGCCGGTCCGCGGGGTACTTCCCTACGTGTTCGCAGGCGTGAACGAGTTCTTTCAATACAAGCCGCAGGAGATTTGCGTCAGCCTGGATTCCAATGAGGAATTTTGTTTTCAGAACGTGCTGGTATTCACGGTCGCGAATATGACGCAGTATGGCGGCGGCGCAAAGATTGCGCCGCAGGCGAAGGAAGACGACGGTTATCTCGAGCTTGTCGTGGCGCTGCACCAGGATGTGCCCATGTTGATAGCCAATCTGCGCCGCCTTTTCGACGGATCGCTTGACACGCTTCCGCAGGTGATCACGCGCAGATTCAAGACCATGACGGTCAGACGCCAGACTCATGCGGAGATCCAGATCGACGGCGATTTGATAGACATGCCAACGGAGTTGAACGTGCATGTCCTGCCAAAGGCGCTGAAAGTGCTGGTGCCGAGATGAAGGTTTCAGTGTTCAGAGGTCAGTGTTCGGCCATTCCTTCATCCGTAAGAGATTCCCTATCATAAATTGACATTCCAATCCCAATTCCCAGTGCACCGCAAAGCTTTACCAATTCCCGAGGCAGGTGATTATTTTGGTTCACGATATTGCCGTCGAGTCGTGACCACAATGGAAAATCCAGATATGCATCCGAGACAAATGATTTATAGAGCAAAGCAGCAAGCGTTACATTGTGCTTCGTCAAAAAGGCCACCGCATCTTGAACTTGACCCGGAAAGTCGTCCCATTCGCGTTCTGAAACTGCGAAGGAAACCGAGTACGTCTCCCATAGTTTGCCTGTTGACTTGCTCCGAACGTCTCCGGCATCATGGACATTGCAGACTGGTATCGGGCTTTGCGCGGCAAATACTTTAAAGGATCAACTCTTACTATAAATCTTCAGTATACACATTTTGTGCTTCTTCTATGGCCGAACAATCAAGATCTCCTGAACTCTGAGTTCTGATTGCTGAACACTATCTCCCTCAGTATTTCTTCTCGTATTCCCCTTTGCCAAGCCTCTGAAGCTTGTGGAAACCCGCGGCTTTGGCGCGCTGATCGAGTCCGCTTGCGGAATGACCCACAGACGGGGCCGAGATCAGTTTTACGAGCTGGGCCCCGCATTTCGGGCACATGCCAAGCGGTGGATCGGACATCTTCTGTATCTGTTCAAACACCTCTGAACAATACTCGCAGCTTTTCTCGGCGCTTTTTGCCTGATATTCATAGATTGGCATAACGCTGTTTCCTCCAAATGAATAAGTGATCCCAGTATATGCAACCGCACATTGCCAGGCAACTGCGAACAGGCGCGCATGGTAAAGGGCCAATGACCGCGCTTAACCGCGTTGTTGTTTTTCGCTTCTGGACCTGAACTGCAAAATGACAGGCGCGCCGTCGAGCCCGAATCGTGCGCGGAGTGTCTTAATGAGATAGCTTTTGTATGCCTCCGCCACCGCTCTCGGATCGTTGACGAACAGCCTGATCCTGACCGGACCAATCCCAACCTGAGTACAGTAGAAGATATTGAGCCTCTTGCCGTTGACGGTTGGCGGTTGAACTTTTTCGTACGCGTCAAGAATGGTTCTGTTCAGAATACCAGTCGGCAGGGTGATCCGCACTTGCGACGCCACATGATCCACCATCTCTATCGTTCGTCTCACATCGTATCCGGTCTTTGCGGAGACAAACACGAGCGGACAATAGGCCATGAACGGCATTTGCCAGCGCAAATCTGTTTCGTATTCATGCTGCGTGTTTTCTGCAATATCCCACTTGTTAACGAGAATGACACACCCCTTGCCTTTCTCCTCTATGATGCCGGCGATCTTCTTGTCCTGCGTGGTCGGCCGCGCAGTGCCGTCAATCATCAGGAGTGCGATGTCGGAAGCGGCAATGCTCTCCTCTGCTCTAACGCGGCTGTATTTTTCAACCATCGAGTCAACGCTGCCTGCGTGCCTCAGACCGGCGGTGTCTATCAGAACATAGTGCCTGGCCGATACTCCGGTTCCTATCGCGAAAGGAACGTCAATGCTGTCGCGCGTCGTGCCCGGAACACTGGACACGATCAGCCGGTCGCTATGCAGAAGCCGGTTGATGTACGAGGATTTGCCCGCATTGGGTTTGCCGACAACCACAACTCGTAAAGGATTCTCGACAGTGGAATTTATGAGCGGCGGCAGCGCTTCGAGCACCGCCTTCATCATCGGCTCGAACCCTCTGTTGTGCAACGCGGAGACCGGGAACACCGGAAAACCGAGCCGCTCAAAATCCGAAGCCGCATCGTCCCTCTCCGGATTGTCCGCCTTGTTCGCGGCGATGACGGCGAAGCAACCGCTTTGCTTGAGCATCCGCGCTACTTCCTGATCCATCGGATGGATGCCCGCGTCCAAATCCGTCACGAGTATCGCCGCTGACGCGTCGGCAAGCGCCGCTTCAACCTGCATCTTGATGCCAGCATCAATCGCATCGCGCGTTTTGGCTCTATCAACGTTGCACAGTCCGCCGGTGTCTATGATTTCGAAGCGCTGGCCTTCCCAGACGACTTCACGCATAAGCCGGTCGCGCGTAACGCCACTTTCCGGATGCACAATCGCGATCTTCGCCCCCGCGAGCCTGTTGAAGAGCGCCGACTTTCCGACATTCGGCCGCCCCACGATCACCACCGTGCGGCGTTTTGGAGTATTGTCATTTTCTTCAGTCATATTTGTTCATTTGCACTAACGTTCTGATACTGGAGTCAGCGCACCCTCGCGCCGCCTCCAATCTTCGATCATTACTTATCTCCATTATTCGAAAAGCTGCTTGAAAGGCGAATCCAAAGCGGGTAGTGTATAGCGAAATGGTTACATTGACACAATCGAATCCGTACGTGCGCGATCCGAACAAACGGCGAAAGATGCTGGCGGATAATGCACGGCAGTCCTCCGTCTTCGAAGGTGCTATGCTGGTATCCGTTGGTAACGTCAGTCATTCGCGCTTCTCCAATCGCGCCATAATGGCATTGGAGAAGAAGGTCGTCAGAGGCTCATAGTCCTGAGCATATCCTCTCGTAACCGCCGCAAGATAGAACTTCCGCGCATTCTCCTGTTCCTTGCCTTCAAAGTCATCTGGTCCGACACGCTCAACATAGATTTCCTGAGTCTTGACGAGAGCTTCGTATTCGGCTTGGTCCATGCCAGTCTTCTTGGTGATGCCAAGCAGATTCTTTAGAACACTACCTCGCGAACCGGGCTGACATTCTGCTTCCGCCCCTTCGGCAACCACATATCGAATGCCCTTTTGTCGTTTTATCATTCACCATCTCCGACACTCATTCATCCTCTTCAAAGTCGCATTTCTCAAGAAGATCGCGCGATTCCGCCGGACCTTGCTCGGCCGCGCCATTATCTCGTTTTGTGTTTGTCACATCTTCATGTGTCCATGTCGACGGCAATCTGCGCGAGATATTCTCGAGCACTTGGCCACGTAAACGTGCCAGTCCCCCTGCCGTACCCACTCACAAGGTGCCGTCTCTTGAGACGATCATGGCGGAGACCTCGTCGTGAGACAGCGCCGAGTTGCCGGGCACTGTTCCTCCATGTCCTTCAAAAAGTGGATCATAGTAAGGCCCAGTGTAAATGCTCATCTTGCCTTCGCGCAATATCGCAAGCCCACGATTGGAACCGAAAGCGATGGCTCCATCAGGCAACTGAGCAATTCCATTTGCTGGAAAATCGGGAATGCCATCGTTACTCGTCAACTTTAACGTGGAACTGCCTGCCTGCGAAGTCGTGCTAAGGGCAGAAGCCAAGGCAAGAGAGAAGATGATCGTCGACATCTGGGTGATTGATTTCATTGAAGATTGAAAATTAAGCATTGGAAATTGGACATTCTCCTCAATTCCAAGATCACTGCGCCTTCTCGATCTTTGCCCAGGCGTCTTTCAGTGTCACAGTGCGGTTGAAGACCGGTTTGCCGGGTTGTGAATCGGCGTCGATGCAGAAATAACCGACGCGCTCGAACTGATAGCGTGCTTCCGCTGTGGCATTGACGAGGCCCGGTTCGATCAGGCATTTCACGGTCTCGCATGAGTTCGGATTCATGCAGGTTTTAAAGTCGCCGCCATCAGGATTGTCCATGGGGTTCTCTTTCGTGAACAAGCGATCATATAGGCGCGCTTCCGCTTCGGCGCAATGTTTTGCAGAGACCCAGTGAATTGTGCTTTTGACCTTGCGGCCATCTGGTGTATTGCCGCCGCGCGTGGCAGGATCGTAGGTACAGCGCACCTCGACAACTTCGCCCTTTTTGTCTTTTACAACGCTCGTGCATCTGACCAGATATGCGTAGCGCAGGCGCACTTCCTGGCCGGGTGCGAGTCTGAAGAACTTCTTCGGCGGAACTTCGCGAAAATCGTCCTTTTCTATATACAGGACCTTTGAGAACGGAACTTTCCTTGTGCCCATCGAAGGATCTTCGGGATTGTTTACCGCTTCCATCTCTTCTTCCGTATTCTCGGGATAGTTTTCGATCACGACCTTGAGCGGATGCAGAACGGCCATAACGCGCTGCGCGCGCTTGTTCAGGTCCTCGCGGAGGCAGTGTTCCAACAGCACGACATCGGAGAGGCTTTCCACTTTCGTGACGCCGACCTTCGCGCAGAAATTGCGGATTGCTTCAGGTGTGTAGCCGCGCCGCCGCAAGCCAGCAATCGTCGGCAGCCTTGGATCGTCCCAACCCACCACGAGTTTTTCCATGACAAGCTGCTGGAGTATCCGCTTGCTCATCACGGTATAAGTCAGGTTCAGCCGCGCGAACTCGATCTGCTGGGGCCGATACATGCCGAGCTGGTCGAGAAACCAGTCGTAGAGCGGACGATGGACTTCGAATTCCAACGTGCAGATCGAGTGAGTAATCTTTTCTATGGAATCGGAAATGCAGTGTGCAAAATCATACATCGGATACACGCACCACTTGTCGCCGGTCCTGTGATGCCGCGCTTTCTTGATCCGGTAAATCACCGGATCGCGCATGTGAATGTTCGGCGATGACATGTCGATCTTCGCCCTGACGACATACTTGCCCTCTTCGAATTCTCCGGCCTTCATGCGCCGGAACAGATCCAGGCTTTCATCAATCGGGCGATTTCGCGAAGGGCTTGGCTTGCCCGGCTCGGTCGGAATTCCGCGATACGCCTTGAATTCCTCGGTGCCAAGCGTGCAGACATAGGCTTTGTCCTTCTTGATCAGTTCTTCCGCCAGTTCATAAGTCTTCTGATAGTAGTCGGAAGCATAGAACAAGTTCGCGCCCCAATCGAAACCCAGCCAGCGTACATCGTGCATGATGGAATCCACATATTCCACATCCTCGGCACTCGGATTTGTGTCGTCGAAGCGCAGATGGCATTTGCCGCCCGGATAATCCGCCGCGATCCCGAAATTCAGGCAGATGGATTTCGCGTGCCCGATGTGCAGGTAACCGTTGGGTTCCGGCGGAAAGCGGGTCACGACCCGCCCGCCATACTTGTTCGTAGCCAGATCGTCGTCTATTATTTTGCGGATAAAATTACCGCTTCCTGTGTCCTGTTCGCTCATAAGTAATTACTCCGTGAATTCTTTTAACTACGAAAGACGCGAAACACGCGAAAGATCATCTTCCCTTTTCGCGCTTTTCGCGCATTTCGTAGTTTCTCTTCTGCTTCGAATCTACCGGTATGTCGTCTCGTAATGTGACTCTAGTTCCTTCAAGGACTTGCCTTTCAGTTCAAAAGCTGCCGTTGCCAGCG